>Ga0224496_10002014_pt1 | contig 12322 bp, 13 predicted proteins | sample SF_Jul11_sed_USG_2_FD_168127 | JGI IMG/M metagenome (GOLD analysis project Ga0224496, IMG submission 168127) | Sediment microbial communities from San Francisco Bay, California, United States - SF_Jul11_sed_USGS_8_1 | ecosystem: Environmental > Aquatic > Marine > Sediment | place: USA... | reverse complement strand
TTCTTTTGTCGCAGATATCTTGAAATGTGAATTGTATGATCGGAAGACGTTGGTCATTTGCGGCTTAAGCGCAGGCTTTGCGTCAGTCTTTGGCGCTCCCTTGGCTGGTGCCTTGTTTGGCATTGAAGCGCTCTTTGTTGGATCCTTAGCCTATCAAGCTCTCTTCCCATCCGTGGTCGCGGCCCTGGTGGGGTATCTGACGGCTTCATTTCTCGGAATGCCTGACATGCATTTTGTCGCCTCGTCTTTTCCCAATTTCGATGCCAAACTATTGATGTACACATTAGTAGGTGGAGTGATCTTTGGTCTCAGCTCAATGGTCTTTGTGGAATGCCTCAACGGCGGGAAGCGCCTCATGTACCACTTGCCGGCTTCGCCTCCCCTTCAAGGGGCCATTGGTGGCTGCCTGCTCCTGGGGATTGGCTGGCTTGTTTCACCAGACGTGCTGGGCTTAGGAAAAGAAACGATTCAACGAGCCCTAGAAGGAGGCACGATTATTTGGGCTTTGATTCTTGGGAAAATACTGACCACCACCTTGACGCTGAAGATGGGTGGGAGCGGAGGCATTGTCTTACCCATCTGTTTTGTTGGAGCCACCAGTGGGTCAGCCCTCGGCTGGGTCCTCGGACAAGATCCCAGCCTGTTTGCAGCCTTAGGCCTCACAGGCCTCTTGGCCGGGGCCATCAATACCCCCATCACCGCCGTCCTGTTGGGCTTGGAATTTTTTGGGATCGCAAGCGGACCCTACCTTCTATTGAATTGCACCATCGCCTTCTTGATTTCTGGCCATCGGAGTGCCATCCCCACACAACTTCTGCAATACACAAAAGCCCCCGCCTTACAGGCTCCCATCAATCAAGAAGTTGGAGAATGGCAACAAGAGACTGTTGAAGCAACGAAAAAGACAACCGACCAGGATGGGGGAAAGTAAGAAGGAGTTAGAATCGTTACGAGTCTGAAGCCTCTGGATTGGAGGTCAAGTAACGCCGGACTAACCAACAAAATCCTAGAAATCACCCACGAAGATTCCTCTTGAGGGTACAGGCAGCTCAGGATAAGGCATCTTGTTCGGTGGGACAAATGGCAATGAGGTCATGAAGTTGTAAATTTTTGACCAGGTCGCCGACAAAGCCTTGTGGTTCGATCCAGGTAATCCGCCGTTGCAGGTCTTTAAATTGTCGCGAGCAGATGACTAAAAATCCCAATCCGGCACTATCGACATAGGTTAGCCCTTTGAGATTTAAAATGAGATGTTCGAATTCTGTCTGGCAGCATTGATTGATAATTGCTTTCACATGCCACCGGGAATGCATATCAAGCCGGCCATGGAAATCCACCACAGTGGCTCCCTGACTTCCTCGTACAATTACATCAATTGCCATAATCTTATGAACCTTATCGGCCCGCTGGGTCGAAGCTTAATGGTTTTTCCAATGAATGCGTTTTCGCTGCGAGCCACGTGCAATCGGGCTTCAAAATCCCATTAACTTCCTCCTCATCGTTTTGTGTTGTTTCGCTCACATAGGCATTCTTAGTGTTTTTCTCTTTCCACTCCTGATACAATCGAAGCTTCTATGCCACCTGCAATTCATCCGATTGATCTCGTCGACATTCTTCGCCGACATCATTTAACCCCCGCCATTGTGTTTTTAACTTCCCGTCGCGGATGCGACGAAGCGATCGACGCCTTTATCAATACCTCCGCCAGTGTCTCGGCCTCCCATTCTGAAGCCATTCGTACGTTTCTTGACCAATTCGCCAAGGATTTTCCTAGCATTGCCAATCATCCCCTGATTCCTGTCGTCCAAGACTATGGCGTCGCTGCCCATCATGCCGGCCATCTGCCTTCCTGGAAAATGGCCATTGAAGAACTCATGCGCCAGGGCCTGTTGGATGCGGTATTTGCCACCACCACACTCGCGGCTGGTGTTGATTTCCCAGCACGCACCGTCGTGATTAGCCAATCCAGTGTTCGCAAATCACAGGATTTTTGCGACTTGACCGTGAGTGAAATTCAGCAATTAGCCGGACGCGGAGGCCGTCGAGGGAAAGACTTTGTAGGTTTTGTGGTCGTCACCCCTTCGCCGTTCATCGACCTGGATATTTTAGGTAAAGGGCTCACCGGCCAACCAGAATCGATTGATAGCCAATTTGTCATCTCCTATCCCATGGTGTTGAACTTGCTGAGGGCCCATTCTGTTGATCAAATAGAAGGGCTGCTTGCGAAAAGCTTTGCACAGTTTCAGCTCAATCAACGCGTCACGGTTCATCAAGAACGCCTAGATGACCTGCACGAGCAATTACAACCCTACGGTCCGAGGGAATGCGCGGATTGGGTGGCCCAATGGAAAGTGTTTGATCTGGCTCGCCGCCGTAAAGCCCACCGTCGGCCAATCGTCACGAATGATTCCCCCTATCTCACGGCCTGCTTGCCGTTTCTGACGCCAGGACGGCTGATTGGGTTGGCCAAAGGCCCCGCGATTATCCTTCGCCAGTATCGAAGCCGTGGAACCGGCACACCGATGTTGTCCGTGCTCCATGGCAAAGGGACCGTTGGCGAATGCCAAGCTCAACGGGTCGTGCACGTGTATGATCACGTCTATGACTTTCACCCGACACGGACGGTGCCCTGGTGTCTGCCATCCACCCTCCATCAGTTCAAGCAGGCACTGGCTCAATTACCGGCGCATCCACCCACCGTGCCTATTTTTGAAGCCAGCCCAGAGGCAGACGATCCCCTGTTATCCGAGGTCTTAACAGAGGAATTTTCTTGCCCGTCTTGTCCGTCATACACCGCCTGCAAAAAAGATTTTTCTCTTGCCTCACGACTTCGACTCAAAGAACAGCAAGTCACGAAAACGATTCAGGCCTTACGCGATGGTCTCTGGCATCGGTTTCAACAAAAGGCCGATGTCTTACATAAATTTGGCTATATCACTGCCGGCTTTCAATTAACCGCCGATGGGGAATGGGCACGAATGATTCGCATCAATCATTCCCTGCTCATCACTGAACTCATTCGCATGGACGCCTTTTCCGGCATTGCCCCTGAAATGTTAGCCGGCGTCATGGCCAGCATTGCCCATGACGACGATCGGCCAAGCTCCTATATGCGACTCACCTCTGGTTTGAGTTCCATGCTCGGAAAAGTTCGCCAAGTGGCGGACTCACTCAGAGCCTATGAACCTCCTCCGTTATTACGTTCGGACGTGGCGGCCTTAGCCGAACAATGGATTGGCCAACCACAACTCAATTGGGCCTCATTGGTGCGATCAACCTCAATGGCCGAAGGGGACGTCTACCGATTGCTGGCGAGAACCTTAGAATTTCTGTCCCAAATCCATACGCTCAAAGGCACACATCCAGGCTTAGCCGATACGGCACACCTGGCGATGGGCAACATGCGGCGGGAAGTCTTGGCTGAGCTACCCTAGCCCTTCTGTAAAAAAGGACACCCATGAACGACGACGATCTCAATCGCGAACTCCAACGGCTGCCCATAAAATATCTGCATCAATTAGCCAAGGGCAGGATCTCTCGCCATTTCCGACTGGGAAAACGCCGCCTGATTGAATGTATGCTGGGTCTCCCTCAAGAACATAAAATGGCCTTGGCGACCAGCCTAGCCAATCTCTCTCTTCCCACAAGGGAATCAGTGGTCAATTCACCCACCCCACCACCTCCTTCACCCGGTGAATCACCGTCTCCTTTTTACAGCAAACCGACTGCTCGAACATCACACCACACCCAAGGCCCTTCTTCTCCCCCGATTCAACTCCCGGAACTTCTGGAGGGGATCGGCGTACCAAGCCCCATGCCCTTCGTGCCCGATGAATGGCAACGGGAAGCCGTAGAGGCCCTTGCCCATGCAGACGTCATTGTCAGTGTCCCAACAGGAAGCGGCAAAACCTTCGTCGCCATCGAAGCCATCAAGCAAGCCATGGCTGCCAATCAAACAGTTATTTATACGTCACCGCTCAAAGCCCTTTCCAACACGAAATACATGGAATTTTCACATCGCTTTGGACCGGACCTGGTAGGGATTCTCACAGGAGATCGCCGGGACAACATCCACGCGCCACTTTTAATTATGACCACAGAAATTTTGCGAAACGTGCTCTATGATGCCGCCAGTGGAGAAATCGACCTTCGGCTTCATACCCTAGGCTTAGTGATTCTTGATGAATCGCAATATTTGGCCGATCCTGAACGTGGCGTCGTCTGGGAGGAAACGCTCATTCTCTGTCCCTCTCAAACCCGCCTTCTCCTCCTCTCCGCCTCTATCGGAAACCCTCAAGAGCTTGCCGAATGGCTCACCTCCATTCGCGAAACACCATGCCGGCTTATCCGCCACACGAAACGATCAGTTCCGCTGCGTGGACTCTATCTTCACCCAACAGGCCAACTCGTGCCCCTCTTCGAAGCCCGCGACATTCAACAAAAAAAAGGGTATCGCTTTCATCCAGAAACCAAGCGTTTATTCAATGAATATGAAGTTAAACCTTTTCGTTAGATTTTAAAGCCCCCACTGCAAATTTCATTAGCTTTCTACCTAGTATTTATTGCTTACTAATGATACATAAGTCACACACTGTGTGGCATAGAACAGACTTCAAAGACAGGTTTTTGCGATGGCATTGAATAAAAACCCGCCTAATTCTTATCGATTTGTAACAATTCACGTTGAGTATGGTATTTGCTATATCTTCTTAAATTAGATAAAAACAGAATCGTGTAAAACCATGCCCCATCCCCCAATCATAAAAAAAGGTATGACTCTCCTTAGCTTGTTGGCTCTCAGCCTCATCATGGTGGGATGTCAAAGCTTCCAGGCTACAAACCCTGGAGAATTGGCCCTTGAGAATCACGCATTCATCAACCTTTGGGATACCTACAACGAATGCGTGGCAGGGTCAGACACAGAAGACATGCAATTACACCTTGAGGTGTTACATTCTGCGCCGACACCCATATCACTGAATGATTCACCCATCCCGGTTCCAACCTTCCTCAAGAACCTCTCCAGCACCAGGAATTCACGACTGGCGGTTGATCCTCGGGCCATGGCAGCTGCCTGCTCCATTCGGATTGGAGAAGTCGCGAATCAAGCAGCTGATTTTCATACCGCCCTTCGCACATTCCAGACCATCGTAGAAAATTACCCAGAACCCCAATATGCCTTTTATGTCTCCAAAGCCACCCAAGCCATTCAACAATTCTCCACGACTCGCCCGGTCTCTCTCTCTTCCAATGACGCGCTCGTCCGCTAATTAATACCATCGCCTGAACTCTTCTTTCATCTTCTCAACAAAAAATAAGGTTCTTGGCCTTCAGCCATAGTAAGAATTCGCAAATTCCATTGCCTTACTGAAGCTCAGGGCTTGGGAACTGACTGGAAGAAAAAAATCGAGAGGAATTATAGCAGCTGTTTCTTTTTGGGTTTGTTAGGCACGCAGATATCGCATTGGCACATGCGACGAAGGGCGGTGTAGGAGTAGATTCCGGTGTCATGCCCGTCACTCCATTTGATGCGAAACGCATAACGACCGACGGGCTCAATATCTTCTAACAAGATGAGGAGCGGGACCGAATCTGGCTTCAGGCGCAATTCTCCCGTCCATTCATCAACACAACCAGCACAAGGACAATGTTGGCGCAGATACCGCACGGGATAGACGCCTTTATGATTATCACTCCATGTGATACTCAAGACTCCCTTGTCGAGCCATTCCATGTCCGTAGGCTGCAGTAACGATTCAGTCATCACCAGTTATCCTTCTTCGATCTCACCCTAGGAAACCCATTGTTCAAAGGTTGGGAGTGATTTTCCGACGACCGCATAAAAATAGGCGTCCATGGCTGATTCAACCTCAAGCCGGACAGCCCCCATGGCCTTTAAGCGAGTGAGCTGTGGTAGTGATAGGCGTCGCGCTTGCTCAATAAAGGCCACGCTCCCCCTGGATAACGCCAGCATGCGCCCTACGCCTCGCTGGCCGCATTCCTCACACACCATCCCTCCGAGCCTCGGTGAAAACCACTGCAACGTGCGTTGCCGCGCTGACTGCCCACATTCTGTACATGAATCCAGTTGCGGACGAAACCCCGTATGCCCAAGTATGTGAATTTGAAACAACAGCGTCGTGAGCGCTACGTCTGTCTCCGGAGACAACGATTCCAGCCCATGAACCAGGGCCACAAACATTTCATAATTTGGGTCACGATCCACGGTGATCGCCTCGACCATTCGTACCATCCTGGCAGCCGCAGTCATGACGGTTAAATTTTCACGAATGGCTGAAAAGCTCGCAACCAGATCAATCTGGCTGATCTGCCCTAAGGCTTCTGGTGTTTTTTGAAAGAGGGTCAACTCGACGAGGCCAAATGGTTCAAGCACCCCACCGAATCGAGTCTTCATGCGGCGGGCGCCACGCGCCACACCTCGAATTTTCCCAAGATTGGGGGAATAGACGGTGACAATTCGATCCGCATCACCCCATCGCTGGCTTCGAATAATGATGCCTCGGGTTCGTACTAACGGCATCGTAACGCTCTCATAAGATGACCAGAATCATCCTGAGATCGCATAGCTTTATAGACCATACCCTAAGTCCGTGAGGATTCTGGGGTCATCCCGCCATCCTTCTTGAACCTTGACCCACATTTTGAGGAAAATTTTCATGCCAAAGAGTCGTTCCATGTCTTCTCGAGCCTGCTGCCCAACATCCTTGAGTCGCAGTCCACCCTTACCAATCACAATCCCCTTTTGACTGGCCTTATCGACCAAAATCACGGCGTGAATAGTGGTCAGTTTTTTGGTTTCTTGAAACTCCTCAATGAAGACTCCTACAGCATACGGCAATTCCGCACGCGTCGAGGACAAGACCTTCTCACGGATAATCTCCCCTGCCATTTGCCGCATCGATTGAGAAGTTAAAAAATCTTCCTCATACTGTAAGGTTGAAGCATCTTCCAAACAGGCAAACGTCAACTCAACCAGTCGAGGCACATTCAGCCCGGTTTTTGCGGAAATGGGGACAATTTCCGTCCATGGGTATCGCGCTCGGCATTGCTCAATTAGTGGGAGCAAGCGGGACTTGGCCACCACATCCGATTTGGTCAATAACAAAAAAACCGCTCGAAAGGGTCGATCTTTATTCGCCTGCGTCACCTGATCAATCACAAATTGATCCCCCGGTCCCGGAGGCACCTGACTATCCAGGAGGACATAGACCACATCAGAATCCATCAAGGTTCCTAACGCAGCTTGTACCATTTGTGCGTTGAGTCGATGATGTGGCGTATGGAGACCTGGCGTGTCCACCAGCACCAGTTGTCCTTCAGGATAATGACCCACACCCAAAATCGGCATTCTGGTCGTCTGGGGTTTATCAGAAACAATCGCAATTTTTTCACGCACCAAGGCATTGAGCAAGGTGGACTTGCCCACATTCGGACGACCAAGGATGGCGAGTTGACCAGATTTCATAGTTGGGAAGCCTATGGGAGGACGATAATCATCATCCTACAAGAAACGCACGGTGTATAAAAGAAGAGGGACGGCAAGATGTGGTGCTTAGCGCCTAGCCGTCACGGAGGAAGGAGCCGGCTCCACAAACTGAAATACCTTTTCGCCAGGACGGACCATGCCTAATCGATTGCGGGCTAATTCTTCTAAACGCTGAGGATCGCGTTGAATACGGATAATATCCTCTTGCATGGAGGCATTGATGTATTCCAATTGCTGAATCTGTTGGACCAACTGTTGCCGGTTCTCTCGCACCTGAAAATAGAGTGGCAAGCCATCAGCATTAAAAAACATCATCCCAGTCAACACACTCATGATTAAAAAGACCGCGACAAATGGAAGGCGATCAAAGAGATCCCCCCAAAATCCTTGTGAGACATGTTTTTTATTATTGGGCCGCACCGGTTAGGTCTTCACGTGAACGGGTAACGCACCTCGGCCACGAAATATGGCGGAGGCGCCAAGCATTTCTTCAATGCGAAGAAGTTGGTTATATTTCGCCAAACGATCGGTCCGCGACAACGAACCGGTTTTGATTTGCCCGGCATTGAGGCCCACGGCCAAATCTGCAATTGTCGTATCCTCTGTTTCCCCTGACCGATGCGAGACAACCACCCCATAGCCCGCCTGCTGTGCCATCCGCATCGCTTCAATGGTTTCCGTTAACGTGCCAATTTGATTCACTTTGATCAAGATCGCATTCCCGATCCCTTCGCGAATGCCACGACCCAAGAAGTCCACATTCGTCACAAACAAATCATCTCCAACCAGCTGGACGCGATCACCGAGCTCTTTCGTTAACAGACTCCAGCCTTTCCAATCGCTTTCATCCAATCCATCTTCAATCGACACAATTGGATAATTGTTCACCAACTGCGCGTAATAGGCCACCATATCGGCTGAAGACTTCTTCTGATCAGATCCGGCTTTCAGATGATAGGCCTTTTTGTCAAAAAACTCACTGGCTGCCGCATCTAAGGCCAACACCACGTCACGTCCAGGCTTATAGCCCGCTTTCTCAACCGCCTGTAAAATATTGTCTAAGGCCTCTTCATTCGAACGCACCGCCGGAGCAAAGCCCCCTTCGTCCCCTACTGCGGTGCTTAACCCTTTTGACTTCAAAATCGCTTTCAAGTGATGGAAGATTTCCGTCCCCATTCGTAGCGCTTCATGAAAACTCTTCGCGCCAACCGGCATGATCATAAACTCTTGAAGATCCAACCCGTTATCCGCATGCGCCCCACCATTGATAATATTCATCATTGGTACCGGCAATTCTCTAGCGGAAACTCCACCGAGGTAGCGGAAAAGCGGAAGACCTAGCTCTTGTGCCGCAGCACGGGCCACAGCCAGCGACACACCAAGCGTGGCATTCGCGCCTAATCGGGTTTTTCCCTTCGTGCCATCCAATTGAATGAGCCGTGCATCCACTCCAGCTTGATCCTGGACGTCCATCCCACGCAAAGCCGGCACCATGATTTTCTGGATACCCGTGATGGCTTTCGTCACACCTTTGCCCATCCATCGTTTTTTATCACCATCACGAAGCTCTAACGCTTCACGCGTACCAGTCGACGCACCAGACGGAACGGCCGCTCGACCCAGAATTCCAGTGGCTAATCGCACATCAACTTCTACCGTGGGATTGCCACGAGAATCGAGAATCATACGTGCTGTGATATCTTGTATGGCACTCATCTTTTTCTCCGTTCGTTCTGATTCAAGAGTCTCTCTCCTACGTGTACCCTGAAATACGGCTTAGATCAAGATGAAAGTGAACGTTTCAATAACTCATTCACTTTGCCGGGATTGGCGGTTCCTTTTGAAGCCTTCATCACTTGCCCCACCAAAAAGCCTAACACCGCCTCCTTGCCTCCGCGAAATTGTTCCACTTGGGCCGGGTATTGAGCCAGCACCTCCCCAATCAGGACGGTCAACGCCCCTTCGTCAGATACTTGGAGCAAGCCTTTCTCTTCGACTAATTGTGCCGGCGCCTTTCCTGTTGTATAGAGCTCTGGGAATAACTCCCGTGCCGCTTTTAAGCTCACCGTTCCCGAATCAACGAGTTGTAATAATTCGCTTAATCGTTCAGGGCACACAGGAGAGGATTCCGGTTCTGTACCAGATAGATTGAGTTCACGAAGAAGCTCTCCCGTCACCCAATTACTGACCGTTTTAGGGTGAGGAAACGCTTTCACACACGACTCAAAGTAATCGGCCAATCCCTTAGAGTCCGTCAAAATAGTCGCATCATATTCCGTTAATTGATAGGCCTGCATAAATCGCTGAACCCGTGCGGCAGGCAACTCAGGAATCGTGCCACGGAGTTCTTCCATCCACGCAGGATCAATGATGACCGGCAAGAGATCCGGATCAGGGAAGTAGCGATAATCGTGGGCGCCCTCTTTGCTGCGCATCACAGCCGTCTGGCCTTTATGGACATCCCACAGCCGCGTCTCCTGTTGAACCACTCCGCCGTCACTCAGCACCTCTGCTTGACGACTAACCTCATAGTCTAATGCATCTTTGGCATATCGAAATGAATTGATATTTTTCAATTCCACTTTTGTTCCCAACTTGGTTTGCCCTTGAGGCCGAATGGAAACATTCGGCTCACACCGAAAACTGCCCTGCTCCATATTTCCGTCGCAGACATCTAAATAGACCAAGAGATCCCGTAACGTTTTGAGATAGGCATCAACTTCCTCTGAAGAAAACAGGTCGGGTTCTGTGACAATCTCCAACAAGGGGGTTCCAGCCCGATTCAAATCCACATGACTGCCATCGGCCCCTTCATCATGAACATTTTTTCCAGCATCTTCCTCCAAATGCGCTCGCATAATACGAACACGTTTCGTCTTCCCGTTCACTGAAATCTCTAACCACCCCGGACCACAAATGGGCAAATCATACTGGGAGATTTGATAGCCTTTGGGCAGATCCGGATAAAAATAGTTTTTTCGAGCAAATTGACTAGACAGCGTCATATCACAATTGAGCGCTAAGCCTGTGCGAACGGCCATTTCAACCGCTCGTTGATTCAAAACAGGCAAACTTCCTGGCAACCCTAAACACACCGGGCAGACTTGCGTATTGGGAGGAAGGCCAAAGGAAGTCGCACATCCACAAAAGAGCTTGGTTTGAGTGCGGAGTTGGGCATGCACTTCAACTCCAATAACGGGTTCATAGGCCATAGAGTCGTAAACCGTTCCTCTTCGTTCAACGAGTCAACACCACTAGTCGAGTGAATTCATCTCTCGCTCTCGACGCATGGCATCTCGTCCAGCGTCCAAGGCTTCTCGCACAGCACAAGAGATTTCATCCACTAATTCTCGACCACGACCCACGACTTCTTCGACCGTATCCGTGGCGCGGTCTTTCAAATCCAGCAAATCTTCACCCGTCCGCCGAGCATAGCCGGTGACACGTTCCCGCGATTCTCGACCAGGTTGAGGTGCCAACATCACCGCAGTCACGGCTCCCAACAACGCTCCGCTTAAAAATGCTAATGCGACTGAACCCGCCGAAGCCCCTGAATTATTCGCCATAGTCAGATCCTCCTTGTTTTTCTTTTGATTCTTTATGAACTCGATGCTTCACCGTTGAGGTGGCAGCCTTAATACCTGCAAGGAGGCTGGTCAAGCCAATCATGACTGTCCCCCCTTTCCCACGCACCGCTTGATGGACTTGATGCACCGTATGTCCCACCTCGCCCACCGCATTCAAAAATATGGTCGCCCGATCAACTCCCCCACGGAGTTCATCCGTTAACGCCCGAATATTGTCATTGGTGCCCTTTACTTCCTTTAACAACCCTGGCAGTTCATGGTTCAACCGAATAAGCAGTCGTTCCGATTGCCCAACCGTTCGCTTGACTTGCAGGATCGTCGGAACCATATAGCCTACTAATACGACCACAGCCACAGCAATGATCATCACGGCTAAATCCACCATACCTCGTTATCCTTTCAAGACCGAATCACCGGTCGTTTACGTCGCCAGTCCGTGGCTTGCTCGTAGGCATAGGCTGCCCGAAGCACTGTCGTTTCTTCGAATGGTCGCCCCATCAATTGTAAGCCGATTGGCAAGCCTTTTGAACTCAACCCACAGGGAAAAGAAATGGCTGGTAACCCCGCCAAACTCGCGGGAATCGTGTAAATATCTGACAAATACATTTGCAGGGGATCTTCCAACCGCTCACCAAGTTGAAACGCAGGAGTCGGCATGACGGGGCTGACTAATAGGTCCACATCTTGAAAAACGGCATCAAAATCCCGCTGAATCATCGTGCGGACCATTTGGGCTTTTCCGTAAAAAGCTTCATAATACCCGGCGCTGAGGGCATAGGTCCCCAACATGATGCGACGTTTGACTTCCGGGCAAAACCTTGCGACCTGGTGCGGTGATACATCTCTGCCAGCTCTTTGGATTCTTTAGCCCGGAACCCGAACTTGACCCCATCATACCGCGCTAAGTTCGAACTGGCTTCGGCCGTGGCAATGAGATAATAGGTGGCAATCGCACGTTCCGTAGAGGGCAAGGTCACTTCCTGGATCTTTCCGCCAATGCCTTCTAATACCTGGATTGCGTCTTGAATTTTTTCCTCCACTTCAGGGTCAAGCCCTTCAGCAAAATATTCACGCGGCACACCCACAATCAGCTTTTTAATATCTTTCTTTTTCGTGGATTTTGTGAAATCAGGCACATCCCGATTCGTTGAAGTCGAATCCAAGGGATCATGGCCAACAATCGCATTCAACATAATAGCCGCATCGGTCACTGTTTTAGTGATGGGTC
>Ga0224496_10002013_pt1 | contig 12325 bp, 11 predicted proteins | sample SF_Jul11_sed_USG_2_FD_168127 | JGI IMG/M metagenome (GOLD analysis project Ga0224496, IMG submission 168127) | Sediment microbial communities from San Francisco Bay, California, United States - SF_Jul11_sed_USGS_8_1 | ecosystem: Environmental > Aquatic > Marine > Sediment | place: USA... | reverse complement strand
TTCCCTTATGGGAGCCTTTGTGATCTTTGGAATAATGATCGATGTTCATGCCTTTGACCTGGGTGATGCCTTGAAACAATTAGGGCAGCCGGAAGAGAAGAACACGGAACCAGCAAAAGAAGGTACTCCGGAGAATAAAACTCAAAAGAGTTCACCCTCACTTGCAGATCTGACCGGATTGGTCAAAGGGACTTCCACTGAAGAGGAAATAGCCATAGGGCAAGAAATTGCGGGACGACTGCTTGGAGCGGTGCCCCTCGTAAAGGATGAACCGCTTCAAGTCTATGTCAATAAAGTGGGAAAATGGGTAAGTTTGCAAGGTGGAAGAACCGATCTGAATTGGTATTTTGGGGTTCTCGAGTCCGAGGATATTAATGCCTTTGCGGCGCCTGGTGGGTTTATTTTTCTGACGAAAGGCTTGTATCGAAAACTTAATTCGGAAGCTGAATTGGCTGGAGTGTTAGGACATGAGATTGGTCATGTTATCAAACAACACCATCTGACTATCATTAAAAAAAGTGAAGCCATCAATATGGGAAGCAACCTGCTTTCAAAAAAACTTCGAAAGATGAAAAATCAACAAGCCAAACAGACGATGAATAACCTTATTGGGAGTGGAGCGGAGGTAATGGCCCGTGGATTGGATAAAGATGCCGAATATCAGGCAGACAGAATCGGCGTAGTGCTGGCTACACGGGCGGGATATGACTCCTATGGCCTGCCGATAGTGTTACAGGAAATTGGTCACGCCGGTCTCAATGATAGCAGTGTGGCCTTGCTGTTTAAGACCCACCCGCATCCTCATGCGCGACTGGCGGAATTGGGTGATGCCATGGGAGAGACTTTTGACAAATATGCTGAGGGGAAAATCGTGAAGGACCGTTTTTACAAAATCGTTCAATAAAATACTTTCACAGATCTTGGCCAGCATAATTCGTAAAATACTATTCTCTAAATCAGGGCGATACAGGTATGCAAACACTCTTGTCATATAACAACGTGGCCATTCCAGCGTTCATGTATGGCACCGCCTGGAAAAAAGACCAAACGACGCGGCTGGTTGAACTTGCGATCAATTCAGGCTTTACCGCCATCGATACCGCCAACCAACTGATCCATTATCAGGAAGCGCTGGTTGGCGAGGCCCTGTTATCCTTAGCGAAGAAAGGCGTAAAACGAGAGTCGCTGTTTCTCCAAACCAAATTTACCTCAGCCTCCGGCCAGGATCATCGCACCCCCTATGATCAAGCCACTGATCTTCCCACCCAAGTGAAACAGTCGTTTGAAAGCTCATTGCAACATCTCCATACGGATTACCTGGATTCCTACGTACTGCATGGTCCCTATTCACGTTGGGGATTAAGTCAAGCGGATTGGGATGTGTGGGCCGCCATGGAAGCCTTCTATCAAGTAGGCAAAACCAAGATGATCGGTATTAGCAATGTGCAGGCAACTCAATTACAGGAGCTGTGCGAAAAGGCGGCAATCAAGCCGATGGTGGTTCAAAACCGCTGCTATGCTTCCATGGGATGGGATAAAGACGTGCGGGATATCTGTCAATCGCATGGAATTATCTACCAAGGCTTTTCTCTTCTGACGGCGAATCAGGATGTCCTACGGGATCCGCACGTGTGGGATATCGCCAAACGGGTAGGGGCTAACCCCATGCAGGTCATCTTCCGTTTTGCGCTGCAAATTAGGATGCTTCCTCTCACCGGCACGACGAACGAACAGCACATGAAAGACGATCTCACCGTCCTCGCCAATTTTGAGCTTTCACCAGAGGATGTCAGAACAATTGAGGCGATAGCCGGGTTGCAAGGACCGTAACCCTAAAGATTTCCCATGCGGAGTAAGCCAAAACCCCAAGCTCCGGTTTGAAAAATCCAGAGCCCGTTTTCTCCTTCAATCTGGATGACGATCTTTTAAATCAATAACAGACTAACAGGAAAGGCGGTGATGGAACCCAACAAGGCACCTAAGATCAGGTCGCTGGGGTAATGGTGTCCGAGTGATATTCTCGCCCAACCGATAACTAAGCAGATCGCGATGATAACGGGTAAAAATTGAGGAAGCCCTATGGCCAGTGGGATGGCGACTGCCGTCGCTGTCATGGTATGCCCGCTGGGGCATGAATACTTATCCAAAACTCGGACGGATAAATTGAGGGAAGGGTCATAGTCGAAGGGACGTAAGCGCGCCAGTCGCTTCTTAATAGCCGGGTACATCAGATGGGCCATGGCGGCAGCTAAGCCAGCCGAAAGAAGTAAATGCCAGGAATGAAGCCCCTGAAAAGCCAGAAGGCTTAGGACAATAAGGACGTAAAGCCATCCATCCCCAAGATGGTTAATTATCAGGCTTGTTTTTCGTAAATAGGCTGGCTGTGAATTCTTGACGGCCAGGCGCACCACGCCAATTTCCCATTCATTGCAACGGGCAAGAAAGTCATTGAGTTCATGCATGGGTCGGCTTGCAGTGTAAGTATTCTGGCCGGAGGTAGGATGAGTGATGATTTCTTTCATACCATGATCTTGATTAAGATGGGTCTTCGCATCGATCCTTCGTAACCTTTACTATGTGGAGCGACCAGCTGTTCCCATAACATAACAGGAAAGTTGAATGAAAGGATATCCATACGCATTTTACATCGCACTGGATGGCAATGGGGTGAACGGATTAGAAGGCATGGCCGGTGTCTGCCTTTTTTTATTTAATCCCAACGATAACTCGTATGCCTACAAAATCCGTTATTTTGACGGTGTGGCAGCTGGGCATTGGGTGACAGTGAATCCAGAGGGGACGGTTGGATTTTTAGGGAATGCCGGGCAGCATCTGTTGTTTTTCGATGCCCACAATCTTGAAGAAATCCATCGCATGTCCACACTTCGTTTTGAGGCCAATGATACTTCACTTCGTGGGAGTACCCACCTGGTGTGGTTGAACAATCATGAATTTATCACCGCCATTGGCGATTATTTCTATAAATTCAATTTGAATAATCTCACAAAGGGGGAAAGGCTCGGCCCTCATAAGGTTAAATTGCCTCATGGCATGAAACTGACCGCGTCGGGCCGCTATCTCTGCTATGGCTCGATGGATAATCCTCGTTTTGACCGGCAAGGGGAAGCGCGTGAAGTGGGAATTTGGGATATGCAGACAGGGGAAGCTATTCGCCTGGAATTACCTGCCACCTGCTGGCATGTCCTGACCCATCCGGAGCAGGATTGGTTTTATGCCGTCACGTTTCGTGTTTTGCCGCAGGATTATGTGGATTACCATGAATGGGCCATGGCGTTTCTCAAAGAATATGCCTTTGAGATCGATGCAGCCAATAAGCAGGTCATTCGGCATTGGGCCACGAGTCGAGAAACACCAGCCCATATTAACTCGGATATGGCCATTTCAGATAAGGAGCTCATTTTTTGTAACGGCGGAAGTCAAACGGTTATTTGCCTTGATCTGGAATCTTTTGCCAAGTTTCGGATCATCGATGAAAAGCCGGATGCCGCGACCACGATGCAGCATCCTCGCCAAGTGGCCACGCAAGTCTATGATGTGTTGGCGCGAGGCGGAATATTCAACAACACACGGCACATGTTAGGTGCGCTGCGGGTGAGCCGATTTTCCTTACTTGATTCCATCTATGCCTGTCAGCTAACCCAAGACCAGTCGCTCTTATTCACAGCCAACCGCGGCCTCAATCATATTACGATTTATGATTATCCTTCGAACACCTTGCGGCTTCGCGTGAAAATGCCCGACTTGCAGAATTACGTCTCTTACATGGGGCAAATGGCTGACCCCCGCCTAGGGTTTCATCATGGTCACCTGAGAAGTTCAGTCGAACCGCCGGGTGGGAGTAAAAGCGGCGCTCAATTCGGGGAGCGATCTTGAGTCAATAAATGGGAAAGGGCATCGGTCACTTTTCGGAAATTTTTGGGGATTAACGAGGCTACCAAGGATTCGATGGCCTGGGTCGCCGCGGCTTCCATAAAGGCAGGTAATCCTGGGAAGTCTTTTGCCGTCACTTCCAACTCACCTTCAAAGTTGATCCGGGTGCCCCGCCCTCCGATCGCTTGTTCAAATTGAGTGGTGCCCGAGCAACGAATACGATTGAGAAAGAAATGGGGTTCGATGGCCCAATGGCAGGTATTTTGGGACTCGTGCCATTCTGCGCGATCAGTCCAGCTTAAAGTGGAGGGATCAATAACCGATTGAAGCATGGGCGGGATGGTAATATCGGCCTTCCAGATATTGATGAGTTGTAACGAACCTTCCGCATGTTCCTGCCGGTACTCTTGGGTAATAGCCGCCACATCATCGAGAAACGGAACCATTTCCGGCAATCGGTCACGTATCGTCTCCCACACGACTTGCCTGGGGTACTTCACCATAATGATGCTTTTGAACGTTTTCATCCCACCACTTTCTTGACCTGTGCCTGGTGCTCCCTGGCTTTTCCAGCCTGAAACACGTCACGGGAAAGTTGTAAACGGGTGCGGAGTTGACGAGAGACGTGGGGGCTGGCAGACAGCCAGGAAATGGCTTGGGCCAAGGCCTGCCGGGCCGGGGCTGGGCGATATCCTAAGTCATCAGCCGCTTTGGTATGGGCATACCAATAATATCGCCCCACCATACCAGCCTGTGTGCGCGTGACTAAGGGAGGGGTCCCTGTCACGCGAGAGGCCAATTCATGGCCCGTGGCTGCCAGAAAGGAAAGGGTATGATTGGCTTCCCAATGTGGTCCCGGCAATCCGCACAGTTCCGAAATCATGTGATGAATAGTCTGCCACTTCAGATTTTCCGATCCTAAGAGATAGCGCTCACCCGGCAAGCCCTTTTCCGCGGCGAGACGGTGTCCCTTGGCCACGTCTTCTACCGAAACAATATTGCATCCTCCGGGGTACGTCGTCCTGAACTCGTCTTTCAAGTAAGAAATAATGATGCCATTACTGGGTCCCAGTCGATAGCCATAGGGGCCGACCGTCATGGTCGGGCAAACCGCGACCAATTCGACTCCCAGTTTATCGGCGTATTCATACGCCGCACGTTCTTGCAGGGCTTTAGCCAAGACATAGGGAGCGGAGTCCTGATCATCCAGATGATGGGTTTCATCCCGCACCAGAGGGCGATTGGATGACCCGAAGACGACAGAAGAGGACGTGAAGACGACACGACGAATCCCTGTCTCATGGGCCGCTTCAATGATATTGGTTGTGCCTTCAACAGCCAGTTGCTCGAGCGAGGATGGGCTTATTCCCCAATAGGAAAATATCGTAGCCGTATGAAATATGATGTCACACCCTTGTGTGGCGGCGCCTAACGAGTCACCATGCAGCACATCTCCATAAGCGATCTCTACGGGAAGGTTCTCTAAGCTACTCAGGTCACTCGTCGGGCGCACCAAAGCTCGCACTTCATATCCGGCGCCTAAGAGTTCACGCACCAAATTGGCTCCGATCAGCCCATTGGCACCTGTTACGAGGGCTTTCATCAAACGGTTGCGTCCTTTCTCACTGACTTAGGCGAAATGGACCCCAGCATCTTTTTGGATGGTCTGAGAGAGATCCTTCCAAAACTTGAGGAGGGACGTTTGGTTCTCGGAGAGCAGGGTCTGTAAATCAGACTTGCGCGGCTGATCTCTTCCCTCTGAGTCTTTTCGGGTCTTGGAGTCATGCTTGAAGTGGTGAAACCCATCTGCATCGATATACTCGGGTTGAGGCTGATAGGTCGTAAACAGGTTGGCGATGAAGCTTCCTTTTGAGGCATTCGTCCCTTGAACAATATCTTGAAAGGAGGTCAGAAGTTTGCCGATCTGATTGGAAAGAGAATAGGCGGCATGCTCAACATCTGATTCACCTGCCCGGGAGTCCCAGGCTTTGCCGATCCGGACATCGCGCCCTTCGTACACTGCCTCAAAATTCGACATCGTGTTGGAAAAAAAGGTGGTGTAGGCATGTGCAAACAAGACATGTTTCAGGGCAGGAAAATTATCCAAATTGACAACCTGCCAAAATAACGGCAGCGTAAATTGTTGTCGGCCAAAAACACTCACCAGCGTCTCGCCATTATCCTGTCGGGAAAAACGAACTGTCCCGTCATCATAGCTGGCTGACCCGTTTTCGCTTTTGACGGTTTTCCAGAACATTTTCTGCTCATGCTCCTGGTATCGAATATATTCCAATTTACTCACATCGATGTTTTGCCCTTGATAGAACACCAAGTAATTGGGTTGAGGGAGGTAGATATTGCGTTCAACCTGGTGTGTCACTCTTGCTTGGCCATCCTGTTGAATAGGAATGGCTCTCCCACCAATGTAATCATTCATAAATTGAATGCTGCGGGTGATATCCACCCGGCTCACAAAGTCGTCATAGTCCACCGGGATCATCCGAGAAAACTCAAACAAGACGGAGCCATCCTCGTGGAAGGCCCAGCGTAAGCCATTCTCATCGCGACAGAGGGACCGTGCTCGCTTTTCCAGCGGGTCTAAATATTCAACGATCGCTTCATATGCCCGTATGGTATAGGCGTCCTGTTGAATGTTTAGGGGAGCGTCCTGGTGCCATAATTGATCCTTCCAATGCATGATCTGAAGGGCCTTCAGCTCCTGATACACCAGCCCCAAAAAGTTATTCAACGTAAGCATGGACCAGAACACGGTCGGATTGTCATCTATGCCTGAAAGGTAAGAGCTTGCCACACGATTGAGTTGGGCGATGACTGGGTCTTTGAAGGGGAAAGATTCATGGTCGGTCATCTGCAGGATAGGCTGCAAAATCTGGCTGAGCTCCGGCCATTGTTGACGGCTTCGTACCGACTCCAGCATCAAGGGATGCACGTTGATCCAATGTGCATAAGGAGTCAGGTCGCCATCTAGACGGTAAGGTTCCGGTAACCCGATCGAGGTCAGAGCTATGGCATGATTGGGGGAAGTTTGTGGGTCCAACCCCATTTTGCGGGCTGCAGCGTAGTCGGTTAACAATAGGTGCTGGCCGGCAATGATGCAGTGGGTCTCGATGGGGCGTGCCACACGGGTGCCTGCATTGCCATGATTGCTCAGATACCCATCGATAAGACAGAAATCGACCGTCGTATGTTTTAGCAGTTCTAGGAGGACATCTTGCTCCTTGAAGCGATGTTTATAGTGATAATCTTTATCTCGGAGCGGAAGGAGAGAGAGTAAATTGTCGAGACAAAGACGATAGGCCTGTTCATCATCTGTCTGATTTTTCGCAAAGATGATTCGAAAAGCCGCTTCACACCATATGCGGGGCAGGTGAGTTCCATAGAGGAGACTGCTTGAGGTGAAGGGTCCTGGAACCAGGTCCTCTGCCAGGTCTATGATGTCATACGGTCGGCCGCCGGGAGTGACATAATGATAGCCCAGCATATCCGCCAAGATTTGCACATCGCGATTCTCAAGCCATAGATCAAAGCTGTTTCGGCTTTCAGCAACGATGACCTGGGTGTAGCCACGTTCATGTAATTGATCGATGAGATATTCCACGAGTTGCGGATCAGTCGCCGTTGAGCCGGTTAACTCATAAGCCTGAAAGTCCGGCTTGATCACAATAGAGAAATGATCTTTCTCGACGGCCGCGCGGAACCGGGCTTCCTCCAGGGCAAACCAAAAGCCTGATTTCTTTAAAGCCTCTTCAAACAGAGCATATTTATCCTTATTTTCTTGAACCACCACAGCATAGGTGGAACTGGCAGGAACATCCTTGACCGAACGGAGAGTCGATGCCGGCGTCGTGTGAGAGTCTCGGGGGGATGTTTTCTGCTGACGCTTCGATGTCTTGGGGAGGTTGCCTGTGATGCTTTTGCGACCGGTTGAAGGGGAGGCCGGCTTTTTTGACGAAACGGTCCGAATCGTTTGTGAGCGGGCCTTTACCTGCATTAAAGGCTCAGAATGTTTTGAGGATTCTCTTTTTGGCCTCGCCCGTTTTGCCGGAATAGATTGCTGTTTGCGTGGAGTTTTTGGGGAGACAACCTTTTTGGGCGTGATCTTCTTAGGCCCTGTTCGGGCACTGGGAGTCTTTGCCTGAAGGGAGGGGCTGGTCGCCGTTGCCTTGGGCTTCTTTTTTGACGAGCGAGTCGATGACGGACGAGATGAAATTCGTGGTTTTTTTGAATCGGCGGTTTTTGGTTTTTTAGTAGCCATATTTGTGTGACATCCAATTCTTAGTGCATTCTATTTGATGATGATCAGATGAGTAAACGGTTGAACAAAAGTGGCGTCTATCATCCAGAGAGTAGAACACGTTGTTTGTGGGTAGGGAACGCGGATCTGCTTAAGTTCTTAGGAAGTCATTGAGGGGGTGATCCTTGTTGGCAAGACGCGTTGTTCGCGAGTTGATATTACCTATCAAACATGTCAGTATATTTCACATTTTTTGAGAAATGGCCAGTCTTAACAAATGGCACAGATTAAGACGTGTGACTTATGGGGAACGAAGTATTATTTTCCTGCATAAAAGGAAGAATTCCCCCGCTCAAATTTAACACAGGAGGGGAGAATGCCTACGTATAAGCACAAAGTCGCAAATTGGGGAGGGGCCTATGATGTGGCTGTTGATGCGGATTTAGATAATATGCACATGTCGGTTGAAAAATTGCCGGAAGTCGTGTCTCGAGTCAAAGAGCTTCCCCGCATCGAATTTGGGGATATCAATTCCAATGTTCGTGTCAAAGAGCTTCCTCGAATTGAGATTGATGCCAACACCACCTCCACGGTGAATCTGGCGATCAAAGAGATCCCGGATGTGCGGGCCCATTTGCCGGCACATTATAATTTGGGTATTTCGATCTTCGGGGTAGAAATTGTCAATTTTTCCCTTTGCGGTGAATCGCAGATAATTACAGAAAAATATCAACCTCGACGTGTAGAAAGCTGCCGGTAGGAGGTTCCCATGGGTAGACCCACTAACATCCAGGGTTTAAAGCTTCTTCATGACGCGCAACAACCGATTATAATTTATGGGAGTCCCGGACGGGTGCAGGGGACGTTGACCATTCAAAATGATTCGGACACGAAACTTACCGTCAGATCAATCCCCATACAAGCTCCCAAACTACGCAGTCAAACTCTTGAACCGCTTCAAGAGATCCGAATTTTTAGTCGAATGTATCCGAGCCAACAAAGTCGTGTCACACTTGATTTCCCCGTTGATCCCTCAACCCCTCCCGGCACCTACCAGGCCACGGTTCTGATTGGTGACCAGAGTCAGCCGGTACAGATCCGAATCAGTGAGAGCGTGGAACTTGAAGTAGAACCGGACATTGTGACGGTTTCTGAAAAAGATCAAAAGAGGTTTGAGCGGGAATTTGTGGTGACCAACGTCGGCAATGTTCCCATGTCGGTGGGTGAGAAATGGGTCGCGGCCTTGCAAGGCTCCGAAGGCATGGGGTCGCAAGTGGTGCAAAGCATGAAAGCCATATGCCAAAAGAAACAAGACGAAGGCTCGCCTTCACGTGAAGAAGGCTCGGTACAGGAGATGCTTTGTCTGGTAGCCAACCAGCAACCCGGCCCGGTTACCCTCACATGGAAAAACTTGACGCTCGCGCCAGGTGAAACCCAGGTCATGAAAGGCGTCATTGAATTACCGGATGGTCTGCAACCTCACCGGCATTACTTTGCTGAATTTGAACTGTTCTCAGCCAGCCTTCTGGTAGACATTTATACGAATCGATAACAGGGGAGCCTTGGGCTTGAATCACACCGTCCTATGCGTGCAAAGGAGATTCCTATGGACACAAAAACAATAAGCTGGTGCCCAACGGTCAGTGCGGATATGCGCACCGCCGCTTTACGATGGTATCAAATGTCCAACGAGGTCATGTCTCAGGCGTTCAAGATCGGACAACCCCTCATGGATGCATATATCCAGGGACTATCAAAAGCCATTCCTGAGCTGAAAAAGGTGGCCAGGAAATCTTGTGAAATACCTGAAACGGAATGCCCACCTTCCTGTGTCTGTGAACTGGAATGGGAGGCCTGTGAAGGAGAGACTGTGACTGGAGTGATGGACATTCGGAATACCGGTCAGCAGAATGCCAATTTTACATTGAGGGCCTCCACGTTTCGGAGCAGTGGTGATGACAGTGGGAAAAGTCCCCAGCTCACGCCAAATAATTTCGTCCTCGCACCGGGGGAAATGAAAACCGTCACGGTAGCGGTGCAGGCCAGCGATGCATTTGATTCGAACGAGATCTACGAATCAGAAGTGACGGTCGCTGGTCGATATGAACAATGCGTGTGTCTGCGGCTGCGAACGCGTCGGAAAAATGTGCCCCATTGCCACATAAACCATGGGGAAATCCCCACTCGGCTTGTGGCCCATCATTGGTATGATCATTTTCAATGTGAAAAACTCTGTTTTCAGCCTGTGGGAAGAATGGTTCAACCAGAGCAAGAGGAGCCAACTCCGGTGAGACCGATAGGCACGGCGCCCCCCAGTAAGAGCAAGCAAAAGGGGTAGTCGATCTTCAGCAGAAATTGCACATGAGCATTTGGAGGAAATTCCCGTGGATTATACCGACTACAGCGAACAAGTGAAAAATCTAGGGACGCGGGTTCTCGATGAGGGCACACGAGCGTGGGAACGGTATTTTCAAATAATGGGGGAGGCTTCAGCCGGGAAATGGAGCGCCGAAGAGATGCAGAAACGTTTTGCGCATTTTGCGCAAGATGAAGGCACAGAATTTGTACGAAAATTGATGCAATGCCATGTGGATTACTATGTCAGTATCATGCATGCGGGCCTGGATTTGAGCACGAGCATGCTTGAATCCGTATTTGCACCAGCCTGTGTGAAGCCAGGGGATACTGGCCAACAGACAAGTGAAGAGGGCACCAGGAAGGAGCCCCAAACCGAAATTCCATTTGAAGGCAAAACAGGGGAGGCGCACACCCAGGCGTTTGTCATTGCCAATAAGCAGCCTCAACAGATCGAAGTCAGTTTTGAATTATCAGAATTTATCAGCGAAGACGGCAAAACTAAGACTCGAGTGCCGGTGGGGTTTACCCCTCACCAGTTTGTGCTAGATCCAGGCCAGGAGCAGGTTGTGGAATGCCAGCTGACTTTTGAGGAAACCTTGAAGCCTGGCCAGCGGTATAGTGCCTTAGCCCGCGTGGTTGGTTTCCCTGACATGATGGTCCGGTTAATGGTCACTCCCAAAAATGTTTGACATCGAGCCTTAAAGCCAAGGACGACCGCAAATCAGACTTGATCCATGAGAACTTGGTCTAATGACAACTGAAGTTGAGCAGAAACTCCTGCTTCCTCCCCCCGCCCTTCCAACGTAAACTCGCCCTCAATCACAAGGCCTCACTCACGCCAGTAAACTTTACAGAAATCGTTGTGGTCCCAAGCAAGATGGATTTGCACCAATATGAAAAAGTGCTGGGCTTTGATGCCCGGGTGATGTGGCTTCCCAAAGATATTCTTTGGGACGAAAGGCGATTGGAGACCTTTGCCTGGCGAAAAGATACACTACGAATATTCTCTACCGATGAAATTGTCTGGCCTCGATTACTTAATGGATTTGTGTCCGGTCCCGAGGCAGAGATTACCTGGGAAGGACCCAAAGAACCTGAAGTTTGGATTGGACCCAATAGTCCGATATGGTCAAATTTAGAAGAACTAGAACAATACCTCAATGGCTATTCCCAACCTTTTCCCGGCCTAGTGTGGATTGTTGGAATCACCTGTGTCGCTGAACCGAGTGTGATGGCGGGAGCCAAGTTTGGGCTACATCTGGGTGATAGTCAACCGGCCACCATTCACCCAAATTGGACATTCCTGGGATACGATATTTCCGATGGCGGCCATTTGAGTGGGCTGACAAACTGTGGATGTCCCCGCGATCAGGCCCAACCCCATTGGGCTGCTGACCTTAATGACAACCATCTATTTCAATCGCGAGATGTTGCCAATGAATGTCGGCAATTCATAGATGAACAGGTCCCGGAGCATAGCCCTTTCCTCATCTGCGGCCTCTACAAAATCAAAGAATTCTGACCTTCCGTTTTCTCCTTGCCAATCGAAAATAGTTTTTTTGAAATTGTCAGCTGAACGTGATAGTCCACGCAACGGTCTGCGGAGTTCCACTAAAGTTCCTCTTTGGGGAAAAAGAGGTTAGGTGGATTTTCAGAAAGTTTGTGCTTCTGAATACCTTTAGACCTGCGGCAGGGATCAATCAATAAAATCAAATGCGGTGAATTAAGATTCTAAAGTATTTTAACTTTCAACTAAGACAGTTCAGAGCTCCCTCGCCCTTTCAGGGAGAGGGTTAGGGTGAGGGTGGGATCTCATTGGAT
>Ga0224496_10002012_pt1 | contig 12328 bp, 12 predicted proteins | sample SF_Jul11_sed_USG_2_FD_168127 | JGI IMG/M metagenome (GOLD analysis project Ga0224496, IMG submission 168127) | Sediment microbial communities from San Francisco Bay, California, United States - SF_Jul11_sed_USGS_8_1 | ecosystem: Environmental > Aquatic > Marine > Sediment | place: USA... | reverse complement strand
CCAGTACCACAGCATATTTGCGAATTCACCAAAAATGCACTGGACAAAGGTTTATTGAACATCGATAAATCAGCCAATGACGATATGACTCTGACCTTCCATGACTCATGTAATGTTGCTCGTGCATCAGGCATGGGTAATTACCCAGGTGGTCAGTTTGATATTCCACGTGCTGTCATTAAGGCAGTATGTAACAACTATGTCGACATGGAGCATGACACAATCCACGACGCAACATTCTGTTGTGGCGGTGGCGGTGGCCTGCTGACAGACGACTTAATGGAACTGCGTGTAAAAGGTATAGTACCTCGCGCAACTGCATTAACTAATGCAGTAAAAGAACATGGTGTTACTCACATGGCCGCAATTTGTGCGATCTGTAAGAGCCAGTTCACCAAGGTACTCCCCTACTACGGATTTACGATGGATCAGATTGTTAGTGTCCACCAACTCGTTAGTAATGCCATCATCCTGGAAGGCCAGGTTACTGAAGGCGATGATGACGATGCGGATGACGCTGAATAATACGATTCAAAACAAAATAGATTTTAACTATACGGTTTAGCATATAGGAGAACAGCATGGCCACTTCTAAAGAAGACATGCAGAAAAAAGATTTGACCTATCGTCGTTTTAAAGAAGGCGACTACACATGGTCAAGCATGAACGACAAAATTTTTAATGAGGATCGCTCTCACAAGTGTCCTACCTATGTGCACCGCACGCCGCCTTGCCAGGGTAGCTGCCCATCGGGTGAAGATATCCGTGGCTGGTTAGATGTTATTCGTGGCATCGAAGTGGCACCAGAAGGCATTTCTAAAGAAGAGTATGCTTTCCAGCGTTCAACTACGGCTAACCCCTTCCCTGCAATGATGGGTCGTGTTTGCCCAGCACCTTGTCAGGACGGCTGTAACCGTAACGATGTTGATGACTTTGTTGGCATTAACTCAGTTGAGCAGTACATTGGTGACAGTGCATTTGCCGGCAAATTTACTTTCGGCAACCTGCCTGCACTGGGCAGCAAGAAAGTTGCTATCGTTGGTGGTGGCCCAGCCGGTATGGCTGCAGCTTACCAGCTCCGTAAAATGGGTATTGGTAGCACCATCTTTGACGATCACTCAGAACTGGGTGGCATGATGCGTTACGGTATCCCCGGCTACCGTACACCACGTGACGTACTGGATCATGAATGTCAGCGTATCGTTGACATGGGTGGCATCGAACTGAAGATGAACACTCGCGTGGGCAAAGATGTTGCCGTTGCCGATGTTGAAAAAGATTACGACGCCGTTCTCTGGGCACTCGGCTGTAAGAAAGGTCGTGGCCTGTTCGTAGAAGGCTTCAATGAAACACCTAACTGTATTACTGCTGTTGACTTCCTCGAGCAGTTTAACAAGGGTGAAATGAAATACACTGCCAACAAGATCCTCTGCGTAGGTGGTGGTGATACCTCTATCGATGTTGTCTCTGTATCACGTCGTATTGGTACACTCAAAAACTATAACGAAAACCCTGAAGATGCAGCCACTGGCGCAACCACTCACGGTGATGTTAACGATGCAGACAAGAAGCCCTGTGATAGTGTTGTCCTGACAGCACTTTTCAAACAGGAAGATATGACTGCTGCAGAGCACGAAGTAAATGACGCACTGAAAGAAGGTGTTGTCATCATGAATGAAGTTATGCCTGTTGAAATCATCAAAGATGCCAACGGTCGTGCAACTGCCCTGAAACTTGTTGATTGTAAATTTGAAAACAATGTACCTGTCGCTGTAGAAGGCGGTAAGGAACATATTATTGAAGCTGACCTGATCGTATCCGCTATCGGCCAGTATGGTGACCTTGAAGGTCTTGAAGAGCTGGACAACGGTCGTGCCTTAATTGATGCGGACAAGTTCTACCAGGTACCTGGCAAAGCCGGTCACTTCGTATGTGGTGATATCGTTCGCCCTCACCTGCTGACAACGGCCATCGGCCAGGGCTCAGTGGTTGCTGAAACTATCGCCTCCTATGTTAACCAGACTGAAACTAAAAAACGTCCTAAAGTTGATGTGCACCACTTCAACCTGATGGATAAACTGGTAGAAGCACATCTTGAGCCAACTACTTTTGCTGGTAACTACGAAGAATCTGAAAAACAGCGTGGTACTGATAGCAGTGACTTTGCGATCCATAACTACCAGGATCGTTCAGAACAGGAAGTTATCTCTACTGATAAGATGTTCCTCGGTCACTTCGTAGCTGTAGAGCGTAACCTGCGTACAGAAGATGTCCCTTCTTCAACTGAAGTACTGGGACACTTCCGCGAACGTATGAACGGTCTTGCTGAAGAGCAGGCAGTTGCCGAAGCCGGTCGCTGCATGAGCTGCGGTATGTGCTTCGAGTGCGACAACTGCGTTATCTTCTGTCCACAGGATGCTGTATTCAAGGTCAAGAAAGATAAACACACAACAGGCCGCTATGTAGACACTGACTACAGTAAGTGCATTGGTTGCCACATTTGTTCTGATGTTTGTCCTACGGGCTACATCGACATGGGCATGGGTGAATAACAAACTATTTGGCTCCTACCAGGCATCGTCCTGGCAGGAGCAAACTGGTTAGTTATTAATTGTTTAATTATTGGAGATTGTAATGCTGCAGTTGAAACAACTCATGCATAAATCCTTGTTAATGGTTGTAGGAAGCGCCTTACTGGCACTGTCCTCGGCTGTTTATGCTGATGGTGATGCAGAAAGAAAGGCATCTTTTATGCCTGACATCCCTGAACCAATGAATAAAAGCCTGAAATGTGTTAAGCCAGAAGAAGATATGAAAAAGAATCATATGTCATACATTCTTCATCAACGTGATAAAACATTACGTGAAGGCATTCGCACCCCGACTTTTAGCCTCAAAGAATGCATAAACTGTCATGTCCCTGAAAATTCCACAGCACGTTTTGGTGATAGCAAGCATTTCTGCAGTAGCTGCCATAATTTTGCTGGCGTAACCATTGACTGTTTCCAATGCCATACTGATCGCCCAGCCGGCGATAAAAAGCATTCGTTAAACACGTCCTCGCTTCCTCACTATGCTGACACCTCAGCCGAAGGAGTGTCGAAATGATTGAAAAAACAATTAATTTCTCACGTCGTGTTTTTGTAGAAAAGACAGCGACAGTTGCAGCGGCAGTTACCATTGCCCCCGGTGTATTCCTGCACCAGGTCGCCCAGGCCAAACCTGCAGACCAGGCCGTTACTTCAGCTGTACGCTGGGGCATGCTGATTGACACCAATAAATGCGCCACCGGCTGTACTGCCTGTGTGTCTGCATGTAATGAAGAAAATGGCATTCAATCACACGATCGTCCTGCCACGGACCAGCAGTGGATCCGCAAGGTAAAACTACGTGATACACAAACCGGCCACATCACCTCTTTACCTATGATGTGCCAGCATTGTGAAAAGCCACCCTGTGTTGATGTTTGTCCCACAGGTGCATCGATGAAGCGTGAAGACGGTATTGTACTGGTTGATAAACACATCTGTATTGGTTGTCGTTACTGCATGATGGCCTGCCCCTACAAGGCTCGCTCATTTGCACACGAAACCGTTACAGACCAGAAAGACTATGCACCACGCGGAAAAGGTACGGTTGAAGCATGTACCCTGTGTGTACACCGTGTCGATGAAGGTGGAACACCTGCCTGCGTTGAGGCATGTAATGCAGCAGAACACGGCGCAATGATTTTTGGTGACCTGAAAGATCCTGAAAGCAACATCTCGAAAGAACTGGAAAAACACGGCGGCACACAGCTACGTGCAGACCTGCGTCTTAACACGGGTGTTCGTTATCAGGGCATTTAAAAGGTAACTATTCAGCTCACCGGCCAGGGTTACAGGCCCGTGTTGAGGGATCGATATTTACACTTGTAAATCTACGTTTCTCGACCCGCCCTGAAACCCGATGAAGGCGAGCTGAACAGTCACAGAATTTTGATTAAAATTCACAAGTATTAGAGCTTAGTTGAAATCACTATGAAAAAAATACATTTACAAGAAATCGATGGCAATAGCATGGGCTACCTGGGACTACTGGCATTTTTTGGTGCCTTTGTACTCGCAGCACTGGGCTCAACCTACTATATGGAACACAATGGCCACTGGGTCACCGGGATGAATAACCAGGTTGTCTGGGGCATGCCACATGTGTTTGCTGTTTTTCTCATTGTGGCCGCTTCCGGCGCACTCAATGTTGCTTCTATTTCTTCTGTGTTCAACCAAAAGATCTACAAGCCACTGGCACCGCTATCCACCCTGCTGGCGCTGGCACTGCTGCTTGGCGGCCTGATGATTCTGGTACTCGACCTGGGTCGCCCGGATCGCCTGATCGTAGCCATGACCAAATACAATTTCAAATCCATCTTTGCATGGAACATGATTCTATATAATGGCTTCTTTGTCATCGTTGGTGTTTATGCCTGGTTCATGCTTGATCGTACCATGAAAAAATACAGCCGCTATGCAGGCTTTGCTGCCTTCATCTGGCGTCTTGCACTGACGACAGGTACTGGCTCTATCTTCGGTTTCCTGGTTGCACGCCCCGGTTATGATATGGCCATGATGGCACCAATGTTCATCATCATGTCTTTCTCATTTGGTCTTGCCATTTACCTGCTTGTACTCATGGCTGCCTACAACTGGACTAACCGCCCACTGGGTGACGTTGTCGTTAATCGTCTGCGTAAACTACTCGGCGTATTTGTTGCGGCCGTACTCTATTTCGTCATTGTCTATCACCTGACTAACCTGTATGCCACAGAGCATCACGGTTTTGAGGCCTTCATGCTTCTCGGTGAAAATGGCGGCTCCAAATACTCTAATATCTTCTGGTTTGTACAGATCCTGCTGGGAAGTTTAATCCCTCTGGCAATGATCTATGCGCCGGGTGTTGCTAACTGCCGTAAGACACTGGCCACAGCCTGTGTACTGATTGTTATTGGCGGCCTGGCACAAATGTACACTATTATCATTGGCGGCCAGGCCTTCCCCATGGAAATATTCCCTGGTATGGAAGTACTGGAAAGCACCTTCGCTGATGGCGCAACCACTATCTACTCAGCCTCGCTACCAGAAATCCTGCTGGGCCTGGGTGGCATAGCCATGTCTATGATGGTTGTTGCACTGGGTATTAAGGTACTGGGCTTCCTGCCACAATCACTTGCGGATGAAGTGGCTGACCCCCATTACAAGGCCAAATAATAACCGGGCTAATTTAAGAATATATACCGACAACGGCTCGAAGATTTCTTCGAGCCGTTTGTGTTTAAACTGCACGGAAAGGATACAAATACTTCCCGCAAATGAACGCAAACTAACCCAAATGCTTTATTATGTCTCTAGCTGCTGCCCTGCGAACTGCGTCATTCCTGCAAAAGCGGGGACCCAGCCCCTTTTACGGTATACAGCTTTGCATGATGAACATGAAACACCCTACTATCCTGCTAACCCAGGACAATAGACACACTATTACTTTGCGTACATTCGCCTGCATTTTCGGACTCGATCTTTAAAAACATGGCCCATTTACTCATCTCAGCAGCACACAAGTCTTCAGGCAAAACCACGATGACGATTGGTTTATGTGCTGCCCTGGCCGAAACTATGCGTGTGCAGCCCTTCAAAAAGGGCCCTGATTATATCGACCCCATGTGGCTTGGCCGTGCAGCCGGTAGACCCTGCCACAATCTTGATTTCTACACCATGCAGCCTGATGAAATCATCAATACCGTAGCCATACAGTCCCAGGGCGCCGATATTTCCATTATTGAAGGCAATAAGGGGCTCTATGACGGTCTCGACCTGGATGGTAGTAATTCAAATGCAGCCCTGTCCTCACTTCTCAAGGCACCGGTTATCCTGGTGCTGGATGCACGCGGCATGACACGTGGTATCGCACCACTGATCCTGGGTTACCAGGCGTTTGACCCCAGTATCCATATTGCTGGCGTCATCCTCAACCAGCTGGGTGGCAGCCGCCACGAAAGCAAACTCCATGCGGTGATCGAACACTATACCGATGTTGAAGTGATCGGCTCGGTCTATCAAAATTCAGAACTCTCCATCGAGGAGCGTCACCTGGGCTTAATGCCCAGCAATGAAGATGATTCGGCGGACCAGAAGATCGCGCAGATCCGTGACATTATCAAGCAACAGATCGATCTTGATCGCCTCAAGAGTATTGCGGATCAGGCGCCTGCCCTGCAGGCGACAAAGACAGTCAACACGGTAATTCCCCCTGCCGACAAACTGCGCATCGGTATAGTACGCAATGATGCGGTGGGATTTTATTATCCCGGCGACCTGCAGGCCCTGGAACAGGCCGGTGCTGAACTGGTATTTATCGATACCATTCGTGATCAACAACTGCCCGAGATAGACGGCCTGTTCATTGGCGGAGGCTTCCCTGAAACACGCATGCGTGAGCTGGAGGCCAATGCGGCTATGCGTAACCAGGTCAGGGAATCGATTGAAAATGGCCTACCCGCCTATGCAGAGTGTGGCGGCCTGATGTATCTGAGCCGTAGCCTGAGCTGGAAAGGCACCACGGCGCAAATGGTGGGCGTCATAGCCGCTGATACCGTTATGCACGCTACGCCCCAGGGTCGCGGCTATATTCGCCTGCAGGAAACCACGAATCACCCCTGGGCCAATACCGAGCCCAAACCTGCCGGTATTATTGCGGGACACGAGTTCCATTATTCGGCACTTGAGAATCTTGATCCCGAAACCCATTTCGCTTACCGTATTGTGCGTGGCGCCGGTATTGATGGACACAATGATGGCATAGTTTATAAAAACCTGCTGGCCTGCTATGCCCACCTGCGTGATACCGAGTCCAATCACTGGGCTCACCGATTTGTACAATTTGTACGTGACTGTAAACTGAATTAGAAATAAAGACTGGAATGACGTTATGATTACCCTGACACTCGAAGCCGCAAAACAAATACGCCAATCAGCTAAAGAAGGCAACCTCGATGGCCTGCCACTGCGACTGGCCGCAACCCGAAATGCCGATGGTTCACTCCACTACGGCATGGGTTTTGATGATATTAAGGAGATGGATAGCAAATACACCTCGGAAGGTGTCGACATCATCGTCTCTGAAGTATCAAAAGAGCTGTTAAATGGTATGAATGTTGATTACGTCGAGCTGGAGCCGGGTAAATTCCAGTTTATCTTCGAGAACCCGAACGATCCGAACTATAGTGTACCCACAGAATAAAGCCTTACCATGCCACTGAGCCATACCAGTCTATACAGTGATTTCAAAAATGCCTCATGGAAGCGGCTGATTAACTGTATCAGTATTTTATTCCTGCTGTTATCCGCCCTGGCTATCAGCAGTTACTGGCTGGTCCACTCGGGTGAGCAACAAAATGTCGCCATTATGGTGCATGTATTGTTGTTAGTCTGCGTGTTTGCTGCGGTAGCCTCTATTGGACTACGTAACCAGAGACAGCAACTGGAAGAAAACCTGAAAAAGAACCAGGCACAGGATATCCTTTTTAAAATCGCATCCAGCATTAATACCTGCCGGGAGCTTAAAGAACTGCTTAACCGTTTCTGTGACTCCATTTACCTGGCAATTGAAGCCGACAATGTTTCTATCTGGCTCGTCACGGAGAATAACTGGCTGGAATATATTGCAAGTACCGGCATTGACCCTGCCATCGTTAATCAACACAAAAAATTAAAATTAACCGATGAACTTTCTAATGTCATTACTGAAAATAAAATCATCCATAACAACGAGCATGTAACAAAGCTGGCAGAAACCCTGCTCTGTGATGTTTCAGAAGACTACAAGTCCTATTATATCCCGCTGCATTACCAGGACCGCACACTGGGTGTGATTCGCATAAAGATAACCAGCCTGCCCTTTAATAACCACCAGAATTTTGAAGAACTGCTGGTCACCCTGGCAAAGCACCTGAGCATAGCCATAGAAAAGGCACGTGTGGACCAGGAATCCCGGCGTATGATCATCATGCAGGAACGTAGCCTGATTGCCAATGAATTACATGACTCGCTGGCCCAGACCCTTGCCAGTTTACGCTTCCAGGTACGCGTACTCGATGAAAACCTGCAATCAACCTCAGAATTCAAATCTATCCGTGGTATCGAGCAGGTAGAAAACAGTCTCGATGAGGCCTATTCGGATTTACGTGAACTCATTGCCCATTGCAGGACCCCGATTAACAACCAGGGCCTGATAGCGGCGGTCGAAAAACTCATCTCACGCTTTAGAAAGGAATCGGGCATGCATGTACTACTCCAGAAAGAGTGGCAATATTCCGACCTGCCTCCGAACATGGAAATGCATATATTCCGCATCATACAGGAAGCGATGAATAACATCCGCAAACACAGTGATGCAAATAATGTACACATCATGTTTCGCTGTAATGAAAAGGGTGATCATCATATACTGATTGAAAATGATGGTATAGGCTTTGAAACACCAACATCCAGTGACCATCCTGGCAAACATCTTGGCCTGACCATCATGAAAGAACGTGCAGCACACCTTGGTGGTGAGTTACGCATAGAAAGCGAACCGGATGAAGGCACACGTATCGAACTCAATTTCAAATACAATGCCGAGGCAATTGACGATCCACTCAAACGACTGTCGGGGATAACACGATGAGTATGCGCGTAATAATGATAGATGATCACGCCTTATTTCGCGTCGGTTTACAGGGCTTACTGGAACAGCGTGGTATCGAAGTCATAGCCGCTGTTGCCGAGGGCCAGGAAGGAATAAATCTGGCAACAGAACTCCAGCCAGATATTATTCTACTCGACCTGCGCATGCCGGACATGAACGGCCTCGAGGTCCTACAGAAAATAAAATCCATGGGTATAAAAATCCCCGTGGTCATGCTGACCACCAGTAATGAAGAACAGGATCTGGTAGAAGCCCTGAGAAATGGCGCCCAGGGATATTTATTGAAAGACATGGAACCCGATGAGCTGGTGAGTGCACTGCGCGACATAGAAAAAGGCAAAAATGTTGTTGCCCAGGAACTCACCGACGTACTGGCACGCATGGTACAGGGCGATTCTGTCGATGAACCCGCAAAAAAACAGACACCCTTTTCCGAGCTCACGCCCCGCGAGCTTGAAATATTATGTTTACTCGCCGATGGCCAGAGCAACAAGGTCATTGCACGTAACCTGGGTATCTCTGATGGCACGGTAAAACTCCATGTAAAAGCCATCCTGCGAAAACTGGAAGTTCATTCACGTGTCGAGGCTGCAGTCATCGCGGTAGAACAGGGACTTAGGCAGAACAGGAACGACTTATCAGATCAACACTCATCACAGAACAATAACAGCCGAAAATGAAAACATTCAAGCAACTAATCGACGAGATCCTCCCCCACATTAATGAACTATTTCCATGGGACCTCGAAGAACGCCTGCAACAAACAGATGAACTATTAGTTATTGATATTACAGAACCCAATGAATTTAATACGGTCCATATCAAGGATGCAGTCAATGTGCCACGTGGCGTACTCGAGACATCCTGCGAATGGAATTACGAAGACACTGTACCCGCACTTGCATCGGGGCGTGATCGTGAAATAGTTTTAGTCTGTCGTTCAGGCAATCGTAGTGCACTGGCTGCGTATACTATGCAGTTGATGGGGTTCACCAATGTATCGTCATTGAAAACAGGTTTACGTGGCTGGTTTGATTACGAATTACCGCTGTATGATGAACAGGGTAAGGAAGTCGATGAGGATGAAGCCGATGATTATTTCAGCAAAGGCCCCCGGCCTGACCAGATGGAACCATAGAACTAAAGTATTCCCTATAAGCCTGGATAGAATCTAACGAGCAACAATCTCGACTCAAGCTTAACAACATGCCCTTAACGAACCGGGTCACCGACCACAGCCTAAAGCAAAAGATCCAGTCCGCAAAAGAATGCAAATAAAATAAAGTTATATATTAGTAATGTCAGTGCGCGCATAGCACACTAACTAAATATTCGCGTTCATTTGCGGACTAAGTCTCTTCTCTTTCTATCAATAACATCCCTTTTCGGTAGATAATCAAATGTTAGACAGGTGATCAGACATCAAAACATTAACTGGATGACAATGTTTTCTGTACTGCCACAAATGAATTATACAGTTCATTCACTTCCTCAAAGGCACGGGTCGAATCATGGAGGTATTGAAAAGTAATGGATCTCAGTGTCTCTTCCTGCGCATCTGTGAGGCCCAGTGTTATCATTGCATCTTCCATACTACCAATCATATTCTCAATAGCCCGTTCATTATTGGTCTGGATGACCTGTAAGCTTAGCTTCATTTCATTTAATGCACTATCAGCACTGGAAATTGTGTAACTTTTTTCTTGCGTTATTTCATTAGAGAGCAACATTTTGACGACAACTTCTATGGCATCACCGAGATTACCCAATACATCCTTAATGGCACCGTAATTATCAGCATTGTCTACCGGCATATTCTTCACCAGCAGGCTGAAGTCCTTATAATTTACAATTGTCCGCGCACCAAAATCAAAAAAACGCCCTTTGTCTCTTGTTAACTCCAGCACATTTGATTCCAGCGGGGTAACACCACCCTTCCTGCTAAATCCCAGCAAGGATTTCCGTGTATGTAATTGAATCACTGAATTCAAACCGAATACATCCAGCGTCTCAAATAATTTTTGCGCCAACTCTTCAAATGATTCAACATTATTAACACTATTAATAAATTGCAACACCTGCCCAAGTCTGCCCGAATAGGTCATCGCATTCATCGCTGCCCTGTAGGATTCAGCCAGCTGCTTACTTAAAGACTCATGATTGATACGATTGTCTATAATATTTCGCAGCTTAAGTATCACCTCTTCTACTTCGATGGGTTTAGTTATGTACTCATCGGCACCAACCGAGTACCCTTTCAACTTTTCGTCGATATCGATATGGGATGAAACAAAAATAAATGGAAGTGACTGGAGACGTTCATCTTCGCGTATTTTTTCACAAAGAGCATAGCCATCCATCCCGGGCATCTCCACATCTGAAATAATTGCCGTGAATATTGTTTTATCTCCAGACAAGAACTCCATCGCCTGCAGCCCATCTGCTGCTGCAACCGGGCTAAAACCAGCCAATTCAAGATGCGTGCATAACAACTCAAGAATAAGCGGATCATCATCAACTACCAGGATATTTATATTTGATGGCGGCTGCCCCAAATCTTGCTCATTACTCATGAATTTATTACTCTTATTTTTTTCGTGACAATAATGACTTATTATAGTACGTATTGAGCCAATTTTAGCCCATCAATGCGAGAAGAACTTAATCATCTCAGGAAACTATCCTGTAAAATTCATTATTTAAAAAAAAGGACTTCACAAAATGTATGTCGTGATTTTCAAAGCAGAACTATCACAACTGGATGAAGACTATCTAGCCAGCGCAAAACGAATGCGACAACTGGCATTAGAAAATTATGGCTGTATTGATTTTATTTCGATCACCGAGAATAATACGGAACTAAGCCTTTCTTACTGGGAAACAGAAGTACAGATATCTGCATGGAAAAACGACCCTGAACACCTGGCGACACAGACAGCCGCCAGAAAAAAATGGTACAGCTCGTATCGTGTTGAAGTAAGCAAAGTTGAACGGGCTTATGCTTTTCCTGTAGTAAAGCAGTCTGCCCTTTAACCGGCTCAACTATAAACAGAACTCAACCAACTGGTATGACCTGTAGCTAGTAATACTTACGGTCTTTACGACGCTTGCCCGCCTGTTGAATAACGACACCCTTGACCATTGATGCTCCAGGAAACTCCTCTGTTTCATAGAGGTCATTGAGCGGTACCAGGTAGTGCTTGTTGTCATGGAAACGATACTGGCGGAAGGTATATTCCTCATTGTGATAGGCGACAATATAACAGCCATCACGTAAGACCCCTTCGGGATCAACCAGGATAACCACGCCATCCATGAATTCTGGCTGCATGGAATCGCCGAGCACTTGCAGGGCAAAGGGTTCTGCTTTACTACAGGATGATGCTTCCATAGAAGATACCTCAAATTCGATTGACGCCCATTATACATGATCAAAATGTGATCAATACACCTGATATTTACGCTGATTAAGCCCATTACAGGCCGACTTGGGGTATAATATTTGGCCTTATTTAACCTGAAGAAAGCCTTTTTAGCCATGTCTGACCAACGCATTACCCGTAATAAAGCCGTACAGTTCACCTACACCATTTCCGATGATGAGGGCAAT
>Ga0224496_10002011_pt1 | contig 12333 bp, 11 predicted proteins | sample SF_Jul11_sed_USG_2_FD_168127 | JGI IMG/M metagenome (GOLD analysis project Ga0224496, IMG submission 168127) | Sediment microbial communities from San Francisco Bay, California, United States - SF_Jul11_sed_USGS_8_1 | ecosystem: Environmental > Aquatic > Marine > Sediment | place: USA... | reverse complement strand
TGTTTAACCCCAACACTTTGAAGCGTTTGGTGATAAAACGAGCTGATTCTTCTCCACCATTCGTTCCGGCCTGTCGTCCTTGAAAGCCTGGGCTGCTTAATTCTTCAATATCTTTGAGAATGCGCTCAAACTGAACGTGGTTTCTTCCCTTGTTAGGTGGTGGGGAATCCATGCCCCATCCCCATGAGGCATTCCAACATCCTATGAGTATCAGCACCGAAAAAATTTTGAGCATTCCCACACTATTCCATAACGGGGATGAGTAGGGGAAGAGAGATAATCTGGTGGATTGATCGATAGAGGATAGTGGTGTCTACTGGATTGGTTATCCTAAAAACGGCAGTTGGTAGGCACGCAACCCTTTGACACGCCCGCTCCGCAGGCTACTCAGGGCGAACGGGCACTTCACCAATTGGGTGAGTACTTCAAAAACCGTTCGTGCTGACCCTGAGCTGGTCGAAGGGTCGAAGCATGGGCGGTGTTTCATCACAGCAACTACCGTTTTTAGGGTTATGGGAGTGAAGGGTTGTTGCGAGGGTGCCGTTACAGTTACGCCTCGGCATGAGGTACGATTTTTCTGAGGTGGGCTTCAGCGGGGCAGTTAAAGGTTTATTCATCCAATGGAATGGTGATGACGACGCCACCCATGAGATCTCCAAGTTGAAAGTCTCGTTTCGGACTGAGGGGATGGGCATTGTGGCAGGAGATGCAAGCCATGGTGATGCCTTTGTCCGCATAAATGGACTGAAAAAATTTCCTTTTCCCGCTGGTGACAATGCCGCGTTGCGGGGTATCAGGTTCGTTTTGTAAGCGTTCCAGTCCTTTGCGCTCAAACTCCGTGGCTGGGCCATTGCGTCGATGAATGGGCCAGAGACTGATGAGGCGAAACCTGATGCCATGACCGGATTCTGCTACCAGTTTGCTTGAATAATGCAGAAATTGGGCTGGCAACGGAATGGCATTTTTGCTTTCCCAGTCTTCTCTGGCTAACACGATCCCTTGATCTTGCATGCGTTTCACCACGTAGGTGGTATAGATCTTTCGATCAGCTTCGATAATCGAATGCAAGTAGTCAGAAACTTTTTCAGGGGAGAGGGATGCTGGCGGTGAGGGTGCGGCTGCCTGAAGATCTTGGGTGAGCCCGATAGCCAGGCAGGTGAGGAGCAGGCTTGTGAGCAGGAAGCATTGGCTAGTCGAGAGGTTCATGATCCATCGTCCTTCCGTTGGGTTGGCTGTTCGACTGAAAGAGGAAATGTGATATGACATATGGTTCCTTGCCCAGGGTTATTCTCTAAGCGAATCTGTCCACCTAATTTCGTGATAATGCGATAGGCAACCGTCAGGCCTAATCCCGAGCCTTCCCCTTGGCCTTTGGTCGTGAAAAACGGGTCGAAGACTTTAGGAAGGTGGGATGGGGCAATACCCGAACCGGTATCCGCGATGCGAATATGAATGCCTTCCTCATTCGCCGAAGTGCTGATATCGATAGTGCCCGTGCCGGATATGGCCTGAAATGCATTTGTGAGAACGTTGGTCAACGCCTGGCCCAGTTCGTAGGGTTTTGCTCGCAAGGGCGGGATGGTTTCCAGTCTCATGTTGACGGTGATGGATTCAGACGGGAATTGCCCTTTGACGACATTGATGGCTTGAGTCAATTGCGCATTGATATCAATGACCGTTTTCGACTCAAGGAATTGATTGCCAATTTGTCCGGTAAAGTCCCGGATGATCGCCGCCATTCGCTTACCATGTTGTACAATATCCTTGGCGTACCCTTTCATGTTTTCCATGTTGTCTTCATCTTGAATCGCTTCGCCTAATCCGATGACTCCAACCAGGGGATTATTGAGCTCATGTCCGATTCCGGCACTTAGGACACCGAGGCTTGCCAGCTTTTCTCCTTGGATCAATTGATCTTGCAAGAGACTTTCTTCGGTGGAATCTCGGAGCACTAAGCCTATGCACGCATCTTTTCCCGGATGCACGTGCACGGAAAACCAACGGTAACGGTAGGTGCGTTGGTTGAGTCGGAGTTCTTGTCGCGTGTCTCCGGTGTCGCCCCAATTGGATTGGGAGAGGGGATCTTTTAAGTTCTTCGTGTTGGGTTCCTGTGCTGTTGGAACGCTTGAGGGCAGAGACGAATGCTTGACGGCTTCAATTTCCTGATGCAGTTTGGCTTGGGTGGCCGGATCGAGATTGAGCAGTTCAAAGAACGGACGGCCTTCACTGTTTCCGTTGGTAATGGCAAGAACATTTTTCGAGGCTTGATTGAGATATTCAATTGTCTCTTCCGGCGTGATCATGATGACGGGATCAGGGACGCTATCCAGAATGTGAGATGTGGATTCTTGCAGGTATTCCACTTCTTGGGTTTTTAAGGCCACCTGGCTTTCCAGCCCTGCAAATTGTGAGGCTAACTGTGTATTCATGCGATTGATTTCTTCAGCGAGTTCTTCAATTTCATCACCGGTGGTCATGACGATGGGTTCTTGAAATTCTCCACGTCCGATTCGGCGGGCGGCTTCTTGAAGCCGTCGAATGGGTGCGCTGATCCGGTGAGCCGCCAGATAGCCTAAGGTGACTAACAACGCCACTCCTAAGATGCCGAACGCCGCCGTCCATTGAAAGAATTGTTGGATCGGCGCAAACAGTTCTTCTGAGGATTGCCACACAAACATATGCCACCCCACGCCGCTCGAGGCTTGGGTGATCCGACTCGTGTTGTCCAGCGGGGCAAATCCGATAATGGAGGTATCCTGCCCGCCATGGCCATCACTCGGCGCGGATGTCCACCCCGCCTGCATGGGCGTGACTAATGGAGTCAGTTGCGGGTCACTTAAGGCCGTTCCGGTTGGCAGGATGGGACAACTGAGGACAATCCCACGGCTGTCAATAAGCATGACGTGCCCTGTTTTTCCAAATCGAATCGTCTCAATGGAGGGGGCGAAAAACTCTTTGACATCATACACGCGTCTCAGGATGCCAATGGCTTCATACCGCAAGCTATCCATGATGGGAAGCGCTAACGTAAAGGTATAGGTGTTCAGTTGAGGGTCAAAGGCGATGGGACTCAAAAAGGGTTGCCCGACTGCCTTATGGAAGGCCCCCTGCCACCATGGCTCTTGTGCATGCAAAAAGGATGGCTTGTGATCGATGCTGGCAATGAGCCGGCCAGCGATGTCTGTCATGTAGAGTGCTCGAGTGGCTGAGCGGGTAATAAGCGGAATGGGATGTCCAGGGTCAATAAAGGTGCCTTCAATTTGTGATTTGAGCTTTTCAGCGATGGGGCCTTGCGTGATCGCGTGCGTTTGATCTGCATCTCCAGCTTCCCACCGGGCTTGTTCCTGTTGTAAGACTTCGGCTAACGCAGTCGGGTTGAGCGCATTTAAGGCATCCCGTTGTTCTTCCAGGAATTTGACGATGGCGACGTCCGTGGTCAGTAGCGCGGTTCGCGAAATTTCATCAGCCACCACAAGGTCCATTTTTCTGGCGGTTTCCGTAGCCAAGGCTTCAAAGCTGGCTCCATTGACCTCCTGAATTTTTTGGGTTCCTTGATAAAACGCCAGAAATAACCCAATGAGGAGGGGTAACGCGCCAACCAACAACATGGACAGGACCAATTTCGTGGTCAGGCCTTTTTTTCGTTTAATGGGTGTCTCGCTGGTGAGAATGTTACTCATAGGCTTTCACCTGGGAGAGGAGTCCGCAGGAGGAAAGATGAGGGAAAACGTGGTGCCTTTTCCCGGCGCACTGTCCACGGTGAGTTCGCCTTGATATTTACGGACAAGGGTTCGGACATTGTAGAGGCCCAGGCCGGTGCCCTGCCCGGGGCCTTTAGTGGTAAAAAACGGGTCGAAAATTTTTGATAAATGTTCGGATGCAATACCTTTGCCTGTGTCCGTGATTGATATGCGAACCAGCGCATTCTCTGTTTCTGCCGTGAGGGTGAGGAGCCCATGGCCCTCCATCGCATGAATAGCATTCGTCATGAGATTGACAAAGACTTGGAACAGTTCTTCCGGTTTGGCCTCAATGACCAGGTTCTCTTGATAATTTTTTACTACGGTGATTTCATGCAGTTTGGTCGCAAACATGGCGATCTTGAGTGCTTCATCAAGGGTTGGCTGGATGTGAACCGGTATTGACTCTGTGGCGTGGGCCTCACGTGCATAGAGGGTGATATTTTTCGCAATCATGTGGATACGTTGAGCGGCTTCTTTAATGCCGGTGGCATGTTGATGAATGATATTGAGGTCAGACTCATCCTGAATCGCTTCGGCCATGGCGAGAATAATGTACAACGGATTGTTAATGTCATGGGCAATCCCAGAGGCAAACGTGCCCATGCCCGCCAACTTTTCGGCTTGGAATAATTGTGCTTGCATCAGGGATTCGTGTTGGATGATATCCCAGAGTACCTTGGAGGCGGCTCCTCCTAAAACTTCGGTGTTGGGGTGTTTATAACGATAAATGTTGTCTTGAAGCGACGGGTTCCCTGTCACATTCACAATTAAGTGAATATTGGGTTGTTGAATGAGCTGTATGGCATCTTGAGTCGTGGGAATGTGATGACGCTTGGCAAGTTTCAGTCCCGGTGCTTCCCTATCGTGGTCTGCGACTCCCATAAGATGAATACGGGGCAGGCTGAGGAGCGATTCCAGTAGGGCCTTCCCACCTTTTCCGGCCCCAAGAATGACCACATTGATTGGTGATTCGGTCATCTGCGGCAGTTCGGACACCTTGTGTTGTTCTCCCTGTTGCGGATTCATGTTGATTGGCCGTGGTATATGTAGACATTCGTGGCGCGACGTGAGTCAGGTAACGCCTGCATGTCCGCAAAGCATAACGCCCTATCAAAATGATAGGGCGTTACGGATTTTCGTGAAATTGTGCTCATTGAGTATTGTTCCCTTTCAGGCCTGCGGGCCAAGATGGAAACGACGGGCAATGAGAGATGTTACAACCGAGTGATTTCTCTTTGGTCAATGGCTTTGGCCACGGCGCCAATCAATTTTTCCTTTTCAACCGGCTTGACCAGATAATCCACGATGCCCTTTTTCAGGAATCCCGTGGCCATTTCCATATCAGGGAAACCTGTGAGGACGATTAAGGGAACACTCGGCCATTGTTGTTGGAAATAGTTAATGGCTTCGACACCATTGACCTTGGGCATGCGAATGTCAGAAATAATGACGTCCAATAGCAGAGGGTTTTCGCCTTCCTTAATGGCCGCAATAGCCTTTTCGCCATCTTCGGCTTCAATCACATCATACCCGGCTTTGGTCAGCGTCATTTTGACAACTTTTCTGACATCTGGTTCATCATCCACAATGAGTACCCGGCCTTTGGTTTCATGCCCACTAAACATACCTCCAGTACCTTCAGACATACCTAACCTCCTTTGTGTAATGCCCAACGACATGTTGGAAAATAGATCTCATGTATAACGATACCTAACTCATTTGTGACGGCCACGGCTGTAGAAATGGTGATCATCTCTGAAGGGATTCTAACGTATTGAAAAAATAGTAGAAAGAGCAAATTTTAGGGGGCTTGCAATTATTCATCAAAAAGTTCACGGTGTTAGATTTCTCCTCAAATCTAGGTTTTGGCCACTTACGTGGATTTTTTCTTAATTTTTCAATAGCCTTGGGATTGACCCTAGCAATGGGCGTTGTAATAGTGAGGGAATAAGGCTAAACGAAGATTCCTTATTGAGGCAAAAGGGGGTGACGAATGGGCCGTCATAGGATGTCAAAAACCATGGTATTCCATGTTCTGCTTTTGGTGTACGGGTTGGGTGGTAACAGCCTCATGGGGGAATCTGTTGCTCAAGACGTACCACGTCCTGTCTTGAAAGAGGGCCAGAGGGAATTGACCTCAAAAAAACCGAGTCAGGCGTCTCCGTTTGCAGGCTATGAAGAGCGGTTACGGCAATCCCCGCGTTGGCAAACTATGACTCCGGGGGAGCAAGCGCAGGCGCTTGAAAAAATTGACCGGGCACGAAAGACATTTATTGAGAAACAGAAACAATTGAACGCCCAGTATCAAGATCTCATCAAAAAAATGGAGAAACCGCGAGAATCTCTGATGAGTAAGAGGAGAAATCGCGAGCAATATGAAGATAGCGATATATTATGGAGTCGATTCCAAGCCTTACCCATAGACAAGCGATTTAAGTTGGAACGCCAACTAGGTTTGGATAAGGTTGTGTCTTCACAGCAGCACCGCACATTTCAGGAACGTCTGGATCGTCTGCCATCTTTTAAGCGAGAGCATATCATTCGTCAGCTTCAACAGGTCTCACCGTAACAGGTCTTGCCTCTTTTTCCCCTTCTTAATAAGCCGTAGATTTCCGTTCTCAATGTTCCCGGAATGTTCTTAATTTTGGCCAGCAGATGGTCGATATATTATCTGATGTATCAATATCTTCATCATGTTCAGGGGAGGAGGATTGCGATGGAGGGGAAGCAGGTGGTGGTATTCGTCACGCTTTGCGGACTGTTAGGAATTTGGGGTTGCGCTGATGACCCTAATCGTCAGACGAAAATTGGTGCCGTCATTGGTGGAGCTGCTGGAGCTGGCATTGGGGCGATTGTCGATAAAAAACATCGAGGGCGAGGGGCTGCGATTGGCGGGGCAGTTGGTGTGTTAGCTGGGGGTGGAGTGGGGTATTACATGGATCGTCAGCAACGGGAAATCGAAGCTCAATTGGCCAAGGAAATGCAGGATCAGGCTATTCAGGTGAAACGGCTTGAGGATGATACTCTCCAGCTCAATTTGCGGAGTGAGGCCACGTTTGATGTGAATAGTGCGGCGATTAAGCCTGGATTTCAGGAAAGCTTGGGTAAAGTGGGAAACATCTTAAGTAACTATGATAGCACCGTGGTCCATGTCATTGGGCATACTGACGATACGGGAGCGGATGCCTATAATCAAGCGCTCTCCGAAAAACGGGCCGACGTGGTGGCAAGCCGGCTCACTGGTAGTGGAGTGGACATGGAACGGCTGCTGGTGTCTGGGCGAGGGGAGCGAGATCCAATTGCTTCCAATGCCTCAAAAGATGGTCGAAGTGCGAACCGACGAGTCGAACTTTTTTTAAAGCCGGTGGTTGAAGGGAAAGAGGATTGGGCGTATCAACCTCCGGTCAGAAAATAGATAGTAAGAATATTACCAGATGCCGGTCTTGGCAAGATCGTGAGATATTTATTGGAACCAATGTTCATCAACCGAGGAGTTTAAACAAATGAGTGATTGTCGAATGAAGTGGGCGATTGGGTGTTGTAGTGTGATCGGGTGTCTGGTGTTAACTGCCTTGCCAAGCTTGGGTATGACAGCGAGTGGGGCACACCACTGGATGGTAGATCGTGCTCAACCGTCCGAGGTGGTGTTGGTTGATGATCAAGAAGAAAAAGCCGTTTCCAAAGATCGTGGTCATCAACGAGGGAAGAAAGGGAATAAAGGCAAAAGACAAGGGAAAAAGGGAAAATCTGTTGATCGCGATAAGATGTCTCCTGAAATGAAATCATTGTTAAACACGCATCAACAAGAACGCGAGCAATTGCGGACTCGGCACATGGAAGAAATGGAAGCGTTGAAGGCTAAAGGGCGAGACAATGGCGAGGCTCGTCATGGTAGGGCAGGAAATGGCCACGACCAGGAGCAAGGGTCTAAGGCTCACAACGAAAAATACAAAAAAGGGAAAAAAGCGAAAAAGCTCAAACGGAATTCCAGAGAGGGGGAACGCGAGCATCAACGTCATCAGGGAGAATCATCAGATGACGTGGCTCCTTCAGAGTCAGAGCAGACTTCGCAAGCAGTGGTCCCTCAAGGAGTAGAGCCGCAGAATCCATAAAAACGGGACTCGTGTTATGAGCCAGAAGCGGATCTGGAGGGGGAAGGGCTGGTCTGCTGGGACAGAGGGATATGATTCACAAAGACTTGCATCAGTCCTAACTCGTCATCGTCCTGCTCTAAGACCGGGGTCAAGGCGAGGTCGGTATAAGATTTTTTGTCTGGGTCGGCCTTGACTCGTTTTAAAATTCTTTGAAATTTCCAGACGAGCATTCCCCATTTCAGACCTGTTTGGAGGACTTCGAAAGCCCGTTTTGGATAAAACCAGAGCGGGTTTTCTTTTGGGAATATCGGACGACGCATGGTTCGAATTTTTCGTCGAAAGATGCCGCCTTCAAGAGGATGGATACCTTCAATTGTGGTGCAGCCATAAAACCAGGTGAGAAAGCTAGTCACTTTGTTGATGTTTTGCCCTTTGGCTGCGGCTCGTCGTATCACGGTTTCCACATGTTCGGTGGTGTAATATTGCTCCCATGCGGCTCGATAGACCTGTTGCCACGTTTCTGCTGACATGCCGGGATGTTTGACGGTGACATGCTCTAAATCATAAAAATTCATGTCAGGTTCCATCCATACGCCTTGCTTGTAAAGCCTTTGATGGTCTTCCGATCCCGGAAGAGGGGTTAGATAGAAAAATTCAAGGCAATCTAAAGGCAGTTCTTTTTGGATGATGGCGATGTCCCGGGCAATTGTCTCCGGCGTATCGCTAGGAAATCCAAGAATGTAGCCCGCGACAGTGGTGCACCCGTGGTCCTTCCACATTTGTGCCATTTTGCGATATTCCCAGATTTTATTCTGACGTTTTTTGGCGCCTGTTAGTGAGTCCGGGTTGATATTTTCCAAACCAATAAACACATTTCGACAGCCAGCTCGCGCGCATTTTTCAATAAATCTTGGGATTTTATGACAGAGCGTATCGACTTGAATGGTAAACGAGATAGGAAGCTTCTCGTCTTCACGCATGGCGATGCAGCGATCTAATATGGCTTCCCAGTCTTTGTTTCGGGCGAAGTCATCGTCCGTGATAAAAAACCGGCGGATGCCTTGTGCCAGGTTGGCTCGAATGAGGGCTTCGATATCATCCGCCGACCGCCAACGGGACTTCCGGCCTTGCACATTGATAATCGTACAAAAGCTGCATTGAAAGGGGCAGCCGCGTCCCGCGTCAAAACTCGACAACCGGCCTAACGTGTTCTTGATGATGTGAGAGGGAAGAAATGGGGTTGGAGCGTTGTGCAGTCCTGGAAGTTGGTCCATGACGTTGTAGAGCGGTTTGAGCTGATGCTGATAGGCGTCTTGGAGCAGTCCGTCCAGGTGTTCTTCGGCTTCTCCGGCAAACAACGTAATCCCTTTGTCCAGGGCTTGTTGTAAGTCAGGCGGCAGTGAAGGCAGCATGGAGAGGCATCCACTGACATGAAACCCGCCAATGACGACTGGAATATTGGCCTCTAAAAAGCGATCAGCGAGATCAACGGCATGCGGGAATTGGTTGGTTTGTACGCCAACGAAGCCGACCATCCCATGTCCGTCGGCTTGAATAGCCTGAATGATTTTTTGTATGGGCAACACGGTATTTGTCTCATCGTATGGCTCAACGACCAGCTCGACATCGTCTCCAAGGGCGCGACGGTTTGCGCAATCATGGGCTAAGCTGTAGAGCGCGGCCAAGGTGTTGGAAGGAATAGACGAACGGAGCCATTGGATGACGTAGCCGTCGTCATCATAATGAGACGGCTTAATGAGGACGAGGCGAAATATTTTTGTCCCGGTGCTCATATTGAGAGAAACGACGGGTATCGAATTGTGGAGGTTCTTGAGCAGAGACGCAACCCGAAGACGCCTTAAGGCGTTATAGTAGGCCAGAACCAGGGAAGGGTCAATGTCTAGAGTTGATAGCGCAGGGGAACTATCGGCAGCCGATGCATGTGGATCGGTGGGTTACCGTGAAGAGGGGGCAGGTGGAGGTGAGCCGGATGATGGAGGAGCAAAGGGTTCGGGTGTGCCGAAGGGAAGCGTTTCGACGTACAGCGAAGTGGATGGAAAGGCAAAGCTGGCGTTTTGTCCCTCGACGATTTCTTTAATTTTGTAGGCCAATCGTTCTTTTGCTTCCAACCATTCACCCCACACGGTGGTTTTGGTGAAACAATAGAGCTTAATGTCGATACTTGAGCTGCCAAATGAATCCAGAAAAATAAATGTTTTGGTTCTCTCTGGATCGGTTTCGAAATCTCCGCATTCGTGAATATACCGTGATAAGGCCTGAGTAATATTCAGGATTTGCTCTTTGGTCGAGCGGTATTCCACGCCGATCATCCAATGGATTCTCCGGTTCGTCATTCGGGAGTAATTGATCAAGGCTTCATTGGCCAATTTGGAGTTGGGAAGCGTGACCAGGGCTTTATCAAATTGCCGGACTTTCGTCGCACGAAATCCAATTTCTTCCACTGTGCCTTCCACGTCGGGTGTCTTGATCCAATTGCCCTTTTCAAACACCCGGTCCAAAAAGATCGTCAGTCCCGCAAACATATTTTTTATGAAATCCTGGGCGCCGAGAGCGACAGCCATCCCGACGAGCCCCAAACTACCGAGGACGGCCGCGACATTAAATCCCCATTCTTGAAATACGGCGGCCATGCCTAAGCAGACAACTATAAACTTCGCAACTTTCATGAAAAACCCTTTAATGGTGTCATGCATGGTCGGGCTACCAAAGAGGGTGATGGTTTGATCCAGCAGGAGGGACAATGGCTCGAGAATTCGAAAGATCGCCCAGAAGATGGTGAAGGCAATGAGAGAGCGAATGATTTGTCCAAAGACGGCGTTGAGCGTGGGCGACAAGTTCACCACTTGTCCCGAAATGTAGAGACCGATTATCACAAAGGTAAACTCAAGTGGGCGTTCAATCGCTTCCAAGACGTGATCGTCAATATCCGTTTGAGTCCGTCGGGCCAGTCTTTTTAAAATACGTGAAAAAAAGCGGAAAACAATTCGTCTCGCAAACAAGAATGTCAGAAAGACACCTAACGCCGTGAAGATATCACCCAGGCTGGTATTCAAAATGCCTAAGTGCCATACAGTGAGAAATTCTTGCCAAAAATCTTGAAACATAAATTGGAGGTTCCTGATCTCAGTGAATAGATTGAAGGTTCGCGGAATCCAGATGTATGAGAATTGGAAGGATGAAAACGGTCAAAGTTCTGAAAGACATTGCTGGATGGATCGACGAATGCAGATCAATCATGTTCTGGAGGTGCTAACGTCAAGGGTAAAAGAATTAAAAGGATACGTCAACGAATTCTTGTAGGGATCATTAAAAGATATCGTGAAGAGCGTGGGAAGAGAGCGAAATATCATTGAAAAAACTGATGAGGAAAACACCGGTAAACCATTGCCTATTCTAGACACCTCACCTAAGTATGTTAGGATAATAATGATGTGGGATATGTACCTTCAAGGAACAAGGAGAAGATGATGACGTCTTATCGTATTCCAGGCGGTGTTTTCTGCCTTATTCTGATGGTGCTTTTTGTCGGGTGCGCGACCCAATCTGCAGAAACGAATGGGCGTCAGGCGGATATCGGGCTAGGAATCGTTGAAGGTACCAAAGGCTACCAGCAGATTCAACAAGAAAAATTGGCTACTCATGGGGCGATGAGAATGGTCCGGGGGCAGGTGCTTCGCATTGAAGGCGCGGCCTATGTCGTGCATACGAAAAGTCAAAACGAAATTCGTCTCCCAGTGGATGAAAATACTCAAATTGACCGCCCGGCCCATAAAGGGGATTGGATTGATGCCTATGTTGATGAAGCCGGCCGTGCGATGTTCATTAGAAATGTCGATGATCAAGTTGTCTTAGAATAAAGTTCTGTCTTCTTTCTTGTTTTGTTCATCCCTCCTGTCCTTCCCCCGCAGTTGGTTGTTCGGGCTGTTCAAAAAGCAAAACTTCTTTCACAATCAGGCCATTTTTACTACGATTTGCTGATATTCAGTTCTTCCATCCTGGCAGAGGAGAGAGGAAATAGGGATAGAGCTATTCCTCAATATAAGTGATCCGCAAAAAGTGGCCATGTCAATATGACTAATAACCTGGGAAGCCAGGGATGAAGGGTAGAAGGATGGAGATGGCAATGAGGATGATAATGATCCATTCCAAAATTTCCATACGTCGATTGCCTGCGCTAGCAGCCATTTTCCCATAGAGATTTTCAAGGGTCTCTAATTTTTTGACGATACTCGTATCCCAACTTTGTAAGTGGAAGCGTTGGGAGGTCATTCGGTAGACTCGGGCGAGATATTGATCGCCGAATAGTTTCAGAGTGTTCGTGACTCGTTCAAACAACATCGCACTGTCCATTTGAAGTCCGGCAATGTGTCGAAGGTTGGCATTCATTGATGCGGGCCAACGATAGGTGTCCCATGGCTGCTTGGTGAACCGGCTATAGGCTTCATCTAATGCCTATCGAGTTGCTGGTCCAAGAA
>Ga0224496_10002010_pt1 | contig 12334 bp, 9 predicted proteins | sample SF_Jul11_sed_USG_2_FD_168127 | JGI IMG/M metagenome (GOLD analysis project Ga0224496, IMG submission 168127) | Sediment microbial communities from San Francisco Bay, California, United States - SF_Jul11_sed_USGS_8_1 | ecosystem: Environmental > Aquatic > Marine > Sediment | place: USA... | reverse complement strand
ACAGCGACTGGTGAGATTCAGCGCGACAAGATACGGCTTGAAGTCATCAACAGTCCGTCCATCACCAGGCATATCGACACCAGGGCGCAAAGATTCAAACCGTGAGACGGCATTCGAACCTAACGACGACAAGCTATTAAATAATGAGTTGAGAACCGGAAGAGATTTACCCATTGTGCCCGGCTCCGGGTTGGGCTTCAGAAGCAGCCCCTGTTCCGGTCAACTTGGCGACAATGTCTTTGACGTTCCCCGATTTCATGGCTTCTTCCATGGTTTCCTTGGCTTGCTCAATACCCTGGTTAGCCACCTCAAGGGTGATAATCGTAGTGCCTATTTTTTCCGCATGCTTAATGATCAATGCCTTGGTGCAGTCTCGCATAAAACCCGCCGGAGCCCGTTCCACTCGTTGAAGGGCATCAGGCTCCCACGTAAAGGGATCAGACCCATTGGCCTCAGGAGTTTGATCGTTCTTGGAATCAGAACCCATAGTTGAGGCCTCCCCAGCGGTTTTATTGGCAAAAATTGGAGTATAGTCTTCTGCTGCAGCCTCTTGAATCATCGGACCTGCATACTCCAATGTGATGGTCGTCATTCCTAATTTTCTAGCGGTCTTTTCAATTTTTGCTTTCGCACGCCGCCGCTGAAATCCCGCAGGAACCGCACGAATAGCTTCTCGTGAATCTTTGGTCCATTGCATAGGGATATCGTCGTATGCCACTTCAGTTTCCAGGCCACCCTCGGCTTGAGCTGCTGCTTCAAAAATTGATTTATCCACTTGTTTAAATTGTGCCCCATCCAGTCCACAAACTGGACAGAGGACAGGATGAGTGCCTTTTCCAATATACCCGCACCCGCCACACACATAATAATCACGAGACATCCGATCCAAATAGTTTTGATTTCCAGCACTCAATGGATTGGCAGCAGCGGGTTTTTCTTCTACCACTTGAGACATCATACCGCTCATGGTCGATCCCATTAAGTCTTGCGCTACTTGATTGTCAGCTTGCATAGCATTCCGATCAACACCTGCAGCATCCAAAGTCCCACCAAGATTTTTCATCGCATCCATGGCCCCCTTTGGGAGGATATCGCCCACTGCATCATCAATGACGGAGTTGCTAATAATGGTATGCCCCTTTTCAATGGCATAGCGATGAATAGCTGTTTTCGCGACACCTCGAGCAAAAACGGGGATTTTCTCCATCCGACGCAAGGCTTCTTCCGTCCAGGCAATCGTGTATTCCGCCTGAGTATCTATAGGAGGCACAAATTTTCTGTTTGAGATCAAAACGTTACAGGGTGCGGAACGCAAGAGATTTTCCGTATTGCTGCCGATGTCCATATCGTCATCACTATGGACACCAATGCGGCCAACAATAAGAAGCCACGGTTGCTCTTTTCGAACATATTGTATGACCTTCTCAAAAGCCTTGCCATCCAGCAGGGTGGTTTTAATGTCAGCCCCTTCGTCCTGTGCAACATCACGAGAAACATCCAAGTGCGATTGATAGATTTTTGCCAGCCCACTATCAATCACTTCTTCATGCAACTTTTCTTGTTCTTTAAATCTGAAAACCTTTCCTGCCTCTTCATTTAGAACACCGGAAATGCTATGAAACGCGGCATAATGGAAATAGGGGTCAAAAGCAGAAATCGCTTCGACCGGCTTATTAAAGGCCTTCCCAAGGGCTAAAGCCGTTTTGAGCCCCCCAAAAGAATAATGACTACCATCAACTGCCACGACAATTTTGCCACCGTTCATGGGCTTGGTATCTTTAACAATGAACATATCAGAATTACGTACACGTCGAATAACACGCTCCGTATTACTACCAATAAGAGAGTCCTTAACTGCACCCACACCCAAAGCTCCCATAATCGTCAAATCATAACCATTTTTAGTGATATCTTCTGCAAGAGCTTTCCAATTTCGACCCTCCAGAGACCGCCGCTCAAGAGGAATATTGGCTTCAGTGCATTTCTCATCAACATAGTCCAAGTATGAATCGGTAATGATTTGGAGTCCTCGAGTAATAAGCGAATCATGGATTTGCCGTTGTCGATCCAACTCCTTCTCGTCATGATATTCTTCAGGAAGCCCAGCTTCCATTTGCTTAAACCGCTTATCATGCATTTTGGCCGCATACACATGGCTCCCCACCATTTTCGACCCGAACACCTTGGCAAACTGCACACCCAGTTCAACGGCCATATTTGAATGGTCTGAATTATCAACTGGGACATATATAGTCTTATACATTCACAAGCCTCCTTAACGGAATTCCCACGAAAAAACGATAGCCAGCCACTAGCCTTGCCCGCCCTAGAATTCGCCCATTTGCATAATATTTCTTAGTAAAGCAAGAGGGAATGATACCACCTCGAATTTCTCTTATGCAAGCTAAAGACATCAGCCAAATATTCCAAGATCTAAGAGTAAAATTATTTATTTTTCAACTGTTTTCGTTCGCGATTTTTTCATGATACACAGCATGGAACTGGTTAAAATACCTAGTTGAAATGATCTATTTACAGAATAGGTATTTAGTCTTAATTTGCAGCGTAACGTCGAAATCATATAGGCTATCCTACTTTGGGAATAATATTGAGAAAGCTTTCCATGAAAATTACACCCTCACACTCCAACTATTGCATTCATAAAAAATTGCTTCTGGATACGCCCCAGCTTGCTGGGGGGTTCTTTACTTTGGCCCACTAAAGTTTTTCTAATTTGTTTCTGAGAGATCCACCGTCTCTCCAACTTCTCAGGACAATCAGTCATTCCATAACATGTTTTGGTTATAAATTGCGCACAAACCCATCGTTATCATATGATGGGAGTTTTTGCATTATTCACTAAAGGTCATGGCCCGAGAGGGGCATGAGGCTCAATCAATTGGTAGGGGGATTCAATGAGACAAACCAGTTATCTGTTTACATCGGAATCGGTAACAGAAGGACATCCAGATAAAATTGCCGACCAAATTTCAGATAGCATCCTGGATGCGATCATGGCCAAAGACAAGAACTGTCGAGTAGCATGTGAAACGCTGATTACCACTGGACTGGCCTTTGTTGCTGGAGAAATTTCCACCAAAGCCTATGTTGAAATTCCTGATATTATTCGAGAAACGATCAAGGGCGTTGGATATTCAGATGCGACGTGGGGCTTCGACCATCGTACCTGCTCCGTGCTCACTTCCATTGACTCGCAATCTGGCGATATCGCCATGGGTGTGGATACTGGAGGAGCGGGAGACCAAGGTCTGATGTTTGGCTATGCGTCCAATGAAACAGCAGAGCTCATGCCGATGACGATTGTCCTCGCCCACCGACTGACACGACGATTAGCTGAAGTGCGCAAAAAGAACATTTTGCCTTGGGTTCGTCCAGACGGGAAGGCCCAAGTTACGATTGAATACAAAAATGGCAAGCCCATTCGAATCGATACCATCGTGGTCTCCAGCCAACATAGTGATACGGTGACATCCCAGAAAATCCAAAAAGATATCATGGAAAAGGTCATTATTCCCGTCATGCCCAAGAAACTCTTTAATCCCAAAGCCGTCACTTTCCATATCAACCCAACTGGACGATTTGTGACAGGAGGACCAATGGGTGACACGGGCTTAACCGGTCGAAAAATCATTGTTGATACCTATGGCGGCGTCGGCAGCCATGGTGGAGGGGCCTTTTCGGGAAAAGACCCTAGCAAAGTTGATCGATCGGCTTCCTATATGGCTCGATACATTGCCAAAAATATTATTGCTGCTCAGTTGGCTGAAAAATGCGAAGTGCAATTAGCCTATGCTATTGGGGTTGCCGAGCCCGTTTCGGTCTTGGTTGACCCGAAAGGAACTGAGAAAACCAACGTGGAGCGCATTGAAAAATTAGTGCGCAAGCATTTCCCTTTGACGCCAAAAGGTATAATCGATCACCTCAAATTACGTCGACCCATCTACAAGCAAACAGCAGCTTATGGGCATTTTGGCCGAAACGAACCAGGTTTTACTTGGGAAAAGACGGATAAAGCTGCCGTGCTCCGACGGGAAGCCGGGTTATAATTTTTCAACGAACAGTTTCGAAAACAACAGGGGGTGAAGACAGGCTGCTTCCCCCTAATCTATCAGTGTATTTTGCGAATGTATTAGTTATATAGACAAACAAGGGGAGCGAACATTATGAGCACTGCAAGCACATTGGAAGCCACTACGCAAGATTATAAAGTTGCGGATATCAATTTAGCGGCCTGGGGGCGTAAAGAACTGCAAATTGCCGAAACAGAAATGCCTGCGTTGATGGCTCTCCGAGATAAATTTCGTAGTTCACAACCGCTGAAGGGCGCCAAAATTTTGGGCTGTATTCATATGACTATTCAAACCGGCGTATTAATTGAAACCCTAATTGAATTGGGCGCCGAAGTGCGCTGGTCTTCCTGTAATATCTTTTCAACACAGGATCACGCGGCTGCGGCCATTGCCGCCAAAGGGATTCCCGTCTTTGCTTGGAAGGGGGAGACCGCTGAAGAATATGAATGGTGCCTTGAACAGACCATTTTAAAAAATGGTAAGCCCTGGGATGCCAACATGGTCTTGGATGATGGAGGTGACCTGACCATGATGCTTCATGATAAGTATCCAGCCATGTTGGATCATATTCACGGCATTACCGAAGAAACAACGACAGGCGTTCACCGATTACAGGAAATGCTGAAAAATGGCACCTTGAAAGTTCCGGCCATTAACGTAAATGACTCGGTCACCAAGTCTAAAAACGACAATAAATATGGATGCCGCCACAGCTTGAATGATGCCATTAAGCGTGGAACAGATCATTTGCTGGCCGGGAAAAAAGCCTTGGTCATTGGCTACGGTGATGTGGGGAAAGGATCGGCCCAATCCCTCCGCCAAGAAGGTATGATTGTTAAAATTTCCGAAATTGATCCAATTTGTGCCATGCAGGCCTGCATGGATGGATTTGAAGTCGTTTCACCCTACAAAGACGGAATTAATACCGGCAAGCTCGAAGACACGAACCAATTACTGTTGAGTCAAACCGATTTGCTCGTCACTACAACTGGCAACCTGAATGTTTGCGATTCTGCCATGTTACGGGCGTTAAAATGCGGCGCCGTCGTTTGCAATATTGGACACTTCGACAATGAAATTGACACGCAGTACATGCGGAAAAACTGGGAGTGGGAGGAAGTGAAACCCCAAGTTCACACAATATACCGGAATAAGGCCACCAAAGATCATTTAATTTTATTATCCGAGGGACGGCTGGTAAATCTTGGCAATGCCACGGGGCACCCTTCCCGCATTATGGATGGCTCGTTTTCCAATCAGGTTTTGGCCCAAATTTACCTGTATGAACGAAAGTATGCTGATCATGTGGAGCGCGAAACTCCGACCGTTCAAGTTCTTCCCAAGATTTTGGATGAAGAAGTGGCAGCCCATATGGTCCGTGGATTTGGTGGAGTTTTAACTAAGCTGACCCAAACCCAAGCTGATTATATTCACGTATCCATAGATGGCCCCTTCAAAGAAGACACCTACAAGTATTAATCCGCGCTACCCTTAAAGAGACACGCTCCCTACATTCGCATACAAGAAATAGGTTAGGGAGCGTGCCGATCCCCCAATGAACGACTGGCTTTTTCAAAAAAGTCTGGTATTCTATAGTCTGAGGAAGAGGAGGATTCCTTTATTTCATTCATCGACCTCCTCTTTACAATTATCGTGTTAGGTTGTATTCTTATCCAGCTCTATTACATAAGTAATTTTGAGGCTAAAGCCTTAATGCCAGCAACCAACTTTCCTGTAGAAGAATCACCATTTTAAATGTTTTTTTAGATTAACTGATCCCCCACCTATGGATCTTCCTCTGGTAGGTCCTATAGGTGAGAGAGATATAAGGACATTGCCGCCATGTCAAGAACACTAGACCCCTCTAAAGCAGGAATACCTCAACGAGATTATCCCACCATGTTTCTTTTTAGCTTAATCCTATTGGCCACCGTCGTCGGCCTGCCAGTATATGCTTATTTCTATGATTTCAGCTGGGTTGATTGGACGATGTTTGTGTCACTCTACTTGATCACCGGGCTTGGCATTACGGTAGGGTATCATCGCTTGCTCACCCATAGGAGCTTTAAATGCCCTGATTGGGTTAAAATGGCATTTTTAATTGCTGGCGGCATGGCTCTAGAAAATTCCGCGTTACGGTGGTGTGGGGATCACCTCAGGCATCATTCACGATGTGACAAGGCAGAAGATCCCTATAATGCCACCCTCGGATTTTGGCATAGTCATTGTGGATGGATCTTCTGGAAAGACCCATACAGAGATCCCAAGTACCAAGCTCGCCTTCTACAAGATCCATTGGTTGTGTGGCAAAACAGATATTATCTTCCGATTGTTTTAACTGGTTTGTTTCTCCCTTTCTTCGTAGGACTCTTGTATAACGGCTGGATCGGTGGCATCGGTTGTTTTCTCTTAGCGGGTTTAGCGCGCACCTTCTTTGTCTTAAACTCCACATTTTTCATTAATTCCATCTGCCACATTTGGGGTGATCAACCTCACGGCACCTCCAATTCCAGCCGAGACAGTTGGTGGATTTCCCTACTTACGTTTGGGGAGGGCTACCACAACTACCATCATATGTACCAAAGCGATTACCGCAATGGCATCCGATGGTATGATTTCGACCCCTCAAAATGGCTCATTTGGACGTTGAGCAAAATTGGCCTAGCCTACGATCTTCGTCGACAATCAGCCAGCCAGAGCTAGCGACTGACACCAATCTTCCCGGGTTCACACCGCGCTCACACCGCAAAGGCATCTCCTTCCTCTTCCTTTTGAGATCGAGCTTCTAGCTTTTTGGGGTTTCCTGCCAGATTCTAATTGCGGACAGAAGAAGTCGTATGATAGATTCGCCAGCATTCATGCTGGTTTTTAGCCTATGCCTATGATTGCTACAGAACTACAAGAAAACGCGTCACGGTATTTGATGAATACCTATTCCCGCCTCCCACTGACCTTGGAGCGAGGCCAAGGATGCCTCGTCTACGATGCAGAAGGCCGGGAGTACCTGGATTGTGTAGCGGGGATTGCCGTGAATATTCTCGGCCATGCACATCCAGATATTGTCGAAGCCATTACTCGTCAAGCTCGACAACTCATTCATACCTCAAATTTGTTCTACACCGAACCGCAAACTCGCTTAGCTGAACGTCTCATCACGCATTCATTTGCTGATAAGGTATTTTTCTGTAATAGCGGGACAGAAGCCAATGAAGCCGCGATTAAATTGGCTAGACGATACTCCATAAAGACCTTCAACCCGGAACGAACCGAAATTCTGACCATGCTGAACTCCTTCCATGGACGAACTTTGGCCAGTCTCACAGCCACCGGTCAACCAGCCTTGCAAAAGGGGTTTGGCCCCATGGTGCCAGGATTTCGATACGTTCCATTTAATGACCTAGAAGCATTGGAGGCCAGCCTAACGCCACAAACTGCGGCCATCATGCTCGAACCTATTCAGGCTGAAGGCGGCGTAGTCGTTCCTGATATTGACTACTTGAAGAACCTTCGAAAGCTATGCACTGAACGGCAAATCCTTCTAATTTTTGACGAGGTCCAAACAGGCATGGGACGCACCGGCACCCTCTTTGCCTATGAACAATTTAACATGCAGCCGGACATCATGACTCTGGCCAAAGGACTCGGAGGAGGTATTCCAATTGGAGCCTGCCTAGCTTCAGACGCTGTAGCAGCGGCTTTTGAGCCTGGAACCCATGCCTCCACATTTGGTGGAAACCCTCTCGCCTGTGCTGCTGCATTGAAAGTACTTGACCTGCTCCTTGAGGGCGGAAAACTTGAACAAGGGCGCACAGCCGGCCATTACCTGGCAAAGGGATTCGGCATTCTTTCTGAACGGTTTTCTTGTATTCGGGAAGCTCGAGGCATGGGCCTGCTGCAAGGATTGGACTTATCGATTGATGGGAAACCTCTCGTCATGGAATGCCTTGAGCGACGAGTGCTCATCAATTGCACAATGGGCCATGTTCTCCGATTCGTGCCTCCCTTTATCATCAGCCACAGCCAGATTGATCGCCTATTAACTGTCCTCTCTGACGTATTTTCCAAGCGGGCATAAGTAGATGGCATCCACCAGGCAATCTCAACGTAGTCGACCTGGCTCTGCCTCACGTGGCAAGGCAGAGCAGCTCTCTAAAGATTTATTGACGGTTGAAGATATTCCCCGAAAAAAACTTCTCGACTTGATCGCATTAGCTAAAAAATTGAAGGCCGCACATCGTAAGGGCAAATCGACTTTTCCTCTAAAAGGCAAGACACTTGGACTGATTTTTGAAAAACCCTCGACCCGTACACGTGTATCCTTTGAAGCTGGCATGAATCAATTGGGAGGTCAGGCCCTCTTTTTAGCCTCAGAAAAAATTCAACTTAGCCGTGGTGAAAGTTTGGCCGACACTGCCAAAGTCCTCTCTCGATACCTGGATGGTTTGGTTATCCGAACCTTTAGCCAATCGGCTTTGGAAGAATGGGCGCAGAACACTTCGATTCCGGTCATTAACGGCCTGACCGACCATTGCCATCCCTGCCAAGCTTTAGCGGATCTTCTCACGATTGTGGAAAAAAAGGGCAAGGCAAAAGGATTAAAATTAGCCTACATTGGCGATGGGAACAATATTACACATTCACTTCTTGAAGTCGGCGCTAAAGTCGGAATGCATGTATCGGTTGGATGCCCGCCTGGCTATGAACCTGATCCGGACATTGTCATGCGAGCAAAAGTCGAAGGGGAGAAAACTGGGGCCATCATTGAAATCACCCATGATCCAATGGTAGCCGCAAAGGATGCGGACGCCATATATACGGATGTATGGATCAGCATGGGACAGGAAGACGAACATCAGCAACGTATGGCAGCGTTAGCGCACTATCAAGTCAATAGTCAGTTAATGAAACAAGCTAAACCACGGGCTGTCGTCCTTCATTGTCTGCCTGCCCATCGCGGGGAAGAGATCACCACAGAGGTCCTAGAAGGACCCCAGTCCGTCGTCTTAGACCAAGCTGAAAATCGGCTCCACATACAAAAAGCCATCTTACTTGAATGGTTAGGAAAGTAGGAGTCATGCGACACCTCCCAAATTCAAATCGTTCGGCCACCAAAAAATCCCGCCCTTCCCGATCATCCAGGCCCAAGGTTGCATTGGCCTATTCTGGAGGACTGGATACGTCGGTCATTTTGCCCTGACTCAAAGCGGAAAAAATATGCGATGCCATCACATTCAGCTCGATATACTGGGCGAGAAACACGAGAACGGGCGAGTGGATTTGGGTGAGGATCGATTTGTGGGGTTCAAGTCTCTGGGGGTAGACAACACACCGGGTGCCACAATTCTTCATATTGCTCATCGTGCATTATCATTGACGCTGGGCCGAGAAATGGTTTACCTCCGTAAAAGTCTCATGCCCCGTCATGCCGAACAGGTCTATGATGGCTTCTGGTCATCTCATGATGCAGAACGTATTTGAACGAGCACAACAAGACGTTACGGGAACTATTCGCCTCCAACGCTACAAAAGGGCAATTGCAGAATCCCCAGCCGGAAATCTGATCAATCACTGTTTCAGCAGCATTTCGCGACCTTTGAGGAAGGATCAGGATACAACCAATAAAATGCTGGTGGCTTTCGGTTGAATGCCTTACACTTAGCCACTCGAACAACCGTGCAAAAACCAAATGGTAAATCTACCATTCTTCCTCTAACCCATGGCTCTTGAATGAAAACTGCTCGACCAAAACCACCAAGCAAGGCTCAACCTCGCTCTCAATTAAAGCCCACCAAAGAATCAGGCAAAACCAAGCTTTGGGGCGGGCGGTTTCAAGGCCAGACGGACGCATTGGTCGAATCCTTCACCGCCTCCATCGGATTTGATTGTCGTCTCTATGAATACGACATTGAAGGCAGCTTGGCGCATTGCAAAACTTTGCAGCGCGCAAAGGTACTCTCCGCACGCGAAAGCCAAGCGATTATCAAGGGGCTTCACCAAGTTCGAGAAGCTATTCGGGCAGGTCAGCATACCTGGAAAGTAGAAGACGAAGATGTGCATATGAGCATTGAGCGGAGCCTCACGCAGCTCATTGGCCCACTTGGTGGAAAGCTCCACACGGGGCGAAGCCGGAATGACCAAATTACTCTTGATCTTCGACTCTACCTCAGAGATGCCCTTCAACATCTGCAAGAAGACCTCAAGCGCCTTCAAGAATCACTGGTGGCCCTTGCCGAACGATACAAAGGCGTGATGATGCCGGGGTACACCCACTTGCAACGAGCTCAACCTGTTCTGTTTTCGCATCACGCCCTTGCCTATGTGGAAATGGTGGAGCGAGACAAAGGGCGATTGCGCGATGCGCTGGTACGAATCAATGTCATGCCACTTGGCTCCGGTGCGCTTGCCGGAACCAATTACCCCATTGATCGCCACTATACGGCTTCGTTGTTGAATTTCCCCCAGGTCACTCAAAACAGTTTGGATGCCGTGTCAGACCGAGATTATGTGGTAGAAGTTCTGAGTGGATGCGCCATTCTGATGATGCACCTTTCCCGTCTCAGCGAAGAACTGATCTTGTGGTCCTCACAAGAATTTCAATTCGTTGATCTTCCCGATGGATTTTGTACAGGCAGCAGCATGATGCCTCAGAAAAAAAACCCTGACATTCCTGAGCTTATTCGGGGTAAAACCGGCAGAGTCTATGGGCATTTGTTCAGCCTCTTGACGACGATCAAAGGATTACCACTCAGTTATAATCGTGATCTTCAAGAAGACAAAGAACCGCTATTTGACACGATCGATACCGTTACCACATCCGTCAAAATTTATGCGGAACTCCTGGCTCAACTCACCGTACGACCGGAACACATGCAAAAAGCCGTTTCCGAAGGATTCCTCCTCGCAACGGAGTTAGCAGATTATCTGGTGCATCAAGGGGTCCCCTTTCGAGAATCGCACCATATTGTTGGAAATTTAGTCAGGGAATGCCTAGCCAAAGGCAAAGACCTACTCCAACTCACTGAGCAGGAATTGCTCAAGGCCTCTCCATCGTTTGACAAAAAAGCCTTTCGAGTCTTAACCCCAGAAGCCGCCATTAACCAGAAAAATATCGTTGGGGGGACAGCCGCGACTCAAGTGACTTCACAAATCAATACGTGGAAGAAAGTGCTACGTTCAGAGCCAAAAGCCTCTACCACGAAAAAGCGAACACCATGAATGCCTGGCATCTGAAATCATCCCGTTTCAGAATGACGCTTTGCTTCTTAGTGCTATTAATCTTCCCAGTGGGATGTGGAGCGGTTGGACCTCCTATTCCTCCAGAAGATGTCGGTATCGAAGCGAAAATCAGTAAACAACAACGAGCGACGGCCACAGAGAATAATGTAGCGTCGGAAGACCCTGGCGCCGCGATTGAGGAAGAAGCCATTGAACTTCCTGCCTTATATCCCATAGGAACTCGATGATTCAGCTCATTCGACCTCAACGATTTGTTCAAGGAGCAGCTCTCAAGGTACAATTTCCCGCTCTACATTTGTTTTGCCTTATTTGTGGAGGATCATACGAATGAATATCATCCAACCTCTCTGCGGGACACGACCCAAGATCCTGTTAGTTGATCCGTTCTCACGCAACAATCCGTACCATGAGGTGCCAGGCCATGCATGATTTCCACTACAAGGGAGATGAGCTCTTCTGTGAAGAAGTGGCCATTCAACACATTGTCGAACAGGTGGGAACACCTTGTTATATCTATAGCCATCGCACCTTAATTCGCCATTTCCACGCATTTGATGATGCGTTTCATGACACCCCTCACCTCATCGCGTATGCGATGAAGGCCAATTCCAATATTGCGGTTTTAAAACTCTTAGCGAAGGAAGGCAGTGGGGCCGATATTGTATCTGGAGGGGAGTTATTCCGTGCGTTGAAAGCAGGAGTCCCGTCCGACAAGATTGTCTTTGCCGGAGTTGGCAAGTCGCCAAAGGAAATTCGCTATGCACTTGAGTCCAACATTCTCATGTTCAATGTCGAATCACCTGGTGAGCTCCTCCAAATCGATGAGGTCGCTCGGACTATGAATGTGCGCGCACGCGTGGCCTTGCGTATCAATCCCGATATCGATCCGCAGACCCATCCCTACATTTCGACTGGATTAAAAAAAAGCAAGTTTGGCATTGCCTCCGATCAGGCGCTAAAAGAATTTGAGCTGGCTAGCCAACTGGCCCATATCGACGTCATAGGAG
>Ga0224496_10002009_pt1 | contig 12338 bp, 11 predicted proteins | sample SF_Jul11_sed_USG_2_FD_168127 | JGI IMG/M metagenome (GOLD analysis project Ga0224496, IMG submission 168127) | Sediment microbial communities from San Francisco Bay, California, United States - SF_Jul11_sed_USGS_8_1 | ecosystem: Environmental > Aquatic > Marine > Sediment | place: USA... | reverse complement strand
TACACCAACGAGGCATTCCAGTCCCAGTATTTCAACGAGGTTGTCCCATTGTCCATGTTCGATCCCGATGTGCAGGTAGAGGCAACCAAGTGCCTGGCCTGTCACAACCCCATCGCCTACCTGTCACAGGCGCAGCCCATACTCAGTAAGGAGCAGGGAGAGCTGTCCGCAAACAATATCACTTGCGACTTCTGCCATACGATAGTGTCATTCAAAGGCAAAGCCCCCGGAGGGGCCAATTACATAGTAGAGCCAGGGGAGATCAAGTACGGGCCGCACAGGACCGAGACACAGTGGCATCACAGATACAACCCCCTGTTCCGAAGCAGTCAGTTCTGCGGCATCTGCCATAACGGCTCAAACCACCACGGTGTAATTACCAAATCCACATACACGGAGTGGGAGGAAAGCCCCTATGCAAAAAAGCGTATACAGTGCCAGGACTGCCATATGAATGTGATCGGGTTCATTGAGGATGACAACCCTATTTTCGAATCAGGCCAGGCGGCCAGTATCATGATGGCAAAAACACCCCACAGAAAGAACCTCCATACCCATACATTCCCGGGGTCCTCCTCGACCCAGCAGATAATAGGATCGATAAAGTTAAAGATCTACCCCAATAAAACATCTGCAAGACCCGGCGAGAATGTGGATGTAACTGTATTCGTAGATAACAGGAGGACCGGCCACAAAATGCCCACAGGCCATACGGAATGGAGGGTCATGTGGCTTGAACTGGCCATAAACGATGGTGAAAGGACGACAAACCTGAGGGCCGTATCCCAGGCCAAGAACGGCCCTGAATACGACGTTGCTGGCCAGAGCAAATGGGATACAGAGATCCTTGGCAATGATATCCCGTCTGGAAGCCGTATATACAGGCAGATATTCCTTGACAATACTGGCAAGCAGACCCCTTCATCCTATATAGCCACAAAGATGGACTTTGACAACAGACTGGAAGCCGCAGAGATGAGAAAGGAGAAGTACCTGTTCACAATCCCCGAGACAAGGGGGCCGGTCTATATTCTGGCCACTCTCAATTACCTTATTTACCCTGACGAGGTGGCAGAACGGCTGGGCATAGCTCGTGCTGAAAAGATCGTAATGGCTACCGCCACAAAAGAGATCAAGATAGAATAAGCCGGACGTTCATTCAGCAATAACCATGCATTCCCAAGCATTACGCTGCAAGCGTTTAAGGGTATCCTTGCCCATTTGACATTACAGCCTGCATGAATGTAAATTATTACTTCGAGCAGGGCCGCTAGCTCAGTTGGTAGAGCAACGCCCTTTTAAGGCGTGGGTCGAAGGTTCGAATCCTTCGCGGCTCACCATGATGTCCCCATCGTCTAGTCTGGCCTAGGACACCGCCCTTTCACGGCGGCGACAGGGGTTCAAATCCCCTTGGGGACGCCAACTTCACATAAAGGGTACGCGCTGACAACAGCACGTGCCCTTTTTCGTTTATTACATCAAGATTGCCCGACAATATCCCTGAAGCCACGTCAGAATCATCCCAAAAGCCGGATATGATATAATATGCCGCATAAATTCTGCTGTCAGAAAACGACAGCACTCGAGGGGATAGTATGAAACGAGCAGACATCATAAGCATTTCAGCGGCAGCCATACTGGCATTCTCATTTATTGTATCCGGCTGTGATCAGGCGCCTCAAAACCTCTCTGTTGAAAAAGTAAGGAAATCATTCAATAACATCGCCCCGGAAACTGATATCAAGGATGTCCGCCCTACTCCCGTAAGGGGAGTATACGAGGTCGTTGCTGAATCCAAGGACGGGAGACAAGCTATCGTTTATATGAGCAGCGACACGAAGTTTCTCTTTACAGGGGAACTCATTGACGTGGACAAGAAGGAGAACCTGACGACCGAGAGGGTATACGACCTGTCAAAGGTGGATTTCTCCAGCATTCCCCTTGCCAATTCGATAGTGCTCGGTTCCCCTGACGCTGAGAACAAGGTGTTTGTTTTCTCTGACCCCTCGTGCCTGCCATGCGCGCTCTATCATGAGGAACTTAAGAAAGCCGTAAGGGAAAACGACAATTTAGCTGTTTTCCTGAAGATATTCGCTTTACCCAACCTGTACCCGAAATCATACGAGAAGGCCCGCGCCATCCATTGCGGCAAGGACAACGAGGAGGCCCTGAGCCGCCTGGACGCCCTGTACGCTGCAGAAACAGTCCCATACCCCGACTGCAAGGACAGCGCAGTTGACGAGAACATGGCCATTGCCTCAAGCCTGAAGATTACACGCTCCCCTACTACAGTATTCCCAAACGGGGTCAAGATTTCCGAGCTCATGAGGGCAGCAGATTTCATCAAGCAGCTAGAGAGACGCGGCGGCAACCCGGCTAAAAAGGCAAAAGCAACTGAAGCCACCCCATATGAACAGGGGACAGGGATGTCCAACGCAGAGTCCGAAAGCAAATAGCCGCATGGGCCCATACATAGATTATTCCCACTAGAATGAGCCTGAAGGGAGTATGTGGGCGTGCACCCTTTCGTCCAGGCCCACTGCCAGTTCCAGCGACGAGCCATTGCCGTCGGCTGAATGGGACAAATCCCTTAACATGGACAGCACACCCTCACGGTCCGCAGTACAGATAGCAAGCCTGAAACGGTTGAAACCGCGGCTGTCCCTTTCCCTTTTGCCTTCCTTCAACAGGTTGCGGATATAGTCGCCCCCCATCCTGCCGCTCATTTCAACCACGTATACCAGCAGCCGGTTCCCCACGTTAATCCTGGCCTTTACAACACTACCATCGGCTGAAGTGAAATTGTCAACGCAATCCACAGCATTGAATATTTCCTCTGGGCACTGGCATCCCAAGCCCCCCTGGACGAAATCCTTTATGCGGGCCTGCATATAAAGCTCTTCCATCATCGTTGATCCACCCCCGGATACTTGATATATCTATTTTACATATAACTATCGATTCTTTCAGCCTCTTTGAGACCCTTTGTGAAAGGGAAAAAAATTGCTATCATTGATTCACGGGGATATAATAGGGAAATCCATGGAAACATCGCCCAGAAGAAGCAGAGGCATACTCAAGCCAGTGCATTATGCCCTTATTACAGGCCTGCTGTGCGGGTTATCCCTCTGCATGCTATTTGCAACAGGCTTTCTTGAGCCGCTTGAGCTCAAGACCCTGGACCACCGTTTCGGCAGCTACTCCGGCAGGCTGACCCCTTCGGAGGATATCGTCATTGTCACAATAGACCAGAACAGCCTGGACTACCTGAAGAACGAGCTTCATATCCTCTGGAAATGGCCGCGAGATGTATACGCGTACACCTTAGACTACCTTACCCGCTCAGGTGCCAGGGCCGTGCTGCTGGACCTGACGTTCCAGGACCCTGATATCAACAGGGCCGAGTTCGAGGAAGGACAGACAGACCTTGCTCTCGGCGAGGCGATTGAGAGATCCGGGGTAGTTGTCACAACGGCCCCCTTCTCATACGAGAAGCAGACCGGGATATACGACGTTGATACCACTGACTACGTAACACTCGGAGGTTTCTCGCTGCCCTTCAAGAGCGCCGGGGAACTGGACCTGGACAAGGCTGTCCGGGTAGAGGCCCCCATCACTCCGATCATGGAAAGCAGCAGGTTCGTGGGCTACCCGAACGTCATCTCTGACGTGGACGGGGTCATCCGAAGGCTCAACCTCTTTCAGGAGCATGAAGGAGGGATCTACCCCTCCACCGCGCTGGCCACTGCAATGGCCGCGCTCGATTCCAGTGAAATTATCGTGGATGCCTCCAAGAACCTGTCCCTGGACGGCAGGACAATACCCATAGGCCGCGATGCAGGGACATACATTAACTGGTACGGCCCCGGAGGCCCGGGAAAGACCTTCAGGTACTACCCTATCGCAGATGTGTTCCTTTCAGAGTTGATGGTCCGAAACGGTGAAACGCCATCCGTACCGGAGGATTCATTCAGAGGCAGGATCGTGCTCATCGGCTCCAACACACCGTCCTTGTTTGACCTTAAACCCACCCCCATGTCCGGCTCCGGCCCCTACCCCGGGGTCGAGATACTCGCCACTGAGATTAACAACCTCCTGGACGGCGACGTGCTTACGAGAGAGACACCCGGCCGCGCAATTCTGACTGTCATCCTGTTATGCATCTCCCTGTCCATGGCAATTACAAAAACAAGGTCCCCATATAAAAGCGTCTTCATTGTCCTGGCAGCCCTGGCAGCGTTCTATGCATATGCAGTCGCCGCATTTCATTACAACACCTTCGTCAACCTGGTGCCGGCTGAGGCGGGCATGGCCCTTACATTCGTATCGATTACACTCATGAACTACCTTACGGAAGGGCGAGAAAAAGCCCGTGTCAAGAAAGCCTTCTCGCAGTACACCTCGGCCGCCCTGATGGAGGAGATACTCAGGGACCCGGAGATGCTCAAACTTGGAGGAGAGAAAAGGGACCTCAGCATCCTTTTCTCGGATATCCGCAGCTTCACATCAATATCGGAACAGCTGGAACCTGAGCAACTGACCAATATCCTCAATGATTACCTTACGCCCATGACCGATGTGGTATTCAGGCACCATGGGATACTGGACAAGTACATAGGGGATGCCATTATGGCCATATTCGGGGCCCCTCTGCCCCTTGAAGACCACCCTTGCGCAGCATGCAATGCTGCTATAGATATGATAGAGGAACTCAGAGCACTTAGACAGAGATGGAAGGATGCGGGACTTCCGGAGTTCGTTCATCGCATGAACATAGGCATCGGCATCAATTCAGGCCCCGTATCCGTAGGGAACATGGGAAGCAACCTAAGGTTTGACTACACGGTCATAGGGGACAACGTCAACCTCAGTTCCCGCCTCGAGGGGACTACAAAGGCGTACGGAGTCAACATCATCGTGAGCCAGAACACCTGGGAGCGTACAAAAGACAAGTTCATATACAGAGAGCTTGACTACATAAAGGTGAAGGGCAAGCAGAAACCCATAAGGATATACGAGCTTCTTGGCAGGATCACGGGCGGTGAAGCGGATAAGGATATAATTGAGACTGCGGGCAGGTTCGAATCGGGCCTCTCGCTTTACAGGGACAGGAAATGGCACGAAGCCCAAGGCGTATTCGGCGCACTGTTTGAGGCCGACCCGGAGGACAGGGCATCGGCCGTTTATATTGAGAGATGCAGACAATTCTCAGAAGAGCCCCCTGGCGATGGCTGGGACAGGGTCTTTGAAAGGAGATCCAAATGAAACCATCTGGTTTTCTCAGGTCAACGTTACTTGCCGCATTATGCGTATTAATGTTCCTTGCCTCCCCGGCTATGGCAGAGGAGGTCAGAGTTGAGGCCGCCCGTGCCAGAATCAGGACTGGCCCAGGCAATTACTACAAGGTAACACACACAGCCTACAGGGGGGCAAAACTCACTATCATTGAAGAGCAGGGCAGCTGGTACAAGGTAGAGACAAAGAGCGGCAAGACCGGTTTTGTGAGCAAGAGGTCAATCGCTCCACAGAAAACTGCCTCGCATAAAACATATAGCTACAGTCAGGGAGCAAGGGGTGTCGGCAGGGCATCCTCCGGCCAGATAATGGCAGCCACCAGAGGGGTTTCCGACATGGGCATGTTTGCCCGGCAATACGCCGCTGACCACGATATTGACCCTCAACTGCTGGCCGATCTGAGCTTAAAACCCTTCACGGACAGGGATTTCAGGAAATTCACATCCAGCCTTCGCTCCCGCGATATAGGCTCCCTGGGCTTTTCAAGGCATGAGATGGAAGACATCGACTATGAAGTAGGCACAGCCATAGCCATGAGAATACTGGCAGCAAAAGGATCAAGCAGAGACCAGAGATTGCGGAAATACGTCTCCCTGGTCGGCACCGCCCTTGCGGACAAGACTCCCATGTATGATGAGGAGTTCGTATTCATAGTGCTCGATGACAGGGTGCCCCAGTCCTTCTCGGTCCCGGGCGGATACGTGTTCATCACAAGCGGGGCCGTCGCCAGAATGAAGAACGAGGCCGAGCTTGCCGGAGTGCTGGCACACGAGATGGTACACGTCATCGAACGCCATGGCATAGCCGAGCTTGAAAAACAGGGTACGCGAATAGAGAGCGAGAAGGCCGTTGACGAGCTAGATACGGAGTTGGGAAAGCTGGGGATGGACACCGGGGACAGGGAAGTAGCCGCCGACCTGAGGAATATAGCCGACCAGCTATTTGAGCATATTATCGGAGGGCGAAAAAGGGCGGCAGAGGACCAGGCCGACAGGCTTGGCACCAATCTGATTTATGCCAGAGGTTACAAGCCCACGGGGCTTGCCGATTTCCTCATCAAGGCCGGAGACTCAGGATCTGTCGAAAGGGATATGTCCGGCACCTACAGGGACACCATAGAGAGGGCAGCGATGATAAGGGAACATATAAGGTCAAAGGGCTTCTCTACGAAGAGAGGAGTTGATATGGAAAAGAGGTTCTGGCAGAACACGATACATTAACGATGGAGAGAGAAACCGGAGAAACGCAAATTCGACATGCTACACTCAAAGGGCAAGCTCGGAAGCACTACATCAGCCCTCACAATCGGGGGAAGTTATCTTTCCCCCGAACCTTACCTATGGGTCGGAAAGACAGACCGATAAAATCAGATCAAGCTTGGATAAATATCGCCTATTTAAGGATAATATACCCCCTTGTCTCCTGAGCCCATTCATCCCGCTCCAGGGCGGAAAGCTCTGACATGAGATCGGCAACAAGCGGACTCTTCCCTGCGTCTTCCAGAAAGCGGACCGCGCTGGTAGTCGCGATTATCATCATAGACTCATTGCTTTTCCTTGTCCCCTCCAGCGTCCTTGCCCTGAGACGCAGGCCCGACTCCCGCTGTGCCTCATTGGGGAACGCAAACTCACTCCCACCCTCGACCAGCGAGTCATTCGAATATTTATTCGGGAACAGCTGGGATACCTTACCTGTCTGGTCTATGTTGAAGATGCTGAGATATCCCTTCCTGTCAAGCGTTACCCTTACCTGAACCTCATCCCCGTCCTTGAAAAGGACTTCGCCCTTTCCGGTCTTCGCTCCCGGACTCACAACAGAAGCCTTTATACTGAAAGGCGCTTTCCTGGAGCGGTCCAGTACGCTTACTTCCGCCCTTATCAGGACAGTGCAGACAAGCCTGCCCTCTTCCTCTCCGCACTCGTTTCGCAGTATCTCCTGGCCTACGATCAGCCCCCCTGTCCCGGTCATTACCATGTCATTTATAAGGTCGGCATTATATATGACAGTGCTCCCCCGGACATCCACGCCAACCACCTCCTCAAGCGCTGCCCTGCGGGCACGGTCCAGAGCCAGCCTGCGGGCCTCGTCCGGGGTTCTTCCTGCACTTATCTCTGCCTTGCCCTCAGAATCCACCACCCTGGTCCTGTCTCTGGCAAGCGCAGCATGATGAAAAAAGACCACAAAGAATATAGCTACAAATAAAAATACTTTCCGTTTCATGCGTTTAGCGTCTCTTCCTCCTGAATTTATCCTTCATATCCATCATCATATCCTCCATTTCCCGCTCCACTGCCTTATAAAGGTCTTCCTCCTTGTAGGGTTTCTTTGGGGTAAGGATAGTATCGCTCTTCGGCGTCTCCTCAAGAATGTCTTTCTCTGGGGCCTCTGCAGGCTCCCCTGCCTTTTCATCCTTGGTGCCTGAGACAGGCAGGCCATGACTCTCCTCCACGGAGCCCATGGAGGGCTCGTCAGGCTCTTCCATCCGCTCATCCGACACTGTAACGCTCTTAGACGCAGAGGCAGACGAATGCCCGGCTGAGGCCACCATATCACTGCCTGCCGCTGCGGTACCGTATGCCAGTGATACGCCCTGCTTATCCCTTACCCATTTGGAGACAACTGAGGATTTTAGTGCGAAATTGACCCCTGTTATGGCAAGGTTGCCTGCTCCCCTCCTGGCTATATTGGTATTGACTCCCACCAGATATCCCCGCCCGTCAAGCAGAGGGCCACCAGAATTCCCCTTGTTGACGCTTGTGTCGGTCTGATAGACGTCCTTTCCCTTTACCTTCCCCTGATTTGACAGTTGACCGCTTATCCTTCCGTATGTGAGGCTCCAGAGGCCTCCCTGCTCTGGATGTCCTATGGCGACGACCTCAGCGCCCACCATTATGTCCCTGGGGTCAGCCAGACTGATCACTCCGGTAGCCGTTCCAAGGCCATTGACCTGAAGGAGCGCCAGGTCCAGAGCCCTGTCGTAGCCTTTGACCTCCACTTTGTGCCTGTGGGTCAGGTCCTTCTGGAAGTCACCGGTTATCTCGTCAGGCCTGGTATATAAGCTCAACGTCCTGAACGGCCTTCCGGACCCGTCAAGTATTACATGGGCGTTTGTTATAATGAGGCCGTCCCTGGTTATGACCGACCCTGCGCCTATCTGGTTCCTGCCGTCCCCTGAGGAAGCCACGATTAGCACTACCGCTGGCGAGGTCTGCTTGTATACTTCCACTGCCGGGAATGATTCAGCCCCGGGAACCCGGATGGCAATGACGGCGAAGACCGCCAATACTGACGAAACCAGAATTTTCTTCATCCCTCACCTCACAGGTTGATTACCTTGATACTGGCCAAATGAATGCACAGCAGAACATAAATCATACACGAGCTATTTCAGCTTCTCAAGTTCCGCCTCAAGCTCCATGAAAAGGTCCTGTGCATCTTTCCTTATCTCCCCCATGGCCCTGGCCTGGCTGTCATATGCCTTTGCCCTCAGGATGGCCTCCCGTGCCTCCTCAGGTGCATCAGCCTTGCCCTTGTGCGCCATCTCCATGCTCGCTCGCGCATCTTTTATCGCATCAGCCCTGGCCTCTGAGGCCTTTGCGGCAAGTTCCATGCGTGTCATGGCGACTATCACATATACATGGTCCCCGTCAGTGCCCTTTTCTATTATCCGGCTGCCGCTGAGGAATTCGGAGGTGGAGGCCTGGATAATGGATATGAAGTCGTCCCTGCAGTCCACCTTGTCCACGCCGCCCTCAGTAGCGTTGCGTCCGCATGCGAAATCCAGTTCAATGCTGCTTATGGCAATCCTGACCTGCTGGGCTATGTCCCTTCTGGCCATGATCTCGGCCACCCTGAAGTCCCTTATATCGCTGCCCGTGCTTCTGGACTCTCCGACTCCCAGGATATATGTCTCCGGCGGATAGTCACCGCTCAGTGCCTGTCGTTTCTGTTCCAGCGAGGGTGCGCCGCAGAGCAGGGCAGGCACACAAAGGACAAGGGCGGCTGTCATGACAATTACGGTTCTGCGCATCATAAATTTGACCGTTCCTGAAAAACAGAGCGGGGGCCGAAGAAATACCGTCTTGGCCCCCGCCTTGATATTATCGGCTCAGATGCCTACTGCCTCTTCTCTTCCTCGGCCTTCAGCTCGTCGTGAAGCCTGTCGGCGTTCTGCCTTATGTACTCCTTCACCTGGTTGTTGAGTTCCCTGGCCTTTTCGATGCTGTCCTTGAACGCCACGAGGTCAAGCTTTACAAGGACGAACATCTCCCCGTTTGACTTGTCCATCCAGATATCGTTGAACTGTACCCCGCTGAGGGTCTGGGCTGTAACCTGTTTCCTTACCACCTCGAAGTGGTCTTCTATGGTCTCGGCACTGCCGTCCGAAGTGCTTGCGGCGTAATCCTTCTGAAGGGATGCCACATAAGTCTCCATCTGCGCCGCCAGGTCGTCCGTGGCCCTGAGCTTGGCCCTCTGTCTCTGCATGGAGCGGTCCCTCATCTTGGGAGCCGAACCTACACCGTAGAAGGCGCGCCCCTGGTCGTCAGGAAATGCAGCCCCTCCCATGAGAACCCATTTAGGGGAACTCTCAAGGGATTCCATGCCCGTATCCTTGACAGGCTCGTCTCCGCCGCAACCGTATAACATGAATACCGCAAGGGCTGCCATAGCCATAGATAACATCAATCGTTTAGCCTTCATATGAAGATTCCTCCTTGGATTTGAACGGTCAGCGTAATCCTGTTATTTTACAGAATATCAGGTTGTGTCCATTTACATCTATTTATACTACATTTCAATGCGTTTGTCCATCCGCTTTCTCCCGGGCAAACAATAAACCCAAACCGCCAGCGCTTCGGTACTTATATTGAACGCATTGGTGAGCTTTTGCTGAACCTGCTCCTTGACAAGCATGGCCGGATTCCGGATATAATATCAACCTTGACGGCGCTTGCCGGCCGTCGCGTACAAGGGGCTGTAGCTCAGTTGGGAGAGCGCTTGAATGGCATTCAAGAGGTCGTCGGTTCGATCCCGATCAGCTCCACCATAAGCAATCAAGGGGTTGCGCTGTAAAGCGCAACCCCTTTTACGTATACGCACGTCCATCCTGATTTTGTATAAATCCGACATGTTCCTCGGGCTTTTCGACATTGGACTTCCGGCAAAGAAGCTTGTTCCCTGTACCTCGCCGGGCACGATGTTCATTTCATCCCATTTCATTGACCTGCTCTGGCCAGCATTGCTATTGCCTACATCGAGAACGTCATGGTTGATCCCGGCAATACTGCTGTAACAGGGCTGAATAATAATGGGCATCCACCTGGCAATTGAAAGCAGCGCTGATTTCCGTTATTATCTTCCATGATAGAATCAGCGCCCTTCCTTCTTACAGGCGTCACCCTCGGTCTGGCAGCAGGCCTGGCTCCCGGGCCTCTGCTGGCTCTCGTAGTCTCGGAAACTCTGAGGCATGGCAAAGGACATGGCATCCTTGTGGCATTCGCCCCGATCCTGACCGATATCCCCATCGTCTTATTATCCGTATATATCATGGGGAAGCTCTCGGGCTTCAATACCCTCCTCGGGGTGATCTCAATAGCAGGGGCCCTGTTCATTAGCTATCTGGCGTACGATAGCATCACGGCAAGGAAGCTTGAGCAGGACAAGGGTAATGCAAAAGCAGGCTCACTTGGCAAGGGTGTCATGACGAACCTGCTGAGCCCGCATCCATACCTGTTCTGGGTGACTGTAGGCGCCCCCCTGGTATATAAAGCATACGGGACCGGCCCCGCTGCATGCATAGCCTTCCTGACGGGCTTTTACTTGTTTCTTGTTGGCTCCAAGGTGACCCTTGCGATCATGCTCCACCGCTCCCGTTCATTGCTCGGCAGCCGCGCTCTTGTGTACATCTTCAGGGCTCTTGCCCTGATGCTAATGCTTCTGGCCCTTATGTTCCTCAAAGAGGGAATCGGATTGCTGAAAACGGGCGGCGGCTGAATAACCGATCGCTAAGTCCAAACTTTCCTGACACAGGCATGTTCATATCAACTCTCCATACCTGAAACAGCCGGTCTCATGGTCGTTCACCATGCCAACCGCCTGCATAAAGGCATAGCATATTGTAGGCCCCGCGAACCTGAAACCTCTTTTTTTCAGTTCACGGCTCATATGCCTTGACACGTCCGTCTCTGATGCTATTTCCCTGAAGTCCCTGAAGCTGTTCTGCCTTGTCCTGTTGCCCACAAGTCCCCATAGGAATCCAGCCAGGCTCCCGAACTCCCTCTGGACCGCAAGCACCGCCCTTGCATTATTGACGGTTGACTCTACCTTGAGCCTGTTGCGCACGATGGAGGGGTCCGCCAGAATAAGTTCAACTTTCTTCTCACTGAAGAGTGCGACCTTTTCAGGGTCAAAACCGGCAAACACCCTCTTGTACCCTTCCCTCTTCTTCAGTATGGTGCTCCAGCTCAACCCGGCCTGCGCCCCCTCGAGCGTGAGCATCTCGAAGAGGTGAACGTCATCACGGGAGGGCACTCCCCACTCCCTGTCATGATATGCCCGATAGGCCTCGTCCTCAGGCACCCATCCGCACCGATGTATCCTATTCGTCATCTATTCTGACCAGCGCACAGGACCCCTTTCGCATGGCACCACACATTCCGTCTCCGGGCTCGGCGTCAAAAGAGCACACCTTGCTCTGCAGAAGTGCCCACTCATCCTGAGTGTAAAGGGATTCTGGAAGATTGGGAGGATAGTATACACACCCCTTGCATAAGACATTTACTTCTTTCATCGGCCTCCCTGCGCAAAGGTATTCAGGGTCTCAGGATAATCGCCCTGTCCCTATTATTGCCGAACAGTCTCGCTTTTTCCAATACAACCCTGCCTTCCCAGCCTTATAAGGCCTTTACCTGTCAGCCCTTCTTATGACATAATATTCCAGGGTTACATGCAGAAGAACACAAGGGGGTCTGTTTCGATTGTCATCACAAAGGGAATATTCTAAAGACATTCATACTCTCAGGTACCCGGTGCTGACCCTTGAG
>Ga0224496_10002008_pt1 | contig 12339 bp, 14 predicted proteins | sample SF_Jul11_sed_USG_2_FD_168127 | JGI IMG/M metagenome (GOLD analysis project Ga0224496, IMG submission 168127) | Sediment microbial communities from San Francisco Bay, California, United States - SF_Jul11_sed_USGS_8_1 | ecosystem: Environmental > Aquatic > Marine > Sediment | place: USA... | reverse complement strand
GCCAGCGGGACGCTCAGCTTTTGCGCAAAGTTGCGCCCGCGCTTGGCAAACCCCAGGTCGGCGGTCACCACCACCGGATTGGTCAGCTTCGGGCACAATTCGCCCACATACTCGATCACCTGATGAAAGGCGGTGAGCACATCGCCAGGGATTGAGAAAAATCCTTGTATCTGTCCGGCATGCAGGTCCAGGGTCATATACCGGTGAGCGCCGGCGATTTCAATCATGTCGGTCACCAGCCGAGCGGTGATCGGCACTCGCGGCTGGTCTTTCTTATCTGACCGCGCATACGATAAATAAGGGATCACCGCCGTAATGCGTGCAGCCGAATCCAGCCGCAATGTCTGCAGCATGATCAACAGTTCCATCAAGTTGCGGTGTACCGGGCGCGAAGTCGTCTGGATCACGTAGACATCCTGCCCGCGGGCGCTGCTGTGCAGCTTGACCAGCAAGTTATCGTTAGGGAACAAGGTCACATCCCGGCCGCTGAGTTCTATGCCAAGATAATCGGCGATTTTTTCGGCCAGCTCCAGGCAGCCCGTCCCAGCATACAGCTTAATTTCGCCGTACATTCCAGATTCACGCAGGGTTGATAATGAAGACATAAGCACTCCAAGTAGCAATCATTCTGAGTTTGGTTGTTTCACTTTTTGCCATTCTGAACGCAGCACACTCATCAGCAGCACATCTATATAATTTCCATCCGAATAATGCGCCTGGCGCATGCGCCCCTCGTGCACATAGCCAGTTTTTTCATACGCCCGGATTGCTCGCGGGTTGCTTGCAAATACCCGCAGGAATACCCGGTTCAAGTTAAGCGTCGCAAAAGCATGCTGCAGCAGCAATCCCATGGCTTCGCTGCCATATCCCTGGTTCCAATAAGATTTTTCGCCGATCATGATGCCAACCTCAGCGCTGCGGGCATGCGCATCAAAACCCATAAAGCCGCTGTTGCCGACCAGTTTCCAACCATCCCCTTCGCGGACATCGATCGTCAGCGGCTGCTCATCGGGCGGGCGCTCCAGCATACGCTCGAACCATTTCTCTTCGCTGGCCATCGACATGGGTAAATATAAACTGATCCCTGCGCGCACCTCTGGGTCATTGATCCAACGCACAAAAGCCGGCAGGTCCTCGCGCTCCGGCGCGCGAAGGCGGATGCGTTCACCGTAGATCACTGCGCTTCTCCCACATCTAATAAATGGCCAACCGCTTCCTGCGGTGAAATACGCCGTGAGACCAGTTCGTCGAGCACCTCATTATATCGGCCATTTTGTAGCCCCGCCCGCCAGCGCGCCATCATCGTATCCTGCAGGCGGATTTCCAGCTCCGCCTCCAACCGTGCCCGCTCGCGCTGCTGCCAATCCCCGCTTTCTACCAAATGATGGCGGTGAGTGGCAATGGCCTCTACCAGCTCGCCCAGCCCTTCACCCTCCGTCGCCACCGTGCGCTGGATCGGCGGCACCCACATCGGCTCAGCATCCTCTGCTGGGCTGGCGGTGGGCACTTCCATCTTTTGCCCGTGATGGCTGGCGAAAATACGCTTCACCGGGTGGGCCAATTGCAGCATACTCCGCAGCGCCCGCTCGGTTTTTTCCGCTCCCGGCCGGTCGGCTTTGTTGATCACCAAAATATCGGCGATCTCTAAAATGCCGGCTTTGATCGCCTGGATATCATCTCCCAAGCCAGGGGCTTCCACCACCAAGGTCGTATGGGCCAGCCGGGCAATATCGACTTCAGCCTGCCCGGCGCCCACGGTTTCAATCAAGACGATCTCATACCCGGCGGCATCAAAGGCCTGCACCACCCCTGCCGTCGTCTGCGATAATCCCCCCAGCGAACCGCGCGACGCCATCGAACGAATGAACACCCCGCGATCCCCGCTGAGGTCCTGCATGCGGATGCGGTCTCCCAGTACGGCGCCGCCGGTAAACGGGCTGCTCGGGTCCACGGCAACGATCGCCACTTTGGGCACTGCTCCATCTGCCTGCCCGGCGCGGTAGTGCTTGGCCAACTGGTTGACCAGGGACGATTTGCCTGTCCCCGGCGCGCCGGTCACGCCGATCAGATGGGCGTTGCCGGTATGGGGAAACAGCTTCACCAGGGCATCGCGGCCCTCGGGGGTATCATTTTCAATTTGGGTCAATAGTCTAGACAGCGACAGCCGGTCCCCATCCAGCACAGATTGGGTCGGGTTCATATGGTCACGATTTGCCCTGCACTGCCTCGCGCAGCTCTTTCACGATCGTTTCGGTTGATGTCCCCGGCCCATACACACCACGCACCCCCAATTCCATTAGTTTGGGGGCATCCTCGTCCGGGATGATCCCGCCGACGAATACCACCACATCTTCCTGCCCGTTGGCCCGCAGCAGTTCCAGCACCCGCGGCACCAGCGCCATATGCGCCCCAGACAGGATCGACAGCCCAACCGCATCCGCGTCTTCTTGCAGCGCGGCTTCCGCGATCATTTCCGGCGTTTGCCGCAGCCCGGTGTAGATCGTCTCCATACCGGCATCGCGCAAGGCCCGGGTTACAACTTTTGCACCGCGGTCATGCCCGTCCAAGCCTGGTTTGGCCACTATGACCCGGATCTTTTTTTCACTCATTCTGCCTCCGAGATATGCTCATTAAGGTTGTCTAGATTATACCGCGTTCCCCGCGTTGGGGATTGGTTGTATTTCCGCGGCTGGCGCTTCCAACCGCCCAAACCACGCCGCAGACCCAGCCAATTTCGGACAAAGTCACTCTTTTAAAACTAGGGGGATTCACGCGTTTAAATACGGGGTTTTACGGATACACATTAATTCACAATAATATTAAACTAATCCTACATAACAACCCTGTGGAATTCAGTCCCGGTCCACAGCACATCGCAATTCGAAAGTTCAAAAGGAAAATCGGAGGTTTTAGCAATGGATATTTCGAAGATCGAGGGCATCGGCCCGGTCTATGCCAAGCAGTTAAAACATGCTGGCATCAACAACACGGCCGGGTTGCTCAGGGTCGCAGCGGACAAACGCGGTCGCCAGGAATTGGCAGAAAAAACGAACTTATCTGAGAAATTGATTTTAGAATGGGTCAACCTCGCCGACCTCATGCGTGTCAAAGGCATTGGCGAAGAATACAGTGACTTATTGGAAGAAGCTGGCGTCGATACCGTAAAAGAGCTTCGCAATCGTGTCCCGGAGAACTTGCACAAATCTGTCCTGGAAACCAACGCCAAGAAGAACTTGGTCCGCCGCCCGCCCTCACTGAGCATGGTTCAACGTTGGGTCAGCCACGCCAAAAGACTCGACCCGATCGTCACTCACTAATTACTAGCTTTTCCCTTGGTATTGATTAAGGAAGAATGATTTCACATGGATCCAAAAGATTTACACACCAGCTCAGCAGATCAAGCGCCGTCCCGACCGCAGTTCTTTGTCACCCAAAAGGCTCCTCAGGTGATTGCCCAACACACCCTCACTGCAGATGAAACCCTCAGCCACTTGTCCCTCCGCTATTATGGGTCTGCTACCAAACCTTTTTGGATGGTTATCTACGAAGCCAACCGGGAAACCATTGGTGAAAACCCCAATCATGTCCACGCTGGTATGCAACTCAAAATCCCCGAACTCCCCAAAGAGCTGAGGGACTGAACCTCCCAAATCTAAATATACTTCGCTCCCGATCGATTTTTTCGAAAGGTGGCTGCTAGAGAGACACTGCCAAACTGTTTACCAAACATGAGTAAGAAAAAAATAAAGCCACTAACTTAACGTGAACCATAGTACGGTCTCTCTAGATAAAGCGGGCATACCGGTCTCCTCCCGGTGTGCCCGTCACCTTTTAACCCAGCCCGCGCACGCAAAACCGCACCTGCACCAGCCTAAGCTCCGGCATCTCTAAGAAACTCGGTTTCTACCCACGAACCTCCCTCGCCCCCGCCGCGCCCACCAGTCCCCCAATCACCTTACAAAAAAATCAGTACCTTTTACCCATTTTACTCCCGATCGCCATTCGCTATACTTACGGTATAGTGGTCTGACTAACATACCAGAGAGATGCGATGACGATTAAACCTGTCCCCCGTAAAAACTTGTCCCAGGTGGTTGCCGGAAAATTGGCCGCCTCCATCCTCGACAAAAGCTTCGCCGCCGATGCCCAACTCCCACCCGAGCGAGAATTGATGGGCCAACTGGCCGTCAGCCGTTCCACACTACGCGAAGCCCTCAAGATCCTCGCCGAATACCAGCTCATCGATGGGCGTCCCGGCGTTGGTTGGTTTGTCTGCGCCATCAACGAAAACAACATGACCAAGGCCCACGAACTCGCCGGCAGCGAACGCCAGACCACCCCACCCCCCGGCCGTCCCGCCAAGTCCGATACACCCACCGGGCCCCGCCGCCTGCCCGTCGCCAAAGAGAAACCCCTGCGTATCCCCAACCTGCGCACCGACCGCCTCGGCACCTTCGAATTCATCTCCTGGTGGGAGCGCCAACAAGTTGCCGACGCCAAGATCCTGGTCGTCGGGGCTGGCGCTTTAGGCAATGAGGTCGTCAAGAATTTGGCATTGATGGGGGTAGGGCATATTTTGGTCATCGACTTCGACACCGTCGAGGCCGCCAATCTTAGCCGCTCCATCTTATTCCGCGAGACGGACGGCGGTCGCCAGAAGTCCCAAGTCATCGCCGCCCGCGCCAAAGAGATCAATCCCGACATACGCGTGCAGTACCTCCACGGTGATGTTACCAACCAACTCGGCCTGGGCATCATCCGCCGCATGGACGTCATCGTTGGCTGCCTGGACAACCGCGAAGCCCGCCTGGCCGTCAATCGCTTTGCCCACTGGATGGACAAACCCTGGGTGGATGGCGCCATTCAGGAACTGCTTGGCCTGATGCGTGTTTTCGTCCCTGGCGACGGCGCCTGCTTTGAATGCACCCTCACCGAGCAAGCCCGCCGCGATCTGGCCCTGCGCTATTCCTGTCCGCTGCTCGCCCGCCAGAACATCCTGCTGGGCAAAGTGCCCACCACACCCACCATCGCTTCCATCATCGGCGCCATGCAGTCCCAGGAGGCCCTCAAATTGCTCCACGATATGCCGGTGGAGGCCGGAAAAGTCGTTCACTTCAACGGACTCAACAACCACATGCACACCACAGCATACCTTCCCCGCGAAGACTGTGAAAGCCACTGGGTGTATGGCGAGATCACCGAACTGCCCGCCCGCGCCGAGACCACCACCCTCGACGAACTCCTGCGCATCGCCCGCACCGATTTGGGACCGGAGGCGGTCATCGAATTGGACCAAGAATTGATCCTCTCGCTGGAATGCATGGTTTGTAGCATATCCGAAAATGTTTTGCAGCCCATGTCGCAAGTCAGCTTCGAGGCCGCCCACTGCCCCAGCTGCGGCAACCTGCGCGAGATCCAAATGACCCACCTGATTACCGGCGAAGAACCCTTTCTCCACCGCACCTTGGCCAGCATCGGCATCCCCCCGCTGCACATCATCCGGGTGAACAACACCGTAGAATACCGCTTCTATGAATTGACTGGCGATCTGCAGGATACCCTCCATTTCAATCATTTTGAAGATACCACCCCCGACATGAAATACTCCCCCCGCGGCAATATTCGTCTCGGCGAGGAAGTCAAGTTCACTAACGCCAACGATCCCTCCGCCCACGGCAGGATCAAACTAAACGATTGAGGCTTTCAGTGGCAGCACACGTAAACACCATGCGCAAATTTATTCGCCCGTATTCCGCCAACATGCTCAGCAGCCTGCCCGGGCGCGTTGTTCTGGTGGTCTTTAGTGTGGTGGTCACTGCCGCTGTGTTTTCTTTGATTTTCGTCGTTAACGTCACCATCTTGGATTTCGTCCTAAAGTACACCCTCGTCGCTGCCTTGGGCATGATTTCGGGTGCATCTTCCCGCCGAATGCTGGCTGCAAATACCGGCCTGCTGCGTTTTCTTACCGCCGTCGCCGCCCTACTGGCCGGGTTGGCCGTCCTTCAACCGCTGACCTACGGCTTTGCTGGATTGCATATTGTCCGCCACAACCCCAACCAACCCGACTGGGACGGCCTGACCCAATTCGGTCTGGGCCTATTGATCGCTTGGCTGCCGCTGCTCGCCTGGCCGCCCTCCGTACCGGCGGGCAGAGTAGTCGCCCCGCAAAAACCCAAACCCGCAGCCAAGCCCCGCCGGGGCAGAGCCTCCCAATCCGCCAAACCGCGCCCATCTTTACAGGCCAATTTCCGCGCCGCCGTTACTGCACCCAAACGCTGGGCGCTGAGCGTTCTCCCCAGCCCAGGCGTTAAGCTGAACAAACCATCCATGGTCAAACCGCGCCGCAAAAAACCGCGCTGGAAAGCGCGCCGCAATGCCAACATTCAAGTCCAGCTGGTTGGCGCCGAAGAACACAATTGCCCCTTCTGCCTCGAACTGGTCGATAAAACCGACCCGCGCGGCGTCAAGGTTTGCCCCACCTGCAATACCCACCACCATGCAGACTGTTGGGCCATTACCGGCACCTGCCAAGTGCCCCACGAATATGTCTAACCATTTCACTCATCCCTTCATTGGAGGATCATATGTCTGATATCGCCGTAACCATCATTTTGCCCAACGGGGGCGCTCGCAAAGCCGAAGTCCCTGATGACGTTGTGGTGCGTGAACTGCTTGCCGAGTTGACTTCCCTGCTGGAGCTGCCCACCGTCGGCCCGGACGGCCGCCCCATGGGATACCGCCTGGACAGCAAAGCTTTAGGGCGCGAGCTGTCTGAGGACGAAACGCTTTCCCAGGCTTCTATCCCTGCAGATGACCGGCTGATCCTGACCGCCGACATCACCGCCGGAGGCACCTCCATAGACCAAAGCCCGCGCATGCGCCGCTTACGCGCCGACCACAAACGCATGCAGGACCTCGTTGCCCAAAGCGATATGATTGACTTCACCTCAAGCTCATCCCGCAAAGGCCTGCCCCCAGAGCGCTACGTCGTCACCTACAAATGCAAGGGCATCGCCTCGGTAGACCGCCAAGGTAATCCCAAATATGGCCGCAACCACCAAGTGGAGATTTACCTGCACAACCAATATCCCCAGCGCTGGCCGGGCATGAAGTGGCTTACTCCCGTCTGGCATCCCAACATCAACCACATCAACGGCAGCGTCTGCGTGGACGCCGCCTGGTGGACGGCCAGCCGCTCTCTCGATCGCTTGGTGTTGATGATCGGCGAAATGGTGCAGTACAAGAATTACCACGATGACCCCACCAAACCACCCTTCCCCTGGGACCCCGAAGCCGCCCGTTGGTGCCGCGAGTTCCGCAAAAAGAATCCCAACGCCTTCCCCGTGGACAACCGCGAACTGCTGCGCCCTGAGCGCGTCAAGCTCAAGTCCACCAAACCCAAGGCCGCAGCCAAACCCGTGATCAAGTCTTCGGCCGTGCCGAAAACCAAGATCAAACCGGTCAAAAAGAAACCGCGTGTCACCCTTAAATGATCCACTAGCTTTTACTAACCTCAGCCCTGCCTAGGCTTGTTTTACCCGACAAACTATAAGAATTTTGGAGGTTTTACCCATGTCTGATGTCCCTGTAACCTTAGTGCTTCCTTCGGGAGGCAGCCGCACCGCCGAAGTCCCCGATGATGTCATCGTCCGCGAATTGATCCCCGAATTGACCACCTCGCTGGAACTTCCCACCACCGGTCCCGATGGCCGCCCCATGAGCTACCGCCTGGACAGCAAAGCCCTCGGCCGCGAACTGCAAGAAGAGGAAACCCTCTCCGAAGCCGGTGTACCCGAAGACGACCGCCTGATCATGACCGCCGATGTTACTGCCGGGTAGTTTTCAGGCTCAGGCGAGATGGGGCCATGCTTTCCCTGCCCCATCTCGCCCCCATCAAAATTGATTTGGAGCACCCCAATCTTATGACAGGCACACAGGTTCGCCTCAACCCACAAGAAACGCCCATGCCGCGCCTCGAGCCAATCCCCCGCAGCCAGGCTTTCGACTGGCGCCCGCTCGCCGAGGATGGCCGCCAGGCTTCTCCCGCGCCGATCCTCTCGGTGTTCATGGCCCAATACGCCTACGTTCGCGCCTGCGCCCACGCCGGCAGCGACCTGGACAACGAGGTCGGCGGCTGGCTGGTCGGCAAGTGGCGCGCCGACCCTCACACTGGCGAGCAGTTTGTCGTCATCGAATCCACCCTGCCGGCTGTGCATACCCGCCAAGGCAGCGCTTATCTCACTTTTACCCAAGACAGCCAAGTTGCCATGCATGCCCTGTTTGAAGAGCGCTATCCCGATAGCGAATTGGTCGGCTGGTATCACACCCACCCGCGCATGGGCGTCTTCCTATCAGAATACGATACCTGGCTGCATGCCAACTTTTTCCCCGAAATTTGGCAGGTCGCCCTCGTCATCGAACCCCATGCCGTCACCGGCGGCTTTTTCATCCGCGGGGTCAACGGCTTTTTGGATCCCCGCCGCTATTTCGGATTTTATGAACTCAACCACGGCGACGACCGCAGCGTTGTCCACTGGAACAACATGCAGCGCCGCACCGCAGCGTTGCCCGCCAAGGAGGCAGATGAATTATGAGCCGTATTATGCGACTTTATTATTACGCCGTTTTAGGCGCCATTGGCGGCCTGATCGGATGGCAGGTCAGCAATCTATTAGGGCTGTCCTTTACCCGCAGCGTTTACCTCAGCGAGGCCATCGTCGGCGCGCTGATCGGCCTCAGCATCGGGGTGCTCATCGGCATCTCCGAGGGACTCTTCACCCGCAACCCCGTAGGCGCCTTGCGCGCCGGTGCTTTCAGCGGCCTAATGGGCGTCATCGGCGGCGGCATCGGCCTGCCTTTGGCCGAAGGACTCTTCCAAATGCTGGGCGGCGGCTCCGCCAGCCGGGCGGTGGGTTGGGGCTTGTTCGGCCTGCTCATCGGCTTGGCAGCCGGCATCACCGGCGGCAGCCAGATGTGGAAGCCCGCCCTCGGCGGCTTGCTCGGCGGCCTGCTCGGCGGCGCCCTGCTCGAAAGCGCCCGCCAGGCCCTCTCCGACCCGCTCACCGGCAAGGCCATCGGCCTCAGCCTGCTGGGCGCCTCCATCGGCATCTTCATCGCCCTCATCATACTGCTGCTCTCGCGCGCCTGGCTGGAGGTCACCTCCGGCAAGCTCAAGGGCACCGAGTTCATCCTCGACAAGTTCCTCAAGGCCAACGGCCCTTCGGCCTTCATCGGCAGCGACGCCCTCAAATCCGACATCGTCCTGCCAGACCCAGACATCTCGCCCCAGCATGCCTTGCTCAAGGGCGCCGACAACGCCTTCCGCCTCAAAGATATGAGCATGCAGGGCACCTTCATTAATAACCGCCGCGTTGAGCAGGCCACCCTGCAAAACCGCCAGGTCATCAAAATGGGCAACACCCAGCTCGTCTACCACGAAAAGAGGTGAACCATGTTATCTAACCAAAAACACTTCAGGCGAGTTGTCCTCAGCTTGCTCTTGCTGCTGTCCCTCTCGGCCTTTGGCCCGTCCGCTGCGCCTACTGCCCAGGGCCAGACCGAAAACGTGCGTATCACCCAGGTGGATACCTCCAATTTCCCCCAGGTCAGCGTCTATCTCTCGGTCGTCGATGCTGAAGGCCAGCCCTTGGGCATCAATCCCTCCCGCATCATCATCCGCGAGAACGGCGTCGCCATCCCTCTGGACCAGATCAACGGCGCCGAACAGGTCGGCCCGCTCACCACCCTGCTGGTCTTCGATGTCTCCGGCAGCATGAACACCGCCGGTAAACTCCAGGCCGCTCAGGCCGCCGGCCAGGCCTACATCGACCAAATGCGCGCCGGCGACAGCGCCGGGCTGCTCAGCTTCAACACCCGCGTCGAGTATGTCCAGCCGGTCACCACCGACCGCCAGGCGCTCAACCAAGCCATTGACAGCTTGGTCGCCCATGACGACACCGCCATGTACGACGCCCTCGTGCAGGCCGTCGATATCCTCGCCGCCGTCGATGGCCGCAAGGCCATCATCGTGCTCACCGACGGCCTCGACAACCGCAGCCAGGCCACCCCGGAAGACGTCATCGCCCGCATCGGCCCGGCCGGCCTTTCCATCTCTACCGTCGGCCTCGGCGAACCGGGCGACAGCCTGGTCTCCCTCACCGCCCTCGATGAAGCCAGTCTGATTTACCTCGCCCAGAATGCCGGCGGCGTCTACGGCGTGGCCAACGACCAGGACAGCCTGCGCAACCTCTACGAGAGCTACGCCCTGGCGCTGCAAAGCGAGTACGTCCTCACTTATACCTCACCCTCCAGCCTGCGCGACGGCGTCAACCGCGCCTTGAGCGTCTCACTATCGGAGTCGGCTGTCGGCGGCGAGACCGTCTACAACCCCGGCGGCCTGGTCCCCGAGGTTGCCGAGGCCGCCCCCTGGCCGCTGTTCTTCTCGCTGCTCGCTGCGCTGGTCGCCCTGCTCATCCTGCCCGGCGTTGTCGGCTTCGCTGCCCAGTTGCTCCCCGGCGCTTCCGCCAAGGGCCGCAAATCCAAAAAGAAGTCGCGCATCAAACTCAAGGATTAAGGCGCGCCGGCCATCAGCCCTAGCCAGTTGTATCCCGGCCGGCACGCTTATATTCTCATCCCCCCGATCTTGCCAGGAACCGCTCCAGCCGGCGGTTCTCCTGCGGGGTCCGGGGGATCTTTTTTTATGTGAGGTTTGGATGTTTGGAAGTTATGAAGTTTAGAAGTTTACCAATCTAGCTGTCTGGGGGTCTAACTGGTCTGCCTGCCATTCTGCTTTAATTTGCACGCGATCTGTGTATTCCCTTTGCAGCGACGGTCTTATTTCTCCAACCAATGCTGCCCTCAATCCAAAACCCGTAGGGGCGAGGACAAGCCTCGCCCGCCTCCGCCTCCCCGCTCAACCCGCCAAACTGTGCTATCCTCGCGGTAGGCACTGGTTCAGGCTCATACGAGTCACCCCTCACCCTCACCACATCTTGCATACCCCCAAATCCTCAACAGCGCTGCCTTCCAAGTGTCAAAACCCTCCGGAGACACATCTCAACCCTGTGTCCAGTTAACATAAAAATTTAGGGGGTCCAGGGGTTCCGGCGAAATTTAAGATCCTACTGGAGAATGCTGCGCATTCTCCCAAGCGAAACCGCAGGTTTCGCCGCCCGGCGGGGGGTGCAGGGGGCTGCGCAGCCCCCTGCAGAAAAACTAGCTAAAACCATCCCTGCCTAAGCGCGCATAGCAATGCGCCCGCCTCCGCCTCCCCCCCACCTCCCACCTCTCCATCCTCCCCCCATCCCCCTGTCAATCGGTCTTGACGGGTAGGCGCGCTGCGCTTCACAACAGTCTTCGCCTCGCATTTCCCAAAATTTGCCTTTTAATCAAACACTTGATAATGAGATAACTTCAATGACTTCAACTTCAGCCAGCTTTACCGCCCCGCTGACCATAAATCCTTTTACCCCCACCTTTATTCTTTCCCGGTGAAAATCTCTCATTTTATCGACATTGATCCACATACCGGCAGTCCCCACAGGTGGCACCAAATGTTCATCGGGGAATGCACTGCCGTCTTCTGCTTCAAATTCAGGATAAATCATAAAGCAGTTGCCAACCTCGCCATTCTCTTCAAACTCCGCATAACTAAAATCAGAGCGTATATGCTGGAACAGCCTCTGAGGCCTGCGCTGGCCAGGTTGGCCTAACCAGCGATAGCGCACCCGAAAATCAGCCGCCCGCCCAAAAAGTTCATCGTAAGTCTGCATGATTATATTTTAATACCGATTGGTTGGATGTGCTGGTGCGTGGCGGCGTGGCCTCACCGCCACCCCCTCCAATTGTAGGGGCGACCCTTGTGGTCGCCCGGCCACCTATACCCAGCATAAACCCAAAGCCGGAAAAATGCTCGAAAATGGCGGTGAAACCCAACAGGCGGGTGCAGGCTGTGTTGGCGGCGCTTGACTGCTATTCAACCCAAATACGCTTGCAGTTTTTCTAAACACTCACTTGGTGTAACAGCTTCAAATCCTAGTATTGATTTGATTTCAACCCGTCTGCTTAGAATATGTTTTTTGTCAAAAGTCACAAAATAGGTACAACTATACTTCTTTGCGCACAACAAGATTCGAGCATCGTTAATCTTGCCAGACGAAAGGCCATCTACAGTTCCAAAAAGCATGTTTTTGATTTCCGATAATTTTTGGTGATCCTCTGGCGTATTGAATAAATCATAATCATACATTTGAGCATGGGCTATTTTCTTAACACGTGTTGGCGCTTGTTTGGTTTCTTCCAAAACAGCTTCAGGAATGCTACATTGGACTTGATATTCTT
>Ga0224496_10002007_pt1 | contig 12340 bp, 13 predicted proteins | sample SF_Jul11_sed_USG_2_FD_168127 | JGI IMG/M metagenome (GOLD analysis project Ga0224496, IMG submission 168127) | Sediment microbial communities from San Francisco Bay, California, United States - SF_Jul11_sed_USGS_8_1 | ecosystem: Environmental > Aquatic > Marine > Sediment | place: USA... | reverse complement strand
GTTGGATGCTGGAATTAATATGTTATTGGTAGCGGGGGCAGGAGCTGTGGAAGTTTGTTTGGATTGCCTTCTATTTCCTGTCGGAAATGCCCTCCCTCTTCGGTCGGGCACGAAGGCAAGTGTTCAAATCCTGCGTAGCTAAATCTGGAAATGTCTGGAGTGATTGGGTTGGATGCTGGAATTAATATGTTATTGGTAGCGGGGGCAGGATTTGAACCTGCGACCTTCGGGTTATGAGCCCGACGAGCTACCGAACTGCTCCACCCCGCGCCACAAACAATCTGACATTTATATCAAAGGAACGCCGCATTAGCAAGGAATCGTTTCTATTGATTAACGGGAAAGGTCTGGCACCGTCGGCTATTGGGCGGGAAAAGTTATTTGAAAGTTGGTCCCTTCATTCTTGCGGCTTGTAAGGTTAATAGTTGCATTGTGGGCTTCAAGTATTTTTAGCGCTGTTGACAGACCCAGTCCCGTCCCTTTTGTCTTGGTAGTGTAAAAAGGTTCGAATATCTTTGTAAGGCTCTCCTTGTCAATTCCGCACCCTGTATCGGAAAAAAACAGCGTAACGCTGTTGCCTTTCTCTGCATTCGGTTTTGCCGAGATATCAATAGTCCCTTCCTTATCGATTGCCTGGGCGGAATTCAATAAAAGGTTCCAGATAACCTGTTTAAGCGACTCGAAATTCCCTTGGATCGTAATAGTTTCATCAATATCGGTTTTGATCTTTATTCTGTCGCTGTAACTTTTATCATTCCTGAAAAGAAGAAGCGATTCGCCGACTATTTCAGAGAGGTTTACGTTTTCTACTGTTTTTGCGATGGTAGTTGATGCGCTCAGAAAATTATCGATTATATGATTGAGCCTTTCGGTTTCACGAAGAATTATCGACATGAGCGTCTGGCTGGAATCGTCTTTACCGCTGGTGATGTTGTTTTTTTTAAGCATTTGTATCGAACCGCTAATCGAGCCGAGCGGATTTCGTATCTCGTGGGCTAGACCCGCGGCTATTCTTCCCATTGAGGCGAGCCTTTCGGATCTTTCGATGGTTTGTTCCATATGTTTGATCTTTGTCACGTCCTGAAAAATCATTATGTACCCGATGCTCTTCCCCGATGGATTGTAAAAGGGTGATACCGTAAAGGTCAGAATGATATCCTTGCCGTTCTGATCCGTGTATACGGTTTCAAAGCTGGCGGTATTGTCCTTGCTTTCCTGAAGAGCCGACAAGGAAAAGAGATCCGGCTTGATATTCGGGAAAACCTCCTCAAGCTGAGTGCCGATGATGAGGTTTTCACGTTTTGCGAGAATCTTGCAGGACGCCTGATTTAACGAAATAATTTTCTTATTCATATTAAGGGCGAGAAATCCGCTCCCCATGTGGGCAATAACATTTTCATGAAAGGCTTTTAATTCGGTGAGGTCCCTGCTTTTAGAAATATATTCAATGAAGATATTTCTAAATCTCTGAGACAGGAAATCGCTAAGATACGCGACCATGTTGAAGGCGGCAATGTGCGCGAAAACGGTAAAAAAGATATATCCGCCTGTAGCGCCTTTGCCCTCTCCCGCAAGTAGCGGGAGGGGGTGGATCAATCCGTAAAATTCGAAATTGACAAGCAGGCCGTACAGGATGCTCGCGGTGGAACTCATCACGAAGCTGGATGGACGTTCAAGCACTATCGATGCCGCTATGATTGTGAACATATACAGGAAAGTGAACGGGCTGTCGACACCCCCCGCGAAAAAGATGATCGCCGTTTCCATCGTCAGGTCTATGAAGAGCTGAGTATATAGAAAAGCCGAAACTCGCGAAATTTTTTTGGACAAGTAGATATATATTATCGAAAGAAAATATGTAGCGGCAGCGATCATCGAAAGAGGGAATGAGAAGGGAAGGTTGCCGAATTGAATCTGGAATATTATCAGAAGACCGAGAAAAAAGGAGATGACGATTATTCTGAAAATAATGAGAGCTTTTATCACCTCTCGGCTGTTTTTTTCGCGGCTCTCATGGTTTTCGCCAGACGTCATTTGCCCCTCTGATCTTGATATGGAAGTTCAGCCCGAGCCGGTTCTATTGTTCTCGCGCACTGCTTCTATCACTAACCTCCAGCGCCCATCTGGAAGATCGGCATGTACATGGCTATGACGACGTATCCGACGGTGATGCCTAGAAAAACCATTAGCATAGGCTCCATAAGCGATGTAAGTGCGTCAACCGCGTCGTCGACCTCTGCATCGTAGAAGTCGGCGATCTTTTCCATCATCGTATCAAGAGCGCCTGTATGTTCTCCTACGCCTATCATCTGCACGACCATCGGCGGAAAAACACCCTGATCCCTGAGAGGGTCGGAAAGCCCCTTACCCTGTTTGATCTCGTCTATGATCGCCAAAACGGCTTTTTCTATCACCTTGTTACCCGCTGTGCGGGCGGTGATATTAAGCCCTTCCATGATCGGAACGCCGGATGATATCAATGTTCCCATAGTGCGGGTAAACTTGGCTACCGCGACTTTCTGAACCAGCACTCCGAGCACGGGGAGCTGCATCGCCAGCCTGTCTATCGAATATTGGCCCGATTCGGTGGCGTAAAATTTCGTAAAAATAAAGTATCCGCCAACCGGTAGAATGAAGAGCAAATACCAGTTGTTTATAACGAGGTCGCTCAGGAAAATTACGGACTTGGTTACAGCGGGAAGTTCCCTTCCTCCCATGTCCTGAAACATCTTGGAAAACTGCGGGATGATAAAAACAAGTAGAAAAACAACGACGGTAGTAGCGATAACCATGATGGAAACCGGGTATACCATCGCCGATTTGATTTTCGATCGCAGGGCAGCCGCCTTTTCAATGTACGCGGCGAGGCGATTGAAGATGATGTCGAGGATACCTCCAATTTCGCCCGCTTCGACCATGTTGCAAAAAAGGTTGTCGAAAATCTTCGGATGCCTTCTCAGCGCGTCGGCGAATGTGTCTCCCTGTTCAAGACGGGATTTGATGTCGAAGGTCGCTCTGCTCAGGGTTCTGTTTTCGGCCTGAGTTCCAAGTATGTCGAGACATTGCACTAGCGAAACGCCAGCGTCGATCATCGTTGCGAACTGGCGCACGAATACGACAAGGTCTTTTTGGGTCGGCTGGTCGCCAAATCCTTCAAGAAGGTCCTTCGGTTTTTCCTTGACGGAAACAATGTTAAGTTTTTGCTTTTTTAGGAAGTTCTCCGCGGCCTCCAGTGAATCGGCGTCTACTTCCCCTTTTTTAATACCAATTTTTGTCTGGTATTTATAAGTGTAGGTGGGCATTAATCAAGATCTTCTTTGGTGGATAGCGCCTCTATCGAACGTTTTGCCTGTTCAAGTTTCAGCCCTATGGCTGCCAGCTTGTCGGTGGCTCCCCGAAGCCTGTCTATAAGGGAGTTGATGATTATTTTCATATCCCCCGGACACCTGAGGAGGAGGCTGTTGAAGCGTTCCTTGTCTATAACCCCTACCGAGACGTCCCCTTTTGCCATGGCGCTGGCTGAGCGCATTTTGTCCTGAAAGAGCCCCATCTCTCCGAAGACGTCCCCTTCTTTAAGCATACCGACGGTCACATTCCGATTGCCGATTTTCTTGGTTATGGCGACCTCTCCCGATATGATTATGTATGCCTTTTGACTGACCACCCCTTCGGTAAGTATTACCTGCCCATCGGAATAACGTTCAACGATAGGTGTATCCATCAGGCGCCTCCTATAACAGCCAATGTCTTATTGAAAATGGAATAATTCAATTCGTGTTCATTAAGTTCGTTTTTTATCGGCACCATCAGTTTGTTGAGATTATTTTCAAAGTCGCTCTTCGCAATGAAGAGGTTCACGCTCATGGCTAAAGCGGTCATCCGGTCGAATGATGAGTGGCCTTCGCCTATGAAGATCACGAACATCTTTCTTCTTTTCTCCATCCCCAGGTGCTGGAGTGTTTGCAGTATAGTCGCCTTGTCATGCGGGATCTTTTCGAACTCGGAAGAACATATAACCATGCTGTATTCGTTGAATCTGAGACTTCTGATGGCAGTTACATGGTCTCCGGGGAGATATGCCTGATAGCCAAACTCATGAGCCAGTTTTGCGAGAGTTTCGGATTTAGTATGGCAGATCATGGCTGTCCTTTTCCCTATGTCCATTACCTTCATTGGCGCTATCCCGGCAGGCGGCGTATGGATCTCCGATTTCGAAAATTCTCCCCGGACGCCGGAGGATTGCGACGGTTCGACCATTATCCTCCCCTGGCATGAAGGGCATTTGAACGCAAACGGCTGGTCTTTCGGAACCTTTTGATCTGGCACCTTGATTTGCGCGTTACAGTTCTGGCAGGTAATTTCCATAGTGTGTTACTTCTTCTTTTTCCTGATTGGCTTCATGCCTTTTTTGAGGGCGGTTTCGTATTCACCGTCTATCTGCAATTCGTCGATGTCGCTCGTTTTCTGTCCGCGCGTCGCTTTTATCCCGTCGATGCCTCTTCCTACGTTTGCCCTTATCGAGGAGAAGGAGAGCGCGGTCTCTTCCGAGATCTGTCCGGCCTGGAACGATTCGACAAGCGATGTATCGAAAGTTTTCCACCCGCTTGCGGAGCCGTCGTTAATGATCTCGTAATATGTTTTCCCCGGTTTTTCCCCATTGATGATGGAATCCTTTACGCGAAGGTTGGAGCCCATTATTTCAAAAACGGCGTGGCGCCCTGCAGTTGCTTTTGGAACAAGACGCTGACAAACTATCCATCGAACAGTCTCGGCAAGCCTTGTTCTTATCTGGGTCTCCTCGTCCTTGTCGAACATCCCTATTATCCTGTTTATTGTCTGTCCCGCGTTTATGGTGTGAAGGGTCGTAAGCACAAGGTGTCCGGTTTCAGCGGCCGCGAGCCCTATCTCCACCGATTCCCTGTCGCGCATTTCGCCAACGAGTATGACCTTCGGCGCCTGTCTCAGGGCGGCCCTTAAGCCGTTTGCAAATGTGTCGAAGTCGGTGCCGAGCTCTCTCTGATTGAAGGTCGATTTAACATGGTTGTGCACGAACTCAACCGGATCCTCCAGAGTGACTACATGCACCGGTTTGGTTCTGTTTATCTGGTCGAGTATCGCGGCGATGGTTGTGGATTTACCGCTTCCGGTCGCGCCTGTAACGAATATCATCCCGTTTTTTTCTTCCGCCATCTTGTTGAATACTTCCGGCAGTTTCAGCTCGGCGATTGAGGGGATTCTGGCCTCAAGTTTCCTCATTACTATGGAGTATGTCGACCGTTGGGAAAATATGTTTACCCTGAAACGCGCCTTCCCCTGAAGGATGTAGGAGAGGTCGCACGACCCCTTGCTTAAAAGAGTCTCGGTAAGGCGCTTGTCGGAGTTGATGAGACAGAGAGCCATCTCCTCGGTCTGGAACGGGGTGAGGTTTCCGAGTTTCGGTTTTATCTCCACCTCCTTGAGTAGCCCGTTGCTTTCCACCTGCAGGGGTCTTCCTACTGTGATATTGAGATCAGATACGTTCGTATGTGATTCCAGCATGGTGGTCAGGATATAATCCAGTTCTGTCTGTTTCATTTACCTCCCAGAATACAACGATATCGGCTTATTTTCTTAATTTAATGAAGTAAGGTCAAGCTTTGCGGTCCATGCCTCTTGCGGCAGTGCGGTTTTCACTGCCAAACCCTGATCAACATGCACAAAAATATGACGTAGTGTGGCCGGTGAGAGAAAGAGTCGGCATATTAATAATATTCAAGTTCTATGCAAAATTATAGCCAGCGGCATGTTACGGGCAAGGTGGTCCGTTCAAATAATAACGACGTGCCTATCGATATACCGGGATTCAGCTGGAGCATCGCGAATGACGGGACAATTGCAAAGGATGTAAACGGTTCGTTCCACGCCACGATGTCGAAGGATAAGAATTTGATCGCGGGAACGGAAACAAACGGCTCCATCTATAAGCTATATGTTTACATGCGATAGACCGGTCATTGCCCCCGAACAGGCATGCGGTTGTCTTCGCGATCTAGAGGCCGGTCTTTTTTATATCTTCAACAGCCTTTCTCTGTTTGTCGTCCAGGTTCTTCGGGATGTTGATGCCGATCTCTATGTAAAGGTCGCCTGTATGCGACTTGTTCAACTCCTTTACGCCGGCCCCTTTTATCCTTATTTTCTGGCCAAACTCTGTGCCTGCGGGGACCTTTACCGTTTTCAATCCATCCAGAGTATTTATTTCAATAGAGCCGCCGAGGATCGCTGTTGAGAGCGGGATATCGGCGTGAACTATAAGGTCGTCGCCGGTTCTGGATATGGTCGGATGTTTGGCTATCTTTATCTCTATATACAGGTTCCCCTTCCCGCTCCTGCCGGATTGCCCTTTACCGGGGAGGCGCAGTTTCCCCCCCTCTCTTATCCCGGCGGGGATTTTAACGTTTATGACCTCTTTTTTGCTCCCGGTCTGCAGTGTCACCTGGCGTTCACCGCCCCGTACCGATTCCTCAAGGGAAATTTCCATCGTGGAGGTTACATCTAGGTTTTCCATCTCCTGCTCGAAAGGGTTTTCGCCGAATCCGCCCCTCCCCCTGAACCCGCCGGTTCTGAATCCGCCGAAACCTCCAAAACCGCCGAATCCGAATTCGCGCAATATATCGTTGATATTCGATCCGCCAAAAATATCGTCGGGGGAATACTGCTGGCGGAATTTATCATCGCCGAACATGTCGTATTTTTTCCGCTTTTCCGCGTCGCTCAGAACGGCGTATGCCTCGCTTATTGTCTTGAATTTCTCTTCAGCCGCGGCGTCCCCCTTGTTTTTATCGGGGTGGTGTTTCATCGCCAGTTTGCGGTAGGCCGACTTTATCTCCTTGGGGGTAGCGCTTTTGCCTACACCGAGTATTTTGTAGTAGTCTTTTGACATGCTGTTATTCCAAATAAATGTTTGACATAATACAGAGTATTCCTTTTAATTAACCAATAATACCAAAAGAATTAAAAGCAAGCTGGTTGGGATGATGCAAAAAATAGTAATTGTTTCTTTTACGGTTCTGATAGCTTTTTCCATTCGGGGAAATTCCTATGCCAAGGAACCGGCTCCACTGAAGGAAGGTGTTGTCTCCTCCTCGTCAGAGTGCGGCTCATGCCACAAGGAAATTTACGAAATGTGGCGGGAATCGATGCACGCCAAGTCGCTTTCGGACCCTATTTTCCAGACATCGTACCTCGAAGCCTATACGCAAAGCGAAGGAAAGGCCAAAAAGGTCTGCCTAAACTGCCATGCCCCGGTGGCGATGATCAATGGCGATTACGACTTGAATCAGGAGGTTACCCGTGAAGGGTTAACCTGTCATTTCTGCCACTCTATCGTGGATGCGGATCCAAACGCCCCCCCTGCCAGCAACGAGAGGTTTAATTTAAAGGTCGGCAAAGGGATAAGAACCCCGAACGAGGATGGCAAGAACGATTATCACACGCATATCAATTCCCCTATCCACAGGAAGTCGGAGCTTTGTGCGGGGTGTCATGAATATTCCGCCAACGGGATAAAACTGATGTCCACCTACTCCGAGTGGTTAAACGGCCCCTACGCCGCCAAAGGGGTACAGTGCCAGAGTTGCCACATGCCGAAACAGAAGCTTGGCGCGGGGAAAAACTCGGGCAAGGAGGTTTTCAGCCACTACCTTGCCGGGGGACATTCCATTATGCAGATAAAGAAGGCGGTAAAGGTAACAATCGCCGGCGTCACCCGTGGCAAGGACAGGGTGACGATAGACCTTGTAGTGGAAAACTCCGGGTCGGGACACTATGTGCCGACGGGGATCCCGACAAGGAAGCTGATCCTCACGTGCAAGATCACTACCGGAGGGAAGGACATCCCAGCGAAAAAGATCGTTTATGAAAAGATACTTTTCGATGAAAAGGGGAGGGAGCTGACCACCGATGCCGAAATACTGCTTGGCAAGGGGTCGCAGGTAGTGAAGGATAACCGTCTCGCCCCTGGAGAGGCCCGAAAGGAAAAAATGGTGTTTTATGTTGAACCCGGCGGGGAGGTTCTTGTCTCTGCAAAGGTTGACTATGTGTATACACCCCGCATCATCCAGCAGGAGAAGATGGAAGTTGAGATGAACAGTGACGAAAAGGTGTTTTCAGAGTAAATATTGGGAAAGGTTATATGAGTAAATACGAGGAGAAAGCCTGGGCGGACGAACCGTCATCCAGACGAATGTTTGTCAGCGCTTCGCTTTCCGCCGCCACGATCGCGATGGTGGCAGGGGCGGTTTTTCCTCTTTTCAGATATCTCTATCCAAGTTCGGGGAGGCTCGGCGGCGGAAAGGTCACTGTTCAGATACCTCTTTCCGAAATTGCCATCGGCGACCACCGTTTCTTCAGGTTCAAGGGGAAGCCCGGCATACTCGTAAGGCCGAACGAAAAGGAGTTCATAGCCCTTAGCGCCACGTGTACGCATCTTGGTTGCGTTGTTAAATATTCCGATTCGGATTTATCGCTGAAGTGCCCGTGCCACGGCGCGGTATTCGATATTAACGGGAAGGCCGTAAGCGGTCCAGCCCCTACCCCTCTGAAACAGTTTGTCACTTCCGTCGAAGGGGGCAAGGTTGTGGTAGAGGAAGCATAGCATGGAGAACGAAAAGGAAAAGGAGACTCTCCGCTTCGGGCCGATTCTGGTAAGGAATCCGTGGCTCATAAAAGGGTTTAATTTCCTGGATGAGAGGTTTAACCTGAAGGAGATACTCGACGACGAGGTCTTTACGAAACTCGCGCCGGGGCACCTCGGAATATTTTCCTGTTTCGGAGGGATCACATTTTTCCTCTTCCTCCTCCAAGTGCTCACCGGACTTCTGCTGATGATCTATTACATCCCCGAAACGGACAAGGCGTATCAGAGCGTCGTGGCGATTACGAACGATATTGAATTTGGATGGGTGGTAAGGGGGCTTCACGCGTGGGGAGCTAACCTCATGGTAGTAACGGTCTTCATTCATATGGGGAAGATTTATTTCAGCGGAATATACAAGGCACCAAGGGAGCTCAACTGGGTTACCGGAATTGTTCTCTTCCTTCTGACGCTCGGATTTTCATTCACCGGTTATCTGCTTCCATGGACACAGCTCTCCTACTGGGCGACGGTAGTCGGAACTGAGATGCCCGCCGCCACCCCGGTGGTCGGCGAGATGATAAAGGTAATTATGAGAGGTGGAGAGGAGATTTCGCAGGTTACTCTCAGCCGTTTCTTCGCGGTCCATGTGATAATATTGCCACTTACCATAGTTGTTTTCATTCTTGCCCATCTGATACAGATAAGGAGGCAGGGAATAGCAGGGCCGATGTAATTATGAAAAAAGAAGTAGAAATAAAAAAGATCCCGATGGAGGAGAAAAAGCGCCTCGTGAAAGAGGGGAAGATGCACTGGTTCTTCCCGGATCACGTTGTCGAGCAGATAATAATCTGCCTTTTCCTTTTCGTGTTTCTCATCACGCTTGCGACCCTCTTCCCGCCGCACCTCGGCGAACAGGCCGATCCGTTCACCACGCCGGAACATATCAAGCCGGAGTGGTACTTCCTTGCCGCGTTTCAGATCCTTATCATTGCCGAAAAGCTCAGCTTCCTCGGAGCGTGGGCGCCGAAAGCTATCGGCATCGGCGCGCCGGGTCTCTTCATTCTGTTGCTTATGCTGGTTCCGTTCATCGACCGCAATCCGAAAAGGGCCTACGCCGAAAGGAAGATAGCAATAGCTACCGGCATCATCGTGATAATCGGATTTGTCACGCTTACTCTCATCGCCCATTTCCACTGATACTCCACGCGTTCATAAAGTCCGGCTTTTAGGTTTTAACCTTTAAATGCGTAAAATGAAAATATGAGGACGTTACGAATGATCCTCGCTGTGCGGGGCGCAGGGGAAAAACATTATCCGCTTCTCATAGCTGTGATGCTCGCATTGACTGCAACCCTCTTTGCCGGATGCGGCCTATTCGACAAACCGAAGGACGAAACTCCGTCAAGCGATTCGGCTTCGACAGGAACGGTAAGCGGAGACTTCACGGCGGCGAACGCGGAAACGCTCAAGACATCCATAATCGGCGCTCCCGAAAGCCTCACGATCACCGATCTCTCGGCGGCGGCGAAACCGGGCGCACTCTCCGCGGGCCGGGCCAGGATGGCGTCGGCGAGTGAAGGGATGGACGGCGTATTCGCGGCGATACCGCTTTACATTGGTCTTGCCGAGCTGACGAAAACTTCCATCGCGGGAATGATGGTCGACATGCTCCCCCTCCTTGCCGAGAGCGTCGAAGGGGAGATATTAACACTGCCGCCGTCAACCGATCCGTACATGCCGAAACGCGCCATGGTTGAGAAGAGCGCTTCATATGACTGGAAGGTATCCGCCTTCTACACCGACGCGGGAACGGCGCCGGAAATGGTACTGCACTTTTCCCTCAAGAGCGGCGGCATCAAGGGGCGGTGCATATGGAACAGATCGATGGAGAACTACTTCTTCGCGAACGCCGGATTTACGACCGAGATGCCGGTTTACCTGGACATTGCCTTCGATGGTGCAAGCGCGGTAAAGACCCTCGAAGTGAAGTTCCATCAGGACCTTACGCTCGGAAGGGCGTGGGCATCCGGCAACGGCGTGACGCTCCAGGATCTCCTCAACGCAAACCTTGCACAGCCCGAAAAGGTTTTTCTCACGATATCTCTCAACGGCGCGGAAGTTACCGTGAACGGGATCTCGTATCATCCGGGATTGGCGACAGGCGAGGCACTTGGCATAACGGTTCCGGGGTGGGGCGACAAGAGGACGATGTATCTCTTCAAGGCGAAGGCAAAGGCCGATGTCGGCGCGGCGAAACTCTATCTCGCGCTCCCGGAAGAGGATAGAACCGACATGACAGGAGTGTGGGAGGATTCCTCTCTCTCGATGGTCGTCGGCTCGGTATTTACCGGGATACTCAACGCGTTCGTCGATGCGATATACGACGCGGCTGGCAACACCGCTGCTGCTGTCGCGGTCTGGGTCATTACAGCCGATTTCAACGCGACATATAAGCGCGGTAACTCAATTGCCCGCCAGCACCTTCTCGATTTCGCGGAGAAGGATCTTTCCTCGGAAGGATCCGATTTCCAGAACCTGCAGACGGATATCCGCTCGGTACTCTACCTCGTCAACCCCGCTTTCTATATCATGAACTACGGCTTCCTTGGAACGTATAACGATGGGACAATGAAAACATCGGCCTCTTCACCTTCCTACTACAAGTACGACAAGACGACAGGGAGGCTTGCGAAAAGCTCCGATCCGGATTTCATCGCCGCCATAAACAATCTCAACGCCTACACACTTGATGAGGTTATTCCATATGTGCCGGCAACTGTAAAGGATGTCGTTATAACCGTCGAATAGTGGTCAAAATTCATCCGGCAACACCCCTGTCATCCACGCGCAAGCGGGTATCTGTTAGCACGGACTTCAGTCTGTCTGTTTTTGGTAGCACAGACTTTAGTCTGTCTGTTTTTTGGTAGCACAGACTTCAGTCTGTGTGTATTCGGTAGCACGGACTTTAGTCTGTCTGCATTCGGTAGCACAGACTTTAGTCTGTGTGTTTTTGGTAGCACAGACTTTAGTCTGTGATTGCCCCGCAGGGGCAACCGATCCCGCTCTTGCTTGCCACCGATCTTGAACTGCGTCCTTCGGACGCACCACAGGCTAAAGCCTATGCTACCAGGAGAGATCGCCACGGACTTCAGCCTGTCTGTATTCAGTAGCACAGACTTCAGTCTGTCTGTATTTGGTAGCACGGACTTCAGTCTGTGATTGCCCCGCAGGGGCAACCGATCCCGCATTTGCTTACCACCGATTTCGAATTGCGTCCTGCGGACGCACCACAGGCTAAAGCCTATGCTACCAGGAGAGATCGTCACGGATTTTTGCCTGTCTGCATTCGGTAGCACAGACTTCAGTCTGTGATTGCCCCGCAGGGGCAACCAACCCCACTCCTGCTTTCCACCGATCTCAAACTGCGTCCTTCGGACGCACCACAGGCTAAAGCCTATGCTACCAGGAGAGATCGTCACGGATTTTTGCCTGTCTGCATTCGGTAGCACAGACTTTAGTCTGTGATTGCCCCGCAGGGGCAACCAACCCCACTCCTGCTTTTCACGGATCTCAAACTGCGTCCTTCGGACGCACCACAGGCTAAAGCCTATGCTACCAGGAGAAATCGCCACGGATTTCAGTCTGTGGTTGCCCCTTTGTCATCACCTCTTCATAAAAAACCTTAATAAACAGAGATTTACCCGTAATGAAATTTATCCACGGCAG
>Ga0224496_10002006_pt1 | contig 12343 bp, 13 predicted proteins | sample SF_Jul11_sed_USG_2_FD_168127 | JGI IMG/M metagenome (GOLD analysis project Ga0224496, IMG submission 168127) | Sediment microbial communities from San Francisco Bay, California, United States - SF_Jul11_sed_USGS_8_1 | ecosystem: Environmental > Aquatic > Marine > Sediment | place: USA... | reverse complement strand
ATCTGCTCGCCGGGGACAGCGACGCCGGCATCGAGGGGGTGATGGAGCGCCTGATGAACACGGCGGATCTCTACACCAAGGCGAACGATGGGCTGATCACGGATCGCATCGATGGGTTGGGTGAGCAGGTCGATTCCATCGATCTGCGGATCCTCGATATGGGGAGGCGAATCGATAAGTTCGAGGAGAACCTCCGAACCGAATTCGCGACCCTCGAGCTGCTCGTGAGCGGCCTGCAGCAGCAGGGCGCCCAGATGGCCGCGATGTTGGGCGGCTGAGGTCAAGATGTCTTTCGCACTCGCACGCTATCGCTCGACCCGGACCGTCACGGCCTCGCCGCTTCAAATCGTGGTGCAGCTCTATGATGGGGCCATCCGCTACCTGCGCTCCTCTCAGGAGGCCATGACGCAGCGGGATTACCCCGCCAAGGGGCATGCCGTTCGCAAGGCCCATGCGATCGTGAGTGAGCTGCAGGCCACGCTCGATCCCGCGAAGGCGCCGGAGCTCTGCGCGCAGCTCTACGGGCTCTACGATTTCGTGCTCACGCAGCTCGCGAAGGCGAACGTCGAGAACGCCCCGGAGCATCTGGACTCCGCGATCCGGGTGCTCAGCGAGCTGCGCGACGGTTGGGCCCAGATCGCCAAGGAGCAAGCGTGAGCGAGGATATCGCAGGCTTGCTCCTCGAGCTGGAGCGCTGCGCGGTGGATCCGGAGCGGGCGCTGCCGGATCAGGTCGAGCGGATGCTCCTGCACCGTCAAGAGATCCTCGGCCGGCTCCAAGGCGCTGACACGAGCGTCCTCGATCCCGAGACCCTCGCGGAGCTGCGGCGACGCCTCGACGCGATCCGCCAGCGGGACGAGAGGCTGCTGCGGGTGCTGCTCGAGCGGCATCGAGAGCTCGAGGAGAAGCTGCAAGAGGTGCTCAAGGGGCGCACGGCCGTGCGCGGCTATCGCGCCGCGGATCTTCGGATCGTCGCGGGCCTCGATCGCCGCGGATGAAGGCACGCCGCTTGCATCGTTCGTCGATGTGCATGCGAACGATGAGATCCTCGGCAAACGCTCCCGAGCCCCGAAGAGCGGGCCGCTCCGCCTCCCGCTCCTCTCGCTCCTGATCGGCCTGCTTGGCCCCCCGCTGCTGCTCTCGCCTTCGGGGGCGGCCGCACAGGGCCCTCGGCTCAGCGTCGGGCTCGGCCTCGGGAGCGGGCTGACCCTCGGGACGGGGCAGGGGGGCGTGCTGGCGGAGCATACGCCGCTCTTCCTCGAGGCGAACCTCCGCACGTGGAGCCAGGAGTCGGGGGAACGGGGTATCACCGTCCTCGGCGGAGCCCTGCGGCTCGAGGTCGATGGACGAGTGGCCGTCGCGGCCGTGCCCCGCGCCGAGCTCCTCCTCGCGCTCGAGGCGATGGAGCTTCGACCCTGGATCGGAGCCCCCTTCTTCTTCGCCCCCTTCAGCCTGCTCGGGCTCGAGGTCGGTCTCGGCCTCGCGATCCCGATCGGGGAGCGGGCGCGCTTCGTCGGCGCGTTCCTGCTCGACGCGTTCTTCTGGGGGAGCGATCTTCCCTCGGGGGGCGCCATCGTCGGGATGAACCTCAGCGCAGGCGTGGAGCTGCTCCCATGACCGAGTTCCGGCGCTCGATCATGGGGCTCGCGCTCGCGTTCACGCTCCTCGCTGCGATCGGCTGCGGGGAGGGCGAGTGCATCCGCCATAGCGAGTGTGGCTCGGGCTTGGTCTGTGAGGCCAGCCGTTGCGTGGCGCAGAGCTCGGCGGACGCCGCACTCGACGCCAGCGTCGACGTGCCCCTCGAGTTGGACGCTGGCGGCTCGAGCCCGGACGCCGCCCCGGACGCCGCGATGGAGAGCGGAGCGGACGCCGCCCCGGACGCCGCGATGGAGAGCGGAGCGGACGCCGCCCCGGACGCCGCGATGGAGAGCGGAGCGGGCGCCTAGAACGCCGCTCAGGAGGCCGCACGGACCCGCGCGATGCGCCGCCCCTCGGGAATGGAGGAGAAGATCTCTTCGGCCGCCTGGTGGGACGCCTCGGAGACGAACTCCACGCCGAGCTGCTCGCGCTCAGCATCGACGCGGCGGACGAGCACCTCCGCGAGGGGCGCCGAGGGCAACGAGTCGAAGCGCAGCCGCACGCGGCTCCCTTGCGCCGGGAGCCGCTGGCTGCGCAGGCGCGCCCCGCCGCTCGAGATATCGAGGAGGCGCGCGCCGAAGCCGCCCTCCTCGAGCATGAGGGTGGCGGGGAGGTCCACCGATTGGCGGGGGAATCGACGCAGATGGTTCGCGATCGGGCCCATCGTCGCTGGATCCGCCTGCGGCGGCAGCGTCCTACGCCTCGCCTTCCTCAGCGCCGTCACGTCGGTCTCGAGCAGGAGCTCGGCGATCTCTCGGAAGCTGCGCCCATCCTTGCCGCCATCGCTCGCCGCGAGGAAGGGGCGGCGCCGGGTCACGGACACATGGATCGCTCGGTTGAGCAGGATCGAGCCCCTCAACGGGACGTCGAGGCCGAGGAAATCCTGCATCATCCGCGAGAGCGCGAGCAGGGCCGCCCCCTGCTTGGCATGCTCGAGTTGGTTGCCGATCATGCTCGCCGAGAAGGAGCCGAGGTTCCTCTGCATGGCCCCGGCGAGCTCGGCCTCATCGTCCTCGAGGAGACGCTCGAGCACCTGCGCCATGCGCTCCTTATCGCCCCCATGAACGGCGGCGCCGAAGGCCTCACGCTCCCGAGCGTGAATGGCGACGCGGCCCAAGGAGCGGTAGACGGCGCTCTTGAGGAAGGCGTAGGCGTTCTGCATCGAGACGAGCTGGGGCGTGACGACGAGGAGGCGTTGATCGGCCATATCGAAGAAATCGACGACGTTGAAGCTGCTGCCCGCGCCACAATCGATGACGATCGCGTCGGCGTCGAGGGAGTGGACCTGTCGGATCAGCTTGAGCTTGCGCGCGTGGGGGATGTTCGCCGCGCCGAGCACGGCTCCGGTGCCGGCCACGAGGCTGAGGCGGGGGATCGAGGTGGGGATCACGGCCTCCTCGAGGCTCTGGATCGCGCCATCGAAGAGCGCCTGGATCGTGTTGCGGACCCGCTCGATGCCGAAGAGCGTGTGCTGGTTCGCTGCACCGAGATCGGCATCGACGAGGACGACGCGGAAGCCCAGCTGGGCCATCGCGATGGCCAGATTGGACGCCACGACGCTCTTGCCGACGCCTCCCTTGCCGCCACCGACGGCGATGGTCAGGCCGCTATCCCGCATGCTCGATACCGTTTCCCATTCCTGCGAGCGCTGCGCCCACGCGAGGAGCCTTCTCTCTCCGATCACCCATCGAATCGACTGAAGGTGAGCAGGATTGAAGGCCTCAAAGAAGGACCTCGACAGACCGTTGCCGATAGGGAGCCCTGGCGCGAGCCGGGGCCTCGCCGAAGGAGAGGGCTGGGATGCGAGACGAGACGGTGGCGGCGAAGCGTGTGCTCCTCGTGGAGGACGAGGCGATGCTGGGGCGAGCCTACGCGCGCGTGCTCTGCGCAGCGGGCTACGAGGTGCGCCTCGCCTGCGATGGGGACGCCGCGCTCGCCGCGCTCGAGGACGCGTCCGTGGACCTCGTGCTCAGCGATCTCCATATGCCCTCGCTCGGCGGCCTCTCGCTCCTCAAAGCGCTCCGCGAGCGGGACGAGGACGCGCCCGTCGTCCTGATGACGGGCTCCCCCTCGAGCGAGACGGTGGCGGAGGCGATGGACGCGGGCGCGGCCGGCTACTTGCTCAAGCCCGTCGCGCAGGCGGAGCTGCTCGACGCGATCGGGCGCGCCCTGCTCGAACACGGAGAGGAGCGTGAGGCAAAGCAGATCGTGGCGAGGATCCACCAGGACGAGCACCTCTTCGAAGCCGCCCTCGAGAAGCTCTACCCCGTCTACCAGCCCATCGTGAGCTGGTCCGAGCGCCGGATCGTGGGCTACGAGGCGTTCGCGCACTCGGCCGAGCCCGCCCTCTCGGGCCCCTGGGTGCTGCTGGCGGCGGCGACGAGCCTCGATCGGGTCGGGGATCTCAGGCGCGTGATCCGAACCCTCGCGCCCATGCCCTTCCTACGTGAGCCCTTGCGTCCGCCGCTCTTCCTCACGTTGCATGAGGAGGATCTGCGGGAGGATGGGCTGCTGGACCCCAGATCTCCGCTCGCGCTGATGGCGGATCGCGTCGTGCTCGAGATCACGCCGACGCAATGCGATGCGCGATCGATCCGGTCTCTCGGGGGGATCGGCCAGCTGCAGCGGATGGGCTTCGGGGTCGCGATCGACGAGCTGGGCGCGGGCTACGCGGGCCTGGAGGAACTGGCAAGCCTCCGCCCCTCCCTGGTGAAGCTCGATCCGGCGCTGGTCCGAGACGTACATCGCTCCGAGACGGCCCAGCGACTGATCCGCTCGCTCGTCGAGGTCTATGAGCCGCTGGATCTCGAGGTGGTCGGCCAGGGGATCGAGTGCGCCGAGGAGCTGCACGCCCTGGTCGCGCTCGGCTGCGATCGGCTCCAAGGCGATCTTCTCTCGCCGCCACGGCGCTCGCTCGTCGAGGTGGATTGGGACGCGATCGAGGCGCGATGCGCACCAGCCGCCTCAATTCGAGTGGAGCGCTCGGTGCAATGCGCGCAGCTCTCGACCGAGTAGGCCTCGGATCCGCTCGGCCTCGGCCTCGGCCTGCAGCAGATGCAGCTCCAGCAGCTCCGAGTTCGCACCGGCCTCGATCGCGGCGCAGAGGTTCGCGAGCTCGTCCGCGCCGACGATCAGGCTGCTGCTCCGAAGCGAGGCGGCCGCGCTGATCAGCCCCTCCCGATCTCCGCTCCCGAAGCAGGCGATCATCGTCCAGACGTTGGAGAGCGAGTCATGAAGGAAGACATCCAGAACTCGCGCAGCGTCGATCGGGCGAAGCGCTGCGAACCGAGGGCGGAAGGAGGCTTGGAGAGTCACGCCCTGGGAATTCGGCGATCCGACCGCGCTCCTTGAGAAGAGAGCAAAGGGGGTCACTCAAACGGCCCGCAGCAGCTGCCGGAGCCCCTCCTCGAGCGAGGTACGAGCCTCGAAGCCGAGGCAAGCCCGTGCCCGCTCGACGATCGCCCTCGAGTGCAGGATATCGCCCGGACGCGCTTCGCCCAGTTCGATCTCGGACGCGGCCCCCAGGGTGGCGATGATCCGCTCGGCGAGCGTGAGGATCGAGACGGCGCGGCCAGTGCCGATGTTGATCGGCTCGAGCTCCGAAGCCTCGCTCCTCAGCGCGCAGACGATCGCTTCGGCCACATCCCGCACGTACACGAAATCGCGAGTCTGCCGCCCGTCGCCATGCACCCGAAGCGGAAGGCCCTCGCCCGCCCGGCTCGCGAAGACCGAGATCACGCCGGAGTAGGGGTTGCTCGGATCCTGGCGGGGCCCGTAGACGTTGAAGAAGCGCAAGGAGCTGGTCCTGAGGCCCCGGGTGCGCGCGTAGAAGCGAGCCATCTGCTCGCCGGCGAGCTTGTCGATACCGTAGGGGGAGAGGGGATCGAGGGGGCTGAACTCGGAGGTGGGCACCTCGGGGGTATCGCCGTAGACCGCCGCCGAGGAGGCGAAGACGAGCTTCTGCACGCCATGCCGCCTCGACCACTCGAGGATGCGGGCCGTCCCCTCCAGGTTGATCCGCACATCCCGAGGCGGATCCTCGACGGATTCGGCGACCGATACCTGAGCGGCGAGGTGCGCGACGCGCCGGATTCGTCCCGCGTAGGGGGCGAGCGAAGCCTCGAGATCGCCGCAGATATCGGCGACGAGGAGCTCGACTCGGCTCGCCTCTGGCGCGGCCAGCGAGAGATGCTCTTCGAGGTTCGACTCCTTGCCCGTGCTCAGATCGTCGAGCACGAGCACGCTCGAGCCGCGCGAGACGAGGGCATCGACCAGATGCGAGCCGATGAAGCCCGCCCCACCTGTGACGAGCACGCATTCGGGATCGGTAGAGACGCTCGACATCTCATCTCCGCGAGCGGATCATGGCCCTGGCGCTCCCATCGGGGGCGCAGAGCGTGAGCTCACCGGCCGCACCCCGGCTCAGCTCCGCCGCGTTCGCCTCGTCCGTATCGATATGCATCTCGAGGACGTAGCTCGCCTTCACGCGGACGAGCACATCGCCATAGACCAGATCGCGAGGCCCTCCCTCGATCGCCACCTCGACCTCGTCGCCATCCTGGACGCCATAGGCCTCGGCATCCTCGGGCGTCATATGGACATGGCGACGCGCGCAGATCAGCCCCTCGGAGAAGTTGAGCTTGCCTTCGCTCCCCTCGATGACGATCGGGGCGGAGCCCTCGACCTGACCCGAGCGTCGGATCGGCGCGTCCACGCCGAGCCGGAACTCGTCGGTGCGCGAGACCTCGATCTGCGTCTTGCCGCGCAACGGTCCGAGGACGCGGACGCCATCAATGCGTCCGCGAGGACCGATCAGGTTCACCCTCTGCGTGGAGGCGAACTGCCCCGGCTGGGAGATCTCGCGATCGGGGATCAGCTCGGAGCCGACGCCGAAGAGGGCGTCCATCGTCGCTCGATCGAGGTGGGCGTGACGCGCGCTGATCGCGATCGGGACGGGCCGCGGGGCGCGCACGCGCTTGGCGCCGGCGACGACTCGGGCGGTCTCCTCTGCGATCCTCAGCTCCTCATTCGTCGCGATCACGAGCGCGCGCATCCGGGAGCTCGGGGCGTGGATCTCGGCGACTGGAGAGGCATGAGAGACCTCGGCGTCTTGGTTCCGATCCTCGTCGAGGCGCAGGCCGAGCACCTCGAGGCGTTGGAGGATGCGGCGCCGCATCGAGGGGCTCTTCTGCCCGATCCCAGCCGTCATCACGATCGCATCGACGCCTCCGAGGGTCGCCGCGTAGGCGCCGATGTACTTGCGAACGCGATGCGCGAAGACCGCGATCGCGAGCCGCGATCGATCGTCCCCCTCGGCCGCCCGTGCCTCGATATCGCGGAGATCGTTCCCATGCCCCGAGAGCCCCGCGAGCCCGGAGCGCCGGTTGAGGATCGCATCCGTCTCGTCGATCCCATGCGCGCGGGCCAGATCGAGGACGACGCCCGGATCGAGATCACCACAGCGCGTCCCCATCACGAGGCCCTCGAGGGGGGTCATGCCCATGGAGGTCTCGACCGAGTGGCCGTATTCGATCGCGCAGACGCTGGCGCCGTTGCCCAGATGACAGCTGATCAGGCGCAGCTCCTCAAGGGGCGTCTCGAGATGGGCTGCCGCGAGCTGGGCCACATAGGCATGGGAGGTGCCATGGAAGCCGTAGCGCCGGATCCCAGCGCGGGCCGCGAGCTCGGCGTCGATCGCGTAGGTCTGCGCTCGCCGGGGCAAGCGCGCGTGAAACGCCGTATCGAAGACGGCCACCTGGGGGATCTGCGGGAGGATCTCGCGGGCCGCCCGGATGCCGGCGAGGTTCGCGGGGTTGTGCAGAGGTGCCAGCGAGACGCAAGCCTCGATCGCCGACTCGACCTCGGCGTCGATCGCGACGGCGTCATGAAACGCGGAGCCCCCGTGGACGACGCGATGGCCGACGGCGTCGATCGGCAGCTCCGAGAGCCCCTCGATGATCTCGCGAACGGCGCCTGCGTGGGTCCTCCCATCGTCGCCGATCCGCTCGACGACGCCCTCGCGGAGCGCCTCGCGCGCGCCGACATCGAGGAGCTGATACTTCACGCTCGACGAGCCACAGTTGATGACCAGAACCTTCATGAGACCCCTTCTCGCAGGATGGCGGAGCGCGATCGTAGCAGCGCGGCGCGGCGGGGGGAACCACGCGAGCGGGAATGCAGGAAAGGGCATAGCGTAGCCCCGAGCGCGTGGCCCCGAGCACGTAGCCCCGAGCGCGTGGCCCCGAGCGCATGGCCCCGAGCGCGTCGCCTCGAGCGCATCGCCCCGAGAGCTCGCAGCCCCGACGTTCGAGAGGGCAGGAGGCGCCCCTCGGAAGGAGCGAGGGCCGGGCCCTGCGCGCTACCAGAATCCCTGCAAGACCCAATGGGCGACGCCGAAGTAGACGAGCAGCCCGAGGACATCGACCACGGAGGCGATGAAGGGAGTCGAGGAGACGGCCGGATCGAGGCCGATTCGCTTGATCAGCATGGGCAGGAGCGAGCCAACCACCGTGCTCAAGGTGACGATCGCGACGATCGATGAGCCGACGACGAGGCCCAGGCGCATCGCGTCGATCGGCTGGCCGCCGATCAGGGCGCGGGCAAAGCCCATCGCCCCGAGCGCGACGCCGAGGAGCAGGCCGATGCCGACCTCGCGCAGGAAGACCTTCAGCCAATCGCCAGGCTCGATCTCGCCGACCGCCATGGCTCGGATCACGAGCGTAGAGGATTGGGAGCCGGCGTTGCCGCCGGAAGAGATGATCAGCGGGACGAAGATCGCGAGCGAGACGGCGCTCTGCAGGATGGCCTGGTTCGTCTCCATCACGGTGGCCGTGAGGAGCTGGCCGAGGAAGAGAAGGACGAGCCAGGCGCCGCGCTTCCAGACGAATTCCAGGAGGCCCGTGGCGAGGTAGGAGTCCTCGAGCGGGACGACGCCGGCCATCATCTGAGCGTCCTCGGTCGCCTCTTCGATCACGACATCGACGACATCATCGACCGTGACCATGCCGACGAGGCGCTCATGCTCGTCGACGACGGGGACGGCGTTCAGATCGTAGCGCGCGATGAAATCGGCCACGACCTCCTGATCGTCGCTGACGTCCACGCGGACGACCTTCGTGTTCATGATCTCTCCGAGCTGCTCGGAGGGCTCGGCGAGGATCAGATCGCGGAGCGAGACGACGCCGAGGAGCCGATCGCCGTAATGGCAGACGTAGATGTAGTAGATCGTCTCGGCGTCCCGCTCCCGGGCGATCTCGCGGATGCCATCGATGGCCTCCCAGACCTTCCGATCGGGGGGCATGGCCACGTACTCCGTGGTCATCAGGCCGCCCGCGGTCTCCGGATCGTGATGGACCAGCTCGCGGATATCCTCGGCGGCCTCGGGCTCCGCCTTCTGGACCTCGGCGAGGAGGGTCTGCGCCTGCGCCGCGTCCAGCTCCTGGACGATATCGACCGCGTCGTCCGGATCCATCTCGGCGACGATCCCGGCGGCGTCGATCGAGCCGAGCCGCTCGACGATCTCGATCTGGAGATCCGAGGGGAGACGCTCGAGCACATCCGCGCCGAGCTCCGAGGGCAGCAGGCGGAGCAGCGCGACCGCGTCAGCCTCCGGGAGATCCTCGATCACCTCGGCGACATCCTCCGGATGCATATCGAGCACGGCCTCGAGGACACCCTCGGGATCGACGCGAAGGGCCGCCGCCAGATCCGGCCCGATCAGGCTCGCCAGGCGCATCCCTACTCCGATCTCCCCAAGCCAGGATCCCGATCAGGAGCGGGCTCGGGACGCTCCGAAATCACGAAGGCGGCGGCGATCCGGCGGGCGCGCTCCTTGCGGCGCACCCTCATGTTCACGATCTCGACCAGGAGCGCGAAGCCCATGGCGAAGTAGATGTACCCCTTGTTGATGTGCTGATCGAGCCCCTCCGCAACCAGCAGGACCCCGATCAAGAGCAAAAAGGAGAGCGCCAGCACCTTCATCGAGGGATTCCGGTTGACGAAGTTCCCGACCGATTGGGCGAAGAGAAGCATGACCCCGACGGCGACGATCACGGCGAAGGCCATGATCTCGACGTGATCGACCATGCCCACGGCCGTGATCACGGAGTCCAGCGAGAAGACGATATCGAGCACCATGATCTGCGCGACCACGCCCCAGAGGGATTTGGCCCAACCCGTGACCTCCTCTTCCTCGAAGCCCTCCACCTTCTCGTAGATCTCATGCGTGCTCTTGCCGATCAGGAAGAGCCCGCCGCCGATCAGGATCAGATCGCGCCCCGAGATCCCCTCGCCGAGGATCTCGAAGAAATCGGTCTTCAGCCCCATCACCCAGGCGATCGCGAGGAGAAGGAGCAGGCGGGAGCCCATCGCGGCGATCAGCCCGAGCCGGTAGGCCAGCGCCTGCTGGGCCTCGGGGAGCCGGGCCGTGAGGATCGCGATGAAGACGATGTTATCGATGCCGAGCACGATCTCGAGCGCGGTGAGCGAGAGCAATGCCAGCCAGTTGTCGGGATGAGTAAGCAGCTCGAACATCGATCGAAGCTCGGTCGGGGGCAGACGGAACCACCCCTTGTAGCATCCCAGGACGCGCCGGAGGATGCGATTTCGCGCCGTTGGGTGTCGGGATTCCGGCGATCGCGTCGCGCTCTTGACGCGCTCTCGGCGCCGCGGCGGCGCGGGTGGAGACCGCGGAGGCGACGCCACGCGTGGATCCACTCCCCTGCATGCCGGCACACGCCTTGCTTGATCGGGGGCTGCATGCTCTCCGCCCGGCATCTCCCATCCCTCGCGCTCGCCCTCGCCTCGCTCGGGGGCGCCGCGGGCGTCGGGGCGCAGGCCCCCATCCTGCCGAGCTCGGATCCGCAGCGCGTCGCCGCCCGAGCCGCGGCGATCGAGCCCCTCGCCCCCTCCGACGCGGAGCCCTCGACCCCCGAGGCGGGCGCCTCGATCCGCGCGCCCTCGGCGCCGAGCGCCGCCGCGGACGAGGAGGGCCGGCGGCTCTTCGTCGAGGGGCGTAGGGCCTACTACGACGGTCGATTCCGGGGCGCCCTCATCCTCTTCGAGCGCTCCTTCGAGCTCTCGGGTCGGGCGGCGATCCTGCTCGCGATCGGCAACGCCCACGATCGGCTGCAAGAGCCTGAGGCGGCGCTCGAGGCGCTTCGCCGCTACCTGATCCTCGAACCCGAGCCCGAGGATCGGGGCTATATCGAGGCGCGCCTCCTCTTCCTCGAGCAGGAGGTGATCCGCCGACGCGCCGCCCGAGCCGCGATCGAGGACGCTCGGGAGCGCGCCCCCATCGCTCCCCCTCGCGCGCGGACCTTCACCTGGCTCACGCTCGGGGCCGGGGCGCTCTTCGGGCTGGGCGCCGCGCTCTCCTGGAGTCGAGCGAGCAGCCGCTACGACGCGCTCCTCGGCACCTGCGCGACGACGCCGAGCGGCTGCGCCAGCGAGGACGTCCAGAGCCTCGAGGGGCAGGTTCTCCTAACGAACCTAGCCCTCGGGCTCGCGCTCTCGAGCGCCGTCGCGGCCGCGATCCTCTTCTTCGTCGAGGGCGGCGCCCAGGGGGAGGAGGGCTCGCGATGAGGGGGCCCATGAGGAGGGGGCCCATGAGGAGAGGGCCCATGAGGATCGCGCTCCTCGCCCTGATCAGCGGCTGTGCGCTCGATCTCGAGGCCCTCGAGGGTCTCTCTCTGGTAGATGCGGACGGCCTCGGCGCCCGATCCGACGCGAGCGTTGGGCCGAGGGAGTCGGGGGCGCCGCCGTCCGATGGGGGCCGGGAGGATGTCCGGGAGGCGGCGGCGGATGAATCGATCGACGGCTCGGCTCGCTTCGATGCCGAACCCGAGGCCGCCGCGGAGATCACCGGCCCCGCGCCGAGCTGCGGGCTCCCGGGGTTGCCCTGCTGCACCCCCGACGCGCGCTGCGGCCTGGGCACCTGCCTGCGGGGGCGCTGCGCGGCCTTCGGCGGCCTGCAGATCCGTTCGCCGAGCTGCGCCGATCCCTGCCCGAGCCGGAATCTCTACACGGCCGGCTGCAGCTGCCCGCGGGGTTTCGAAGAGGGCGCGCCGACCGAGATCCAGATCGTCTGCGACGGGACGATGGCGGGCGCCGAGCTCTCCTTCTGCGCTGGCGCAGGCCGGCTCCCGGGCTCGGATTACGGTGGCTCGTTCCTCCTCCTGCTCGAGTGTGGTGGTGGCTGCGCGCGACCGAACGCGTTCACGGGGAGCTGCTCGTGCCCGAGCGGATCGAGCCCGATCCGGACGCGCCTCGAGGTGCCCTCGAGCTGCGGCCCCGCGGACGCGGAGCTGGTCCTCTGCATCCAAGCCGAGGCGCCGACGATCACCTTCGCTGGCGCCTACCAGTTAGGGACGAGCCCTGGGCCTGGATGCGGGCCCGAGAACCCACTCACCGGCGCCTGCGTCTGCCCGGAGGGGAGCGCGACGCAGATCCTCCCCGTCGTCTCCGATCGGGGCTCGGCGAGCGTCACCCCGATCTTCGTCTGCTCCCGCTGAGCCGCGCCCCCCTGCGAGAGGAGGCCGCGCCCTCGAGCCGCCGAGAGCCGCCGAGAGAGCGATGGAGCGCCCGATGCGCGCGCCGCAGCGCGCTCAGAGCGTGAGCAGCTCGCCGAGCTCGACGTGCTGAGCGCTCGGGGCCTGCTCATGACAGGAGGCGCAGGTCGAGGCGAGGCCCGGATAGGCGATCCGGG
>Ga0224496_10002005_pt1 | contig 12350 bp, 9 predicted proteins | sample SF_Jul11_sed_USG_2_FD_168127 | JGI IMG/M metagenome (GOLD analysis project Ga0224496, IMG submission 168127) | Sediment microbial communities from San Francisco Bay, California, United States - SF_Jul11_sed_USGS_8_1 | ecosystem: Environmental > Aquatic > Marine > Sediment | place: USA... | reverse complement strand
GCAAGCGGCAAACCGCTTACCGCACAACAGTTAGCGGAGTACGGTCTAGACAACCCCCAACTGGCAAGTAATGAACAAGGCGATACCATGACGGATGTGGGTGGTGGTATTGATAGTGACGCAGAGGTTCAGGGTGCGACGGGCGCTGCATTTGACACGGGTGGAACAAACGGCACAGACACTGCTTCAATGGCAGATGCCAGTGGAGCGATGGGTGGAAAGGCCACAGGTGATGGTTCAAGTGGTAACTACACCATCCAGAAAGGCGATACCTTATCTGAGCTGGCGCAAAAGTTTGGTACCACGACCGAAGCTTTGGCTGCTGCCAATAATATCGACAACCCGGATTTGATTCACACTGGGGCAGAGCTGGTGGTACCCGGTCTGAGTGATGTTGCACCGCTTTCCAATGATTTTGTTGGGCCGCCTACCCTGGCTGAGTATACGGCAATGAATCAAGGTGGCGTCAGCTGGCCGGGGTATTCACCCGCGACGATGAATAGCAACCAGCGCGAACCGATACCAGCGCAAACTGCGCGCACACCAGGTAGCTCACTGCCTAAGGGCGCAATTACACATAACTTCGAACTGGGGGCAGAAGGCAAGGATGTGAGGAAGTTGCAAAACAAACTCTTTAGTTTTGGTTATCGAGATATTAGTCGAACAGGCAAGTTTGACTTGAATACGGCGGCCTCGTACCAGCAGTACAAGACCGAAGTTGGGCGAGGTATATGGAATATTTCAGAGGATGGAAAACACGATTTGAATACCAAGGATGTTGGAACAATACCAGTACGTGTTCTACATGGCGAAGCCTCTGGTCAAACATACCCGGAAAAAGTAGCGGTAGCCTCAGTAATGAAGAATCGTGTAGAAGAGACTCGTTTTGATTTTAAGCGTCAAGATACTTACGAGAAAGTTGTCTTGGAAAAGAACCAGTTCGACGCTATAAAACACGATCTCTATAAAGAAAACATAAATCCTAATAACTTGGATCGTGATGAAAGAGCTGCCTATTATGAATCAGGAAGAGCGTTACTTAATGTTGCCGGTGGATATGAAGAGGATCCAACTGATGGTGCGCTTTTCTACTATACTCCTGATACAAAAAATTATCCGAATACAGGTGGCATATCGCCTTGGTTTAAAAAACAGATTGATTCTGGTGTACTGAAGGAGGAACTATATGTGCCAGGTGTAGATAAAAATAACTTCCGGTTCTTTCATCAAACTCGCTAAAGGAGTGATAAATGAAAAAATGGATATTTTTCCTACTTATAATTCTATCGATCTGTCAGGTCCGGGCTGCCCTGGCTATCGAATCGCTTTCTTACGATAGGGCACTAAAGTGTGTTATGGATAATCTTTACTATGATATCTATTGGAAAGGATCGATTTGGATGGGGGTGCCACAAGACAGACCAGTAAGAGTGATATTGAGACGTTCTTTAACAGACGTTGTTGTTATTTTTGATGTAAAATCCAAGCCCGTTCCACTACCGAATATCATGACTCTGTCAATTCCATACTATGTAGTTGATAACAATTTTGGAGATTGTGGACGCGTCAAATACGATACCTTAATCATTCCATTAAATGAGAATACAGGAAAAGAAATTACAGATCCAAATGAAATACGAAAGCAGGGATATAAGACGAGGCAAATGCTATATGCACGCTATCCCGAGGATGAGAAGATCATTGAGGTAGTAGTGGACTCTAAGTGGGAGCCAAAACTACAGCCGATGAACGAAAGAAAGCGAAAATTGCTAAAATTAGTGGAGTATACAATTCCACGTAAATCTCGTATTCGTGATTTTGAACATAATTTTGTCGAGTTTTTTGTTCATGACTTTAATCTTGATTGGTCCGAAACAATGGGTATTGCGATATACTATCTTGTGAAAAATGGAGAGAAAAAAGAAGTAGGGAGAAGAATAGCATACCTGATACAGCTAAAACCTAAAAAGCCAGGATATCTTCTCGATGATCCAACATTAGATGCAGGCTACTATGATTGGGAATTTGCAGAAAACCCTGCAAAAGAATTAGGTATCATGTTTACTAAAAATTACTTTGTTGATGAACTCAAAAATGGGTACGCGGAGAAAATACTAAAACATGGAATTAGGTTAGAAGTAAAGATTAATAACTCTAAAAAGGAGACCGTAAATTAGATTGTGTATCTGCTTACCTCCCTTTAGGATATATGATAAGCAGATACACAATCTAATTTACAGTCTCAGTTTTTACCTCAAAGCAAGCAATTTTCTTTCAAAAAGATTTAACAAAACAACCTCGCCACCTGCTACTACATCGAAGACCCAGAAGGTTTTAACTTCAACATCACCGGTTTTGCCTTGGCTTTGATCCCCGCCGCCAGCAAACTCTCTGGCAATTGGAAAGCCCTCGCCGACAACAAGCAAGTGATCGGTGCTGGCTTATCGATAATCGAGAACTCGGCAGAATCGGGTGAGATATCACCCATGCAGTTCGCGAGCTTTGCAACAGCAACAATTAACGCAGAATTGGGCCAATCCGCGAATAACTTTAGCACGCAGCTCGCCGTTGTCGGCGGACAAGTGGCCTTTGCCGCGATCACCATGGGCGAAGACGCCGCACTACAGACCCTGGGCCAAGGTATCGGTAGCTCCATCGGTACTTCTCTGGGGCAAATGGGCGCGGGTTATCTCAATAGCCTGACCGCATCGAAAAATGCCAACACGCTAACCAGCAATAAAGTACCCGGACCAAAGACGGCGAATGACTCAAATGACACCAACGTCGGTGGTCGTAGCGTACAACGCGTCAATGGCCAGTACGTAGACGCAAGCGGCAAACCGCTTACCGCACAACAGTTAGCGGAGTACGGTCTAGACAACCCCCGACTGGCAAGTAATGAACAAGGCGATACCATGACGGATGTGAGTGGTGGTATTGATAGCGACGCGAGTACCCAGGCGGTGAAAAGTGCGGCGGCGGGTGTGAACGGCACAGGAAATGCTGCCACTGACAACGGCTACGTCCCCGAGACTCCGGAAGAATACGTCGCCATGGTCTATGCTAAGGGCGATACCGCTACAGTAGATGAAATTGCCTCTGCTCAGTTGATACTGGAAAACCTGGGTGGAGAAGCTGATGCCTTGCAATACAAGGCGAATGGAAAAACGGTCGATGGTGTCGATGGAAAACTCGGCAGCAAGACCACGGCCGCGATGGAGCGATTTATTCGAGGGGAGAGTCCGGGGCAAATAGCAGCACTCGCAGATCAGAAGTCCGGTGGGCTGAATGCCTCTGACTTCTTGATGCAAGATGTTGGCGATAAGCCGGTATTTAAATTGGTAAAGGGGACAAAACCTGCTTCTAGCGATACACTCAATCTGCGCCAAAACAGCAAGTACCAACAGGATATTGAATTTGCGGCGCAACGGACTGGTCGAACCAAGGCGACGATTGCCGCCCTCATAAATGCGGAAGCGGACAAAAAGAATGGTGTATGGGATCCAATGTCGAAGAACAAGAGTTCCACGGCCGCAGGTCTTACGCAATTCCTTGAAGGAACATGGATCGACGAGGCCAAACGATCTGACACTTACTTAAACCAACGAGCCAAGGAACTGGGCTTTATCGATGACAAAAACAAGATTACCAACAAAGAGGGACTATTAGACTTGCGCTATAGTTCGCGTGAGTCAATTGTGGCTGCTGCAGAAATGGGCAATCGTAACTTGAATAGACTGATTGATGCGGGACTGGTTAAAGCTGATGCTGATGAACAAGCACTAGCGCAAGCGATGTACACCACACATCAAAGTGGTTATGAAGGGGCGAAGCGTGTCTTGAACGTAGACAACAAACCCAATGCACCCATACTTACACAAGCTACGGCAACATCACTTTTGACGAAACAGATTGGCCCAGAACGTGCGACTGCCAATATAAGCCAACAACGTGGAAATGCGCCGCAAGCTTACAGAGAGTGGTTACAAGGCCACATGGATGAGTATGTTGACCCATCGAAGTTTAAATAGATGAGACAAATATTGAAAAGGAAATAGCCATGTTTTCACGAATCGGCTTTATATTACTCCTCTTTGGTCTTGTGAATTCTGTAAGTGCTGAGATTTTTGAGCATTCAGTAGAATCATTCCAGACCGGTCAAGGAATAGTCGCAAAAAAGCAATTCGGCGAACCGGAGGATTTTGGAAATAGAGCGGTCAGAATTTTTCTTGATGATAAATTGCTTTATGAGGAAAAGGATTACCCTTTCGTCTATTTAAATGGATTTTTCACAATTGGCGACAGCACCCTGATTATTATTTCCGTAACGGACGGAGGGAATGCATGTCCGGCATTTTACAAAATCATTGATGTTAAAAATAGGAGCGATATTGTAGTAACAAAAGAATTCGGTACGTGTAGTGATTTGATTCAGGCAATACCTGAAGACAATCGCCTAAAAATAACAATGCCATCTATGCACCCGTCTGATTCAGAGGGTAGTTGGGAGTACTATGAACGGAAGTTAGTAGACAAAAAGACAACAGAACCTTCGAACAAAAAATTAAATGCACTGTATTATAATAAAGATGAGCACGATACGATTACCGGTAAAATCGCTTTAGTAACAAGGGATCTAAAAGCAGGTCAAACTAAAATCACTTTACATCTGAAGGATAAGCTTATTTTAGAGGAGCAGAATTTCAAGCTAGGATTTATAAAATACTATTATCCAAGAGATTCAAAAGCAAAATTTGTAGTTATTTCCCTTGGAGATAAAAAAGATGGCTGCAATGCTCGTTTTAGAATAATAGAATTTGACAAGAAAGGCGTTAAGCACATGTCACCTGAATTTGGCAATTGTGGCGCATATGCATCGTTTGGATATAAAAATGGGGGGGTTAGAGCATCGTTTATGAAGTCGAGCAAAAAACCCTATGAAGAATACTTATTCAAGAATGGACAAATTACACAGATAAAATGAAGCCGTTTCGAGGAGACTGTAAACCATTTTGTGGATCTCCAGTTATCGAACAGTGATCACAGCAGTGTTAATTGTTTAGTTGTGTAATGAATCCAACGTTTATTCTTTTGGCTGTGGCTCGAATCAGCTATCCGCGACTCAAGTCATGAACTGATAATACTCAAGCATTAACGACCGCGATGCAACGTGACTTCAACCAAGGTGCAACGAGTATGGAAGAATGGACTGCCCACCCACGCGCAGCGGAAATACGCGATTCGGTACGAACATCTACTGTTGATATACATCGTTAGGGCTCGAACCACGCCATCTCATTAATAAATCTCAATTCACCCCCTAAATCACGCCCCTAAAATTGTCTTAAACACCCGATTTCAGCCCCGAAAAAGTCACAATAAGAAAACATCACCGGCTTCGCCCTCGCCGACAACAAGCAAGTGATCGGTGCTGGCTTATCGATAATCGAGAACTCGGCAGAATCGGGTGAGATATCACCCATGCAGTTCGCGAGCTTTGCAGCGGCAACCATCAACACCTCACTCACGACAGATACATTGGATGAGACAGGCGAAGTGGTTGCAGAGAAAATGTTTGACGGAAACCTGTTACTGGCAAATGGCAACGTCGACTGGAATGAGGTCGGTGTACAGGCGGCCATCACAGGCGGACAAGTGGCCTTTGCCGCTGCCACTATGGGTGAAGCCGCCGCACTACAGACCTTGGGCCAAGGCATCGGTAGCTCGCTAGGCACACTGGCCGGACAATCCGCATTACCAGGCCTGTCGAACTATCTTGCTGAAGTGAAGAAATCGTCGCCCACCAACTCAAGCAACACCGACGCGAGTGGTCCGAACGCCACCAATGATGCCCGTGGCAATGGCTACACCAAAAACGCCGAAGGCCAATGGATAGACGAAAGCACCGGCCAGTCCGTTTCACCGGAAATGTCCGCCAGCCTGGACCAAAAGACCGGTAGCATGGTGGCGAGCAATGGCAATGCCGGTGTGGGCGATGCGTTGAAGACAGCGACGGGTGAAGGTGTAAGCGGTTCTGCGGCTACATCCGGCACAGACACTGCTTCAATGGCGGATATCGCTAATGGTGGTAGTGGCAACTACACCATTCAGAAAGGCGACACCTTGTCTGAACTGGCGCAGAAGTTTGGTACCACAACCGATGCCCTGGCGGCCGCCAACAACATCGACAATCCGGATCTGATTTACGCGGGGGCGGAGTTGGTGGTGCCGGGAACAGCGACAATGCAACCGACATCTCAAAAGTCCGGTGGGCTGAATGCCTCTGACTTCTTGATGCAAGATGTTGGCGACAAGCCGGTATTTGAATTAGTGGGCGGAACAAAGGCCAACAGTTCCGGTAACACCATCAGCAACCGAGACTACGAATTTGTTAGAGATAGCATGCAGCGTTACCACAATAGCGGACAGCTAAACGAGAGCGATACCAAGAAAATGCAAGAAATACTCTCGGCGTATAACTACAAACTTGGCAAACGTGGAATTGATGGTGACATTGGCGGTTTCAATAGCTACACGCAAAGTGCTGCTCGCAAATTCATGGCGACTGAAGAACGAGGTATGGAGTGGGACAAGCATTTTGAGAAAGGCGCTAAGGAAACGGGTTTGACAGCTGGATTGCTAAAAGCGACATCTAGAAAGGAGTCTGGATTTCATGCATCAATTAAAAGCGAGGCAGGCGCGCGCGGTCCAATGCAATTTATGGCTGATACTGCACGTGAGGAAGGTCTGTTAGTTGATCCCAAGAGAAATGTTGACGAACGCACGCACCCAGATAAGGCGATCCCATCGGGCGCAAACTATCTTAGGAAACAGATCGAAAATTTTGCTAAACAGGGATACTCTAGCGATGATGCTACTCGCTTAGGGTTGGCAGGATATAATCGAGGTTCACCTGGAATTGAGAGGGATATTGAGCGTTTTAAACTAGACTACGATATCCCGGTTGAGCGCAATTTGATGCCAACAGAAACAAAAGATTTTCTTCGTTTTTATGTAAACGGTCAAACAAGCGACTATGTTGATACAATTTACGGAATAGACGAAAAGTCCGGGTGGGCGTTTAGATACTAGTGAATTATTAGGAGAATTTTTCTATGGAGTTGCTTAATGTTTAGTTTGGCTTTCTTTCTACTTTTTTATAGTGCTGCACTAGATCTCGCAGCGGAAGAAATTAGTCCTCCTGACATAGTTGTAAATGACTATGTGAAAAATTTGAATAAAGCCATTGAAAGGAGCATTAAGCTCGGACTTCGAAGACCAGTTATAGAGAACGATGTTAGGCACCATGCTTTCGATGTCAACGGGGACAATATTTTGGATTGGTTGATATATTCCGATGGGGAGTGTGGTAGTAGGGGGTGTACGTCTGAAGTGTATATCGCTTCAGAAAACAATACTTATTGCTATGTTGGGAGCGGCGACATTAATGTTTTTATTAAACGCAATAGGATTTTTTCGGAACTAAAGTGCGGAATAGTTCCTATTAGAGAGATTGGGGGGGCGCACGAGCCAATGTCATGGATGTCTAATACTAGTCCATTGCAAAATTGAACTGTTTGAGTCAGTAAATCATTTAATGTAGCTGTAGTGATCAAATATAGAAGATCAAACAACTTTTAAAATTAATATCAAAAAGAATAAAAACGTTTTCCTATCCTATTCTAGGGATACTCTGATTAAGTCCCAAAAATATGGCAAAACAAACTTATCATAAAATTGGAAGAATATTATGGACCAAATGGGTTTTGCAGAACTGGAATTGCCTTACAGTATAAGGTCGATGGAAAGACAGTCGATGGTGTAGACGGCATCCTCGGTGGAAAGACCACGGCCGCGATGGAGCGGTTTATTCGTGGGGAGAGTCCGGGGCAGGTATCTACTAGTAGCTCTGGCGGACTGAACCTGACTAGCGAGGAACGAACAATTATTGAAACAGTTCTTCACTCTGGAAATAAAGTCGGAACAGACATGGTACGTCAAGCGCAGGATATCGCGAGCAAGAAGGGATATGGTGACTTACTTGGAAAGAGCGGTATAGATGGAAGCTTTGGAGGAAAAACCAGATCGGCGCTCAGTGAAGTTATGGGTGACTTTTATACGAATACGATAAGCGACGCGGCCAATAAGCACGATGTTCCGCCTTCGGTCTTGAAAGGTCTGTTGAAGCAGGAATCACAATTCGATAGATATGCTGTCAGTCCAGCAGGTGCAAAAGGTATCGCACAGATAATGCCTGGGACGGCAAAAGAGCTTGGCATTGATCCGATGAATCCTGAGCAAAGCATCGAAGGCGCCGCTAAGTATCTTCGCGAGCAATATGATCGTCTGTCAGAGGCAGCTACTGATGACGACCGTTGGAGATTGTCGCTTGCTTCTTATAATGCGGGTAGAGGTAATATTAACGATGCTATGCGCGAATATGCTGCAAAAGAAGGTCTAGCACCAAACCTGGGTAAGGAAACTAGTTTAAAAGGCATAGCGGGACAAATACCGGCTCGCCCCGTATTGTACGAACACTTACCAAATGTAACCTCTGATAGATCTACAGAAACTCAAGGTTACGTCGAAAATATATATGGAACTGCTGGTGAACGTGGCGGATATGCTGCGGAATACGAAAAGGATTTTAACTACCAATACTTCCGTATTGAATAAGAAGGTGATATGAACAAAATCATTAGGTGTTTTTGCTGGATAATATTTCTCGTTCCTCACACTGCTTTTGGAGAGACGGTAACAATAGACAAACGCATTGAAGACCTTCCAACCAAAGGATATATAGTAAGAAGCTGCCTGCTATCCAGCAGTCGACTATTATTCACGAGTACAAGCGGAGCCATATATTACCAAGACAAACGAAGTAAATGGAAAACCATTTCGCTCGATCTTGACCGATGGTTTTGGTGGCGATGCCCGGACGATAAGGAACAAGGGCTGGTGTTGTCGGAAAATGGAATCTATGCTCTTGATGACACACCTAAGTTTCACGACAAACGTGTCGCCATTGACGGTGGAATAGCCCAGGCCAGCTTCTCGGATGGATACATGTCATTTGTTTCGAAGAAAGATAATATCCATCTTGCATATAATGCTCGATTACTCGATATTGAAAAACCATCCGACCTTGGGTTGGGGGGGCGTTTTGGGGCACATTTCTTCGATGACAGACAGGGGGTATTTTGGAAAAGTGTATCAAGGAATAATTGGCGAATTTGGTGGTCATCTGACCAAGGGAAGGTATGGTCAGCGACAAATCTTGCTCCAGATGAATTCTTTGGCTTTAATGTCAAGAAAATTGTAAACATCGGAGATAAAGGGGGAGCCATAATGCTCGTGGATACCTATATGTCACTAGGGGGAGCTATGACACCAGTGCTTTTTAGCACGAGTAACTTTGGAAAAACATGGGATCGACTGGATTATCGGTTTGATGAGATTGTAGCATTCAAGGGTTACACCCAAAATAAAGCGATAATCTCAACAGATAAGGAACTTTATACTATTTCAGTTGAAAATTCTTCTTTCAGAGTAAACGAGGTGAAGATAACTAGTAAAAAATCTCTTTCAGATGACATGCAAATAATAGATGTTGTAATTCGAGGAAAGAATATCGCGATTACTCGCGCACCGCTATGTGTGGCATGCTATGCAGCTATAGATATTGGTGTCTTGTCCGATTGACCGAAGCTTCTACCGTGAAACTGTGGGGGCACAAACCAAGCCATCTAATTGATTAATCTCAACGCATTATGTTCATGTTGATGTAGGGCTCAGACTACAACAACAAACTGAACATCAAAATAGAACATCAACAAATCAACACGATTTTTTGCCTAAAACTGCCTATTTCACCCTTCAAATAATACCAATAAGCCAAACCCACCACCGACTCCAACAACACCGGCCCCGGCGGTCCGAAAGCCGCTAATGACCCGAATGCCCGTGGCAATGGCTACACCAAAAACGCCGAAGGCCAATGGATAGACGAAAGCACCGGTCAAGCAGTGCCACCAGAAATGGCAGCTAACCTGGATAAGCAAGCAGGCAGCATGGTAGCAAGTAATGGCGACGCCGGTATGGGTGATGCGTTGAAGACGGCAACCGGTAACACAGGCGCGACGAACGCGAGTGGAACGGGTTCGACATCGCCAGCGGCAACGAACGGCACAGGAAATGCTGCCGGCAATGACTATGTACCCGAGTCACCGGAAGAATATGTGGCGATGGTCTATGCGAAAGGCGATACCGCTACGGCAGATGAAATTGCCTCTGCACAATTGATATTGGAGAATCTGGGTGGCGAAGGCAGTGCCTTACAGTATAAGGTCGATGGAAAGACAGTCGATGGTGTAGACGGCATCCTCGGTGGAAAGACCACGGCCGCGATGGAGCGGTTTATTCGTGGGGAGAGTCCGGGGCAACAGGCTACACCTGGCAATGACGCTGTTAGTGGAAATCTTACAGGGGCTAAATCTGACAAGAGCAAGTACTTCAATCAGACTATCGATGCATTGCAGAATAAAGACGGCGTGAAGTTTGGAACGAAGAACAATAGCGATGTCCGCAAGCTTCAAAAAGAGCTTGGTATCAAAGCAGATGGGCACTTTGGAAACAAAACACAGGTGGCCTTGAATACATATAATCGTAGGGTTGAATTTACGGATGCCGATGGGAATATAAGGTTGGATAGGCTTCAAGCAAATCAAGAATTCCAAGATTATGCATCGACGATAGCTGGAGAATCTATCGGTCAAGGCGATAATTCCTGGAAGATGGTTGCTAACGTGATCATGAATCGCACCCACAACAGCAGAGATGGTTGGCTGGGCGCAACAACTCCGTTTGAAGTTCTTAATAGTGGAGGATTCGATGCATACGATGATCCAAATTCCGCATACGAAAATGCTGCAAATTACTTTTCAGGTGCTTCCAGCACTAGCCCTGGAATAATGAATCGACTTGTAGACTCGGTTGCGCCAATCTATTTAGGATTGGAGCCCGATAATACAGGCGGTTCCGTTCTGTATTACAGTCCTGAGACACAGTCAAAATTGTATGACGCTCCTCCATCGTGGTCCGCCTCAACCAAACTAGAGGAGATGTCTATTGAAGGAATACGAAGTAACGACTTCAGAGTCTTTAGGTATAAGTGATTTGGAGGAACGAATGACAACGTGCCGGGACTATCTAAAAATAGTTGTTGTTGTGGGACTAGTTTTTTCTACAGGTGAACTTTGGGCATCTAGCGACCCGATTTATAGTAGTGTAAAGCAATTTTATTCACCTGAACGCACGGCTCTTATTTATAGGGAATGTTCGTCCACACCTCCTATCGAGTGCAATATAGTAGCAAAAGTAGTTACAGGATCAACAAACGAGGCTCGGGAATTGATACTGTGGAAGAAAATACGTAAATCTGCTATGAAAGTTCGTTGGTTTAGTAATGAGTTGGCGAGCGTAGTTGTAAGTTGCGGATCACCTTGTAACTATACGAAATATTTCCATGTGAAATATGGTATGTCACCTACTTATGAGCTGATTTCAAAACTGAAAAACTCAGCGGCAAGCGCTAAATACAACCTAGTAGTAGTTCCTAGTTATGAATCATCGCCAAATGGTGGTGAATCAGGCGTGATTTACATTCGAAAAATTTTCTCCGGCCAAGAGGTTCAAAAAATTTATCTCCCTGATATGGCAAAGAGTATTGTTCCCGCTTGGGCTATCAAAAGCGTAAATTTTACGGAGCATGACGAAGTAGAGTTAAACTACGCCGCAGGTGTTAATTTTGTTTTAAAAAAGATTACAGTACCTTTGAGTTCGAAAGCAAAAAATCTAGACTAGCTGCTAAGCAAATCACTGTTAAGAATCGTTAGGGCTCGAACCACGCCATCTAATTAATAAATCTCAATTCACCCCCTAAATCACGCCCCTAAAATTGTCTTAAACACCCCATTTCCAGGACTCGTGGGCTCACCCATTAGCCAGCCCGTGTCAATAGCCCAATGTAACGCGGGTCGAACCACGGCAAATCCCTGCTTTATCGAAAAATACACCCCGAAATCATCCTCCACAGTATCTTAAACGCCCCATTTCACCCCCAAAATAGCACCAATAAGAAAACAATCTCACCACCGACTACATCTACGCCGACCTAGGCAAAGGCGAACCCGGTGCGGTATCAACGCACACCATCAACCCGGGTGACACCCTGGAGAGTATCTCCACCACCTACTTCGGCAGCTCAGCCTACTGGTACCTCATCGCCGAGGCCAACGGGATAGAAAACAGCGAATCCCTCAAACCCGGCACTACCCTCACCATCCCCGGCG
>Ga0224496_10002004_pt1 | contig 12355 bp, 6 predicted proteins | sample SF_Jul11_sed_USG_2_FD_168127 | JGI IMG/M metagenome (GOLD analysis project Ga0224496, IMG submission 168127) | Sediment microbial communities from San Francisco Bay, California, United States - SF_Jul11_sed_USGS_8_1 | ecosystem: Environmental > Aquatic > Marine > Sediment | place: USA... | reverse complement strand
GGTAGAGGGCGGTGGCGGGAATGTCGAGCACCACGCGCACCGGATCGCCCGGGTTGCGCGCTGGGGTCACCTCGCTCGCGACTGCGAAGGCAGCGTCCGCGGGAACCCGACGCCCCTCGGCATCCGTGACCAGCTCCGCGGCATCGGCGCAGAGCAGGGAGAAGGCGTCGACGCTGCCCTCCCCCGCTTGGAGCGCGTCGTCGAGACCGAGCGCTTCGATCAGCAACGCGGCCCATTCGTCTTCGTCGATGACCGAGCCGCTGCCGCCGACCACGCGCGGCAGCATGCCGATCCCTTCCGGCGTCTGGCCCCAAGACGGCTGGCTTGGCAGCAGCACGAGCAACGCCGCACAGACGAGCAGCAAGGGTCGCGGATCCACCAGCCCGATTCGTTCCATCTGCCGTTCCGATCCCGCTGTGCCGGTTCACGGGGAGGGGACCCGCGGTGCAGGGGACGCATCGGCTGGTGATCCGGATTTCTTTACCGAGCAGCGGATCTTGGAGCAGCCGGCTGCCGCCGTGTGCCGGAGCGGCTGCGCGCCCGCGGCGATGCGCGGCCTGTACCACCCCCACGCAGCGCAAAGCGGTCATGCGCGGCCACCGGAAAGCCGATAGCGAAGTCACCGAAACTTCGTTAAAAACCACGGCGGGCGCGTTTCGGTCGATGTCAAGAGTCCGGCACGGGAATCGGGCAGGATCCGCGAGCGCGCAGCCAGCTGGCGCTGCCTGGGCGATCGGGCCGAAGGAGGCCGGCAGCGAGATCAGGCCAGCGCAACAAGGACGACCCAGAGATCCGATGCAACGCGAGTTACGACCCGAACCGCACCAACCCAGTCTTCCAAGCCGACGACCCACCGTCTAGCCTTCCGCGCTTCGCGAGGTTGACCCCGGCGGTGGGAACGGGGCCCTTGCGATGGCGACACCTGAGTTCACAGCGCGAACCCTGCGCCGCCTGCTGAACAGCGGCGTGCTGAGTCGTGCCGAGCGACTGCTGGCCAAGATGCCGCCGGCAGACGTGGCGCCCCTGCTCTCCGATCTCACCCAGGACGAGATCCGCACGGTGATCGAGCTGCTGTTTCGACAGCGGCGCGCCGCCCGCGTGCTTCGCGAGCTTCCCCTCGAGATGCTTCCGCAGATCTTCGAGGCCATCACGGACCAGCGCATCGCGGAAGTGATCGCCCGCCTGGAAATCGACGACCTGCTCGAGCTCGTCGAGTTCATTCCCGAGGAACGCCGCGGCGAGGTGCTGGCGCGCCTGCCCGCGCCGCGGCGCGAAGAGCTGATGAAGGCCGAGCTCTACCCGGAGTCCAGCGCGGGCCGGGTGATGACGACGCGCTTCGTGGCGCTCGACGAGAAGATGACCGCCCAGGAGGCGATCGACTCGATCCGCTCGATTGGCGAAGAGAACGAGTCGATCCTGTACCTGTACGTCGTCGACGAGCAGCGCGCGCTGCGCGGCGTGGTCCCGATCCGTCGGCTGGTCGCGGCACCGCCGGGGCGCCCGGTCGGGCAGCTGATGATCCGGGAGCCCGTCTGCGTGCAGGCCGACGCGCATCAGGAAGAGGTGGCGGATGTGGTGCGCCGCTACGACCTGCTGGCGGTTCCCGTGGTCGACGTGGACAACCGCATGCTCGGCGTGATCACCGTGGACGACGTGATCGACGTGATCACCGAAGAGGCCACGCAGGACATGTACCACCTCGCGGGCCTGTCCGAGGAAGACCGGGTCTTCAGCCCCGCGCACACTTCGATCCGCAAGCGGCTGCCGTGGATGTTGATCAATCTGGCCACCTGCTTCCTGGCGGCCTGGGTGGTGGGTCTCTTCGAGCGCACCATCGAGCAGGTGGTGGCGCTGGCGGTCTTCATGCCCGTCGTGGCGGGCATGGCGGGCAACGGCGGCACCCAGTCGCTGACGGTGATCACGCGCGCCATCGCGCTCGGAGAGCTCGAGTTCTCGAGCGGCGTGCGCGCCGCCCTCAAGGAGCTGGCGGTGGGCGTGGCGGTCGGCGTCACAACCGGGTTGGCGAGTGCCGGCATTGCCCTGTACTGGAATGGCAGCGCCGTGCTCGGCGTCGCCCTCTTCCTCGCCATGGTCGTCTCGATGGCGGTCTCGGGATTGATGGGCGCGGCGGTGCCGCTCTGCCTCAAGGCCCTGCGCCAGGATCCCGCGCTGGGCTCCGGCGTGATCGTCACCACCTTCACGGACGTGTTCGCGTTCTTCTCCTTCCTGGGCATCGCCACGCTGCTGCTGGATCGCGCGGCCGGCGGCTGACGCCGCCCGCTGCGGCGCGCGCCTCCAGTCTCAGTGGCCGCGCCGATAGCTGACGAAGGTGAGATCGTCCGGCTTCGAGGGCTCCCCCTCGATCGGCGCATCCATGCGGCGGCGGGCGGCGCGCACGAGACGGCGGGCGCCCTCCTCGAGCGAGCCGGTTCGGATGCGCTGCACGATCTCGTCCGTGCGCAGGTTGTCGGAGAGGCCATCGCTCGCCAGCAGCAGGGTGTCGCGTGGCGCCAGGCGGCGGGCCGACCCGACTTCGATGCGCATGTCGGGCGCACCGAGCATGTTGGACACGATGTGTCGATCCTCGTGATGCATCGCCTCGGATTCGTCGAGCATGCCCGCTTCCACGGCGAAGCCCACGGGCGAGTGCGCGATGGTCTGCAGCTTCAGCTTGCCGCGCTGCCCGACCAGCAAGATCGTGGAATCCCCCACGTGGTAGGGGCGCACGCTGCCATTCTGCACCTCGACCACCGCGAGGGTCGTTCCGGCACCGACACCGAGATCGAGAACCGCCTGATTCGCCCGCTCCATGCCGTCGAGGATGGCGGTACGCAACAGCCAGCCCTCGCGCTCGGCCATGGCGATCGCAGCCTGCATCGATCGCACCGCACGCGCCGCGGCCTCGTGGCCGGCGCGCTCACCACCCATTCCATCCGCCACCACCAGAACGCAGGCGGCCCCTCCGAACGGTAGAAGCGCCGCCGCATCCTCGTTGCCCGCGCTCTTCGCGGGAGAGCGGGCCGAGAAGACACTCGCCTGCCCGCCGCCGATCGCGCGGATCTCGGCCTCGTTCATATCGCAATCGAGATAGAGCGCCGCATCATCCGGCTCGCCGAGGAACATCGATCGGCATGGTAGGCAAATCCCCTGCGCGCGCTCGCCGCGCTGCACATGCACGCCGCTCGGAATCCCGAGCTGCGCAGAGCCGCTATCCTCCCGCCAAGCTCGTACTCGGTGGACCGATGCACGCAAACCCCCGAACTCCGCACAGGCGTACGGCGATCGTCCTGGCGGGCGGCGGCGCACGCGGCGCGTACGAGGCGGGCGTTCTCTCCTACCTCTTCGAGCGCATCTACGCCCGCGTCGGCCCGAATTTCGAGTTCGACGTGGTGAGCGGCACTTCGGTGGGTGCGACGCACGCGGCATTCACCGTCGCGTCTTCTCATATGGAGCCCGAGGCGCGCGCCAGGCTGCTGACGGAAACGTGGACCGAGATGCGCATCCGCAACGTCTTGAGCATCTCGACACGCGACCTGTTCGCGGTTCCGCTGCGCGCCCTGGGGCTCACCCGCCTCACGCGGATTTCGGGCGCGGAGCGCGCGGAGAGCGTGGGCGGCCTGGTGGACCTGACTCCCCTCGGCGATCTCGTGACCCACCGAGTTCCCTGGACGGAGATGCGCGCGAACCTGAACGAGAGACACCGGGGCGCCCTCTGCGTCTCCTGCACGGAGGTGCGCAGCGGACGCGTGACCGTGTTCATGGACGGACCCCTCGCGGACCCGGAGCCGTGGTCCCACGACCCGAATGCACAGGCGATCCGCACCGAAATCACGCACCAGCACGTGCGCGCTTCGGCGGCCATTCCCTTCCTGTTTCCCTCCGTGCGCATCGACCGGCGCTACTACGTGGATGGCGGCCTGCGCATGAACACGCCCCTCTCCCCCGCGCTGCGCCTCAGCGCGGAGCGCATCCTCGTGATCGCGCTCAAGCACAAACCGCCGCTCTCGGCGAGCGCGCTCCCCTATCCCGAAGAGGTCATCACGCAGCCCGCGTTCCTGCTCGGCAAGGTGCTGGACGCGCTCACCCTGGACCAGCTCGAGTACGAGCTGCACCGCATCGGCCTGATCAACGCATTGATCGACCGCGGAGAGGCCGTATATGGCGAGGACTTTCTCGATCGCATGAATGTTGCCGTGAAGGAGCAGCGCGGGGTGGGGTTCCGGCCGGTTGCGACCGCGGTCGTGCGGCCCAGCGAGGACATCGGGCGCATGGCGGCCGATTGCCACAGTCGCACGGGAGGATTTCGCGAGCTCGGCGTGCTGCCGGGCCTGCTCGCGCGCATGGCCCAGCACGGCCTGCCGGGAGGCGAGGCCGACCTGCTCTCCTACCTCTACTTCGACGGCTGCTTCACTTCCCAGCTCGTGGAGCTCGGCCGGCAGGATGCGCGCGCCATGGAGGACGAGATCCTGGAGCTGCTGGCGGGCTGAGCGCCGGGGGCCGCCCGCTGCGGGCGACTCACCCGCCCGCGCCACCCGCGGCGTGCCCCACGGCGGCCGAGCTCGACGGGCCGCCGCGCGCCCGCTCCGCGCCGCGCAGCTTCAGCTCGAGTCGCGCAAATTTCAGATACACCACCGGTACCACAAAGAAGGTCAGCAGCGTCGAGAACGCCATGCCACCGGCGACCGCCACGCCGAGCGGCGCGCGCGCCTCGCCGCCGGCGCCCATGCCAACTGCGATCGGCAGGATCCCAGCGATGGTGGAGAGCGCGGTCATCAGCACCGGCCGGAAGCGCGTGCGCGCCGCACCCAGGATGGCATCGAACGGCGCCTCGCCCCGCGCGCGCAGCTGGTTCGCGAACTCCACGATGAGGATCGAGTTCTTGGTGACGAGGCCGACCAGCATCACCATGCCGATGCTGCTGAAGAGATTGAGCGAGCCGACCACCTCCGTCCAGCCCAGATCGTAGAGCCATTGCACCAGCTGCAGCGTGAGGAGGGCGCCCGGAAACGCCAGCGCCACGGAAACCAGGATCGTGAGCGGGTGCACGAAGCTCTCGAACTGCGCCGCCAGCACCAGGTAGATCAGCACGACGGCGAGCACGTAGGCGAAGAGCAGCGCGCTGCTCGACTCGAAGAACTGCTCCGATTCTCCGGACCACGTGGTGCGATAGCCGCTGCCCGCCGGAATCACCTCATCCGCCAGCGCGCGCACGCGGGCGAGCGCATCGCCCAGGGGCACGCCTTCCTCCAGGCGCGCCGTCACGGTGGCCGCGCGCAGCCGGTCGTAATGCGGCAGCACGGGGGCCGAGAGCGTCTCCTCGATGCGCACCACGGAATCGAGCGGCACGAGCCGCCCCGTGCTCGCGCGCACGTAGAGCCCGTAGAGATCTTCCGGCGTCGAGCGGGCGGCGCGCTCGAGCTGGGCGATCACCTCATAGGTCTCTCCGTAGAGCTTGAAGGTGGAGAGCTTCAGTCCGCCCAGCAGAATCTGCAGCGTCGCGGCGACGTCCCGCACGGAGACGCCCAGATCGCTGGCCCGGTCGCGATCGATCTGGACGCTGAGCTGCGGCTTGTTCAGCTTCAGGCTGCTGCGCAGATCGACGAGTCCGGAAATCTCCCAGCCGCGCCGCACGATCTCGTCGGCGTACGCCGCAACGCGGTGGATGTCGGGTCCCTGGACCACCAGCGACACGGGAGCCGGCTCGTAGCCCTCGGTCCAGACCATCGGCTCGTGCGCGGCATACACGCTGATCCCCGGCACCTGATCGAAGGCTCCGTTCAGCTCCCGCACGATCTGCTGCTGGCTGCGACCCGGCCGCTCCTCCCAGTACAACAGCGCCGAGTAGATGACGCCCTCATTCACCACGGACGGGCCGCCAAAGCCGGTGCCCACGATCGAGAACGACGAGCGGATCCCGTGCGTCCCCTGGAGAATGGCTTCGACCTCCCGCTGATAGCGATCCGTGTAGTTGAGCGTGCTGCCCTGGGGCGCCTCCGTGTAGATGATGATGCTGGAGCGGTCCGCTACGGGGATGAACTCACGACCGATGTGCCAGAACATGAACAAGCCGAGACCCACCCAGACAGCGGCAGCCACGAGTGTCAGATTGGCGTGGCGCAAACCCTGCTCGAGGCGCCGCGCGTAGCCTTCGCGCAGCCGGTCGATGCCAGCGCGCAGCCGCGCCGCGAAGGCCGACTCGTCTTCGGGCGGACGCAGCGCACGCGCACACAAGGTGGGGGAGAGCGTGAGCGCCGTGAACGCGGAGATGCCGACGGCCGCCGCCACCGTCACGCCGAACTCCCGGAACAGACGGCCCACCTGGTCGGTCAGGAAGGCCAGCGGCAGAAAGACGGCGATCACCGAGACGCTGGCGGTCACCACCGCAAAGGCGATCTCTTCCATGCCCCGGCGCGTCGCCTCGCGGCGCGGCACGCCCTTCTCGATCCAGCGGCTCACGTTCTCGAGCACCACGATGGCGTCGTCCACCACCAGACCGATCGCGAGCGCGAACGCCATCAGGGTGAGCGTGTTGATGGAGAAGCCGAGAAAGTACAGCGCGGAGAAGGAGCCCACGATGGAGACGGGGATGGCCGCCGCCGGGATCAGCGTGGCGCGCAGCGAGCGCAGGAAAGCCAGGATCACGAACAGCACGAGCGTCACCGAGTAGAAGATGGCCGTGGCGACGTCGTGCACGGAGCGCTCGATGAACACGCTCGTGTCCCACTCGGCCGCGAAGTTCACGCCGGGCGGCAGCTCCTGGCGAATGGCCTCGATCTCGGCGCGCACCGCCCGCGCCACGTCGAGCTCGTTCGCCTTGGACTGCTTGGCGATGCCGATCCCCACGCCGACCACCCCGTCGATGCGCAGGATGGAGCGATCGTCCTGCGCACCGACCTCGGCGCGTCCCACGTCCCGCAGCCGCACCGGATCGCCCGAGGGATTGGCCAGGATCAGCGCGTTGTACTCCTCGGCCGTGCGCAGCTCTCCGAGCGTGCGCACGGTGAATTCCTGACCGGCGCCCTCGATGCGACCGGACGGAATGTCCACATTCTCCCGCTCCAGGGCCGCCGCCACATCGGCGACGGTGAGATCGCGAGCGGTCAGCCGCTCGTGATCGATCCACAAGCGGATGGCGTGGCGGCGCTCGCCCCCGAGCACGACCTTGCCCACGCCCGGCAGCTTCGACAGCCGGTCCTTGATGCGCGTCTCCGCGAGCGTCGAGAGCGCGATCTCGTTCAGCCCGCCGCCCGAGAGGTTGAGCCACATGATCTCCATGGCGTCCGCGTCGGTCTTCGCGACGATCGGCTCCTTGGCCTCGGCGGGCAGGCGGCGGCGCGCCCGCGCCACCCGGTCGCGCACATCGGCTGCGGCCACGTTGACGTCGCGCGAGAGCTCGAAGGAGACCGTGATCTCGGACACCTCTTCGCGGCTGCGCGACGTGAGGTGCTTGATCCCCTCGATGCCGATGATCTCGTCCTCGAGGATCTGCGTGACGGATGTCTCCACCACCTCGGGCGCGGCGCCGGGCAGCACCGTCGCCACCGAGACGATCGGGGGGTCCACATCCGGGAACAAGCGGTTCTGAAGCTTCGAGAACGAGACGCCGCCCAGCACCAGGATCACCAGCGACATCACGATGGAGAAGACGGGCCGCTCGATGCAGATCTGGGAGAGTCGCATCAGGGTGTCCCGGCGTTCGAGATCACCGCGCCACCGGGGGCGCGCACGCGCAGCGCGGAGCCGGGGAAGAGATAGGGGGTCGGGCTCGTCACGATGACATCGCCCGCCCGAATTCCCGAGCGCACCACGACGAGCCCATCCTGTCGGCCCCCGAGCTCGACGGCGGCGCGCTCGGCGCGCTGCTCGGCGCTCACGCGCCAGACGAAGCTGCCCGCCGCGTCGTGGCCGACGGCGCTGTCGGGCACCAGCAGCGCCTGCTCCTCGCGGTCGATCTCGAGCTGCACACGGGCGAACATGCCCGGTCGCAGACGCCCGTCGGGATTGAGCACGCGCGCCTTGAGGGGCAGACGCCGCGTGTCGCGCTCCAAGCTGGGGGAGACGAAGTAGACCTCGCCCTCGAAGCGCTCGTCGGGATAGGCCGCGACCTCGGCGGCGACCACGAGGCCGGTGCGGGCGACACCCACCGCCGATTCGGGCAGCGAGAAGCGCAGGCGCAGCGCGTCCACCGCGTCGATCTGGACCAGGTCGATGTCGGGATCCACGCGGTCGCCCGGGGAGACGAGGCGCGCGCCGGTGACACCGTCGAACGGCGCGCGAATCTGGGTTCGGTCCAGATCGATCTGCGCGAGCTCCACGTTGGCTTCGGCGGCGTCCACTCCCGCGCGCGCGCGCTTGAGCTCCGCAGCCGCCGACACGTTCACTTTCGACAGCGCCCGCGTGCGCTCGTAGACATCGGCCGCCAGCTCCCGCTGCGCGTTGGCCGCGCGCAGGGACGCGCGCTGCTCGGCTGCGCGCAGCGTGAACAGCACGTCGCCTTCGGCGATGCGCTGCCCCTCCACGAAGGCCACGTCCTCGATCACGCCGTCGATCTCGGAGCGGATCCGGACGGATTCCTGCGCCTCCAGCTGCCCCACCAGCTCGAGGTGCGCCGAGAAGCGCTGCGCCTGGATCGGGATCGCCTCCACGGTCTGCGGCGGCGCCGACGCACTCGGAACCGTCGAGTCGCACGCGATCCCCGCGAGCAGCAGCGCCACGATCGCGGTGCACGCGCGCTTCACGGGGTCGCCGTGTCTGCGGGCGCGCTCTCCGCCGGGTCCGCGAGCAGCGCGCGGAACGTGCTGGCATCCAGCGTCTCGCGCTGCAGCAGCTCCTGGGCGATGCGCTCGAGCGCCTCGCGTTCCCGCGTCAGGATCGCCCTGGCCGCGGCGTAGGCGGCATCGAGGATCGCCTTCACTTCCTGGTCGATCTCGCGCGCCGTCTGCTCGCTGAAGTCGCGCGGCGCGTAGGCCTCGCTGCCGGGCAAGAACACGTGGCTGCGAGGCGGCGCCCAGTGCACCAGACCCAGCGACTTGCCCATGGCGTACATGGTCACCATCTCGCGGGCGAGCGCCGTGGCGCGCTCCAGATCGTCCTGTGCACCGGTGCTCACCACCCCGAAGACGACTTCTTCCGCGGCGCGACCGCCCATCATCACCTGGATGCGCTCGAGGATGGCCGGCTGGCTGAGCAGGAACTGGTCACCGGCGGGAAGCTGCAGCGTGTAGCCGAGCGCAGCCCGGCCGCGCGGCACGATGCTGATCTTGTGCACCGGATCGGCGTGCGCACAGCGCGCCGCGACCAGCGCGTGCCCGACCTCGTGGTAGGCGACCCGCCGCTTGTCCTCCTCGTTGAGCCGGCGGCTGCGGCGCTCGGGGCCGGCCACCACCTTCTCCACCGCCGCCTCGAGGTGCGCCTGTCCGATCGCGCTCGCCCCCTCGCGGGCTGCGAGCAGCGCCGCTTCGTTCATGACGTTGGCCAGATCCGCCCCGGCGAAGCCGGGCGTGCCGCGCGCGATCGCGCCCAGATCGACGCCGCCGGCCAGCGGCTTGCCGCGCCCGTGAACGCGCAGGATTGCCTCCCGCCCGATCACGTCGGGGGCGTCCAGCACGACCTGCCGGTCGAACCGCCCCGGGCGCAACAGCGCGCGATCGAGCACGTCCGGGCGGTTGGTGGCGGAGAGCAGGATCACGCCGCTGTTGGGCTCGAAGCCGTCCATCTCGACCAGCAGCTGGTTGAGCGTCTGCTCGCGCTCGTCGTTGGTGACGCCCATATGCACGCCGCGCTGGCGCCCGATGGCGTCCAGCTCGTCGATGAACACGATGCAGGGCGCGTGCCGCTTGGCCTGTTCGAACAGATCGCGCACGCGCGCGGCGCCCACCCCCACGAACATCTCGACGAACTCGCTGCCCGACAGCGAGAAGAACGGCACGCCGGCCTCGCCCGCTACGGCGCGGGCCATGAGCGTCTTGCCCGTGCCCGGCGCGCCCACCAGCAGCACGCCCTTGGGAATCCTCGCCCCGAGCGCCCGGAAGCGCTCCGCGTCGCGCAGAAACTGCACCACCTCGCGCAGCTCGAGCTTGGCCTCGTCGCAACCCGCCACGTCGTCGAACGTGACGCCGGTGCGCTCGGCAACGAGTCGCGCCTGGCTCTTGCCGAAGCTCATCACGGAAGAGCCGGCGCCCATCAGGCGCCGCGAGAGGAAGATCCAGAACACGAGGAGCAGCGCGATGGGCAGAGCCCAGGCGATCAGGAATTGATTCAGGAAGCTCGGGCGTACGCCCACGAACTCGACGCCGTGCTCGACGAGCTCTTCGACAAGATTCGGGTCCTCGACGCGGACGGTGCGAAAGAGCTGGGGCTCGGCCGGCGCCGCCGGGGTGTCGTCACGCGACGTGACGACACCCTTCTCCGCCGCCGCCGGCGCTGCCGCGCGCAGCTCCCCCTCGATCTGGTCCTTGCCGAGCGAGACCTTGGTGACCTCTCCGCGCACCAGCGCCGCCTTGAACTCGCTGTAGGGCAGCGCCTTGTACGCGAGGCTGCGCGCCACGTCCTGCCAGAGCCACAGGGCCAGGAATGCGACGGCCAGATAGCCGAACAGGAAGCGCGGGCTGTGGGGCAGTCCGTTGCCCGCGCCGCCGGGACCGGCTCCGGGGCGCGTCTCGAGCTTGCGCCGCGGCGCTCCCTTCGATGCGTTGCGCTTCGATGCTTTGCGTCTGGGCTGCTCGGTCACTGCGCAACTTCCTCGCAGGCCGAAAGGCCGGCGCAGGGGCGTGCCCCCGACCTTCCCTTCACAGGGTGAGAGAGCGGGGAGTCCGGACCCGCTCCCAGCGCTCGAAGAGCGCGCGCCGCGGACGGCTTCGCTCCGGCCGCGTCACGAGCAGACAGTAGATCCGATTCCGAAGCGCGCCCACCCGGTTGCGCGGGCCCGCCGCCCGAGCGCCACATGATCCGGGCGGCCGCGCCCGCGCCCGGGAGGCCCCTCAGCGGCGGCCGGATCGGGCGCGATCCGCCGGCAGGGAGCGGGTCCGTTCGGCGGCGAGCCGAGGCGGCGGCGCGCGCGCCGGGCTGCGCGGAAGATCGGGTAGAGTCCGGCCGCGCTGTGCCGCTCCGCGCCGGCGGCGCGATGCTTCGCGCCCGGACTCCACGATGAGGACAACGCGATGAACGAACTGGATGCGCAACACATCGACGATCTCTACGCGCGCGAGCTGGCGCGCTTCACGCGGGAGCGACCGCGCAGCCTGGCGCTGCATGAGCAGGCGCGCGCCCACATGCCGAGCGGCGTGCCGATGGCTTGGATGGCGGGACTCTACGCGCACCCTCCCCTCTTCGTCGCCGGCGGCGCGGGCACCCACTTCACCGACGTGGACGGCCATCGCTACCTCGACATGAATCAGGCCGACATGAGCATGGCCTGCGGCTTCGGGCCCGAACCCGTGGTGCGCGCGGTCTCGGCCCAGGTGGCGCGCGGCTCCCAGTTCCTGCTGCCCACGGAGGACGCGATCGCCGTCTCGTCGCTGCTGGCCGAGCGCTTCGGATTGCCCTTCTGGCAGTACACGCTCTCCGCCTCGGCGGCGAACACGGAGGTCATCCGCCTGGCCCGTCTCGCCACGGGGCGGCGCAAGATCCTCCGCTTCGAGGGCAGCTATCACGGCCACATCGACGACACCCTGGCGGGCACGCCCCACGACCGGGCGCGCGAAGCGCGCCATGGCACCCTGGTCGCGCCGTTCAACGATCTGGGCGCGCTCGAGAGCGCGCTGGCAGCCGGCGAGATCGCCTGCGTGATCACCGAGCCCGCGCTCACCAACATCAACGTGGTGCTTCCGGACGACGGCTTCCACGAGGCACTGCGCAAGCTCACCGCACAGCACGGCACACTGCTCGTAATCGACGAGACCCACACCCACATCTGCGCCTACGGCGGTCTCACCCGCGCCTGGAAGCTCGCGCCCGACATCTTCGTGGTGGGCAAGGCAATCGCAGGCGGCGTGCCGATGGGTACGTACGGAATCACGGCGGAGCTCGCGGCCCTGATGGAACGCGAGCTCGAGGTGGACCAGTGGCCGGCGGGCGCATCCGGCCACCTGGCCGTGGGCGGCACGCTCTTTGGCAATCCGCTCTCGATGGCGGCCGCCCGCGCCGCGCTCGAGGAGATCCTCACGCCCGAGGGCCACGCGCGCGTCGCGCGCCTCGGCGCCCAGCTCTCCGACGGGATCGAGGGCATCGTGCGCGACGCAGCTCTGCCCTGGACGGCGCACCGCTTGTCGTGCCGCAGCGGCGTGTGCTACGCGCCGCGCCTGCCGCGCAATGCCGCCGAGGCCGTGGCGGCGGCGAACTTCGCGCGCAACCGCCT
>Ga0224496_10002003_pt1 | contig 12365 bp, 12 predicted proteins | sample SF_Jul11_sed_USG_2_FD_168127 | JGI IMG/M metagenome (GOLD analysis project Ga0224496, IMG submission 168127) | Sediment microbial communities from San Francisco Bay, California, United States - SF_Jul11_sed_USGS_8_1 | ecosystem: Environmental > Aquatic > Marine > Sediment | place: USA... | reverse complement strand
CTCGTGATTTTTTCCGTCAACAAAGGACGAATCAACACATCATATGGATTCATGCTATACCCAAACTTCCTGAATTTGTTCTAATTCTACGCGAGAAACCACCAACTTTTCACACCACAGCAAATCATAGACATTCAAATCCTTGGCATGAAGAACCTTTAAGAACTTCACATTCTTCCCAATTCGAATAATATCCAAAAGCCCCGGCTCAACCACCAATAACGCTTTTCCGGAAACCCCAACCTGCGAAAGCAGCCGTACGAGTTCCTTGGTCTTCATTTCAGACAAAGTCAGGTCAACCACGATTAAATCCCCCGCCGAAGCCTTAGCGGTCAAAGCAGCCCGTAGGGCTGCACGATAAGCCTTCTTCGGCAAATCAAACGCATAAGATCTTGGTTTTGGCCCGAACACTATTCCGCCATGCCTCCAAATTGGAGATCGGGCCGATCCAGCTCGAGCCCGTCCCGTATGCTTCTGCTTCCAAGGCTTCTTGCCGGATCCACGAACTTCTCCACGACCCTTTGTCGAAGCATTACCCTGGCGGCTCGACGCCCTTTGCATCACGACGGCGCGGTGAACAAGAGTCTCATTCACAAAAGAGTTAAAAACCCCTTCATTCAATTGAACGGTATCCACCTTCTTACCTGCAGCACCATATACAGGAACAACATCCATGCGCTAAACCTAACTAGCCTTTCTCACAATCACCATGCCACCAATAGGCCCGGGAATTGATCCTGAAACAAGTAGAATATTTTCTTCGGACCGGACATCAAAAATGCTCAATCCCTTGATCGTTATTCGCTTATTTCCCATGTGGCCAGGTAAATCTTTATTTTTAAACACCCGCGAAGGGAAGGAACTCTGGCCGATTGATCCAGGAGCCCGATGAAACATCGACCCATGAGAAGCCGGGCCACCACTATAATTATGCCGCTTCATGACCCCCTGAAAACCCTTCCCCTTGGATACACCTTGAACATTGACTTGGTCACCTTTTGAAAATAAACCAACAGTCAGCAATGCACCCAACTCAGGCTTTCCATTGGCCTTAAACTCCTTCAAATGCCGCCAACGCTTTTCATTGGCTTTCTTTAAATGCCCCAGTTGCGCCTTCGTCAACTTGCGCTCGGCAACTTCCTGAAAGCCGACTTGAACAGCCTCATACCCATCCCGATTCTTTTCTTTAATCTGGACAATTCCACAAGGACCAGTTTCAACGACGGTGACAGGAACCAGTCGCCTCGACTCGTCAAAAACCTGAATCATTCCTAATTTTTTTCCTAACAACCCATTAACCATGTTTATGCTCTACCCATTTTAATTCGTTGTATTCAATGATCCTCTACCGGACTATAATTTTATTTCGACATCAACGCCTGCAGCCAAATTCAGCTTCATCAATGCGTCCATGGTTTCCGGAGTTGGCTCCATAATGTCTAACAACCGCTTATGCGTTCGGATTTCGAATTGTTCACGGGACTTTTTGTCTACATGCGTTGAACGAAGCACCGTATACTTCTCAATTCTCGTAGGCAAAGGAACAGGGCCCGCAATGAGGGCACCACTACGGCGGACCGTATCCACAATCTCACGAACAGATTGATCCAGCACACGGTAATCAAAGCCCTTTAAACGTATTCGTATTCTGCGGTCTCGATCCACAAAAACCTACCCTTCTACCTTCGCCAGTAATTCTTATTCCACAATTTCCGTAACCACCCCGGCACCCACTGTCCGGCCCCCTTCACGCACGGCAAACCGCACCCCTTGCTCCATTGCAATCGGCGCAATCAACTCCCCGGCAAACGACACATTGTCCCCCGGCATCACCATTTCCACCCCTTCATTCAACTGCACGATGCCCGTCACATCGGTCGTCCGGAAATAGAACTGCGGCCGATAGCCATTGAAGAACGGCGTATGCCGGCCCCCTTCTTCCTTCGTCAATACATACACTTCGGCCTTGAACTTCGTATGCGGCGTGATCGACTTCGGCTTGGCTAAGACCATGCCCCGCTCCACATCTTCCTTCTTCGTGCCGCGCAACAAGGCGCCAATATTGTCCCCCGCCTGCCCTTCATCCAACACCTTGCGAAACATTTCAACGCCGGTGACAATAGTGACCTGAGTCGGCTTTAAGCCCACAATCTCGACTTCATCCCCAACCTTGACGAGCCCACGCTCTATCCGGCCCGTGACCACCGTCCCTCGACCACTGATGGTGAAGACGTCTTCGATGGGCATCAGGAAGGGCTTGTCGATGGCCCGCTCGGGCGTGGGAATATAGGTATCGACAGCCTCCAGCAACTTCAAGATCGACGGCACCCCCACTTCGCTTTGATCCCCTTCGATGGCTTTGATGGCCGAGCCAATGACGACCGGCACATCATCCCCTGGGAAGCCATATTTCGTGAGGAGTTCCCGCACTTCTAATTCCACCAGCTCCAAGAGCTCTTTGTCTTCGACTTTGTCGGCTTTGTTTAAGAAGACGACGATGTAGGGCACGCCCACTTGGCGGGCTAAGAGGATATGCTCTCGCGTTTGCGGCATGGGCCCATCGGCGGCACTAACGACGAGGATAGCCCCGTCCATTTGCGCGGCCCCCGTGATCATGTTCTTGACATAGTCCGCATGCCCCGGACAGTCCACATGCGCGTAATGGCGATTATCCGTCTCATACTCCACATGGGAAATGGCGATCGTAAGAATCTTCGTCGGATCGCGCCGCCCCTGGCTTTCACTGGCCTTGGCCACGTCGTCATACGGTATATACGCGGCCTTACCTACGCCACTCATCACTTTCGTGAGGGCCGAGGTCAAGGTCGTCTTGCCATGGTCCACGTGCCCAATCGTGCCCACATTCAGATGCGGCTTCTTCCGGTCAAATTTCGCCTTCGCCATTACCGCCTCTCCTTCACCAGCATTTGGAAAATGAATGCTTCATTTTCGAAAATCAATGTAAATCAAATGGAGCCCACGACGCGGATCGAACGCGTGACCTCGTCCTTACCAAGGACGTGCTCTACCAACTGAGCTACATGGGCTCTCGCCACAATTTCGTAATACGGCATCATTGTTCTTGACGCCACCCAACTAGCTAGTCAGCCCCGATACGATAATGGAGCGGGCGATGGGATTTGAACCCACGACAGCCAGCTTGGAAGGCTGGAACTCTACCACTGAGCTACGCCCGCAGTACCCTCATAACCCTTGTATTCCAAGCTTTTCAAACAAAGGCGAAATTTTCTAGATTTCATAAACTATTGCCAATACTCGATATTCAATCTACTGGACATGGTGGGCAGGCAAGGGTTCGAACCTTGGAAGCCGATGGCAGCAGATTTACAGTCTGCCCCCGTTGACCACTTGGGTACCTGCCCATTTGACCAAGTAGGGCCGCTTTCTACACAAACTGTCTTTGAATTACATCATGGAAATTAGATGAAGATCTTTGTGACGTGAGGCTAGGCAAACATCCTCCCCTGATGACCCCCTTCAACAACCACTCAAACGTACAGATTTGTTTTTAAGTACAGGAGTGGAAAAAATTTACCCTGCCTGTAAACAGAGTATTATAATTTTCTCAGATGTTTGGGTCAAGATACCAGGAGATCTTTTATTCAATCATGGTAAGGCAAGTGTGAATTTGACAAATACCCCTTATCCAAGAGACATTCCCTTACCACAATCCTAATTGAAAGACTATCTCTAGGCTAAGAATTTACTTCCCTCACGATGACCGTCATAAACAAAACCACCACATGCCTCGGTTTGATGGCGCTGGCCTTAGCGCTCACATTTGGTGGGACTTGGCCACCCCCTCAGTTATCCTACGCGCAAGCAGGCTCTTCATCCGCCAAGGGCCTAGGCACCATTTCTACCCCTACAGGAACAACCATTTTTGTGGAAATCGCCGATTCCCCAGATACACGAGCACAAGGCCTTATGTTCCGTCATTCGATGGCACCAGACCGGGGGATGCTTTTTCTTTTTCCCGAGCCAGGGGATCATGCCTTTTGGATGAAGAATACGTTGATTTCGTTAGATATGTTCTGGCTAGATGAGTCTGGGATCATTCTTCATTTGGAATCGAATGTTCCCATTTGCACTCGAAAGGACGATGGCTGCCCAAGATACCAGTCGCCTCACAAGTCACTCCAAATCCTTGAGCTCAACGCCGGCATGGCCAAAAAGCTCGATTTGGCAGTTGGCAGTCAGCTCAAGATCGACCTGCCTCCCATGAGCTTCCCCTACTAAGAATTTCCATCACCCCGGACGGTTGAGGCCCAACCCCTCACCCGTTTTGCCGAAAGAATGCCATCAACCCGTTGAATTTCCTGAAGGATCAGCTCTAGATGCGAGGTATTTTTCACTTCAATCACGAAGTCCAAGACCGCCTTCTGGTCCTCTCTCGTTGTAATTTCGGCTTTCGTGATATTGGCCTTGCACTGGGAGATGCCAGAAGACACCTTGGCTAACACACCAGGACGATCAAGCGTTAACACCGACACATCAACCGAATGGGGACCTGCAACATCGGCATCCCATTCCACTTCTATCAGGCGATTATGCTCCCATTCCAATGACTGAAAATTCGGGCAATCGACCGCATGAATCGTCAACCCTCGTCCGCGCGTGATATACCCGCGAATCGGTTCCCCAGGTACCGGCTTGCAACATTTTGAAAGTTGCATCAGGACATCGTTGGTCCCACCAAACTTCACAGGCCCGTCCTTGAAAAGCCCCGGCAATTTCAAATGAGGAAGTAAAAGCTCGTTTTTGGCCGTGAGGGAAGGTGAGGGCTCGCTCTCTTCCTTGAAATGTCCCACAACTTGATCAGGGGCCAGGCGCCCAAATCCCACCATTCGGATTAACTCGTCCACGGTCTCACAACCTTTCACCTTGGCCAGTGCCACCAATCGCTCAGAGTGCAAAGACGATTCAGCAGCCAGATGCTGCCGCTGAAACTCTTGCTCCAATAAGCGGCGCCCAAGTTCCAGCGCTCGCTTTTGCTCTTCAACTTTGAACCAATGCTTAATTTTCGTTTTGGCCTTTGAGGTACGAACAAACTTCAACCACCCTCGATGAGGGGCCTGTGCAGGGGACGTCAAAATTTCCGCCATATCTCCACTATGCAATTGATACCGAAGGGGAACCAGCTTGCCGTTGATTTTCGCCCCAACACAATGATCCCCAATTTCAGTATGAATCGCATAGGCTAAATCGACCGGGGTGGCACCCACCGGCACTTCCCGCACTTCACCTTTGGGAGTAAACACAAACACCACATCATGGAATAAATCCAGCTTCACGGAATCCATAAATTGCCGATTGTCCGACAGATCCTTGTGCCACTCCACAAACTGTCGAAGCCAGCCAAAGACTTCCGCATCTCCGCCCCCGGCTTTTCTAGGTTCCTTATACAACCAATGCGCCGCCACCCCATATTCATTAATACGGTGCATCTCAGCTGTGCGAATTTGAAACTCCACATATTCCCCCTGCGGCCCAACCACCGTCGTGTGCAAAGATTGATAGAGATTGGCACGAGGGGTGGCCACATAATCTTTCACCCGACCAGGGACCGGAGGCCAAATCGAATGAATAAGGCCAAGAACGGCATAACAATTCATTTTGGAATCAGTCACAATGCGAATGGCTGTGAGGTCATAAATTTCATCGAACGAAACCGACCGGCGCTCCATTTTTTGGTAAATACTAAACAGATGCTTTGGCCGTCCATCAATTTGTCCTGAGATGCTAGCTTCGGCCAGGGCTTTCTGGGCGATCTGAATCAGCGATTGAATATAGGCCTTCCGCTCCTCATCTTTTTTGGCTAGTCGTAGTTTTAAAAGCGCACAGGCCTCCGGCTGAAGATATTGGAAACATAAATCCTCTAGCTCTTGTTTAATCCAACTCATGCCCAACCGGTTGGCTAACGGAGCATAAATTTCCATCGTCTCTTGGGAAATTTTTTTCCGCTTCTCATCCGACAAACCTTCCAAGGTCTGCATATTATGGAGACGATCCGCCAGTTTAATAAACACCACTCGAATATCATCAGCCATCGACAGGACCATTTTTCGAAAATTCTCCGCCTGCTTCTCTTCGTACGATTTAAACGGAATCTGTCCAATCTTCGTCACACCATCAACTAATCGAGCCACATCCGCCCCAAATTCTTTTTCGAGTTCCTCTTGCGTAGCAACCGTATCTTCAAGCGTGTCATGAAGAAGCCCCGCCGCAATAGCCGGCACATCCAGCTTCATGAAGGTTAAGATTCCGGCCACGGCTAACGGGTGTTGGACATACGGCTCTCCTGTCTGACGCATTTGTCCTTCATGCGCCTTAACCGAATACTCATAGGCGCGCCGAATCAGGCTCGTGTCCGCCTCAGGATGGTACGCCACCACCTGCTCCATCAGTTGTTCAATATCTGTGAGATGCACAACACTCATCAAGTCCGATCCTCAATTATCACCACACCAGGCAGTTTCAAAAATCATAACAAAAACCTGATCAAATTGCTGGAATCTCTTTATCATGCTCCCCTCCATCCTCCCCGGTCCGACGCCAGCCATCCAGCGCTAGAGCCGAACGCATCAACTGGCAGACCTTGTCTGAGCATCGCGAGTTGGCGCGCCCTCCTGTGACCGGCGTTCGCCTTCTCTGATGAGGCCGGACGGGGCGTCACTGGTTTTGGCCACTTTTGCCAAAGGTAGGGTCGCGCCCTGCGGAACGCCGCAAGCAAGTCGGGCTCGGCTGCCGGGCCGAAACCCAGCATCACCAATAAACGTTTGGACATTGTTGTTGAATGAACGAGTTGAACGCGTTCCACCTGCCCAAGGTTGTTGACTGGAAGAAACTAAGATGAATTCCCAATTAAAAATGTCGGGAAGGTCGACGGGGGAGAAGTAAAAAGGCTGTGACGAAAACAGGAAGGAAAAACAGGCGCATGGAGCTGATCACTCCACATGAAAACCCAGCAGCTATTCACCGCCTTTTTGCACGTAGTTTTTCACAAATTCGGCGGCATTTTCTTCGAGCACTTTATCGATCTCGTCAACCAGGTCATCCATTTCTTCTTTCAACCGTTCGCCCGTTTCGGCCACCTTGGGATTGGCTTGGATTTCTTCAGATTCTTGAGGAGCACTTGGCTTCTTGGACTCGTGCTTTCGATCTTGTTTATCCATCAATCCACCCCCATAATTCCGTACAATGAAACACTTGATTTGAGCCTACTCCACCCTTTCCTGGAGCGTCAAGATTGGCACATGCGGTGGACATCAAACATCAATTGCTCCCCTTTCTGGCAATGTGATACATTGACGGCTTTGGGCGATTAGCTCAGTGGGAGAGCGCTGCCTTCACACGGCAGAGGTCACTGGTTCGATCCCAGTATCGCCCACCATACAACTCGTCATTCCTCCATTCGTCATTTTTTTCTAAACCAAGGTAACAGACGATAGTGAATTCGCGATGACCGCGACCCCTATCCAGCCTCTCCAACGATCAATTGCCCGTGGGCCCCTCGGAAAGAGCCTTGTCGGATTTTTTTGCCTGTGCGTCCTCACGCATTGCTCCAGTACTCTTCCGCCATCACCCTTGCCCCCTTCCGCCAGTGACCTCAATTTGTTAGGTCAAGCGCACCTTTGCCAGACCAAAACAGAGGCCACAGCCAGTTGGTTAAGGCCAGGCAGCCAGAAAACTGCCTGGGGCAATGGAAGCGAATATTTTCAAGAAATTTCCGTACCCAATAAACAGGGACAATGGGTGGTCTTCAATAAAGATGAAACACTCGTTGGGGTGATCACCGTCTTTCCAGATGGCTTATCATTGGAGGACTATCCCACACTTCGAAAGACACTGTCCCAGTTGCCTCCAGCCCGTGAGTTTTATCTCACATCCTCTCAGCTCCTTGAAGGACAGATCCCTGATTCAGCCACGCTGTACCGCACCGGAGAAGCCAAGACGACCCATCAATATTATGTTCGGCATCGACCTGGAAAGGACGACCAATTGATCATGGCCGTCTTTGTCCTGGATCCCTATGAACCGCTGTTGGATGGAAGCCATCCAAGATTTCTTTCCTATTTGGATACATCCTCCTCTCAACTTGAACCGAAGACGACGCCACTCACCACACCATCATCGACTGACAAAGACTTTTTGGGTTTACAACAATTTGCGAGAGGCGAGATAGCCTTATTTGCTTCCTGCGGCACCCCACATCCCGACATTGCCCAGGATGCCTATCAACGCGCCATTCAGTATGGACTCTCCGAGACCAAGCAACGTGCTGAAGCGCACCATCGTCTTGGGCTGGCTCTCACACATCTCGGAAAATTTCCCGAAGCCCAAAAGTCGATTGAAGCGGCCTTGGCCATCCTACCCCATGCGTCCAATATTCTGAACAGTTATGGAACCGTGTTGGTGAAACTGGAGAACATCCCCGCAGGCATCCAGGCCTATGAACAAGCCTTGGCCCTGCAACCGGCTTATGCTCAAGCCAGATTCAATTTGGCCAAAGTGTTTGAATCAATTAATCCCAAACGCGCCATTCAAGAATACGAAACATTCATCGTGCTGGCCGAGGACAATCCGGACGAAGCCGCAAAAGTAGCCGTTGCCAAAGCCAAAATTAAAACGTTACAACATCAATGAACCCGATGCGGAAAAAATGGCCCGGCACGAGAGCGGCCACTTGTGATTGTGTATGAAATTTTATGGAGTACGTCGCGGCCGTACTACTGGAGTGTTTGACAGCTGGGATGCGTGCCGAAAACAAGTGTACAAATTCCCCGACGCTGAATTTAAAGCCTTCCCTACACGGGAAGAAGCATGGGCGTTTGTCTCTCCCCCTGACCCACCCCTGAGAAAAGTCAAAGGGCCATCTGATGTATCGTCGCCTTCTACTACCGAGATTTGGGTGGACGGATCCTGTTTTCCCCAAAGTGATGGTTCTCTGAGAATTGGATGGGGGGTGCTGGTCAAGCAGGAGAGTAAAGAAGCCTACCGTGCTCAGGGCAATGACATTCCTCCTGAAGCCGTTGTCCATCGAAACGTCGCCGGAGAAATTTTCGGCATCCTGAAAGCCCTGGAATGGTGCCAGGAACAGGGGATTGTAGAGGTGACGATCTACTTTGATTATCAAGGATTGGAAAGCTGGGCGACAGGAGCTTGGCGAGCGAAATTGCCCTTTACGCAACTATACGCTCAAACGGTGAAGGCATCAGGCATCACGATTCATTGGATCAAGGTCAAGGCCCATTCGGGAATTCCAGAAAACGATATTGTTGATCAATTAGCGAAGGAAGGAGCGATGAGTCAGGACATGGACCAGGAAAAGAGCTAATGCGGATGGAGGATAAGAGATAAATTGACAGAGAACATTTCGTCTTATAATTTCCCCTCCCCTTTTAAATAACTTCTGAAGCGTCCCATCAGTTCCTCACCAAGCACCCCGACATCCGGTTTGTTTTTCATGTAATCCCGGATTTCTTCCAAGCGGTGCTCAGCTTGCTCATTGCCTTTTAATCGTTTGACCTTGCCAAGAGCATCATCAAACGCATCAAACGTCAGTTCTTTATACCCAAAGGCTCGAATGCGTTTGACGGCTTTCATCATGGCTTCATTTCTGAACACCGTCAAATGCTCCGAATCAATTTCTTCCAAACCGAGCTTTCGTGCCCGTCGCTCGGCAGCTTTCCGAATGCCGCTCCGAACAAAATCAGGAGAAGTCTGAAGGCGTTTCCATGCCTCATCGGCCCAGGCCACCTGTGTTTGCGGCGCTTCCCACAGACGGAGTAAGGATTCTGCATTAATACGGGTAATCCCCTGTTCACGTGCCAAATCCTCGGCGTCATGCTTCAACATATCTGCCACAAATTCCTTGGCCATGGGCGGGGAATGTGCAATTTTTTGCTGTAAGAGAGCAAGCGCTTCTTCAGTCCATTCCAACGGAAGGCCGACCTGCTCTTGCAAATCACCCAACGCTTCGACCTTCTCAAATAATTCGACATTGACTTCCATATGGCCACGTTCTTTGGCCACATCTTCGGCAATATTGGCGATCATGCTGCGCATGAACTCTGGAATCGATTCTAACCGTTTTTTGGCTTCGGCGGTCCAAGGCAGTTTGCCGGCAGCCATAGCGTCGGCGGCCTGAGACATCCCGGCTTCCCCTCCCATTTGCCCCATCATTTGGTTTTTGAATTGATCGAGAATATCAACCGTAATCTCAGCATAGCCAAGTTCTTTGGCTTTTTTCTCCGCCAAGCGACGAACCATTCCCCTTAAGAAAGTGGGGGCACGCTCAAGGCGAGAGAGTGCTTCTTCCGTCCAGAGAATGTCTTCTACTGTTGGCGATGGATCAGAGGTCGACATAGATCACGACGCGACTTTTTCCTCAGGATTGAGTAATTCTTTTATTTCTTTGCCCGCTTTAAAAAATGGCATGCGTTTTTCAGGAACAGAAACCGATTCTCCTGTTTTGGGATTTCGCCCCTCTTTGGTTTGTCGATGACGGAGACGAAAACTCCCAAACCCTCGAATTTCAGTCTTTTCCCCACGCTTCAGAGAATCGCGGATTGAATCAAAAATGGTGTTGACCACCTGCTCGGCCTGTCGTCGACTTAATTGGGGAGCCTTTTCCGCCAACTTCTCGATGAGATCCGCTTTTGTCATCCAATCCTCCTTGTCTTGACTAGGCCACCCAGAGATAGAGCAATGGAGCCGAAAACCGTGAAGGCGCCAAGCTACGGATCCTGCCTAAAAAGGTACTTTCAAGAAATTCTTGAAATGAAAAAGGTTTTGTGGTCTCCAACACTCGAGGGGTACCTTCAATTCCACCCAATTCACCCGCTAACTTGATCGCATCGTGCAAATCCCCGATTTCATCAATCAACAACACGGATTTGGCTTGTCGGCCCGTGAACACTCTTCCATCGGCTAGCTGTTCGACTTCAGCAGCATCCATTGACCGACCATCGGCGACCGCTTCAACAAACTGGCTCAGCGTATCATTCATGACGGATTCCAACAATTGCCGCTCCTCTTCCACCATTGGACGAAACGGCGACCCAAGATCCTTAAATTTTCCCGTTTTAACTACCACGCTTTTGATGCCAATTTTCTCTAACAATTCCTGAAAATTAGCCATCTGCATAATCACGCCAATGCTCCCCGTTAACGTCCCAGGGTTAGCCAGAATCCGGTCCGTGGCGACGGCAATATAATAGCCTCCAGATGCGGCAACGGTTCCCATAGAGGCCACCACCGTTTTGTTATGCTCTTTTCTGACTCGCTTGACAGCATTGTAGATTTCTTGCGACGGCGCCACTCCGCCGCCTGGGCTATCAATCCTGACTACAATGGCCTTCACTAATGGGTCCTCCGCAAAGGCTTGGAGTTCTTCAACTGCTTGAGAAGAATCCATAATAGGGCCTTCAACGCGCACAATGGCGACGCCGTCTTTGCCTGCGACTAAAAGTTCCGGCAAGACAGCCTTGCCGATCATGAACATGACCAAGCCTGCCAGGAGCATCCAGAACACACGCTTCCATCGGGGATACCCGTCATTCATCAGGACGTGTACTTTCGTGGAGACATGTGATTCGACTCCTTACCCATTGGATTCGGAATTGCCACCGTCTCCTTGATCTGAAGCCTGAGCCATGCGACCTAAGCTTTGGTCGACCGTTCCTTGGCTACTATTAAATTTCTCGACTTCGCTTTGTTCAACGTCTTTTAAATGCTCCCATAAACTGAGGGCGATTTTTCGATCTTCGCAATCAACCTTCACAATCTTCGCGACCACTTCTTGGCCAACAGCAAATTTCTCTTCCAAGCCCTCTTGCATGTCTGGCCCAATTTCACTGACATGAATGAGACCTTCCACTCCACCTTCTAATTCCACAAACACGCCAAAATCCGCGACCTTGGATACCTGCCCGATCGCATTCTCCCCGACATGATATCGTTGGGGAATGTCACTGACCCACGGATCGGGAATCAATTGCTTATATCCCAGAGACAAACGCTCTTTGTCTTTATCGATCTTCAGTATCACCGCGTTGACGGATTGGCCTTTCTTGAACAATTCCGAAGGATGCTTAATATGTTTAATCCAGGACATATCAGAAATATGGATTAAGCCGTCCACGCCTTCGTCCAATCCTACAAACGCCCCAAAGTCGGTCACACTTTTCACTTTGCCTTCGATCTGAGTTCCTTCAGGATATTTTTGTTCAATGATGTCCCATGGATTCGGTGCGGTTTGTTTCATTCCCAAAGAAATTTTTCGGCTATGCTGATCAACATGGAGCACTTGCGCTTCGATCTGGTCTCCAACGGAAACCACT
>Ga0224496_10002002_pt1 | contig 12366 bp, 10 predicted proteins | sample SF_Jul11_sed_USG_2_FD_168127 | JGI IMG/M metagenome (GOLD analysis project Ga0224496, IMG submission 168127) | Sediment microbial communities from San Francisco Bay, California, United States - SF_Jul11_sed_USGS_8_1 | ecosystem: Environmental > Aquatic > Marine > Sediment | place: USA... | reverse complement strand
CTTGCCGGTACTTCCGCTTTCGCCGGCTGCGGCGGCCGTGCCTATGTTTACGATGCGGTCGATCAGCCCGGCTTTCGGGAACGTGCGGAAACGAAGACCGAAGCTACGGTCCGGGTCTCCGCCACGGTGCCGGGGCGGGAGGAAACCAAGTCGGTGTTTGGCATCGATCTTTACGGACAGGGCATTCAGCCGGTCTGGCTCGAGATCGATAACGCCGGCGATGTACAGGTTCGTTATGCCGTGGTCAGTACGGACCGCTACTATTTTTCCCCTCTCGAAGTCGCCTACAAGAACCGCGGCGGCTTCTCGGCTGAGGGTCGCGCCGACATGGAGAAACGCTTCAACGAGCTCGCCATGCCACGCTATATCGACCCTGGCGAGACTCGTTCCGGTTTCGTTTTTACGCATGCGGCCCTGGGCGCAAAAGGCTTCAATGTCGACGTGTTCGGCAACAAGACTTTACACAACTTCACCTTTTTGCTGCGTGTTCCCGGCTTCATGCCCGACTATGCAAACTTCGATGCCGCAACCATCTATCCGGCCGACCAAGTCAGCAGCTACGACGACGATCAGCTTGTGGACGCGTTGCGGAATATGCCGTGCTGTAGCACAGACCAGAGTGGTCAGACGGCCCGTGAACCAATCAACATCATGCTTATAGGTGAAGGTCCGGAGCTTCTGAAAGCCTTGTTGCGCAGCGGCTGGACTGAAACCTCGGCAAAGGAAGCAGCCGAACAGCAGCCGCAGTATTTGTTTGGCCGAGCGCAGGACGCGATTTTCAAGTACGAATCGCTGCAGGGCGACAGCGTGTATGAAATCCGATTCTGGCTGGCGCCGGTAATGTCCGGAGAGGACCGTGTGTGGCTCGGCCAGATCCGCCATTTCTACCTGTGGGGCGGATCAATACGTCGCTTCGACCCGGACGTCGACAATGCCCGTGACTTCGCGATGCAGAAATTCCTTTACGGGCAGGCGCTGCAGGCGATCGGCTGGCTGGCCGGCGCAGCGATCGTGCCGGCCGAATCGTTCTGGGACCTTCTGATCAACACGCCCCACTTCACGGACGGTTATCGTATCGTGCTGTGGCTCGCGGCAGATCCGGTGTCGGCTGTCGATATCGACGTGAAGGAATGGGATCCACCGCCGCGGAGGGGACAATGAACGTCCTGCTGTCTCACGCTCGATTGAGCCTGCGCCTGGCCGCCCTGCTGCTCCCGTTCTGCCTTGCGGGATGTGCCGCCGGCTTCGACCCGAAACCGATGGCGAGCGTACCGTTCCGCGACCGCGCGGTCACGCAGGCCGACAGCGGAGTCCGGGTTACCACGGCGGTGCCGGACGCAAAGGAATCACGCGAGCTTTTCGGCGTATCGCTTTACAAAAAGGGTATCCAGCCGGTCTGGATCGAGATCGAGAACTCGACCGGCGCCGATGTGTTGTTCCTGCCATTCGGCGTCGACAGCGACTACTACTCGCCGCTGGAGGTAGCGGCCCTGAATCGGAAAAGATCAGCGCGCCAGCAGGCCGAACAGCTCTTTTTTCTAAACGGTGTTGATCTGGCCATCAGGCCGGGCGAAACGCGATCCGGTTTCGTATTCACGAATCTGGACCGGGGTACGAAAGCCTTCAACGTCGACATTTTCAATGACGATGATACCTGGCAGTTCACCTTCTTCGTGTCGGTGCCCGGTCTTGCTACCGATCACGGGAACGTGGATTTCAAGACGCTGTATCCGGACGATCGGATCACTCACTACACGGACGCCGCGGAATTTATCGAGGCGCTGCAACAGTTGCCTTGCTGCGTCAAAGACTCCAAAGGTGAGAATAATGGAGATCCGCTGAACCTGGTCATCATTGGTGAGCCTCTCGACATTTACTATGCGGTTATCCGCGCTGCCTGGGATGAGACCGAAGTGGTCAGCGCCGCCTCGGGGATGAAGACCGCAATGGCGTTCATCACCGGCGGCAAGTACCGTTACTCCCCCGTGAGCAGTCTATACGTGTTCGGCCGTCGCCAGGATATCGCGCTACAACGAATTCGGGAAAACATCAACGAGCGCAATCATTTCCGACTCTGGCTCGCACCAATGACGTTTCAGGGTCAATCCGTCTGGATCGGTCAGATCAGTCGTGATATTGGCGTCCGGTTCACCAGAAAAACGATCACGACGCACAAGATCGATCCGGACGTGGACGAGACTCGCGAATTCCTGATCGAGAATCTTGCCTACAACCAGGTATTATCCCAGTTCGCCTACGTCGGCGGCGTGGGCGCGGCGCCTATCGACAGTCCGCGTGGCAACCTGACCGGCGACCCCTACTTTACCGACGGGTTACGCGCCGTGATCTGGATACCGTCTAAACCAAAAGACCTGCAAGACGTCAGGTACATCGAATGGTCGGATCCGGAGGACTAGATTCCGGCTTGCTGCCAGGCTGATACGCGCTTGTCGCAGGCATCTGTCGCGGCACCCTAACCCCAATTGGCACTCAGGTAGATGTAGGCGCCTTGATACTCAAGCTCGACGTTGCCTGTCCATTCCGGTTTGTCGACGTCGAGCGACAGCCGGATTAGTTGGTATTTTGCGCCGATGCCGAGGTGCTTCGATAGCTGGTAATCGACACCCACGGCCATGTTCAGCAGGCCACCGCTGTAATCGCCAATTGACGCTGCCAGCCAGTCGGTCCGTGCACTAAGTAGCCATTCTGGCGAAGGCGACCAGGCATACCATGCGCCAATGTTCGGCAGCGGCGCCGTTGTGCCGACAGCGCGCGTCTGGTTCACTTCCTGGACACCGTTTACGATGATATCGCCCGATAAACTCAGGTTCACACTCAGGCGGTGCAAACCGGCTCCAATGCCGTAACTGCTATTCTCTTTCTTGCTGAACTCGCGGCCAACAAACGTGCGTAGAACGTTGGTGTTTGTCCCTGCAGAAACGCTGGAGCCTTGCTCGAAGATGACGTCGCCAAAATCGACATCCTCCTGCAGAACCGCTGTGCCGGAACGTCCGACTTCGAAATACTGCAGGTGGGCGGACCACTTCGGCGTAAACCGCCAGTCAAAGTTTCCCGAAATCAGGGTGTCCTTGTTCGAAACTCCAAGCTGACCCTCAAGGTCGAAGTCCGGATTCTCGATAATCGCGCCTGCATCGACGCCGGCCTTGAAATCGACTCTCGGCAGGAACGTGCCGCCCTGCACGATGAACTTGCTTGTCAGCTGCGGATGAGTGTCGGCGGTCGCACTGTTGCAGATTGCAAGAAGCAGGAACGTAGCCAAATAGGCGGATTTCATTTTCATAGTCTCACTGCACTCAAGGCGGAAGGTTGCCGCGCCGGGTTCAGCCTTGAATAACCCGCCGCAATGAATCTATGTGGCTAATAACGAGGCGTCTCGTCTGTTGAGACAAGACGCCCACACTTGTCGTCAGAAACTCCAGCCGTACTCAAGTTTAATCGCGTTTAGCGTTGGTTCCGCTGCATCCCCACCAACATCGAGCCTGTAGGCGCTATAGCTACCACGAATGAACGAACCACCCGCTAATTCGTAGCGCAATCCCAGAGCGCCGCCATAGGAAAATTCAGTTTGAGAATAGGTCCTGTAGTAGCCCGAGCAGATGTAGCCCCACCACGGGTGCCACCAACAACCCGTCACCGGCGGGCCGTCGGCTACGTTCGAGTCGATATAAGTCCAGCCAGCGCCAAGTTCAGCGAACGGCGTAAACGGGCCATCCAAAAGATGGAAGGTACCCTTGATGCGGCCGTTGAACTGCGAAAACTTGTGATCGATACGCCGTGTGTTGGTCGGGTCGTTTTCATCGGCAATGATCGCCGTATATTTCGGGCTCAGAAAATCGAAGTCGGCGCTTAACGCCAGCTTGCTCGTAAAGTTGTAGCCAATGTTGAACGCTATTCCGAGGTCACTCTTCAGGTCCAGCGACGAACCGCCTGTACCATCCGGACTATCCCCGTCCTGATATATGCCACCAATGGAAAAATCCCAGGTTTTAGCCCTGTCGCGGCTGTAACCCTGGGCGAAGGTCAGCGTTGGCAGTAGCACGAGGAGAAGGAAGGTTGTTGTTGCAATACGCATTGTTTGTTTGTCCTATAAAAAATAATTACCGGAGACCACGCAACGGGGCTCACATCGCAAGTGGGATAGCCGATTGCAGCTTCAGCCGGGCAATGGCGTCGAGCCGCATTTCTATCTGCAAGAATCGCGCAACCATAACGCCAGGAACGATCTTTGCAAATTTCTTCACGTAACGCTGCTTCAGCTTTTCGTGATCCAGATCGAGCTTCAACGATTCATTCAGCAGGCGCAATGCCTGTTCATCAGTCAGCTTGGAATATTCTCGGCCATACTGCGTAATTACAGCGACCACACGGTCGTCGAGTTTGGCAACCTGTTCGCGATATTCCCGGTACAGGGGCCAGAATTCGAGGCTTTCGCTTTCCGTTAGCGCCAGGTTTTCGGCGACGATCAGATGCCGCTGAGTCTCGGATACCTGCCGCTGAGCGGCGATAGCGCTGTTCAGTGCGCCCATGTCTATATCGTTTTCCTGCGCCACGAGCTGCAACGGAGCGACAGCGATCAGGACGATCACGAGTATTTTGCTAATCGACATTGCTAATTCAAGTTAGTGTTAATGAAGGGCGAAGCGTAAAGTTAATTATTCAGCCACGCTTCGCAAGCCATGCAACTTCAGGTAGTCAGCCGCCGTTGCGCAACATGTGAGTCAGGAGTGCCTGCGATACATCACCGGTCTCGAGTAACTCTTTGCTTTTCTGATACTGCCTGATGGCGTCGGTCAGATCGGGGCCCGCCTGACCCAAGGGGCCCGGTTCGAAGCCCAGTCGGATCAACGACTTTTGCGTCTCGATAATCAGTGTCTCGTCGCCGGACGCCGGGGGCACTGCGGCGCGTTGTTCTTCGATGCGTCGTATTTCGGCTTGCTGCTCTGCCTCCCACCTAGCCCGGCGTTGCTCTGCCTCCGCCTGTTGTTCTCGCTGACGTTGCTGTTGACCCGTCGATTTCGCCGCACCGATCACACCACCGATGATGGCGCCGGTCCTGGCCGCTTTGCGACCGCCGACCATATTACCGAGAACTGCGCCACCCAGCGCGCCGTCAAACATGCCCGCCTGTGCCACAGGGAGGCCCAAGGCAAACGTGATAATGACGGTCACAAGAATCAAATTTAGACGCTTCATTGTTCTTTATCCTCCAGTTTGCCGTCACGCCACGTTTCAACCAGTGACATGCCATCGGAGGTCTTGACTTCGACCTCCCCATCCGGCCAGCCGGCCTTGAATTGTCCCGTTATGACCCGCCCGTCGGCACTCGTGAAGCGGCCCTTGCCATTTGGAAGCCCGTCAGCAAATTCGCCCTCGAACAGATCGCCATCAATGCCTTCATAGCGTCCTTCACCTGAAAACACTCCCGCCAGAAATTTGCCTTTGTAATAATCGCCGTTTGCGCCGAGCCACTCGCCGCTGCCTTCGAGTTCGTCATTCTCGAAAGTTCCGCGGTACTGCTCACCGCTCGCGATTATAAGGTGGCCTGTTCCATGCATCTTGCCGCGTAACAGATCGCCCGTGTACTGGTCGCCCACCGCCGTTCTCAACACACCGTTGCCGGATAGATCGGCGCTGCTCATGCGACCTTCAAACGTTATGCCTTCGGCTGTTTTCGCAACCAGATACCCGTCAATTTCGTTACCCTTGAACCGGCCTTCGAAGCGGTCATGGCCTCCCGACGCGTTGACGATATACAAGATTCCCTGCCCGTTTGCCTTGCCACCGACCATCGCGCCATCGTATCGGCCAAGCAGCTTACCGTCATCGATCCAGCTCAGAACACCGTCGCCGCTTGCGTGATTATTCTCGTCACAATCACCTGACCAGGACACCAGCACTGTCGTCTCCGGGTCATCTTGGTCAAACACAGTGCAACCGGATATCGGATCCGCGTGCCAGGTTTCTGCGAGCGAAATACTGCTGGCGAAGACAAGCAACGACAGACCCGCTTTCCAGGAAAGATTTCTCATATACATTGTAATTATCGCTCGTTTGAAGTTGAGTGAAGGAGCCGTCCATGTCGAGCCGTCAACAAAGACCTCGCGGCGCTGCGGCTCAACGTCGCATAGACGGGCGCGGCATCGACGGGATCGAAGGCATCCGCGACGGGCCACCCATCGAAGGCATACGTCCCGGGCTTGGTCCCCGCTCGATCGGATTCATCGGACGCGGGCCGCCATACGAAGGCGGTGGACGCATGCCCGGCGGCCGACCGCCGTACGGCGGATAAGGCCGCCCGTACATGGGGCCATAGTAGCCACTGCCGTAGTAGCCGGTGCCAACACCGACGGATCCATAGACCCGTGGAGAATAGCCGCCGTAGGAACTGCAGCCAGCTGCAAACCCTGCCGTCAGCAAGGCGACGGCAGCCGCGAGTGCCAGAGCACGGTAACGGATAGTCATTCGGCTGTCTCCTCGTAATCCCAGGTCATTAGCCCGACCACCGCTCCGGTGGGATCGGCGATCACGGCAAGGTCGCCGCCCGGCACGTCGTCCCGGGGCGGCAGCAGTAGTTGCGCTCCGAGCGCCTGGGCACGCACCGCGGCGTCTGCGGCGTCCGCGACGCGTACGAACGGTACCCAGACCGCAGGCCGGTCGTCACCCACCTTGCTGATGCCGGCGCGGGCATAACCGCCAGCCGACAGCAGCAGATCGTCTTCGCTACCGACATCCCAACGTGAAATCGTGTCGTAATTGCCGATCGCGGCATAGAAGTCCGCCGCCTGCACCGAGTTCTTTACAGCGAGCTGGATCCAAATCCAGTCGCCCATACGCGACTGATAATCGGCCGGATCGCCGCTGTCCGAGCGCACGATGCCAAACAGCGCGCCCACCGGGTCGGAGAAGATGGCGAAATCACCCCGCCCGTTGACCTTAACGACCGGCACCAGCGTTTCGCCGCCCAGTGACACTATTTGTCTGGCCGAGACCTCAGCATTGGGGACCGAGACGTAGGAGACCCAGATCGCGCCAGCGACTTCGCCTTTCTGGCGGTCCCGCTGTACGAGGCCGGCAATCGGAATGCCGTCATTTTCTGCCAGGTCGTAAGCGTCTACGCCACTGCCGATCGTGCGCCATGTCCAGCCAAGTAATTCCGAATAAAACTGCCTCGCCTGCTCGTCGTCCTCGACGAATAAGTCTGCCCAGACAAATTTGCCGGGGAGCTGGACGTGCGTGGGTGGATCGGCAAGCGGGGGTAAAGGAGGCAGCGTCACTGCGTCGTCAGCTTGCGCGACATGACCGCACAATGCCAACACGCTCACGAGTGCGACTCGGTTCAACATCACACGCGCGCGCACTTCAGGCTGGCCAGCGCCAGCCTTGCGGCGGTCATCCCTGCAGGCGCTTGAAGGCTGCCGCCTCACGAGAAATGATACGAAACGAAAAAGACGGTTCATGAAATGCACTTGTGCGAATCCCCATAGGCCGGGTTAACGTCGCCAAACCGTAGCAGCTAAAGTCCCGCAATAATTGACAATTGGTGACATTGTTTTTTCTTTTGGTGACAACCTCCCGTGGATTTCTGTCATGAATTACCAAAATATTGTCCTGAATTGATTATATTCGGTTGTGGCAACTTGTTATGCTTGCCAGAGTGATAACCTCGGTAGCACGGCTCGAGATCAGCCATTTGCAATACATTAGCTACCCACGACATGCGCTCCGATATTCTCGGACGGCGCCGAAGGCCCTGCAATAAAATGCGACCAACAGCATTATTTTCCTCCTCGATACGCCCTTTTCTAGCGCTCATAGCCACCGTTCTCTCTGTAGCCGCCTGCGAGCAGGAGGCTCCTCGCGAAGCGCCGCCGCTCGAGGTCGCCGTTCTTAAAGTCGAGGCGCGTGACATCCCGCTTTACCTGGATATGGTCGGGCAGACCCAGGGCTCGGTCGACATCCCGATCAGGGCACGCGTGGACGGCGTGCTGGAGGAAATGCATTTTCTCGAAGGCCGGCCAGTTACAAAAGGGCAGCTGCTGTATGTCATCGATTCGCGCCCCTACCAGTCGCAAGTGGCCGAGGCGGAAGGTCGCCTGGCCCAGGCCCGCACCAGCCTTGCCAAAGCGAGCAGTGATCTCGACCGCATCCGCCCGCTGGCCGAAATGGACGCTGTCAGCAAACAGGATCTGGATGGGGCCATCGCACAGTTCGAAGCGGCTGAGGGCGCTATGCAGGCCGCGATTGCACAGGTCGACCAGGCAGAAATCCAGCTCAGCTACACGCGGATCAAAGCGCCGGTAGCAGGTCTCATCGGAATCACGCGGGCCAAGGTCGGCGAATATGTCGGCCGCTCGCCGAATCCGGTGGTGCTGAACGTCGTGTCTCGGACCGACCCGATTCGCGTGCGCTTTTCCATCAATGAACGCGAATACCTGCAGTTTAGCCGCCGCCTCGCGAGCGAGATGCGGAACATCGATACGAAGGATGCCACGGACGCGGAACTGCAACTGATTCTTGCGGACAGCACGATCCATCCGCAACGCGGCCGGATCGTAACGTTCAACGCCGCGATTGATCCAACGACCGGCACACTGACACTCGAAGCCGATTTTCCCAATCCCGAACGACTGGTGCTCCCGGGGCAGTTCGCCCGCGTGCGTGGCATGGTCGAGATGCGCAGCGGCGCGATTGCCGTGCCACAACGCGCCGTAATGGAGACCCAGGGTCTTTTCCAACTCGCGGTGGTCGCCGATGACAATACCGTAGAGCTGCGCCGCGTCGTGATGGGGCCGCGCACCGACGGGCTGTGGATCGTCGATTCCGGCCTGAAGGTCAGCGAGCGTATCGCACTGGAAGGTCTGCAGCGCCTGCGCACGGGCATGAGCGTCGTGCCGACGGACCCGGAAGCATCCGTCACCGCAGAGCAGGAATAAACGATGGCTGAGTTTTTCGTTCGCCGACCGATTGTCGCCATGGTGATCGCGATAATCATGGTCCTCGTAGGACTGCTCGCGATGAACTCCTTGCCGATCGCCCAGTATCCCGAGATCACCCCACCGATGGTATCCGTCACGGCGAGCTATACCGGGGCCAATGCCGTCAACGTAGAGCAATCGGTCGCAACACCCATTGAGCAAAAGGTCAATGGCGTGGAAAACATGATCTACATGAAGTCGACCAACGCCAGCGACGGCTCGATGAAACTGGACGTCTCGTTCGAGGTCGGCACCAACCTCGATACGGCTAACGTGCTAACCCAAAACAGGGTATCCGAAGCGCAGGCATTGCTGCCCGAGGAAGTAAAGCGGCTCGGTGTGACGGTGAAGAAACAGCTCTCGTTCCCGCTGCTCCTCATTTCGCTGGTCTCACCAAACGGCACCTACGACGCCGACTACCTGACCAACTACGCGACCATCAATGTCCTCGACGCACTGTCGCGTATCCAGGGCATCGGCTCCGCCACGGTCGTCGGCGGTACCTCGTTTGAGTACGCAATGCGTGTATGGGTGCGGCCCGACCAGCTGGCCAAGCTCGGTATCACCGTGCCAGACATTACCAGCGCACTGCGGCAGCAGAACGTGCTGATACCGGCCGGCCAGATCGGCGGTCCACCCGCACCGCCGGGTACCGAGTTCACCTACACCGTGCAAACCCCCGGCAGGCTGGTCACGGCCGAAGAATTCGGCAATGTCGTGGTGCGCTCGAATCCAGACGGCTCGCAGGTCTTCCTGCGCGACGTAGCACGCATCGAACTCGGCACGCAGGCCTATGTCGTGTCAGCGAGGCTCAACCAGGCACCGACGGCATCGCTGACGATCTACCAGCTGCCCGACGCCAACGGCCTCGACGTAGCCAAGAATGTCTTCGCCGAGATGGATCGCCTCAAGCAACGTTTTCCGGAAGACCTCGACTACGTGGTCTCGCTGGATACAACGCGGCCCGTGGAGGCTAGTATCCGGGAGATTGTCATCACGATTTTCCAGGCGGTCGGACTGGTTATCCTGGTGGTCTATATATTCCTGCAAAACGCCCGTGCGACCTTGATCCCGACGCTGGCTGTGCCGGTATCGCTTATCGGTACCTTCGCCGTATTCCCGCTGCTCGGATTTTCCATCAACACACTGTCGCTGCTGGGCCTCGTGCTCGGGATTGGTATCGTTGTGGACAACGCCATCGTGGTCGTCGAGGCGGTCACAAAGAAAATGGAAGGTGGCATGAATTCGAAGGAAGCCACCGTCGAAGCGATGCGCGAGGTGTCGGCACCGATTATTGCCACGACTCTATCGCTGATCGCAGTTTTCGTGCCGGTAGCCATGATGGGTGGCATTACGGGTCGGCTCTACCAACAGTTTGCGATCACGATCGCGGTATCAGTGGCAATCTCCGCGATTAATGCGCTCACACTCAGCCCGGCATTGACGGCGGCGCTGCTTAAGCCACCGGGCGAACAGACGAGCACTTTCGACCGCTTCTTCCAGGCGTTCAACCGGGGGTTCGAGCGTGCTACAGAAAAGTTCATGGTATTCACGGCCTTTTTCACCACCAGTCTGATCCGGGCTGGCGCGCTGCTTGCTGCGCTGGTCATAGGCCTCGTCATGTTATTTGCCGCGCTGCCGGGCGGTTTCGTGCCGGAGGAAGATCAGGGCTACGTGGTCGCCGCGGTGCAGCTGCCGGACGCAGCATCGCTCGAGCGGACCGAAGCGGTTATGGCCGACATCGAGAAGATCATCGCGGAATTCGATGCCATTGAGAGCGCTACGGCCGTGAGCGGTTTCAGCGCGCTGACGTCGACGACCTCGTCGAACGCCGGATTCATTTTTATACAGCTCAAGGATTGGGACGATCGCCCGGACGAGCGCGATAACGCGCAGAACATCGTGCGACGACTCAACGAGCAGTTCGCCGCGCGGGTTACTGAAGCCCTGGCCTTCGCATTCGGGCCGCCGGCTATTCCCGGCCTCGGCACCGGGTCCGGCTTTACCATGATGCTGCAGGACCTGGGCGGCAATTCCCCTGAGTTCCTGGCGAACCAGGCCGACCAGTTCATCGCAGCGGCGAGTGCGCGGCCGGAAATTGCCAGCGTCGGAACGCTGTACCGCGCCGGTGTACCGCAGGTGGCCCTGGACATCGACAAGCCCAAGGCCCTGAAGCTCGGCGTACCACTGGCTGACATCAATACCTCCATCGGTGCATTCCTCGGCGGCGCGTACGTCAACGACTTCAATCGCTTCGGCCGTCTTTATAAGGTGTATGTTCAGGCAGAGCCAGAGTACCGCGCCAGCGAGAACGGTATCCGCAGTTTCTACGTGCGCAACAACGAAGGCAGCATGGTGCCACTGTCTACGCTGGTAACGACCGGGCCGGCGCAAGGCGCCGAGTTCACGGCGCGATTCAACCTGTTTCGTTCGGCAGAACTGACCGGCCAGCCTGCCGCCGGCTACAGTTCCGCCCAGGCCCTCGATGCACTCGAGGAAGTGGCCGAAGAAACACTGCCATCCGACATGGGCTATGCCTGGTCCGACATGTCCTACCAGGAAAAGGCGGCCGCGGGCACGGGCGCTGCGGTCTTCGTCATGGCGCTGGTATTCGTCTTCCTGATCCTCGCCGCACAGTATGAAAGCTGGGCGCTGCCGATCTCCGTGTTGCTCGGCACGCCTATTGCGGTTTTCGGCGCCGTTGGCGGGCTGTGGATTGCCCGATTGTTCAGCGAGAGCTACGTCAACAATGTGTTCGCGCAAATCGGCCTCGTGATGCTGATCGGTATGGCGGCCAAGAACGCCATCCTGATCGTGGAGTTCGCTAACCAGGAAATGATTGCCGGCAAGAGCGCCGTGCAAGCCGCCCTGGATGCGGCGCGATCGCGGTTTCGTCCGATCCTCATGACGGCCTTCTCTTTCATCCTCGGCGTACTGCCGCTACTCGTCGCTACCGGCGCCGGCGCGGAGGCGCGCAAAGTCATGGGTATGACCGTGTTCAGCGGCATGCTGGTAGCAACGGTCGTCGGGGTGCTGGTGATTCCCGCGATGTTCGTGTTCGTCGAGAAATACTTCAGCAGGCGCGCCGTGCCGAGTGTGTCGTCTTGATGCCTCGCCGCTTTGCCACTCTGTCGCTGCTGTTGCTCGCGGGCGGCTGCGCGCTCGGTCCAGACTACGAACGTCCCGAGATCGACACGCCCGACGGCTATGTGCAGCCGGTGCAGGAAGGCCAAAGCTTCGCCAATGCGCCGTGGTGGGAGCTGTTTGCCGATCAGGAGCTGCAGAAACTGATCCGCATTGCGCTGCAGGAAAACCAGGATCTCGGCATCGCCGTGTCACGCATCGAGGAGTTTCGTGCGATTCTCGGCGT
>Ga0224496_10002001_pt1 | contig 12372 bp, 13 predicted proteins | sample SF_Jul11_sed_USG_2_FD_168127 | JGI IMG/M metagenome (GOLD analysis project Ga0224496, IMG submission 168127) | Sediment microbial communities from San Francisco Bay, California, United States - SF_Jul11_sed_USGS_8_1 | ecosystem: Environmental > Aquatic > Marine > Sediment | place: USA... | reverse complement strand
TGCTGGTGGCGGTGGCATTGAGCCTGTTTGCTTATGACGACCCGGGTTATGTTTTGATTTCACGTGGTGAGATGGGTTATGAAATGAGCCTGACACTATTTACGGGCATATTAATCATTAGTTTCAGTGTATTTTATTTGTTATTGCGAGTTGTATTTCAGAGCTGGTCATTACCGCGACATCTGCGAGAGTGGCGGCAACGACGTAGCAGTAGAAAGGCGCGCCGACTTAGTATTCGAGGTCTTATCGAACTGGCTCAAGGTCATTGGAAGCAGGCCGAGCAGAATTTAATTAAATGTGCACATTACTCCGAGGCGCCACTGATAAATTATCTTTCTGCGGCACGTGCAGCCCAGAAACAGCTGGCTCATGATCGGCGGGATCATTATCTGGCTCTTGCTCACCAATCGACACCGGATTCAGATTTTGCAGTGAGATTGACGCAGGCTGAGCTGCAACTTGCGCACGGTCAATTTGAACAGTCATTGGCAACGCTGTTGCATCTTTATTCAATATCGCCTAAACATACACATGTATTGCTGTTGTTAATGCAGTTATATGAAAAGCTTCAAAGTTGGGGTGATCTAAAAGATATTTTACCAGCATTAAAAAAATATAAAATTATAACCGATGTGCAGCACAGGGAACTGTCGGTCAAAGTTTATAGTGAATTGCTAGAAATTGACGCAAAACAAAAACAGTTGAACATACTGGAAAACTTCTGGCAGGACTTACCGCGTAGTTTACGTCAGGATATACATCTGATAAAGCGGTATTGTTACTACTTAATTGAAGCAAAAGAATATGATCAGGCCGCTGAAATTTTAAGTCAGGCAATCAAGCAAAGCTGGGATCAGGATCTTGCATATTTATATGGTAAAGCAAATAGCAGCAAGATGAATAAACAGCTCGTGACTGCTGAAGGCTGGTTAAAGAGCCGTGAAAAAAATGCAGTGCTACTTTTAACTCTAGGACGATTGAGTCTTTATAACAAGCTCTGGGGCAAGGCACGTTCCTACCTTGAAGCCAGTATTGGCAATGAACCTTATCCAGAAACATATCGTGAGCTGGGTCTGCTGCTGGAACAGATGGAAGAAAAAGACAAAGCTGCAGAATGTTATCGCAATGGTATTATGTTAGGTGATAAAGCGCCCTGTAAACAGGCGTAAGTAACATTGAGTTCGCACAATTCCTTTTCATTTTTCAGACGTTGAATTATAGACATGCCTCGAGTCAGTCAATTACTAAGATTAATTAAGATAAGTTGGGTGCTGGTACGGCATGGGCTGGATGAGCTGGTACTGGCAACCCATCTATTCAGGCCGATACGTTTTATTGGGTTTTTCCTTCCATGGCACTGGCTATCACGTAATCAGGATGACCGGGGTGTGCGAATTCGACGTGCTCTGGAAGATCTTGGACCGATTTTTATTAAATTCGGGCAAATTCTTTCGACGCGCAGAGACTTGTTGCCGGATGATATTGCGATTGAGCTGGCCAAACTTCAGGATCAGGTGGCCCCTTTTCCCGGTGAGCAGGCAAAAGCCATTATTGAAAAAGCCTATGGTTGTAAGCTGGAAGAAATTTTTAGTGAATTTGATATCACTCCTCTGGCTTCCGCCTCAATTGCACAGGTTCATGCTGCGACCTTAAAGGATGGCCGAAAGATTGTGGTCAAGGTTCTGCGACCGAATATCCTGCCGGTTATCAAGCGTGATATCAGTCTGTTGTATGTCGTGGCAGATAAAATAGAACGATACTGGTCAATGGGGAAACAACTGCGGCCGAAGGAAGTCGTACGTGAGTTTGAAAAAACATTACTGGATGAGCTGGATCTCATGCGAGAAGCGGCGAATGCTGCCCAGTTACGCCGTAATTTTGCTAATTCGGAATTAATTTATATACCTGAGGCCTATTGGCCGCAAACACGTAAAAATGTAATGGTGCTGGAGCGTATTTCAGGTATACCCGTGAGCAATATTGAGGAACTCAAAAAAGCGGGCATTGATCTTAAGACTCTGGCAGAACGTGGCGTGATTATTTTCTTTACCCAGGTTTTCAGGCATAGTTTTTTTCATGCGGATATGCATCCTGGAAATATATTTGTCAGTCCAGATGGCCAATATATAGCGGTTGATTTTGGTATTATGGGTTCACTGAATACTTCCGATCAGCGCTACCTGGCAGAAAATTTTCTGGCCTTTTTTAATCGCGATTATCGGCGTGTTGCCGAGTTGCACGTTAAATCAGGTTGGGTGTCTTCAGATACCCGTGTAGAGGAATTTGAAGCAGCAATTCGAACAGTTTGTGAACCTATCTTTGATAAACCGTTAAAAGAAATTTCTTTTGGTCAGCTGTTGTTGCGCCTGTTCCAGACGGCTCGCCGGTTTAATATGCAGGTACAACCGCAACTGGTGTTATTACAAAAAACTTTATTAAATATTGAAGGACTGGGCAGACAGCTGTATCCGGATCTGGACTTATGGCAGACAGCAAAACCATTCCTGGAGGAATGGATCAAGGATCAAATTGGTCCACGAGCAATGATGCGGGAAGTGCAAAAAAATATACCGCAGTGGCTGGAGCAGACGCCCAAAATTCCCGGCCTGATTTATGAAGTACTGGAACAGGCCAGGCATGGAAAATTAAAAATGGAACTTGAAGAGTCTCAGCTTGAGGCATTACAAAATGAAATACGTCAGTCAGGTCGTCGAAATTTCTTTGCCATCACAGGTGGTAGCCTGCTGATTTCAGCGGCTGTTATTTTTGCACTGGATGGTTTTGGTAAAATGATGATTGCTGGCGCACCTGTATATACCTGGGCAGCAGGATTGTTGGGCATTGTATTTATATTGGCGGCCTGGCCGGATAGCTCAGAATAATGTGCCGAATAATATTTAGTTTAAAATAAAAATTGTTTAATGTATTAATATAATAATTAGTAATAATAGTTATCTTTGGAGCCGATATGTTAAAAAATACAAGTACTGAATTTGGAACTTTATCTAAAGGATTACATTGGGTCATGGCCCTGGTTATTTTTTCCCTGCTTGCCGTTGGTCTTTATATGGCGGCTCTGGACGAAAAAGACCCAGCCCGACTGGATATTTATAATCTGCATAAGTCATTTGGCGTCCTTGCTATGATGTTGATCGTGGCACGGATCGTCTGGCTTAAAATTACTCCTGCACCTGCGTTGCCTGCTGTTTTTGATTCCAGGGAGCGTATTATTATCAAGGGTGTTCAGGGCCTGCTTTATGTTGTGATGTTGTTGTTGCCTGTAAGTGGTTATGTGATGTCAACGGCAGCGGGATATTCTGTTCCATTTTTCGGTTTGATGGATATGCCGGTTCTGTTTAGTAAAAATAAGGAAATAGCTGAGTTTGCCCATGAAATGCATGAATTACTGGGTTATACCATTATATTATTTATCTTCCTGCATGTGGCTGGAGTGATCAAACATCGCCTGAAAGATAAGGGCGGCGACTCAGACATATTAAAACGGATGCTATAAAATTTTTTTGCAGGTTCGCTTTCAGGTGCATAGAAAATAGATTTTATGTTTTGCAAGGCGAATCTGATATTTTGATTCCTGCACTATTAATAAAATTAAGGCCGCATTAATGCGGCTTCAACTTCACGTCGTTTCTCCTTCCCTGCCAATAGCTCAATTAAGGTCAGGCTAAAATCCATTGCGGTGCCGGGGCCGCGTGAGGTAATGACCTTGCCATCAACGACAACAGGCTGTTCAAGATAAGTCATATTGTTCGTTAAACAAGCATCCAGACTACCTGGATAACTGGTTGCCCGTCGATTATCAAGCAGGCCAGCGCTGGCAAGGGCTTTGGGTGCAGCACAAATGGCAGCGGTATATCTGTTTGTGTTGTGCATGTCTTTCAGGAATTGCTGAACACGTGGGTCTTTCTGTAAGTTGGTTGCACCAGGCAGTCCGCCCGGTAATACAATCATATCAAAGTCTTTGTGTATGACCTGGTCAATAGTGGTATCTGCGATTAATACTACTCCCCTGCTTGCAGTGACAGGCTGGTCATCCAGTCCGGCAGTAATTACTTTAATACCGGCACGGCGAAGTAGATCGATAATAGTGACTGCTTCAAGTTCTTCGCAGCCCTGAGCTAACGGGACGAGGACAGTTGCCATGTGAGATTGCTCCGTGCTTTGCGAATTGAGATTAGCTGTGAGACAGGCACAAGTTTGATTCCGGTTTTTTCAAGAGTCGGCAGCCATTTTTCCAGTGCATAGAGGGTTTGTTTATAAGGGTGGCAGATAGCCAGTACAGAGCCTTTTTTATGGGCCTTTTTAATTAATAGTTTAAGTTGTTGGTGTATTACAGCACTGTTTTTTTCATAGTCCAGAAACAGGTCGCGCCGAGTGCCTCTAATGCCGCGTTTTGTGGCTTCTATCAATGCAACACTGTCACGAGTTGTACGGCTATCAACAAAATAAAGATCATTACGGAACATGGCGGTTTGCATAACCCAACGCATTAGTTTTGTGTTGCTGGTTAACAGGCTGCCCATGTGGTTATTAAAACCCCGTGCAAAGGGAATGGAGTTTATACTTTTACGCATGGTATTTTTAAATTCCATTTCATCAAGGTTTGAAGTAAGTCCTCCAGGACCCAGTAGATGTTCCGTTTCGGATTCCATTGGCAAATGTAGCATTACTTCCTTGTTTTGCATGTGTGCCTGATGAGCAAGTCGTTCCGAGTATGGCATGTGAGGCAGAAAAGCATAGGTAATTGCACCAGGCAAATTAACGGCACGTTTACCGTTATCAAGATGGTTTCCAAGATCATCTATAACAATACTGATAACAGGAATTTCATCAGAGATGATTTGCTTATGAATTATAGCAACAGGTTCAATAGCATGTGCCTGTAGTATAGTTGAAAAAAATAAAGCGCAGAGTGTAAACCACTGCGCTTTAATTACATTCATTTGATAGGTTACCTGTTATTAATGCTTACTTAATAAATGCAGGCCTTTGAGGAGATTGAGCGCTTCATAAACCGGATAATCCTCACTGGCAAGGTTACTGCTTTCTGGATCTTTATCCTGTGGATCTTTATCCATGGCTTTTTCTTTGACACCATTATCATTTTCGAGATGGCCGCTGAGATCGGCTTCCTTCAGACGTTTGAAGCCATTGTCCTCCTTGGCGGCGATTTTAATGTCATCCAGTAAAATATCCGGGACAATACCTTCAGCCTGAATAGATCGTTTTGATGGCGTGTAATAACGTGCGGTTGTTAATTTAATGGCGCTTTGATTACCTAACGGCACAACTGTTTGCACTGAACCTTTACCAAAAGTTTGCTGGCCCATAATGACAGCACGTTTGTTGTCCTGTAATGCACCCGCAACAATTTCAGAGGCAGAGGCAGAACCACCATTAACCAATACAACAATCGGAGCGCCATCAAGATATTCATCAGGTTTAGCCTGACGGATTATCTTGTTACTATCATTGCGCCCCTCGACGGAGACGATGATGCCTTTTTCGAGGAAGGTGTCAGATACTGAAACAGCGGCATCAAGCAGGCCGCCGGGGTTATTGCGCAGATCGAGCACCAGGCCATGAAGTGGAGCCTTGTTTTCTTTTTTCAACTCAGCGAGTGCTTCAAGTAAATCGCTTCCGGTTCTTTCCTGGAATTGAGTAATACGGATGTAACCAAAGTTGGGATCAAGCATACGTTGTTTAATGCTTTTAACTCGAATAATGGCGCGTTCGATATTAAAGATCAGTGGTTTGTCTATCCCTTCACGGGCAATGGATAATTCAATTTTAGAACCCGGTTCGCCGCGCATGATTTTGACAGCGTCATCCAGGCCCATGCCCTTAACCGGTTTGTTATCCAGGCGGATAATTAGATCGCCTGCTTTTACACCCGCTCGTTGGGCGGGTGTATCGTCGATGGGTGAAATCACTTTTACAAAGCCATCTTCCATTCCCACTACAATCCCCAGGCCGCCAAATTTTCCTGAAGTGCCGACTCGCAGCTCTTCAAAGGCTTTGGAATTAAGATAGGTGGAGTGCGGGTCAAGTCCGGTCAACATACCTCGAATGGCATTTTCCAGCAGCTCGGTATCATCAACGTCTTCTACGTAATTTTCCTTGATTTTACCAAATACATCGCTGAGTGCCCGGATGGTTTCAAGTGGTAAAACGCCATTCTCATCTTGTGCTGACGGTTTACGTTCAGCCAGAACGCCCTGACCGATAGCGAGTGAAACGCCTAATACCAGTCCGATGAGTAATATCAGAATATTGCGGTTAATTACGGTCATTATGTGTCGGTCTCCGGCTACGGGATGTATTTTAATATTTATAATTATAGGTGCTTGATACTACAACAAACATTAAATACTGACACCTTTTTTATCAGGTTTAAAACCGAAAAATCAGCTACGTGCCCGTTTACACCAGCCCTGTGGGTTGGTCGGCTTGCCGTTATAACGGATTTCAAAGTACAGGCCGGTTGTATCCTGCCCACCGGTATCTCCAACCTCAGCAATGATTTCGTTTGCTTCTACCCAGTCACCGGTTTCCTTATACAAACTCTGGTTATGACCGTACAGACTCATATAACCATCGCCATGATCAATGATAAGTAATAGACCGTAACCGCGTAACCAGTCCGCGTATGCAACGCGACCATGGTAAATAGAATGGACTTCTCGGCCCCGGGTGGCTTCAATCATAACGCCACTCCAGAGTAGCTTGCCTGTATTACGGCGTGTCCCGTACAGTTTTTGTACATGGCCGCTGACGGGCCACTGTAATTTTCCTTTATAGCTAGCAAATGGTCTGTGGTTGGCAATATCAGTGAGTATGTCGGGCATAGCCTGATCAATAGCGCTCAAAATTTGTTGTAAACGCTTTTCATCTGCACTTAAACGAGAAAGTTGTTGATCTTTATTGATAATATCCCGGTTTAGTTTTGCTAATACCAGTGCGCGTGATTGATAGGTTTTTTCAAGTTCCTGCTTTTCTATCTGGTGTTTTGTGTGAGAGCTTTCCAGCTGAGCTGTTTTCTGGTTGATATCGATGGTTAATAAGTTGATTTTATCAAGGACAGCCTGAACGGTAGCAATTTGCTGAGAACGTGCGCGATTAAAATAATCATAATAGACCAGAGTACGTCCGACTGAACCGGGATCTTCCTGATTCAGAAGTAGTTTCAGAAATTCCTGGCGACCGTTTATGTAGGCGGCCTTGATCTGCCGGGACAACAGCTCCTGTTGTGTTAGCAGGATTTTGTTCTGGCGATATTTGTCTTTTTTTAATTCGGACAATCGATGCTGCTGGTTTTTGATATTTCTGGACAGTCGTTTGATACTACTGACCTGCTGGCCAATTCGGGTTTCAACCTCGCTGAGAGTTTGTTGTACGGAATCATGCAGGTTGCGCGTTTCAGTCAGTTCATCACGTAGCGACTGCATGCGCTGGCGAAGTTTATTCAGTTCAGCCGTTTTAAGCTGTTGATCATCAGTACTGATGTTTTCAGAATTATTTCCAGCGGGTAGATTTCCTGTCATTAACAGGAACAGAGATAGAAACAATAGTTGAAATAGCCGGATCAGTTTTCCGGCCCCGTCAGTTCGGTTAGTGAATGGCCGGTCATGGCACCGGGTTTTTCCAGTCCCATTAGATAAAGCATGGTTGGCGCTATGTCCGATAGTGCGCCGTTTGGCAGCAATTCTGCCTGGCGTCCCACATAGATCAGCGGCACGACATTGCTGGTGTGGGCAGTATGGGCCTGATGGGTATCTATGTTTTGCATTTGCTCAGCATTGCCATGATCCGCAGTAATTAACATTTCCCCGCCGACTTTTAGTATCGCTGCTTTTATCTTTTCAAGGCAGGTATCAATACATTCAATGGCTTTAACTGTAGCCTCAAAGTTTCCGCTATGCCCCACCATGTCCGGATTAGCGTAGTTACAGATAATGACATCATATTTGCCACTTTCGATAGCCTCGACCAGATTGCTGGTTAACTCCGGCGCATTCATTTCCGGTTGCTGATCATAGGTGGCGACATTGGGTGAATTGACCAGGATACGGTCTTCAAATTCAAAGGGTTCTTCACGGCCACCATTGAAGAAAAAGGTGACATGAGCGTATTTTTCGGTTTCAGCGATGCGGAGCTGGTGCAGACCGAGTTTGGAAATATATTCACCAAAAACATTGCGCAGACGTTCAGGCGGGTAGGCCACAGGAATATCATAATCAGAATTGTATTCGGTTAAACTGACGAATTTTGCAATTTTAGGCACTACTTCGCGTTTGAAGCAGTCAAAGTTTGGCTCAATGAAGGGGCGTGTAATTTGACGCGCGCGATCTGAACGAAAATTCATGAAAATAACAACATCACCATCCTGGATTTTTACAGGTTCTTTACCCGGCGGCACAATGGCTGTGGTTTGGACGAACTCATCAGTTTCACCTCGATTATAGGCCATTTCCAGGCCGGTCAAGGCAGTTTTAGCGTGATATTCAGCTTTGCCCTGGGTGATCAGATCATAAGCACTCTGGATCCGCGGCCAGCGATGATCCCGATCCATAGCATAATAGCGACCGATAATTGAGGCAAATCGCCCGCCACCCGCTTTATTAAAGCAGGCTTCCATTTTTTTTATCGATTCGCTGGCACTTTTGGGTGCGGTATCCCGGCCATCAAGAAAAGCGTGAACATAAACTTTTTTTAGCTCGGCTCGAACGGCGAGCTTGACCATGGCATGGATGTGTTCTTCATGGCTGTGTACCCCGCCATCGGATAGCAATCCTAATATATGTATGGCTTTGTTATTGGATTTAGCCAGTTCAACGGCGTCTACCAGAGTCTGGTTGGTGTAAAATGATTTTGTTTTGATGGATCGGCTGACGCGGGTGTATTCCTGATAAACCACGCGACCTGCGCCCAGATTCAGGTGGCCCACCTCCGAATTTCCCATCTGGTCTGAGGGCAAGCCGACTTCTGCGCCTGAACAACGTATAAAAGTATGGGGGTATTGTTGCCACAGCTTGTCCCAAACCGGTTTTTTAGCGTGAAAAATAGCATTCCCGTCCTGGGTTTCAGAATAACCCCAACCATCAAGGATGAGCAGAAGCATTGGTTTTAAATTCGGTGACATGCGGGCAAGTGAATATCTGTAATATCTGTTAGAATTAATCTATATTAAAGCAATTTTCGCAAATTGCGACGATGCGGGCAATTTGAATAGAGCAAAAAAAGTCAGGTTTTTTTCATTATTGACTTCTCAAACGCAACATTATTGTATAATGTTTTGTTAATAAAGGCACTGTTGAAATTCCTTCTGTGTCACAAAAGCAATAAACCTGTTAATTAGTGCGTGAAAGATATGTCAATTTGTTCGTATACCAAGGTTAATATAATGGATAATGAAGCAACAGTATTGTTAACACGAGATGAAGATATCGACCGAGCCTCTCGATCTCTGAAGGCCATGTCTCATCCGTTGAGATTAAAAATTTTATGCACTCTGGGAGACAAGGAGATCAGCGTCCAGGATATCGTTGAGCACGTGGGAACATCGCAGAGTAATATTTCACAACATCTGGCTATTTTGCGAGATAAAGGAATTCTTAATTCCCGCAAAGATGCGAATCGCGTCTATTATCGTGTCGGTGATGAACGAACTCTTCGCCTGATTGATATGATGCGTCAGGTTTTCTGTACTACGTCTGGCGATTTTAATTCGTTTTCCTGATCATTCCTGCCGAAATAGTAACTTGATTTTGCCCGTTGTTATACCCATATAGCACGGGCGTAGTTGTTATATAATTTTTTACAATCTGAGGTTTAATAATGAATACCGAACATATTATTCGTATTATGGCTGGCAGTCTTGTGCTGTTGTCTCTGGCGCTTGGTGCTGAAGCAAGCCCCATTTTTCATAACGTTAACTGGTTATGGCTTAATGCATTTATAGGCATTAATCTTTTTCAAAGTGGTTTTACAAAATTTTGCCCACCAGAAATATTGCTAAAAAAACTGGGCATAAAGTCAGTAGGCGGATCATGTAAGTCATAAATTTTGTATGACGGGCACGATTAAGTTAATTTTATATTATTTTGGATTTTGTAATGGATGTTTATATAACTTTTGTTTCAAATAACCTGTTGTTATTTGTAGCATTGATCGTGATTTCATCAATGTTATTATTTAATTTGTTCGGTGCACGTTTGCGAGGTTATCAAAGCGCTTCACCCACTGAAGCCATTCGGATGATTAACCATGATGACGCTATCGTGCTGGATGTTCGTGAAGATAGTGAGTTTAATACGGGGCATATTCTGAACTCGGTGCATATTCCGCAAGGACATTTAAAAGCACGTCTGGCAGAACTGGAAAAGCACAAAGGCAAGCCTATTATTATCGGTTGTCGTTCTGGCCATCGTTCAGCCAAGGCCTGTGCAGTATTGAAAAAAGAAGGTTTTGATACAGTTTATAATCTTGCCGGTGGAGTTATGGCATGGCAGAGTGCGAATTTGCCGTTGATAAAAAAATAAATTAGTAAAATAATTTCTCGGGAGTTGTAAGATGTCTGAGGTAACCATTTATACCACGCAGTTTTGTCCTTATTGTGTTCGTGCACGATCATTATTAAAAAGCAAGAATGTAAATTATACCGAGATTGCGGTTGATGATGATCGCAATCAACGTAGCATTATGGAACAACGAAGTGGTCGTACCAGTGTGCCGCAAATTTTTATTGATGATTTTCATGTTGGTGGTTGCGATGATCTTTATGCGCTGGATGCGGCGGGCGAACTGGATGCAAAACTGGCAGGTTAATTAATTAGAACATAGGTATAACGCATGTCACAGGCGATACATATAGTTTGTCCAGAATGCGGAGGTATTAATCGGCTGCCACAGGAAAAACTGCTTGATGGCGGCAAGTGCGGTAAATGTGCGAAGGCGCTTTTCAATGCGCACCCGGTAAGTTTAAACGGACAAAATTTTGCACGTTTTATAACAAAAAATGATATCCCGGTTCTGGTTGATTTCTGGGCTCCCTGGTGTGGGCCATGTAAAATGATGGCTCCGGTTTTTGAGCGGGCGGCACAAAAGCTGGAACCGGGAATGCGGCTGGCAAAAGTGAATACGGAAGAGCAGCAAATGCTGGCCGGACAATATAATATTCGCAGCATACCGACGCTGGCGATATTCAAACAGGGGAAGGAAATAGCACGAACGGCGGGTGCAATGGATCTGGCAAGCCTGCTTAACTGGGCCGGGCAATATCGCCTGAAATAATCTGAGCTGATTGTAAGTGCTACATATAGCAAGATGGAGGTCTGCCATGCAGTGGCCTTTTCTGGTATGCTTTCCTCAACTTTATACGACATAAAATAACTAACCAAAAGGCCGAATAAAATGGCAGATAAAGAAACTAACACACAGGGCAATCCTGCTCAGCAGTTTGCAATTCAGAAAATTTATACCCGCGATATTTCTTTTGAATCTCCTAACGCACCTGAAATTTTTACAACAGAATTCAAGCCTGAAGCCAATGTTGATCTTAATACCAAGAGCAAAGTGATTAATCAGGATGGTATTTATGAGGTGAACCTGCACATTACTGTGACCGTCAAGAATAACAGTAAAACAGCCTATCTGGCTGAAGTTCAGCAATGCGGTATTTTTACTATCAAAGGTATGCCTGAAGAACAGTTAGCGGGCATGCTGGCTGTTTTTTGCCCCTCTGTATTGTTCCCTTATGCACGTGAGGCGATTTCAGATATCGTGACTCGCGGTGGTTTCCCGCAAATGTTGCTGGCCCCGGTTAACTTTGATGCGATCTATGCACAGCAACTGGCGCAACAGGGTAAAGCACCGGCTGTGCCACCGGAATCACCGATTAAACATTAAGTCGTTTTTAGTTTATAACCAGGTCATTATTTATGAACCGGACTCCTCGTCAGTTTGCTGTAATGGGCGCCGGTTCCTGGGGTACCGCGCTGGCCATGTTGCTGGCCGGTAATGGCCATGCAACCAAACTCTGGACACACCGGCAAGAAGCAGCGCAGCAGTTACAAACCAGCCGCGAGAATGCACGTTATCTTCCCGGTTTACGTTTCCCCGATAATTTGCAGATCGACAGTGATCTGCAAGTCGTTCTTGCTCAGGCAGAAATCATTTTACTGGTGGTGCCGAGTCATGTTTTTCGTGAGACGCTAATTCGAATTAAGTCCCTGCTACAGCCGCAGCAAAAAGTGGCCTGGGCAACCAAGGGGCTGGAACCGGGCAGCCACAAACTGTTACATCAGCAGGCAATTGAAGAAATGGGCGCGGGCCGGATTATGGCAGCAGTTTCCG
>Ga0224496_10002000_pt1 | contig 12377 bp, 9 predicted proteins | sample SF_Jul11_sed_USG_2_FD_168127 | JGI IMG/M metagenome (GOLD analysis project Ga0224496, IMG submission 168127) | Sediment microbial communities from San Francisco Bay, California, United States - SF_Jul11_sed_USGS_8_1 | ecosystem: Environmental > Aquatic > Marine > Sediment | place: USA... | reverse complement strand
GTACCCGAGGCGGCGATCTAATCATACACTGGGAAGGCAGTGGACAACCCGTGTGGTTGACAGGGCCTGCCGTTACCGTTTTTGAGGGAGAGATTAACTTATGACCAGGGAAAAAGTCATGAAGCCGAAAGATGTCGCACAATACTTGCAGGATAACCCGCAATTTTTTGAAAATTATGCGGATACATTAGCCAATATTCATATCCCTCATCCTCACAATGACAAGGTCATTCCTATTAGTGAACGTCAAATTGTCACGCTGAGGGATAAAAATCAAACGCTACAGAATAAATTACTTGAACTAATCAGTTTCGGTGAAGAAAACGATGCAATTGGCGAGAAAATGCATCGTTTCACCGTGGCATTGCTGGCCTTTAACAATCTTGACGAATTATTGCACGGCATAAATTTAAATTTATGCGAGGACTTTACTGTTCCACATACTGCAATCCGCTTGTGGGATTTAGCCAGCAGTGATTTAAAGCGAGTAGAATTTTCTGATACAAGTGATGATATTCACGCGATTGCTGACAGCTTGATGCAGCCATATTGTGGTCCGCATATAGCAAATGAAATTAAAAATTGGTTTGGTGAAGATGCCGATCAATTACATTCCTTCGCAATGGTTCCGCTACGAACAACCCAAACCATTGGCTTACTTGTATTAGGAACCACGGAGCCACAGCGTTTTTATCCCGGCATGGGAACACTTCACCTGAAACGGCTTGGTGAGCTCGTGAGTACAGCAATTTCACGATATTCTGGTGAGCAGGTTACCTGAAAATAATTTTTAACATTACTTCCTGCCGTCAGATAATGAGAGCACCTGTAATAAAACCTAAAATCCTCGGTTGACCGCTACAGACCACCCACCTGAGAATTTTAGGTTAAAAAGTTTTACCTAACTATTTATCAAAATGCATATTGCGCCAACTTCGCTTGCTGCCGCCTATATTTCTCATCTGAGCGATGAACGGCGGCTCTCGCCACTAACCTGTAAAAGCTACGCGCGGGATATTCGCATCTTATTTAAACATCTACAAAAAGTCCCACTGAATCAACTGCAGCCACACCATATTCGCCATTTTATCGCGCAACTTCATAGCCATGGACTTTCAGGCAGGAGCTTGGCTAGAATAATCTCTGCCTGGCGCGGCTTCTACAACTACTTAATCCAGTCTCACAGTTTTACCCTAAATCCCTGCATTGGAATTCATGCGCCCAAATCACCGAAAAGTCTGCCACATACGCTTTCGCCTGATGAAACCACACAATTACTTACATTTCCGGCCGACGACTTATTAAATTCTCGGGATCGCGCCATGTTTGAGTTGTTCTACTCTTCAGGTTTACGGTTGGCAGAACTAGCTAAGCTTGAACCTATCGATGTAAATTTTTCAGACGGCACTGTTCGCGTCAATGGTAAGGGAGATAAAACACGTATTGTGCCGGTTGGCAGTAAAGCCATTGCAGCATTACAAGCTTGGATAAAACGGCGTGATAAATTAATTATTCCTGGGGAAAAGGCGCTTTTCTTATCGCGCCATGGCAAGGCAATCAGTGGCCGCACAATTAGTCATCGTTTAAAGAACCGGGCAATACAACAAGGAATCACTAGTAATGTGCACCCTCACATGTTACGGCATTCATTTGCTTCCCACCTGTTGCAATCCAGTGGCGATTTGCGCGCCGTCCAGGACATGCTCGGCCATGCCAATATCAGCACGACCCAGGTGTATACCCATTTAGATTTTCAGCATTTGGCAAAAGTATATGATTCAGCCCATCCAAGAGCCAAGAAAAAATTCAACCCGGGCATTTCCTGAATTCTCCCACTTTTGTGCGTACAGACTTTCAGAACAAATGTTTCGTAACCGTCATGAGCGCATGCCGTATTAGTATTATTCGAACGAGGTGAGCGTAATGGCAATAATCGCATTTATTTTTACCGGATCAACCTTTGCTTTAATCATGGCTCTTAAACCGGTTATGCAATTAAACAAAAAATAAGCCAGGGCCTCAGAGTTCTTCTGTTCAGGAATAACACCTTCCGCTTGCCCTCTTTCGATTGCTGATTGGAACACTTTAGTCAAACGTATTGAAGCATTCGTAACCGCCCCAGAGCCAACTGGATTTCGCCCGGCAAACTCTGTTGCCATATTCATCACGAAACAACCTTGTTGGCGCTCTGAAACATCAGCCGCATTTACCAATTGACGCAGAAAGTTCTCCACAAAAGCCCGCCCAGTCGACGCCTGTCTCAACTCCAATTGCATCTGCGCCACTTGTCGTTCACGATAGCGTACAAGACATTGTTCAAATAACTGATATTTATTGCCAAAAGCATAATAAAAAGAGCTTTTTGTTAAATTAGTCGCATTTAATAGATCTTGAAGGGTAGTCGCTTCATATCCGTTACGCCAGAATAAATGCATGGCAATTTCTAAAACTTCTTCTAAATCATATTCAAGAGGCCTGCCTGGTTTCTTCATAATACACTTAATATTTAATGATCAATACGTTATGACACAATTAACAAAGGAATTAAATTTTAGTTTATTTTTATCCTTGCTTTAGTCGAGAATAAATGAATATCCTTACATATTAATCACCAAACAACCTATTCTTGCTTCTCGCCGTCCATTGCATTCTATGTAAATAAGCGTATATCAAGACGTAGCAGTTTGAAAGATAGTCTTTCTTCAAAGAAAATGCTTGATTCCATCTGAATGCTGAATATAATACGCTCCTTTTAATATTTTAATATTATGACGCAAGCCATTATGAAAAAAGATCTGAACTATTCCGCCCTAGCTGATCTAGTCAACATCCATATTCCAGTAACGTAGCAGCCCTAAAAGGAAAACTCATATGCCTTTACTTTTCTCCGCGCTTCAAAAAAACATAAATCCCGAAGTCTTGTTTGATACCGACCCTGAAGTCCATCTGGATTTAGCTTATGTTCAAGCAGCTCTAAAAAATGGTTACAACAAACCATTTTTATTGATTGACAGCAGCATTATCCGTTATAAAACCCGCCGTTTCAAAACTGCCATGCCGCGTATCCACCCTCACTACGCCACTAAAGCGAACCCTGACCCGCGTGTATTAAAGACTTTGATTGAAGAAAAAGCAGGCTTTGAAATTGCCTCGGCTGCAGAATTAGATCTTTTGTTGAATCTGGGTGTACCTGCCTGTGAAATTTATTTTAGCAATCCAATTAAATCTAGTGCCTATATAAAGTATGCTGCAGACAAAGGTGTTGAATGGTATGCACTTGATAGTGTTGAAGAGCTACGCAAAATTATAAAAATTGCACCTAATGCAAAAATGTATTTACGTATCGACACACCAAATATTGGCAGTGATTGGCCATTAGCAGGAAAATTTGGCACACACCTTGCTGATATCCAAGAAATTATTCAGGAAGCCGCCAGGCTGAACGCCGATCTTGCTGGCGTAACGTTTCATGTCGGCTCACAATGTCGTAACCCGCAAAACTGGCGAGTTGGCATAGAACGCGCTATAGCTGTATTTGATAAAATGCGTAATGCTGGATTGAAGCCCCGCTTGCTGAACATTGGTGGCGGCTTTCCGGTCAGGTATACTAAACCTATACCTTCGATTGCGGACATTGCGGAAGTAGTCAATGCCGCTATCGCTGATTTGCCAGCTGATATTCATATTATGGCTGAACCTGGCCGTTATCTGGTTTCAGATTCCGCATGCTTTGTCTGCCAAGTTGTTGGCACAGCCACCCGCAATGACAAACGTTGGATGTATTGGGATGCCGGTATGTTTAGTGGCATGATAGAGATAATTGAAGGTTTGCATTATGAAATCCTTACTGATCGCATCGGAAACAGCGTGCCATGGTCAATTGCCGGACCGACTTGTGATTCGGTAGATATTTTGATGCGGGATGAAATGTTGCCGAAGGATATCCAAGAAGGTGACTTTATCTATATCCCAAATGCGGGCGCCTACACGACTGCCTATGCTAGCAACTTCAATGGATTCCCATTGCCGGAAGTCGTCGTGATATGACCGAAATATAATAGCCAAAATCAGTCACCATAGATTGCTACCGCAGAAAATGCAAATGATGAAGCTACATTTCTTTGACGCTTAGCTGCTTCTTAAACCAGCTTTACGATCAAGCACGACAAAATCATACGCCAGTTGATTACCATTGCTTGAAGAATGTTTCTCACGCGTTGCTTCAAGCCATTTATCAGGATCAAACTTGGGGAAAAAGGTATCACCATCGAAACATTGCTGGATCTCTGTAATATACATTCGATGACATAAAGCCAGGGTTTGTTGGTAGAGTTCTGCGCCACCAATGATAAAACTTTCCCCATCGATTGCTTTGTCGTTTTTACAGACTTGCAATGCTTCGTCGATGGAATGCACCACAACAGTACCAGCGACATGATAATTTTTTTGGCGTGTTATGATTACATTCAGCCGTCCTGGCAAAGGCCTACCAATGGATTCATATGTTTTGCGGCCCATGATAATGCCATGCCCCATCGTCAGCGCCTTAAAATGCTTCAGATCTGCCGGCAAGTGCCAGGGCAGTGTATTTTTCTGCCCTATTACACGATTGCTGGCCATTGCCACTAAAATAGAAATGCGTAAAGGCTTCATCCTAAAAACCGCAGCTGGATGGCGCTTTGCATGTGTTTCTTTTGCTCCTGGCAAGACGCAACGAGGTGCAATAGTTCGCTATTACAACGAATTGCAACACTGACAGGGACAAAAAGTAGCGCGCTATAAATATCATAACGTGTGCCAAGAAGGTGAATGATGAGACTGACCTTATACACCTATAATTCATTTGGTTAACTTTTTTAATTGCAGCTTTAAACTGCGATTCCTAGGTTCATACCGCAACCGGCGCCTTAATAGCCGGGTAAGGATCATAGTCTTGCAGCGTAAAATCCTCAAAATTAAATTCGAGAATATGCTTGATGGCAGGATTCAATTTCATGGTCGGCAATCTTTTGGGTTTACGGCTTAACTGTAACCGGGATTGCTCAAGATGATTCTGGTAAAGATGTGCATCACCCAAGGTATGCACAAAATCGCCTGGTTTTAAATTACACACTTGTGCCACCATCAACGTCAATAATGCATAAGACGCGATATTGAATGGAACCCCCAGAAAAATATCAGCGCTGCGTTGATAAAGCTGACAGGAAAGTTTGCCATCAGCTACATAGAATTGAAACAAGGCATGGCAAGGTGGCAGCTTCATTTTATCCACATCACTGACATTCCATGCCGATACAATCATCCGCCGTGAATCAGGGGTTTTTTTTATTTGCTCAACAACCCGCAGGATTTGATCAACTTGTTGCCCATTCTGGGCTGGCCAGGCACGCCACTGATGGCCATATATTGGACCAAGATCTCCATTCTGGTCTGCCCATTCATCCCAGATAGAAACGCCATTTTGATTGAGATAGTTAATGTTGGTATCGCCTTTAAGAAACCATAACAATTCGTATATTATCGATTTTAGATGGCATTTTTTTGTGGTAACCAGTGGAAAACCATCGGCTAAATTAAATCGCATTTGATAACCAAATACTGAGTACGTGCCAGTACCGGTCCGATCTAATTTGACATGCCCGCAATTGAGCACATGTTGCATTAGTTCAAGGTATTGACGCATGCGAATTTTGGATTTTTAAGCTAATCATAAAGAAGTATCACCAGTAAATAACGATATCGAAGTAAATGGCTGCTTCGCATATATTATAATAAGCGGTTTACGCAGTCTAATTTAACAGAGAAGCTTTCAATGCTTGCATCACTTATTCAAAATGCTTCACCATTTGATAAATCTACCAAAGCGACACATATATTAGTCATACTCCCTAAGCTGGAGCGATTTCCAAAAAATTACGAAATTCCCGGTGAGGAAACGCTTAAAAATTTATTGACACGGCGAAAAATTAAACTAAGTAAAATCAGTGAAACACCGCTCAGCGCAAACCTGGATAATGGTGCGCTATGCGCATGGGTAATGGTTGATTTGAATGAAACCGTTTTTGCGCAACAAACCGACATTCGCAAAGCGTTACAATTGTTGCTGGCAGAAAATCCAGAAGAAATTCATCTTGCAGTTTTTGGCAACAATATTCAAAAACGAATACTTGCCAATCTTGGTATTTATACGACATGGGTGAATGGTGCAGCACTTCCTGTCCGCAAGAAGGAACCAAACAGAGAATCACTGTCATCAATTACACTGCATGGTTATAAAGATCCTGATACTTTTACGCTTCTCCACGCACAGGCTGAGGGAAACTTACTAGCGCGAGGACTCACTGTATTACCACCCAACGAGTTAACGCCCGGAACTTACCGTGAACAAATTAAAAAACTTGCAGCAAACGAAGGCTGGGAATTCCAGGAATACAATCTAAATATGCTACGAAAAATGGGTGCCGGTGCATTTGTCGCGGTCGCACAAGGTAGTGAACCCGAAGATGCAGCTATTATCCATTTGCAACGACGTGTTAGCAGCAACAGAACAGACAAAACGGTTGCATTAGTTGGCAAAGGAATTTGCTTTGACACGGGGGGATACAATTTAAAGACACCTCGGTACATGCACGGCATGCATGAAGACATGAATGGCTCAGCAGTCGCTTTAGGTATTTTGCTTGCCGCTACGCGCGCCAACCTGCCGGCAAATATTGATTGCTGGTTGGCCATTGCGCAAAACCATATCAGTCCACACGCCTATAAACAAAATGACGTAATTACAGCGCTTAATGGTTTAACCATTGAGATTATTCATACCGACGCTGAAGGGCGAATGATATTGGCAGATACGCTCACACTGGCGGAAAGAAACAAACCTGATTTGATTATCGACTTCGCAACATTGACAGGCAGCATGCATACCGCACTGGGATCACGTTACAGCGGCATTTTCAGCAATGAAGACAATTTGGCGCACAAAGCGATTGCCGCGGGAAAATCGAGTGGGGAGCGGGTCTGCGCGTTTCCAATTGATGCTGATTATGATGAAAACCTACAAAGTAACATTGCTGATATCAAACAATGTGCGTTGGGCGGTGAATTTGATCATATTCTAGCGGCACGTTTTCTTAATCGCTTTGTCAATAACGTACCATGGATACATATGGACATTTCCGCTTGCAACCATAAAGATGGATTAGGTGCAGTAAGCAGCGATATCACTGGTTTTGGTGTCAGTTGGGCCATCCAATTGTTACGCGAGATGTCGAATACTTAAGCTGATTGTATTTCAGACTATCACAGTAACTGTTCAGGTTGTCGCTAAAGTTGGTCAGTTCAAGGCGCAAAATGTGAGTTTACATGTGACAATGATCATTTTGTAACACCGAAATGGCGGATGTTAGGGGTAAGCTGAAAGTTACACCTGATTTTAGTGCAAAGCCGTTGATGTATTAGGTAATAGCATGAGTTCTTGGCCGATAGACAAATGTTCGTCATTATTATTCCAATCTTTGATCTGCGCGACTGTTAAACCATGTCGCCGCGCAATTGCATAGAGTGTATCTCCTTTTTTTACAATATAAGTTAAGCTATTTTCCATTCCGTCGTTTTTCGATTGGCCAAGTATTCTGATGCCAAAAGGTTTCTTTTGAACAATAGTAATATCTGCACCAATATTCCGTTTTCTTGGTGGAACAGGCATCACTTGGTTTGAAATAAAATTTTTTTTCTTCTTAATGTCGTTGATTACGTCCAAATGCATCAAAATAATTTCTTGAGCCCTTGTAATTTCACCTGTGTATCCATCTTTTTTTAATTGAAAATTCTGCGGTAGCCTGAATAGCTTGCTATAGATCTCAAAGTTTCTTAAGAACATTTCTTTTTTTTCGACGGGTAATAATACAATACGTGGCGCATCTTCAATTTTAATAATGCTACGCTTATATGCGGGATTAAGCGCTTTGAATTCGTCAATGGACATATCGGCAAGCTGTGCTACATGCGAAATATTCACTGGATAACTAATCTTGATCTTCGCAAAATAGGGCTGATTAGGTATAGCGGCAAGCTTAACACCAAATTTTTCTGGTGCTGCGATAATATTTCTTACTGCAATTAGCTTATAAACATGATTGCGTGTTTCAGATGGCAATTCGAGATGACGAAAACTGGCAGGCTGTCCTTTTTCATGGCTGTTGGTAATTGAACGTTTTACCGCAGTTCTCCCCCAATTATAAGCTGCTAGCGCCAGCTTCCAGTCACCAAAAATCGTATGGAGTTTTTGCAGGTAATCGAGTGCGGCGCTGGTTGCAGCAATAATATCCTTACGATCATCATGCCATTTATTTTGCATTAGACCATAGCTTTCACCCGTTGCTGGAATGAATTGCCACAAGCCTAGCGCGTTGCTTTTGGATTTTGCTTTGGGATCAAAGGCGCTTTCAACCAAAGGGAGCAATACGATCTCAGTCGGCATACCCCGGTGTTCGACTTCCTTCGCGATATGATAGAGATATGGTTTACTACGCTCGATTATTCGGTAGATATATTTTGGATGACGCGTATATGAAATCTCATGGTTACGCACTGCCTTGTTGTCCAGGCCTTTTAAAGCAAACCCGTTACGTATACGCACCCATATATCATTTGACTGACTGGCACGATTAGCCAAAAACAATTGATGGTTTTTATGCGCATATGCGATAGCTTGAAAATCTATTGCATTTGCTGAATTGACGGGAATAGCCAGCAATATCAGTGACAAACAAATCATTAAAACAATGGTAGCGCAGCGCAACCAAGAAATATGCCCAACGCCTACTCGGCAAAAAATTGTTTTTAATGGAGAATTACCTACGCACATTCGATTGTTCATCAAATTCTTTTAGGTATACCGTTGGTTGTGGCTCCCATCCGGGCTTGCGGTGTTCCGCGGTAACATTGGTAAAAATACCGCCGCGCACATAAAACCGGGCAATAAGACGAATGTATCTTGGTTTAAGTGCGGCAACGAGATCATCAAGAATCTTGTTAGTTACCGCTTCATGAAAAACACCCTCATCCCGGAAAGACCACATATATAATTTGAGGCTTTTTAATTCTACACACTTTTTGTCAGGAACATAATCAAGGATTAATGTTGCGAAATCGGGTTGCCCCGTTTTCGGGCAAAGACAAGTAAACTCTGGAATCTCCATATGAATATGGTAATCCCGTTTCGGCATTGGATTAGGGAATATCTCCAGTTTTTTTGTTGATCTGCTTGGCATTTTCCATTCTCTTATTCTGAATAAATCAGTTAGAATATATCTATCGGCAAAAAAATTTACAAACTAAATTCGCAATGCAGGCGGTGAAATATATTTTCAATATATCATGAAGATATTAAAAATTTATTAAGCAGTTTTCTTCATGATTCTCATAAGCTTAATGATGTTATGCTGATTAAAAACACAGAAACCACGCAACGCCCTGAGAAGAATCAACTTATTTTATTGGTAACGTTAACATTGGTTTTACCCGCCACTATCAATACAATAAAATAACTCAGACAATAGAAAACCATTCTCTGTTCTCTATACTAAAAAGGTTAGGTATATATTCCATGGTGACATTTGGTTCTGACTTGTCTATGTTAGTAAACACATTATAACGGGTAATCAATAAAATTGCGTCTCACCCATATCAAACTTGCAGGTTTCAAGTCCTTTGTTGACCCTACAGCTATTTCTATTCCAGGAGATCTGGTTGGCGTAGTTGGACCGAACGGTTGCGGAAAATCCAATATCATTGATGCCGTACGTTGGGTACTGGGCGAATCAAAAGCTTCCGCGCTGCGTGGAGAATCCATGCAAGATGTAATTTTTACCGGGTCCGCTAGCCGCAAGCCTGTCAGCCGCGCTAGCGTGGAATTAAAGTTCGATAACAAGCTTGGGAAAGCGGCTGGCCAGTGGTCAAGTTACGCTGAAATTTCCATTAAAAGGGTCGTCCACCGGGATGGCGATTCCATCTATTCGATTAATAATATGCGCGTACGCCGGCGCGATATCGCCGACCTTTTTCTTGGCACCGGAATTGGTGGAAAAGGATACGCCATTATTGAACAAGGAATGATCTCTCGTGTCATTGAAGCTAAACCGCAAGAATTAAAAGTATTCCTTGAAGAAGCAGCCGGTATCTCCAAGTACCGAGAACGCCGCCATGAAACCGAACGACGCCTGATAGACACCCAGAAAAACCTGCTACGTGTTGAAGATATCTGTCAAGAATTGAGAAAACAATTGCAACATTTGGAAGCGCAGGCTGAGGTGGCGCGTCAGTTTCAAGCATTACAGCAGAAATTACACCACACACAAAATCTACTATGGCTGGCGCACAAACAGAAAGCCAAGGCACAGCGCACACAGGCTGAAGAAGAGATTCAACGCATTGAGTTAAAACTGGAAGCCGAAACAACTTTTTTGCAAAAAACAAAAAATGAGCTTGAGGAAATTCGCCATCGACATTATGCCGCCAGTGATGCGCTACACGAGTCACAAGGCACGCTCTATGCCAGCAATGCAGAAATAACTCGGATTGAACAGGAAATCAAACACCTACGTGATACCAATCAACGCCTGTTAGAACAGATCACTGAAGTAGAAAAGCAACTTGCGGAAAATTCTGAACAAAAGAAAAACGCGTTAAACAGCCTGGACCATTGGAACCAGGAACTTGAACAAGCTCATTTGGCGCATGAATTATCTGTACAAAAAAGCAGCATTGAAAATGAAAAACTACCCGTAGTTGAAGGAAACTTTCGCGCCCGCCAGGAAAGTCTTAATGACTGTCAACGCAATCTGCTGCTGATCGAACAAGCTGGCCAACTCGAGGAAAACCACCTCACCCATGCATTGAAAACATTGCAACAACTAGAACCCCGTCAATCACGACTGGAACAAGAACTGAACTCATTACCGCAACAAGATTTCGATGCGCTATCCGCGCTACAGAGTGAAACCAAAAATTTGGAATTAACCCTGTCACAAAAAAAAACGGCATTAATACAAGCTGAAAAACAATTGCCGCATATCACCAACACTAAAGATGAGATTATTAAAAAAAGACAAACATTACAACAGGCGGCAACGCAAGCACAGGCAAGATTTGATGCATTACAACGGCTGCAGCGCCAACTTGAAAGTAATCAAGCATTAAACAAATGGATGGCCGATCATCAGTTCGATATTTTGCCGAGATTATGGCAAAACATTCAAGTTGAAAAAGGTTGGGAAGATGCATTAGAAGCAATTTTACGTGAACGGCTTAACAGTACTGAATTTGACCGACTGGAAGTCATCGAAGAGTGGATGGATAATCTGCCACCCGGAAAATGGACGTTATTTGAATCAGTGGACTTTTCTGAACAACCCGTTAAAACCGCCAAAGACAAACAAATAAAAAAACATCACCGGAAATCAATACTGGAACATCTAAGCTGTAGCCATCCGGCGATTAAATCGGTACTGGATGAGTGGTTATGCAACATATTTGTTGTTGATAATATTCAAACTGGCTTATCAGAGAGAGGAAATTTAGCCGCTAGTGAAATAATGGTAACACCAGAAGGCCATATTTTTACCCGGCATAGTTTGACGTTCTTTTCGCCGGATTCGCAGCTACATGGCGTCTTGACACGCAAGCAGGAGCTAAATCAAATCAGTGCTGAAATAAAAAATATAGCAAAAAATATTGATCAGGAACAAACCCGATTACTAGCTGCGGAACAAGCTTGCACCGAAGCCATTGAAACAATCAGAATTTACCGGCAAGAATGTGAACAACTGCAACACCAGCACCATGATTCGCAACTGAAAATGATTAAATATACGCAACAGGCTGAACGCACAGATCAACGGGGCAAACAAATTGACAGAGAATTAAAAGATATTGCGCATCAATTAAAAACTGAGCGTTTACAACAACAAAATGCTCAGAAAAAAATTACCAGCCATGCAGCAGAAATAGAAGAATTGAAAAAAATGCTACAACAAAATCAAGTTGCCTGGGAAAAAGCAGACCAATTGCTCACAAAACAAAGACAGTTAACGCAAAATACCATGCACGAAGTACAAGCAACCGCATTCCATAAAAAGAACTGTCAGAACAAAACAAATGAAATACAAGAAACTATCCAGGTTATTGATGAAAATGCAGTAAGATTAGCAGATAAGCTTGAAAATTTGTTAAAGGAGAAAAATACGATTGACGAGGAAAAATTAAATATTCAGTTGCAGGAATGTTTGTCACAACGTATAAATCATGAAACAAGCTTAAGCCATACCCGCGACATCCTGGAAGAAGCCGCCAATGATTTACAAAAAATTGAAGAAGCC
>Ga0224496_10001999_pt1 | contig 12378 bp, 12 predicted proteins | sample SF_Jul11_sed_USG_2_FD_168127 | JGI IMG/M metagenome (GOLD analysis project Ga0224496, IMG submission 168127) | Sediment microbial communities from San Francisco Bay, California, United States - SF_Jul11_sed_USGS_8_1 | ecosystem: Environmental > Aquatic > Marine > Sediment | place: USA... | reverse complement strand
TAGTATTCTAGATATTAATGCTGAGTCACTGATATCACCTTGTACAAAGATATGTCTTGGGTCTCCAGAAAGTGTGGTGAGGTTTTGTACATTTCCCGCATATGTTAGCTTGTCAAGATTAACAATTTTTTCATCGGACTGTTTTAACCAGTCCAATACAAAATTTGCGCCAATAAAACCGGCGCCACCAGTTACCAGAATCATTCTAATCTCCTAAACATTCGAATTTTTTTATGTTAAATCTGAAAATAGATTTTATTAACATTTAGCTTGTATTATTAATCAGGTTCCCAAGTTGGTACCAATCCAGTTTCTCCTGGATTTGTCTGAAATTCACATTCAATGCCAATACCCGGTGTCCACACCAGCTGTTCCCCACAAAATAAAAGTGGTAGTGCATTACGCTCCCAGGGGGGAATCAATGCTTCTTGGAATAGGTTTTTCAGTCTGCGGCGAGGCCGCTTGCAATCGGGGCGGAAACGTTCGCCGCCAGAACGTAATCGGATTGTGACAAGATTTTTGTTCAATTTTTCAGGATCTATCCCGCTGTTTTTTTTAGGTGAAAATTTAATTGAACCGTTTAGTTGGTTCAGAATCAGCCTTTCTTCTCCATGCCAGATAAATAATAAATCATTATCTGGTATTACCCTTCTGGGTAAAATATTAACGGTTCCTTTGTAACATCGAAACTCAATGTTACCAGAAGGGATATGCAGTTTCGTGTCGGTACCCGCAGTCAAGAATTGCTGCAGAATATCCGTTATTTTTTTTGTGCTGGGTTGGCTTATCCCTTGTTGTGAGAGTGTATAACGAAGCAAATTCTTTGCGCGAGGGCGGCTCAGTTTTCGTAGACATTCAATTTGGAGTTTTCCACCGATCATACATTTCTTGTTATCCAGTTCTGCCAGTTCATCTAAAAGATGAGATGCTTCAGCAAGATGCCGGCTGGTACGTAAAAAAGTTTTTTGATAGGTAGGATAGCGTTTTTTTAGTAGAGGAAAGATCTCATGGCGAAGAAAATTTCGATCGAAGGTAATATTCTCGTTGCTTTCGTCATTTATCCAGTTAAGTTTTTTTTCTTCCGCATATTGCTGAATACTGCTACGTGATACATCTAGCATCGGCCGTAGAATTTGGGGCGCTTTATCTGTTTCTTGCTTTCTTGCAACAGGCATGGCTGCAAGTCCACGTGCGCCCGCACCACGTAATAACTGCAGTAGTAATGTTTCTGCCTGATCATCCTGATGTTGCCCCAACACCACATAATCAGCGAGTAAGTGATTAAATACTTGATAGCGTGCATACCTGGCGGAAGCCTCGAGGCTGATGCCGGGTTCTTTTCTAATTTTTAAATGAGTGATGGTAATCGGAATATGTAAAGTGCGGCAGAGATTGCAGCAGAATTTACACCATTGCCCTGCATTTTGACTGATGCCATGATCAACATGAACCGCAGCCAGTGTAAATTGCATAGGTTTAGACAAAGAATTTAGCATGTCTAGTAGTACAATTGAATCAATTCCGCCGCTTAATGCGACAATAACATGACCATCCTGCTTAATATACTTACTGAGTACCGCTTTGGTTGAATCAATGATGTTATTCGATTTTGGCTTCCTTAAATGTGCCATATCCCATCAATCGCTCAAGGCGATTTTCTAATAACGTTTCTATGGATTGATCTTGTAGTTTTCTTAGTGATTCCTGCAATACGTTTTTTACTGATTGCATAGTAGCTGGGTAGTCTCGATGGGCGCCACCTATTGGTTCTTCAACAATGCCATCAATGAGGTCTAATGTTTTTAATCGATCAGCAGTTATTCCCATGATTTCAGCGGCTTCATTTGCCTTGTCAGCACTTTTCCATAGAATGGAGGCACACCCTTCGGGTGAGATGACAGAGTAGGTGGCATATTGCAGCATCTGAACAACATCGCCAACTGCCACTGCCAGGGCGCCACCCGAACCGCCTTCGCCAATAATGATGCAAATCACCGGCACTCTTAATTCCGCAAGAACATAAAGATTCTTGCCGATAGCTTCTGACTGGCCGCGTTCTTCTGCATCTATTCCCGGGAAGGCGCCGGGCGTATCTATAAAAGTAAGCACTGGCACAGAAAATTTTTCTGCAAGACGCATTAAACGGAGTGCTTTGCGGTAGCCTTCCGGTTTGGGCATGCCAAAATTACGATGAATTTTTTCTCTGGTATCACGTCCTTTTTGATGACCAATGACCATAACTGATTGACCATTAATTCGCGCTAATCCGCCGACAATGGCGTGATCATCAGCAAAATTTCGATCGCCATGAAGTTCTTCGAAATCAGTAAATAGATGCTCGATATAGTCAAGGGTGTAAGGGCGCTGCGGATGGCGTGCGACTTGTGAAATTTGCCAAGGGGTTAGTTTGGTGTAGACGTTCTTGGTGAGCGCCAGGCTTTTTGCTTGCAAGCGTGTAATCTCTGCCGAGATGTCCAATGCAGAGTCATCTTGGGCAAAGCGTAATTCTTCTATTTTTGCTTCAAACTCGGCAATATTTTGCTCAAAATCTAGAAAGGTAATTTTCATGTAGGCAAGATAAAATCCTAAAACCGTGATGATACAGGATTTGGACGGCTGCCTGCATTCATGAATGCTTTTAACTAAAAAATTTTCGACAAACTAATTTTACGGCGATAAGTCTATTGGTATCATTTTAAAAGCTAACAAAAGGGATTATTATGAAACGACGCGTATTTCTGCAGGGACTCAGTGTGGCTGCATCATTCCCATTGTTTTCCCTTTTTCTATACGAGCAAGCTATCGTTAACACGGCTTATTCAGCGTCCATTGCGCCGTTAAATAAGCCACATGACGCGTGGCGAGAATTATTGTCACCAGAGGCGTTCCGTGTGTTATTCGAGGAGGATACTGAACCACCCGGCAGTAGTGCGCTAAATAACGAAACGCGTGATGGAACATATATCTGTGCGGCATGTTACCTTCCTTTATTTGAAAGTACATATAAATACGACAGTGGGACAGGATGGCCAAGCTTTACGCAGCCAATTGCACAGCATGTCGGAACCAAACGTGATTTTAAGATGATTATTCCTCGGACTGAGTATCATTGTGTGCGGTGTGGCGGTCATCAAGGCCACATATTTAAGGATGGTCCGCCGCCGCGAAGAGAGCGCTGGTGTAATAACGGCTTGGCGTTACGATTCGTTTTGCTGGCGAATCCTCTCCCAGCGCTCAGGAGCTAAACCTATGAAAGTGATTGGTTTGACACGGTTTCTCAATAGGCTTTTTTATTGCTTATTTTTAGCAACGTTATTGTCGCTAACGATGCTCTCAGCGTGTGTGCCATCTGATGTTGAAAAAATGGCGGTCGTCGCTGATCAGTCAACCGGCTCAGCATTAGGTATGGCAACTTTTGCTGGTGGTTGTTTTTGGTGTACGGAAGCAGATTTTGATAAATTACCTGGTGTGATTTCTACAACATCCGGTTATATTGGTGGTAAAGAAAAAAATCCAACTTATAAGCAGGTGGTTGCTGGCAAGACCGGGCATGTTGAAGCAGTACTTGTGCGTTTTGATATGACTAAGACCAGTTTTGCTGAATTGCTGGCTGCATATTGGCTAACAATTGATCCACTAACGCCAAATCGCCAGTTCTGTGATACGGGTGCGCAGTATCGCAGTGTTATTTTTTTTCACAATGATGAACAGCATGAGCTGGCTCGAAAATCCAAAGCCACATTAGAAGCCTCCGGCCGTTTTGCTCAGCCTGTTGTGACAGAGATATTGCCTGCAACGACATTTTATCCCGCCGAAGAATATCACCAGGATTATTATCTGAAGAATCCAGTTCGTTATCGCTATTACCGAAGTAATTGTGGCCGTGACCAACGCTTAGAAAAATTGTGGGGAAATAAGCATTAATATCAAGCGAATTATTTCATTGGGGGGGCTTTCGCCCAGAATTTTTTTACGTGATTATTGGCAAAAAAAACCCTTATTGATACGCCGTGCGCTACCCAATTTTCAAGGATTATTGACGCGTGATGAACTGATTAAGCTTGCTGGCCAAGAAGAGGTGCAGTCACGCCTTATTTCGCAAAAAAATGATCATTGGGCTGTTAAGCATGGTCCGCTAATTTCTCAGGACTTTTCTGGTAAAAAAGAATCATGGACATTGTTGGTGCATGATGTTAACCATTTTTATACTTCTGCACACGACCTGCTGTTTAAATTTCGTTTTATTCCCTATGCCCGGCTAGATGATTTGATGATTAGTTATGCATCTAAAGGGGGTGGGATTGGGCCGCACATTGATTCCTATGACGTGTTTTTATTACAGGGGCAGGGCGCGAAACGATGGAAAATATCTTCTCAACAGGATACGCGATTAATCGAAGAAGCGCCGCTAAAAATTCTCCGTAATTTTGTGCCGGAGCAAGAGTGGGTTTTAGAGTCTGGTGATATGCTTTATTTGCCGCCTAACTATGCGCACCAAGGCGTGGCGGAGAATGACTGTATGACCTATTCCATTGGTTTTCGTGCGCCCAGTCATCAGGAGCTGATGGTTCAATTTCTTGTTTATATGCAGGATCATATCAAAGTGGATGGATGGTACCGAGATCCGGGTCTGCCATTACAAACCAACCCGGCAAGTATCAGTTCAACAATGTTGCGTCAGGCCAAAACGATTGTTAACAAAATCAAATGGCAGAACGCTGATATAGAAAACTTTCTTGGTATTTATCTTACTGAGCCAAAGTCGCATGTCTTTTTTAACCGGCCTGCAAATCCACTCAACCAGAAAAATTTTATACAGCTAGCAAAAAGAAACGGTGTGCAGCTGGATTTAAAAAGTCGAATGTTGGTTAGAAAGAATCATTTGTTTGTAAATGGCGAGCTATATGAAATGAGCTCGAGCGTTCGTCCTGTTTTAGAAAGATTTGCATGTGACCAAAAAATCGAGCCGTGTAATGTGTTGGATGAGGAAATAAGTGAGCTTCTTTATCAATGGTACGAATATGGTTATATCGTATTGATTAATGAAGTAAACTGTTAATTCAATTAATTAGTAACGTGAAAATAATTGAATAAAATATCTGGACAGCCATGTTTAATTCTGATACTAATAAATAGTCTTTCGAAATATGAAGGACATCAGAACTTATTAAATTGTTTGAATCGTCTTGAAAGAAAAATTTTTTTAAAAAAATGGAGATTTTAACTATGAAATACTCTTTGTTTATAGCAGCTTTATTTGCATTGCTTTTAGTTGGTTGCGGCGATGGGGGAAAACCAGGTCAATATCCACCAAGCCTGTATGAAGATCCTGAATCCGGCGAAAGACTGGGAGCTCCTCCAGGCGGTAACCCAGAACGGAAATAGTTTGGTTGATTAACTATCAAACGGCTCCTATTAGTTATCAGGAGCCGTTTTTTTTTAGGATTAACACCAGGAACAATTCTCTTCATCACATCCGACAGCTATGTGAAATATCGTGGGTAAGTGTATTGAAGCTTTCCACGCAGAAAGTAAAATTATTGGTTCATCCGGAATTGGTGCGTACGTGGGGGAAATAATTGAACCTCTGCCAAGTTTGTTGAAATAAAATGATCAAATTTCAACGACGGGGCTTCTCGACAAGTCTACCAGCTTGCGGTACCACGCCTTTGGCTTTATCAGGTACTTGTATCACAGTACCCGATATATTGCAGGCGCAATAATTGTCACCCTTGAATAGCTTAGAACTAACTTGTTGATAATAAGTGATTCATCACGCCATCGCCCCGTTCTTTTGGAACAATATCAAACCCTAAGGAGGCGACTCTTTTTTTCAGATTTTTAGTGACACAATCACAATATTGTTTTTCGTTACTGGTAAATTGCTAATGGAAAATTTGGGATAATTTTGGAGATACGACTGTGAAATATCCACTTCTGGCTGCTGCACTTGCAGCACTTGTTTTGACAGCATGTGAAGGAAAAAAGAGTCTTGATGGCTATCCAATGGACAAGTCACCACCATCCGCGTATGGGGCGCGGGATAGCGGACCAGTATTCCCTGATCCGGTCGATCAAGAGGATGAGGTGATCGAAGCAGAAGATGATGCTGGCGAAGCTGCCGAAACTGAATCAGAAGAAGCATTTGATGAAGCTGACGAGTTAGAAGACGAATCTGTCATGTCAGAAGATGAAAGTGAAGATGAGAAAGAGTGATTAGATAATCCCTAAGGAGTTTTGTTTGAATTGGTTCAGGCAGGAAGGGCAGATTTGAAAAAATGATCGGAATATATAGTTTAAAACGAGTTGCCCAGGGTGGAGCCTTCGGTATTCAGGCATGCTACTAACTCTTTTATTAGATTTGAATATATTTTAATTGCCTAAATTTAGGGTTGGCGTTATTACAGATACTTGCAAGATGAGCAGAATAATCGTAATATCGGCACCTTTTTTAAGTAATAGGATTGAGAATTTGTTATGGCTAATAGTGCACAAGCAAGGAAACGTGCGAGACAAACCATTAAGCAACGTGAGCATAACTTTAGCGCGCGTTCGAAGTTACGTACTGCTATCAAATATATAAGAAAGTCTATTGAAACAGGTGATAAAAGTGAAGCCCAGGCGGTATTTGACAAAACGATTAGTACTATCGACATGATCGCTGATAAGGGAATCATACATAAAAATAAAGCAGCCCGTCAAAAGAGTCGTTTATCTTCGGCTATAAAAGCTATGGCTTAAGTTGTTTACTTCTGGATGAAGTTCGTTTGTTACGTGGTCCTTAATAAGGATCGCATATATTTGAGAAGAAATAACAATATATGCCAGCACTAATTTCTTTTTGGTGGGTTTCTGCGCAGGTAGAGTTACGAAGATGAATGTGTTTGCCATCGGTGCGTTGCAGGATGGCCGGTAACGTGCTGTTGAACTTCCATCTTGTCACGTATCGTTAGACAGCTATCAAAGTTCAGATTGCGAAAGACGGCTTCCAGTTCGGTTAGCATGGCGTAGGTGTGTCGCAGCGTGGCTTCTTCCAGTCATGATGGTTATTGCGCAAGCAGTAAACGTCGGGGTGTGCCAGGCAATGGGGTTTTCCCAAGCACTGCTACTGGATGGCGGCGGCTATCCGATGTCAGGTATGATGTCACGTTGAGATCATAATGCTGCGCTACCAGCGCATTATTTTCTTTCATGCGGCTGATGCGTTGCAGTACCTATTTTGTGCAGCCAGTCTTCCGGACTTTGCAACGCGGTTTCGCAGCGTTGCGCAAAACAAACAGGCAATGTTCTCTACGTAGGCATTACCCACATCTAGTACCACCGTGCAGCCAGTGCACGCATCCAGGTCCTGGCCCAGTTCAAAAGAAAATAACGACGCTTGAACCTAAAATCCTCAGTTGACCGCTACAGTAATAAGTAATCTCATAGAAACAACAACGCACTCTAAACACCACCCATCCGCTCGCCCTCTACCTGACTGTTTGCTTTTAAATGTTGTGCATCGAATAAGCATGTCGGTGGCGCGACATAAAAAAACAGAGCAAGACAATATATGCCTCATATTGTGGCACTATATTCGGGCCTGTAAATATCGGGAATGTAAAATATAAATAACTGATTGCAAGTAGAACAAATCTTCTCCGTCAATGAAGAATTAATGATTTGTCTCATTTTTGGATAGTGAAAATCGAAACATGAGCTAAATTTTCTTGACAGTACAGAGCTGACTCAGTAGGCTTGCGTTGTCATGATTGGCTGATGTTATAAGCTAATGATAAAGGCGTGTAGGAGTGATAATTAGCACGTGAAGTAGCGAATAAAATATAATTAAAAGAACATAAAAACGATTTTAGAATAAAAGGAGAGAATAATGGTTGCCAAGTTATGGCTGAAGACGGTGATGCTGGTGAGCGGTCTGCTGTTGGTAGCGGGGGTGCATGCTAGTTATCCGAGTGTTCCTTCGGAGACATATGATGCATTGGGAATAGAAAGTGATGCGACGCCGAAGCAATTGTATGATGCGTTGGTGAAGCGATACAAGGATCCTGAGCAAGGTGCTGGGCCGGGCACGATGGCGGAGTACTGGGAGCCGATTCCGTACAGTCAGTACCTGGATCCGGCGACATTTTACAAGCCGCCGACCTCGGTGACGGATGTGGTGGATCGCAAGGAATGTGTGGAATGTCATACGGACGAATCGCCTGTTTGGGTACAGTCGTGGAAGCGCAGTAGTCACGCTAATCTGGACAAGATACGTAATCTCAAGCCAAATGACCCGACCTACTACAAGAAAGGCAAGCTTGAAGACGTAGAAAAGAACCTGCGTTCGTTGGGCAAGCTGGGTGATAAAGAGAATCTCAAGGAAGTGGGTTGTATTGATTGTCACGTAGACATTAACGCGAAAGGTACGGCGCAGCATAACAAAGACCTGATTATGCCGACGGCGGACGTTTGCGGATCGTGTCATTTACAGGAATTTGCTGAGCGTGAATCTGAGCGTGACACCCTAATTTGGCCGAACGGGCAATGGCCGGATGGACGTCCATCGCATGCGCTGGACTACAAAGCCAACGTAGAGACCACTGTATGGGCGGCGATGCCGCAACGTGAAGTTGCTGAAGGGTGCTCGATGTGTCACACCAATCAGAACAAATGTGACTCGTGCCATACACGTCATGAATTTTCAGCGGCGGAATCACGCAAGCCGGAAGCCTGTGCCACCTGTCATAGTGGTGTTGACCACAACAACTGGGAAGCCTACTCGATGTCCAAGCACGGCAAGATGGTTGCGATGCTTGGCAATGAGTGGAACTGGGACGTAGAGCTTAAAGACGCCTATGAAAAAGGTGGACAAAGTGCACCGACCTGCGCGGGCTGCCATATGGAATATGAAGGCGAATACAGTCACAACATGGTCAGAAAGATTCGCTGGGCCAACTACCCATTCGTACCGGGTATTGCTGAGAACATCAACAGCGACTGGTCGGAAGAGCGTCTTGACTCCTGGGTTGTTACCTGTACGCAATGTCACTCAGAGAGCTTTGCTCGCTCCTACCTTGACCTGATGGACAAAGGTACACTGGCGGGATTGGCCAAATACCAGGAAGCGCATGACGTGGTAGAGGCACTCTATGAGGAAGGTCTGCTGGCGGGTCAAAAGACCAACCGTCCTGCACCACCTGAGCCGGAGAAACCAGGATTTATGATCTTTACGCAACTATTCTGGTCACAAGGCAACAATCCGGCATCGATGGAACTTAAAGTTCTTGAGATGGGTGAAAACGATCTGGCGAAAATGCACGTTGGCCTGGCCCACGTTAATCCAGGTGGTTGGACCTACACCGAAGGTTGGGGGCCGATGAACCGGGCTTACGTCGAAGTGCAAGACGAAAACTTCCGGATTCGTGAAATGCTGGCGTTGCAAGAGCGCGTCAACAAGCTCGAAGGCAAGAAAACCAGTCTGCTCGACCTGGATACCACGGCAGAGAAAATCTCTCTGGGCGGTTTAGGTGGCGGCATGCTGCTAGCTGGAACCCTTGCGCTGGTTGGTTGGCGCAAGCGTAGTAAAAGCGAAGGTTGATACCAATCGACGCTACCCCCCGTACGACTAACGTAGCGGGGGGGAACAAACTCCTCCCGTCACTGGGCATACTCTTGGTGACGGGAGGTTTGGTTTTGCTGGGCTGGTTTGCCTATCTTTGGTTCACACCGGCGCCGGCACCTTATCAATATCAGCTGTTGGAATCAGAAACCGTTGACCGTGCTGAACTTGAACTAGACGCCTGGCCGGAACTGACCTTAAGCAAATACCAGGTCAAAGTTGCCGACATCGACAAGCCAATTGCGCACGCCATTCTGGCGCGCCGGGGAGACGAGCTGCCGGTGCTGATTAACTGGGAAAGCCATACCAGTGAACTTTTCCTTGCCACCGACCGTAAACCCGAAGAAATAACCGGGTTGGCTGACGCGATTAACAAACACGCCGCGCCTGGCGCCCGTATATTGACGTGGTGGGATACCGCGCAGCAACTTAAATTACTCACTGGGCGAGACACACTTTTTAGCGGCCACCTGAATGAGCCGCTAATCATACCCGACCAATGGCAAGACCAAAGCGAAGCCATTCGGGCCTATGAAAACCGATTCTGGCAGGCCAAAGTCAGCCAGCAACAGCGCGACCAGTTTCAACGTTTCAGCGAAGCACTGGTGTCGTTACCCGAAGAAGGCCTTGCCATGCTGCGTCAAATGACGGACAACGACGATGAGACCTACCTGATCGTTCACGTGACCGACCTGTACAAACTGGGCCTGATGCAACCGGACAAATTTGGCGTCGCGTATCAGAACTTTCCGATGACTGGCAACATGCACGGACTCATCAATCACATGAAAGTCCTGCTCGATCAAAACGAATTTGATACCTACACCTTGCAATCGCTCTCGGATCAAGCCATTCGCGTGTTCTTTTTAAATGACGCACAAAGCAGCGAAACCCTGATGGCGCGGCTTTTTCCGTTTGTTGAAAAAACAGCGCCAACGGAACTGGAACTGATGCAACTCATCTATCAGCATGGCGGCTACTGGGTATATCAGATACCGCCGCAGACAGCAAAGGAATAACAAAGGCGCGGAACTTAGTATGCATCAAAGATACAAACTAAAGCCCGCGTATAAAACCTGGCGTATAATACCAACCATTAAAAAGCAAGAAGGAGAGACCATGAAGCACCCGATTACAATTGTACTTGCCATTTTTGCAATGCTTACATTCTTCTCAGGTAATGTCATTGCCGACAGTTATGAAGGACGTCAGAAATGTAGTTCTTGTCATAAAGCACAGGCTAAATCATGGCGTTCTACGGCCCATGCCAAAGCGATGGAGTCACTCAAGCCTGGCACTCGTGAAGAAGCTAAGATCAAGGCTGATCTTGATCCGGAAAAAGACTACACCAAAGATAAAGACTGTGTTGGCTGCCATGTAGACGGCTGGGAGAGTAAAGGTGGTTACACCATTGCTAAGCCAAGGAAACAACTGGCAGCGGTTGGCTGTGAATCTTGTCATGGTCCGGGCAGAAAATATCGTGGTGAACATCGCAAGGGTGGTCAGGCTTTTGAAAGAAATGGCTCGACCACGGAACGCAAGGTGCTGGTGGACAGAGGTCAGGACTACGAATTTGAAGAAGCGTGTAATGCTTGCCATCTGAACTATGAAGGTTCGCCATGGAAAGATGCCAAGCCGCCATATACGCCATATCACCCGGGGGTGGATGAAAAGTACACGTTTAACTTTGATGAAATGGTCAAAGACGTAGACGCCATGCACGAACACTATAAATTAGACGGTGCCTTTGTTGGTGAGCCGGAATTCAAATATCACAAGGAATTTCAAGCTGACGCCAAAGAAGCGCCAAAAGAAGATAAGAAAAAGAAAAAGGGAGGTGACTGATGACTGGTTTGCAAAAAGGTGCAATCGGTACTCTGTTGACTGGTGCGCTACTGGGTATTGCGCTGGTAGCGGTGGTATTTGGTGGAGAAGCGGCGCTCTCCACGGAAGAATTCTGTACCAGTTGCCACTCTATGACCTACACCCAGGACGAGTTGCGTGAATCGACGCACTATGGTGCATTGGGTGCGAATCCGGGTTGTAAGGACTGTCACATCCCGCAGGGTTTTTCCAACTTCCATTTGGCGGTGTATACCCACATTGTTGATGGTACTCGGGAGTTGTATCTTGAGTTTATGAATGATTATTCGACGCTGGAGAAGTTTAACGAGCGTCGTTTGATCATGGCGCATGATGCGCGCATGAACTTGAAGAAGTGGGACAGTGTCACTTGTCGGGATTGTCATAAGAATCCGGACCCACCGGGTGAAGATGCGCAGGCAGCGCACAAGAAGATGGAAACCGAGGGTGCGACCTGTATTGATTGTCACCAGAACTTAGTTCATGAAGAAGTCGAGATGACCGACTTGGATGCTAGTCTTGCTGCAGGCAAGATGGTAATCAAGGAAGAGGATGACGACGACTGGGATGACGATGACGATTGGGATGATGACGAAGACGAGGATGAAGAAGACGAAGAAGACGAAGAAGACGATGACGAAGAAGACGACGACGATGAGGATGATGACGAGTAAGCGTCAGCGTTGTTGCTGTTGAGGCGTCGTTTTTGGCAGTCTATACGGCTTTGCCATATGCCTGTCCGGAAATTGAATAGATTGTTTTCGGGCAGGCAGTTTTTTACTTGAATTACCCATTCTCAAGTAAAATCCTTTTTCTTGATACAGTCACTCTGCCTAAGATACCTGGAGAATAGGTGTTTGATAGTGAAACAGGCTAGTTGTAACATTGATGTAACATTTGTGTATTAGTATTAT
>Ga0224496_10001997_pt1 | contig 12383 bp, 14 predicted proteins | sample SF_Jul11_sed_USG_2_FD_168127 | JGI IMG/M metagenome (GOLD analysis project Ga0224496, IMG submission 168127) | Sediment microbial communities from San Francisco Bay, California, United States - SF_Jul11_sed_USGS_8_1 | ecosystem: Environmental > Aquatic > Marine > Sediment | place: USA... | reverse complement strand
GAGCGTTAGAAACCATGCTCTTTGAGGTTGCAGAGTTTCATGAAGGTGAGTTGGATTTTGAATTATCCCGTATGATGACCTGGATTGAACCCATTTTCATCATTCTCATAGGCCTCATTTTAGGAGGAGTCGTGATTGCCTTGTATCTTCCGATTTTCCAAATGGCCGGAGCTGTCTAACGAGTAAATCTGAGCGATAAACCATGACCACACCCGTCAAACGCATGCCCTTTGAAGAGATCTTGGTGAAAAAAGGTCTGATCTTAGAGCGGGAAAAAGATACCCTATTGGAAGCCGCAAAAACCTCCAATCAATCGATTGCGTCCATTTTATTAGAACGCGGTACATTGACGGAGGACTCAGTAGGCCAGATATTAGCTGATCAATATGGCTTATCTTGGAATAGCCTGGAAGAATTCCGTGTCCCCACACTCCTCATGGAATCAATTCCCGTCGAGCTCATGCATCGGTATGAATTTGTTCCGATGGAACAGGAGGACGATGTTCTCACCATTGCCATCGCCAAACCCCAAGACCTTCGCATGATTGATGAGTTAGAGCATCAGTTAGGATATGAGTTGCGTTTAGTCGTCTCATCCAAATCAGCCATCCTTGAGGCATTAAGTAACAGTGAGGGCAATAGTCAGGTTCTGACACGCATTAAAGCGGAATTAGATCCCGTTCTGATTAAAGAAGATGAAAAAGGCGAGGAAGTCCTTTCGGTCGAGCGCATTACCCAAGACTTGAGTCCTGTCGTCAAACTGGTCAACACCATCATTTTAACGGCGTTACAAAAGCACGCGAGCGACATTCATATTGAACCGACCGATCGGTCAGTTGAAGTCAAATTTCGGATCGACGGTGTGTTGTATTTGGCGATGGAACCCTTTGATATGGGGATACATCCTTCCTTAATCTCCCGGCTCAAAATCATGTCTGAGTTGGATATCGCTGAACGACGTACGCCTCAAGATGGTCGGTTCAAATTACTTCTGAATCATCGCACCATTGATTTCCGTGTTTCCATTCTCCCTAGTGTATATGGGGAATCTGTTGTCATCAGAATTTTGGATAAACAATACGTATCGGCGGGGGTCCAGGGTCTCCGATTGGAAGCCCTCGGGTATACCGGGGAAGACCTTCTCCGTTTTCGACGTGCGATTACGCGGCCATATGGCATGGTCCTGGTGACAGGTCCAACCGGGAGCGGGAAGACCACTACCCTTTATGCCGCGTTAAATGAGGTCCATACTGATGAGGACAAAATTATTACGATTGAAGACCCCGTTGAATATCAACTGAAAGGGATTGTGCAGATTCCCGTGAATGAGAAAAAGGGCCTGACCTTTGCGCGTGGCCTTCGCTCCATTTTGCGGCATGACCCTGACAAAATTATGGTGGGAGAAATTCGAGACCTCGAGACCGCACAAATCGCGATTCAATCAGCCTTAACTGGCCACTTAGTTTTCACAACCGTGCATGCCAATAATGCGTTTGATGTCATTAGCCGGTTTGTCAATATGGGGATTGAGTCCTATAACTTCGTAGCGTCTTTGAGTTGCATACTGGCGCAACGGCTGGTGCGATCGATTTGCCCTCACTGCCGAGTCCCGGTAGAAATCAATCCTGAACAATGTCGAGAGTCAGGCATTGATTATCAGGCCGTGAAACATCAAACTTTTTTCGAAGGCAAAGGATGCAATGAATGCAATGGATTAGGCTTCAGGGGACGAAAAGCGATTACAGAATTTTTGGATATGACCGATTCCATTAAAGAAATGGTTTTAGCAGGAAAATCATCTTCGGAAATTCGCGTGTTGGCTATGGCACAAGGCATGACCTCCTTGCGCCAAGCCGCATTGGAAAAAGTCTTTCGAGGAGAAAGCACGCTCAAAGAAATCAACCGTGTGACTCCCATCGAAGAAATATTATGAAATTTTTTCCTCTCCAGCAACCTACGATGGCTCTCTCCATTTCAGAAGACGCCATTTTTGTCACCAAAGTCAAACAGTCATGGCGAACAACGACCCTGAAGGAAGTGAAAAAGGTTTCGCTTGCACCCGGCACCATTCGTCTCTCCTCCGCAAAACCCAATATTGAAAATATGGAATTGTTCAAACAACAATTAGGCACCGCAACCGAGTCCCTCAAAAAACCAGTTTCTATTGCCCTGAGCCTACCCGATCTTTGTGCACGGACGAGCGTGTTCGAATTCTCGACGTTTCCTGGAAAACAAACCGAACAAATGGCACTTTTAAATTGGCGATTTCAACAAGACTTAAAATTGGATACCGCCCAATCACGCTTGGATTATGAGATCTATGTGCCCACATCGCTTGCTGACGCATCAAAAAAGTCGGACAATCCAGAAAAAGTTCGAGTTCTAGGGACAGCGATTCGGAATGAAATCATCGAGCAATATGAACGCGCCTGTCTCGACCTCAACCTTATACCAGTTTCGGTAAGCATTTCCGGCCTGGACATTTTTGATCTCTGTCAACCCACGATGAAAGACATTTTAGAAGTTGAAAACCGACGCACGATCAGCAAATCTCCTGAAGCCATGTTTCTCTTTATCAGTCATTGGGGGTTTACCTTTTTTGCCTACCACGAAGGATGTCCAAGCTTTGTCCGCACAAAAGCCATTACGATTCGACCGAATTCGAGTCTAGTGCAAGGGGATGCCTCACCATCCGGTTCAAATAATTCGGAAAATGTGGCCAAAAAAGATGGAAAAGATATACCAACTCTCATTAATGCCCAGGGCCCTCGTCAGGGAGATAGCTCAATGCACCCTTACCCTTTCTATACGGCAACAAAAGTCGAGAAAGAAATCTTAGCTACATTGCAATATTATTTAGAAACATTCTCACAAGATGGCTCTCCGCCTTCTCTTGCCAATCTTTTTGTGGTGAGCGACCTGGAGCATGGGCATAGGCTCCTGCCCCCACCCGAGTATCTTCAACAAACTGCCAAAGTCAGCGGATTGAGTATTTCGGATATTCAAGTCACTCCGCTCTCTGCGGCTACGCTATTCAATCAACGAGGAAGCCGGTTGCTTCAAGATTCCAACATCTGGTCTGCCCTTTCCGGTTATGCCAGTTTACGGGTGGCATGATGGTTCCACGTGTCCATATTCATCTCTCCCCCCCTGGGATGAAACATCTGCGGTTAATCCAGTTTGGACTAAAGCTCGTTACTGCTGGATGTTTTGCCCTCACTTTTTCTTTGTTGTGGGTAGGCACAACACTCCATGAAAAAATTGACGCCATTGAAACTCAAACGCATACCACCATCAACGAAACCAACCAAATTATCGCTCAAGCTAAAGCGAAGGGAATAGATCTAACTGCTCAAGCCATCCAAATGATTCCAGGGCACATTTCCTTTGTCAAACAAGTACGAGGGCGTGTGGGGTTTTCTTGGACACAATTGCTAACCGATTTGGAGTCTGCCGTTCCTGGAAACCTCATGATGAGTATGGTGTCGTTGGATGAAAAAACCAATACGGTATTGCTGAATGGCTCAACTCCGTCTCTCCAAGATTTAAACCTGTTGATTCATCAACTCGAAAAGCATCATGCCTTTCATGATGTCATTTTGACCCAACATGCCAAAAAGAAAAATAAAGATTCAACAAGTCAATTTTTTATCGTGTTCTCCATGAAAGTTTCTTACGATCCGACTTTTCACTTTTCGAAACCAGTTAAATCGTAAATCGCCATGAATCCCTTGAATTTCTTTCAGCAATCGAAAACGACGTTTCTGATTTCACGGCATCTCATGCCATTGTTCATTGTCGCGATATTCGCAGTGCTTTCTTCTGTGGGAATGTTCGGCCTGATGTTTTATCCCGCCCAAGATCGATTTACCCAAGTGGCATCAGATTTTCAAGCGGCAGAACAGACTCAAGCACAAATCCAAGCCGCTAAACACACCCAAGGGATCATCGCAACCACCTGGAAATCACTTTCAGATTATCGAGAGTTTATGGATCTCAGTTTAGACATTGCCGATTTGGCCAAACGAAACCACGTCACCATCCCTGGCATGGGCTATGATTTCAAACCGTTGTCCCATAAATTAGCCGCCAAAGGCACGTTTGCCTTTGAAGCTCAAGGCGACTATGAGGCCATCAGAAAATTCATTTACGAACTGGAGAAACGATGGCCCTATCTGTTTATCGAAAAGCTATCAGTGGAAAGTGCAAAAAAAAATAAGGGAGTGCTCTTTAGAATTACAGTATCCACCTTCCTCAAAGAATTCCCCAAAATTCTCAACAAGACAAAAGCCTGATGACCAATCAACAAAAAGGCATGGTATTAATTGGGTTATTCCTGGCTTGGGGAGGCGTCACAGTCTACCAGATGTCGGAATTATCAGGATCCAGTTCTAACGAGCTTTCTTCAACAAAAATCATGAGTCAGTCGTCCCTCCCCTCTGTAAAAGATCTCTCATTAGATCAATCCTTTCTCAATTCCAGACAACAAGTGACGTTCTCCCAACCTCGTAATATTTTTTCCCCGCTTGAATTGCATACTGCGGTCGTCACCAAACAGGACATTCCGAGCCCCACACCGTCACGCCCAAGCGTGACTCCCATGGCCCCAACACCTCCTGGCCCATCCCCAGCAGACCTGGCGGCACAGCGGGCTCGGCAACAGCTCAACCAATTTCGTTTTCTTGGATATTTAACCAAAGGGGGAGAAAGTCAGGCCTTTCTCACGGATGGACAGGCTATTTACATTGTGAAGCAAGGGGAAATGTTGGAAGGTAAGGTCCAAGTCAATAAAATTGAACCGGAAACGATTGTCCTTTCTACAAAAGTTTGGGAAACGGGAAATCAGGTTCAAGCCACGATTCCCCTCACACCCGAAACCAGGAGCTAATCTTCAGCATAGCTCTTTCCCCCTCCAGCCTGGTAAGATTTTTATGGTTGGCACAGTGCACATGCCCAGGGATAGAAACTTTCCTATGACAACAATGCGGCTTTCATTAATCATAATGGCTCAAATAGTGTTTTGGGCCTCACCGGGAATGACGGCCATGTATCGCTGCCATGATCAATCTGGAACCACGATATTAACTGATAACCCCGTGCAGTTAAAAAATTGTTCTCAACTAGAAGCTTCGGTTGTATCCGCCCCCCCCCTGACAAGAGACACCCATCAGCCCAGAAAGAGGAATGAACCACCCCCTTCTACACCCTACCCTAAAAGTAATGGTGGCCCTCTGGATCCATCAAAAACACAGGAAGCCCAGCAGGATTCTACTCAAGAAAGCGACATAACTATTCCGCTTCAAAAGATTGGGGGGTCGTTTGTTGTGCAAGTCAATCTGAACAATGAACGAACGGCTCATCTCATCGTGGATACGGGAGCCTCGATGACCGTGTTATCCACCAATATTGCCATTGACCTTGGCATTCTTGGCACCACAGACAATGAATTGCTCACCGTCAACACCGCAGGTGGCTCCGTTCAAGTCAATATGAACTATCTTTCATCACTCCAAGTTGGAACCGTCCAGGCCGAAAATGTCGCCGTAGCCATCCACGATCTCCCGGATATCCACGAACAGATCGAAGGGTTGCTCGGCATGTCATTTCTCAAGCATTTCCTGGTGACATTAGACGCTGAGCATGCGCGTTTGATCCTGCGCCCTAAGCCCTCCTCCTAACCTCAAGAATTATCACCGTCCTTTCGCTTTCAGAAAAATCTCACGACCGTGTTGAAACCCAGCCAGGTTTAAGGCAAAGGGGAGAATGACTGTTGAGGAGAAAGAGGAGGGAGTGCGCCTAAATATGAAAATTCTCCGAGATGAAGCAACGAAGAATCTTGGCGCAAATGAAAGTCGTCTTCTTGAGGATTCACAAAACCTGGGGCCAAAGTCACATCTGTTTTCCCCGCTCGTTGAGGGCTGGGAATTTGAGGGGTTCCCTGCAAGACATAGTCGTCTTGATTGTCAGAAAGCGCATTGAACGCCAGGGCCGTTTGACTTTCTGGAGAAAATAACAAGCCCACAGTGCTATAGCCAATAATATTGCCCCGAACAGCCGCCTCTGTCTTACCATGAAAAGCGATGCCTCCCCCATTGCGCACCAGCGTATTCTGGATCACGGTCGCTTTGGCTTGATCAGTCATGAGGACAGCTTCATAAAGATTATGAGAAATCACATTGTGGCGAAGGGTCACCTCCGAATTCCCTCCAAGGGCGATGCCATGATCATTGTGGTGAATCCGATTCCCAACAAGGGTTCCCGTAGAATTGGCGAAAGCCACCCCGGTCGTTTCACTCTCCCCAATGATACAGTCTTCAATGTGAACATTTTTAACTTGTTGGCTAAAGACCATACCCTTCACATGTATCTGCTTAAGATGAACACCGCTTCCATTGAAAATTCCCACACCCAATCCACCATGCTGAAACACCGTCAATCCTTGAATCGTCACGTTGGTGGCTCCGTACGGCCATTTCCCAATATGTAACGATCCCACTCGTTTTTCTCCCGTTATGAACACCTGATCCATCCCCTCTCCAATAATCATCAAGCTATCTTTACTGTGAACCGTCACATCTTCAGGATAGGTCCCGGCTTTAATCAAAATCGTATCGCCAGATTTTGCCTGATCGATGGCTTCTTGAATTAACGTAAATTGCCCAGATCCATCCAACGCGACCTGCCACACGTTCGCGTTAGAGGATTTCGTGACCACCTCACTAGGAGAATTCGCAATAACGAACTCTGTGAATCGAAGAGAAAACACCACTATCACACAGAGAAAACACCATATCGTTGGCATCACAATTCGAATTATGCTCATGGGTTCGACTCTCTCAAGAGGGAGAATTCAAGGTGACTGAAAAACGACCCTTCATAGGACCTCTTACTCACATACCTGATGATATTCCGCAGGGTCAAGCCGAGGCAAAAGGTATTTCTCTTGATTGTTGCCCATCCTCCTCTATGCTATCGTTGGGCATCATGGTGATCGTGGGATTAACCGGTGGGTTGGGGGCGGGAAAAACGACGATTGCAAGCCTCTTTCAAGTTTGTGGGGCGACAATCATTGATGCTGACCAACTGACTCGGGATGTCGTCAAACCTGGAAAACCTGCCTGGAAAGAGATTAAACGACAATTTGGAAATAGTGTGCTTCATTCGGATAAGACGCTCAATCGGCAAGCCTTGGCTCAGGTCGTGTTTCACAACCCCGAAAAATTGAAAATCCTCCAAGACATCATTCATCCTCGAGTGGCTCGAGAGCAGGCGACCCAGACAAAAGCCATCGGCAAAGCCAATCCCCAGGTCGTGATTATTTATGAGGCAGCCTTACTCATTGAAGCGGGAGCACATCGGAGAATGAATCATGTCATCGTGGTCAAGGCTGACCGGGCTACGCAACTTTCACGGGTCTGCCATCGAGATGGACTGACCAAAACTGAAGCGCTGCGACGCATCAGGCAACAAATGCCACTCCGCCAAAAGCTTCAATATGCTGATATGGTCCTAGATGGAACTTGGCCTCGTCCACGCTTGCGCCTTGTGGTGAAATCATTGTATAGAATTTATCAAAATGAAGCTCGCCAGCGAGGTCTCTAGTGGAACCTACCTTGATTCTGCACACAACACTATTATCTTGTTCGTATACATAATTTAGTAAAGGAGTTCGACGATGGTACATGATGTTTTGATCCTTGGTTCTGGCCCAGCGGGACTCACCGCTGCCGTCTATAGCGCCAGAGCCAATCTTTCACCTTTGTTAATTGATGGATCGCAACCAGGTGGGCAGTTGACCTTGACCACGGACGTGGAAAACTTCCCAGGCTTTCCGAAAGGCATCATGGGGCCACAACTCATTCAAGATATGCGCGCGCAAGCCGAACGATTTGGCACGCAATTCCGACATGGGCATGTCTCGGAAGTGGATCTGGAGTCCCAACCGTTTCGCATCACGGTCGATGGCGAAGAAACCATTGAAACCAAAACGCTCATTATTTCTACAGGTGCATCAGCCAATTTGCTCGGCCTCCCATCCGAAAGTCGTTTGATGGGGCACGGGGTCTCCACCTGCGCAACCTGTGACGGATTCTTCTTTCGTGGAAAAGAAATTGCCGTGATCGGCGGCGGGGATAGCGCCGTCGAGGAAGCCACCTTCCTCACCAAATTTGCCTCAAAAGTCACCCTCGTTCATCGGCGCGATAAACTGCGGGCATCAAAAATCATGCAAGACCGTGCCATGAAAAATGAAAAAATTGCGTTTCAATGGAATAGCGCGCTGGAAGAAGTCATCGGGGATGAGGTGGTGACCGGCATCCGGCTACGCAATGTCCAAACCAATCAAACAGAAGAAATTGCGCTCTCAGGCGTCTTCGTCGCCATCGGGCATACCCCCAATACCAGTTTATTCAAGGGGAAAATCGATATGGATGAGGCCGGATATATTCGCACTCAACCCTATCGAACCACGACGAATGTCCCCGGAGTCTTTGCCGCAGGCGATGTGCAAGACTCCAACTATCGGCAAGCCATCACCGCCGCCGGTTCCGGTTGCATGGCCGCCATCGATGCCGAACGATACTTAGAAGCCGCACACTAATGTTCCATGTGTTGGTGCATTATCATGAGTTAGCGCTCAAAGGACGAAACCGAAAACACTTTGAATACCGACTCGTCCATCATCTCCGTCGCGCACTGAAGCCACTCACGCATGTCCATGTGGACGCTCTCCAAGGGCGAATCCGCGTCAGCTTTGCCGATGAAACCGTCTGGCCTCGTCTAAAAGACCAATTAAAGCGGATCTTTGGCATCGTGAATTTTTCACTGACTCGATCGGTTCCACTCCCCCACGACAACCCTGATCTTTCGGCTCTCAAAGCCGCCATCACCTCTCATCTTCCAACATTTCCCTATGAGACATTCCGGGTCAGCGCCAAACGGGCAGACAAACGATTTCCAAAAACGTCGATGGAAGTGGAGCAGGAAATCGGAGCCGCTGTGGTGGAAGGGACAGGAAAAAAGGTCAAACTCAAAAATCCAGACCTAGAAATCTTAGTTGAACTTGTCCCGCCAGAAGCCTATTACTCCTGCCAAAAGGAAGCCGGCGCCGGTGGGCTCCCAACCGGAACAGGCGGCAAGGTCGTCTCACTCATCTCAGGGGGGATTGACTCGCCCGTGGCAACCTACCGGATGCTGAAACGAGGCTGCAAGGCGGTATTCGTCCATTTCCATGGACGACCCTATCTGTCGCGGATTTCCGAAGAAAAAGTCCAAGATATCGTTAAACTCCTCACCCAATATCAACTACATTCACGTCTGCATCTGGTCCCATTTGGAGAAATTCAAAGCCAAATTGTCGTCAATTCTCCCCCACCCGTGCGCGTGGTCCTCTACCGCCGTCTCATGCTTCGTATCGCCGCGAAAATCGCCGAACAAGAAGGAGCCTGGGGCCTCGTTACTGGAGATAGTCTCGGCCAAGTGGCCTCGCAAACTCCCGAAAATATCACCGTCATCAATCAAGCCACGACCATGCCGATCCTCCGCCCGCTCATCGGCATGGACAAGATCGAAATCACCCAACAAGCCCAAGCCATCGGCACGTTTGAAACGTCTATCGAACCCGACCAAGACTGCTGCACACTCTTTGTCCCCAAACATCCCAGAACCCGTTGCGATCTCCCAAGTATTCTCAGAGTTGAAGAATATTTAGACATTCCCGCCCTCATTCAGCAAGGCCTTCAAGGATCCGAACTCATGGAATTCACCCATTAAATAAAGGAGACCGTATGGAGTGGAGAGCTAGTCATATTTTAGTGAAAGAAAAAGGGTTAGCCGACGACCTGAGAAAACGCATTAAAAGCGGAGCAAAATTTGGAGAATTAGCGAAAGAATTTTCGACCTGTCCCAGCAAGTCCAAAAGTGGCGATCTTGGGTGGTTTGGTCCAGGAAAAATGGTGAAAGCATTTGAAGATGCGGTTAAACGCATGGGGCATGGAGGTATTAGCAACGTGGTAAAAACCCAATTTGGGTACCACATTATAAAAAAAACTGGGCAGAAGGAATAATTCTCTTTCCTTCAAACCAGACGCCGCCCTCGTCTTCTCCAAATTTCTTGGGTATACGGTTCGCCGGTAGGCCTGCGTGACACCGAAAGTCTTCACCAACACCTGGACCAGTTCTTCTCGTCCAAACTCGGCTAGCACCAAGATTCCACCAACTGCCATTTGGTTGCACAAAGACTCCTACTCCTGGGGCGCGAACCAAACGACCAAGACCTAATCGCGTCGCAACTTCAGGACGTTCAATCAAAGATATTGCCGATTAATTTCCCTTTACCCCCAAAGGCAAGGAGATCTCTTCGCTTGACCGATTCGTTCTCTTAAGACATGATGCTCTGGTTGAACTTTTCCACATGAAGGCTTCTAGCATTCTTCACGATCCTGCACTCTGACCCATGAAAAAATTGTATGTGTCGCAAAGTCTGATTGACGTGGAATCCCGGAAGGAACTCCTGGATCAGGCGGAAATTCCGTGCACGATCAAAAATCAACGGTCGGCAATGTTGGGGGGAGAAGTGCCGTTTGTCGAAGTCTTTCCGGAACTCTGGGTGCTTCAAGATAAAGATTTCGTAAAAGCTCAAACTTTATTGCAAGACTGGGAAAACGCTCAACCTCTGGAAACCACTTCATGGACCTGTGGCAGTTGTAATGAGGTGCATCAAAAAGAATTTACGACTTGCTGGAAATGCAATCGAGAAAGAACTTAAAACATACAGGAGAATAAACAAACTAGCCCCTATTTTTAATTCCCTATGCAACCCGTCACCTTCCTTGGCCTTTTCCTCATCTTGATTCTTGGTTTGCCTGTGGTGGGATTACTTCTCGCAGGATATTCGCTTCCTCCCCATCTGGCCCTTTTCTCAATCCTTACAGAACCCGGAGAGTCTTCGATTTCCTGGCTGGTTTGTGGAACACTGTCCGTTCTCATCACGACCACTTTGCTTCCTTTTATTTGGCGATTTTTCAATTTCCCGATTGAAAACCAAGGATCCGGGCATCTAGCTGGCTTCCCATGGTGGGGTTGGCTGGCCCTTCTCTGGATTACCGCTTCATGGGTCCTGGCATGGACTCGATACTCATGGTTTGAGCCGTGGCAACCTCATACTTTTCCCCTACTCTGGTTTGGCTATATCGTCATGCTGAATGGCTTCACCTATCAACGTTCCGGCCAATGCCTGCTTACTCATCGTCCACGGTTCTTTGCCCAACTGTTTTTTCTCAGCGCGGGATTTTGGTGGGTATTTGAAGATCTCAATCAATTTGTGAAGAATTGGCATTATGTGAATCTTCCAGACACGTCTCATTTCGAATACGTCCTCCATACCTCAATCGCCTTTTCTACCGTCCTGCCAGCTGTCCTCAGTACCTATGAATGGCTGGCTACCATTCCCCGCCTCACAAGGCCCTTCGAAAGCTGGTACCCCATCCCTTGGATTCTTAATAAAAAGACTGACTGGATATTCTTTAGCCTGGGCAGCATGGGATTCGCGTTAATAGGAATTTGGCCAACCATTCTTTTCCCTCTTCTCTGGCTTTACCCGTTGCTTCTTCTTCTTGGAATCCAATTCCTTAAAAAGGAAAAGACGTGTTTCCACGGTTTAGTTCAGGGTGATTGGCGTCCCGTCATTCTTTCTGCTCTGGCCGCGCTCGTATGTGGGTTCTGGTGGGAATTATGGAATGTCTTTAGCTTGGTCCATTGGGAATACACCATTCCCTTTGTCCATGCCTTGAAGATTTTTGAAATGCCGATTTTAGGGTACGCTGGCTATATACCTTTTGGGATCTTGTGCTTGGCGGTTACGGAAGGGATGTTGGGATATCGAAGGAATCACCCATCGACAACGGTATACCAAAGAAAGCGACATAATGAGCTGTAAAGCTCGTTCGTTTCGTGGCATCACCAGCAGCATCAAACTGTTCGGAAATCAAAAATGGCATCCACGCGTTCGTATGAATGCTGACCTGAGGGTACGCCATTTTCTCGGACGTTGGCGTGACGAGGGTATACGGAGCTTGGACATTATCTAAGGCCTGCTGAATATGTTCTTGCCCAGGTTCCAGCTTCACATAGTAAGGCTGACTGGACATCATCACGTGTGAGTACCAGAACGCCGCGTTTTCTAAACAGGCCGTTTGACTCATCGCATTGGAACCATACCCCAATACCACGGCCAGCACGATGATCCCCATGTATCGCCACATGTGTGCACACCTTCTTGTCTTTGAAAATGTCTACTGCCAGATTGTCATCAGTCAGCTGCTTCTTTATTCATAACGGTCAAAAATTTAAAAACTTAATAACGGGAAACTCTCGTTCAGGTCCGT
>Ga0224496_10001995_pt1 | contig 12384 bp, 12 predicted proteins | sample SF_Jul11_sed_USG_2_FD_168127 | JGI IMG/M metagenome (GOLD analysis project Ga0224496, IMG submission 168127) | Sediment microbial communities from San Francisco Bay, California, United States - SF_Jul11_sed_USGS_8_1 | ecosystem: Environmental > Aquatic > Marine > Sediment | place: USA... | reverse complement strand
GGTTTCTTACTCCTGATGCATGTGCATCTACACATTCACCATAGCTTACTGGGGCTATTTCATTAGCTTGATATTCATAACCAACAGCAGCGGATACCCATTCACAAGTACCCAAGAGATTCCTTACTCCTGATGCATGTGCATCTATACATTCACGATAGCTTACTGGGGCTACTTCATTAACCTGATACTCAAATCCAACTGTAGCAGATACAAACTTACATATGCCCAATTTATTATTTAAAGCCGATAAATGAGCTTCTTTACATTCATTATAACTAATTGGACTAACTGATAGAGTAGGAGTAACCAGTACACCTTTATAATCAGTACAAGTTTTTTCGTTAGATACATATAATATTTCACCACCTAATCCACAGCGAATATTGTATACAGCAGTTGAAGATGTACTAAAGTTTGTATCTTGTACAACTGGTTCTTTAACTTCTTCAATTGTTTTAGTTCCTCCAACAGGAGCAACTGGTTGATTCCATACGCCTCCTACACAGGTCCCCTTATCCCCAGCAGAGTTACACGTCCAGCTACCACCATTATTACAATTACTACCTTCTCTAATTCCTCCACAAATAGGATTACTGTCTAAGCTACATGATGGAGCACACCTTCCATTGGCACATTGTTGTAATCCAGAACAGCATTGCTCACCAGCAGCAGGGAAGACACCATTGCCTCCACAGCCTGTCTGTTTACATTCATTATCTATTTGAGTATTACATTTAACATTTGCTGGCCTACATCCATTGATACAACCACCACAGAATATTTCTCCAGACTTACAAGCAGACGAACTACCACCAGTACTAGCGACACTAGAGCTAGATTGTGATGTGGATCCACTTGTGTTACTGCTTGAAGTACCACTTTGCCCACATTGATCTGCTCCAGGTTCTCCAGAGCAATCTTGAAGACATTGGCATGGATTACCTTTATTCTGACAAATTCCATCTCCACAATATGCTCCACTTGCTTGTTGCCTTACGTCTTGATTCATCTGAGTCAAAAACATTGCTGAAGCACCTCCGACTACAAGAAGTAACAGAACAACAAATCCTAAAACTGCCTGAATAGGCAATCTCAACTTAAGAAAAGGGATCTTTATAAACTTTTTATTTGCAACTTTATTTTCTAATTTAATTGAAGATCCTTCTGCTTTTCCAAGATCGTCGCTTATTTTATTCTTCTTATTAAATAATGAAGATAAATTAGAGGATTGGCTTGTATCTGGTGAAGATGATTTATGGACAAAATTTGACATGGTTATCTTCAAGTATACTCAAATTAATTAAGAAAGAACAAGAGCAAACTGACAAGTAATCTGTTTATAATATAGGAATAACAAATGAAACAAACTAACTATCCTTCAACATGTTCAAAATCTTATATCGAAACCTTCAAGATGAATCAATTCAAGAGTTAAAAGACTTCAAAAATGGAGCTTGGGTTCATTTAGAACAACCTACTGAGAAAGAAGTAGATCTTCTTGTAGATCAATTTGATTTAGACCCAATGATTGTTGCTGACGCAATGGATATTTTTGAAGTTCCTAGAATAGAGATGGACGAAGGCATTACATATTATTTCACTCGGTATGCAATATATTCAACCGATTTAGAAAGAATTAATACAGTGCCACTTCTTATCATTATTGGCAAAAATTTCCTCGTTACCATAAGTTCTGCCAAAGTTCCTGTGATTGATCTCTTTAAAAATGGAAAGATTGATTTTAGAACAACTCAAAAAACAAACCTTTTACTACAGATCCTTACTACAATTAATACAGATAATGAAAAGCTAATAAAAAAACTTTCAAAACAAATAAAACAACAATCATCAAATTTAGAAAAGATTACCAATACAAAAATCGCTAAATTTGTAAACTTTGAAAATATGCTTGATGATATTTTATTTGGCCTACATCCAACCGGCTTGGCTTTAAACAAGCTACTAAAAGGAAAATTTATCACTCTTCACGAGGATGATAGAGAATTGCTTGAAGATTTAATTCAGGATAATGAACAGTTAATTAAAGTGTGTAACTCAAATATCAAAAGAGTGATTAACACCAGGGATGCCTATGACAATATTTTGTCAAATAATCTAAATAAAATTATGAAGTTACTAACTTCTGTAACTGTTATCTTAACAATTCCAACTATGATCTCAGGAATATTTGGCATGAATGTTAATCTTCCGATGGCAGACAACCCATTTGCTTTTATCATTATCTTGTCTGTTACTGTCGCAGCTTCTTTTGGATTACTGTTTGTCTTTCTTAAACAAGATTGGCTTTGATAGGTTATAATTACCTTTACTCAATAAGCCACGGTACCAGAGTGGTCCAATGGACAGGTCTGCAAAACCTCGTTTCGCGGGTTCGAATCCCGCCCGTGGCTCAATAAGTGATATATTTAACTAGATATATCAAACAAGTGAGATTAGTATAACGGTAGTACGTTAGCATTCCATGCTGAAGGCACAGGTTCAACTCCTGTATCTCGCTCAGATAAAGAACTCCTTTAACCCAAGTACCATCCTGTACCCACTAATGATATAATCTCCCCCTATGACTAAAGAATCAACAAAAAAACCTGCTGTAAAAAAAGATACAAAGAAAGCAAAAAGCCCAAAAGCTCAAGCTCCAGAGTTAATTGTCGCTAACACACAAATTAGTATTGTTATCCCAATTAAAGAAGCAAAAGTAGCATATGAAAAGATGCTCAGAAAGTTAGCTCCTCAAGTCAAGACTACAGGTTTTAGAAAAGGAAAAGTACCTCCACATGTTGCAGAAGAAGTTATCGGTAAAGTTAACATTGTCGACAGAGTTCTACAAGAATTAGTCCCTGAATTATATTCAAAAGCAATCAAAGATTCTAAAAAAATCCCGTTAACTCATCCAGATATTAGACCAGTCAAGTTAACTATGGAAGAAGACTGGGAATTAGTGGCAGAAATCGGTGAAAAACCAGTTTTCAAACTAGGTGACTATAAAAAAATTGCTAAAAATTCAAAAAAAGACGCAGTTAAAGAAATCAAAGAAGAAGAGAAGAAAATTCATGATCACTCTAAAGACCTTAAAGAAGGTGACAAAGCTCCAAAAGGTCATGAAGGTAAACACACTCATAAAATGACTGACAAACAAAAAGAAGATATGACTCTAAGTATCATCTTTAGAAACTTAGTCCAAGAATTTAAACCTCAAATTCAAGAAATCATCCTTAGAGATAAGGTTAAAACTGAACTAGGAAGATTAGAACAAGACCTCAAACAAATTAACACAACTTTAGAAGACTACCTCAAAAAACAAGGTAAAAGCTTTGAACAGTTCTCACAACAACTTGCTGTAATGCACTTAGGACAAGTCCAACTTGAATTTATTCTCCAAGAAATCATCGAAGCAGAAAAATTGACTGCCACAGAAAAAGAAATAAAGGCTAAAATTGAAGATATTAAGGGTAAATTACACGCAGAAGCTCTTAAAGAATTTGACGAAGCTAAGTACCAACACTACTTTGTAACAGTCATCGAAAGAGAAAAAGTAATTGACTTCTTACTCAAGTTATAACTTGACAAAGCCGGGTTTTTATCCTATAATTTATCAACTTTTTAAATAAAGTTAATTATGGATCCATTTGCTCAAGCACTACAAGCTAATTCAAAATCTCGCGGTAAGAGAAAGGCCCCGGCTCTTTCTCCAGAACTCGAGAAGAATTTAAGTTCCAAAACCCCTCAAAAAAGTGGTCTAAACCCATTTAGTGAAGCCCTCGCCAGAACAGGTGGGTCTAATTTTGACAATGTTGATCCAAATGATATCTCTCAAGTAGATTTAGAAAAACAAAAACTAGATCTTGAAAAGAAACAAAAAAAAGAAGCATTAAGACAAAAACTTCATAAAGAAATCAACCCTGTCGACATGAGAGAACTATATTCTGCTCATGAAGAAAAAACCAAAAGAGAACTAGAACAAGTCAGAAAAGAATTAAGAGTATTTGCCTCTGAAATCACTAAGTTCTACAAAGAAGTTGATGTTGCCCTGTTCCAAGAAGTTGTCAGTCCTGGTCAAGAGGGAACTGGTTTAAGAGCATACTTTGATAAAATTAGACAATTCATTAAACTCCTTAGAAAAAAGGTTCACTCTGCACGTACTTGGATGCATACACAAAATGCTAAATCTAAGAAACAAAAACGTGGTAAAGGCCGTAAAGGCATTGAAGTTAGTGGTCAAAAACATGAACAGACAAAAGCTGTCTTTGATCAGATGCACCATGAGCAGTCTACTGTTTATTCAGGTAACTAAAGTTTCTTAAATCTCAAAAACCTATTTTGCCCATATTCATCTTGGAATAATTGATATTCAAATCTATCTTTATATTGGATAAAATCTTGTTTTGTATGAGTATGGTCAACTTCAAGGAATACAAGTCCATTGCTAGTCAAATATTCACCAGCCTGATCTAAGAATTGATAAACATAAACTAAGCCATTTGAGCCACCCTTAAGAGCCAAATGCGGCTCAAAATCTTTGACACTCTCACCAAGGTGATCAACTCTACCCTCAGGGATATAGGGAAGATTAGCAATTAAGATATCAAATTTAACATCGGTTGGATAACTTTTAAGTAGATCTGAAGTTAAAAATTTAAACTTAATTACTTCTGGATTCACTTTTTGTATATTTGAATTCTCTTTGGCGACCTCAACAGCCTCATTAGAAACATCAGACAGATAAATTTCAGCCATGGTATTTCTTGCTTGAAGTTCAAAACCCATGGTTAAACCAATTGCTCCAGAACCACAGCCAATGTCTGCTAGGAGTAGAGGAGAGTTATCTTTGGTTATCATTTTTACGTCTTTTAAGACTAAATCTACTAATTCTTCAGTCTCAACTCTAGGGATTAAAACATCACTATTTACCTTAAAAACTCTTTCATAAAACTCTGCTTTACCTGTTATATACTCGACTGGTTTTTCACCGATATCGTCTAGATTAATCTTTGAGGTACCATAACGAGCCAAGTGGGTTTGTTCCCTTGGAGAAAGTTTTCTTGTATTATGAGGTTTCATCAATGAATGATTATTTTTGTAGAGTAAAATAGTGTGAACTTGAGAGGATTCGAACCTCTGACCTCATCAATGTCAATGATGCGCTCTAACCAACTGAGCTACAAGTTCATTTCTTAAGGATAGGTTGTTATTATACCTGATTAAACTCGGTTACACAAATGTATGTTTTCCTGATATAATTAGCGTTCGTTATAGAAACTTTTTATATTAATTAGTTTAAGAAAAAGTAATACCCTCAGGGGTACAAGCAAAAATCTGTGATCAGAAGAAAAAAAACAAATAATAGACATCAAAGTCAAAAATTCATTCAGGCAAACCATTATATTCGTTTTCCTGAGGTAAGAGTCTTGACAGAGCATGGAGAAATGCTTGGGGTGATGCCAACCAGTGAGGCGCTACAAAAAGCCCAAGCTGCAGAAAAAGATTTAGTTTTGGTTACAGAAGGAGCTAAACCTCCCGTAGTTAAAATAATTGATATAGCAAAGCATAAATACCAACTGCAACAAAAGAAAGCAGAAGGTAGGAAAAAAGCGAAGACTCAAGAAATAAAAGAAGTTAGATTTACACCTTTTATGGGTGAAGGAGACTTCGTTTCAAGACTTAATAAAGTCAAGAAATTTCTTGAAAAAGGTGATAAAGTCAGACTCTCACTACAATTTAGGGGAAGAGCTATCACAAAAAAAGAATTTGGTTATGACCTGTTCAATAGAGTAGTAGAAGAAACTGCAGAAATTGGAACAACAGAGATAATACCAAAGATGATGGGTAAAAAACTTGTTGCCCAACTAATGCCGATTAAGAAAAAATAAAAACAATCAGAACTATATATGAAAAAGTATAAACAAAAAACTAGAAGTGGTGTTGCTAAGAGATTCAAGATCACCAGCACTGGTAAAGTCTTAAGAAGAACTCAGAACATGAGACACTTAAGAAGTAACAAAAGTAAAAAAGCTAAGAGAGCCTACAGAATTCCTATTGAGGTAACTGGTAAATGGGCAAAGAAGATCAAGAGAATGCTCGGTCTTGCTTAAATTAGATATATAGAAAGTTATATAAAACATGCCAAGAGTTAAATCAGGTACAACTAGACATAAACGTCATAAAAAAGTTCTAAAACTTACAAAAGGTTTTAGAGGTACAAACAATAGACTATACAAAAGAGCTAAAGAAGCTTTACTTCATGCTGGTCAATATGCCTTCATCGGAAGAAAGCTCAGAAAAAGAGATTTCAGAAGTCTTTGGATCACTAGAATTAATGGTGGACTAAAAACTATGGAAGCTAAACTTAGCTACTCTAGATTTATCAAAGCCCTTAAAGATAATAATGTTGAGCTTAACAGAAAAATGTTAGCACAACTTGCTGTTACAGATTTTAACGCCTTTAGAAAAGTTGTTGAAAAAGTGCAGGGCTAATCTGAGGAAAAAATAAAGAAATTAGAGACCCCGCACATGCGGGGTTTTTTAATAATCAAAAACAAATAATAAATTAATTAAAAAGATAGAAAACAACCAGGGAGGATAATCAATACAATTTATACCTGCAGAGGTACAAATTACTGATACAATAAAACTTATGACAATTGACCAACTAAAATCTCAAATAGAAGAAATTATTAACCGTCTTGAAGGAGAAACCTTAATTGATACCAATGTAAAAAGTAAATACCTTGGCAAAAAAGGTCTCTTTAACTCCCTTGTTAAAGAAATTAGAAATATTGAGGGAAGTGACAAAAAAGAGGCTGGTCAATTATTTAATCAACTCAAAGAAACTCTTGAAACAAAACTTTCTAATATTTCTCAAACAAAAAAGGTGGTAGATATTGATTTCACCATGCCGGCAGAAGAGACCAAAGTTGGACACATGCACCCAATTTCTCAAGCCATGGAAGAAATAACTTCTATTTTTGAAAAAATAGGTTTTACTAGATCTAGGTATCCAGAAGTAGATTGGGATTGGTATGTTTTTGAGAGCCTTAATATGCCTCCAAGTCATCCAGCTCGTGATGAATGGGAAACATTCTTTGTCGATACTCCAGAAGAAGTCAGTGAAGTTTCCTATGATGCCAGTAATCCAAGAAAAAGACATCCAAGCTTAGTTGGTGGAAAAATGGTATTAACTACCCATACTTCAAATGGACAAGTTAGAGAAATGGAGAGACTTAAAAATCCACCAATCAGAATGATTAATATCGCTCGTTGTTACAGAAGACAACAAGATGCAACTCATACTCAAATGTTCCACCAGTTTGAAGGTTTAGTTATTGATGAAGGCATTAATATTCAAAATCTTAAAGGTACTCTAGATTACTTTGCCAAAGAATTTTATGGTGAAGGCACAAAGTCTAGAATTAGACCATTTCATTTTCAATTTACAGAGCCAAGTTTTGAAGTAGATTTTAGTTGTCATATTTGTAGTGGTACTGGGATCAAAGATGGTGACAAATGCAAGTTCTGTAAATCAGGTTGGCATGAAGTTGGAGGAGCAGGAATGGTTCATCCTAATGTTTTAAAAGCAGGAGGAATTGATCCAGAAAAATATACAGGCTTTGCTTTTGGTTGGGGAGTAGAAAGAACATACACCTTAAAAGAAGGTCTCAATATTGATGATATCCGTTTACTTTATAGCGGAGATCTGAGGTTCTTAAAACAATTTTAATTATTTAAAAAAGCTATAAAACAAATATGAATATCCTAATCCCACATAAATGGCTTCTTGAACATCTAGACTCAGATGTGTCTCCAGAAGAATTACAAAAGACTGTCTCACTTAGTGGCCCATCTATAGAGAGAATCTATGATAGAGAAGGTGACAAAGTCTATGACATTGAGGTCACTACAAATAGAGTCGATAGCATGTCTATCCGTGGCATCGCCCGTGAAGCTGCTGTTATCCTTAATCAATTTGGTCATAAGGCTAAATTAAAAGATCTTGATAAAAATGAAATAGAAATTAACACTGATAAAACTCTTCCATTACCAAAGATTGTTAATGATCCTCAAGTATCAAAAAGAATTTCTTGTGTCATCCTAAGAGATGTAAAAAGAACTCCAACTCCTAAATGGATGGCAGACAGACTTCTTCAAACAGAAATGAATGTTCATGACAGTGTTATTGATATCACCAACTACATTACTCATGAACTAGGCCATCCTTGTCATGCCTTTGATTATGACAAAGTCATGAATACAGGTGGAGAAATCATTGTTACAGAAGCGGGAAAGGGAGAAAAATTTAGTACCTTAGACGGTAATGAATTTACAACCCTTGGTGGAGAAGTAGTCTTTAAAAATGGTGAAGGAGAAATAATTGATTTACCTTCTATCAAAGGAACTGCAAATACTTCAATTGACGACAGTACAAAAAATGTTTTACTTTTACTTGAGTCCATCGTTGCTCCAAAAGTTCGCTTTGCATCTATGAGTCATGCTATCAGAACAACGGCAGCTCAACTGATGGAAAAAAATGTTGACCCCAACTTAATCCCTTTAACTTTAGAATTTGGCGTTAAACTCTATACTGAACTTTGTGAAGCTCAAGTGGCGAGTGAAGTTTATGATGACTTTCCAGGACAGGTTGACTTAAAACCACTCTCTTTATCACTTACTAAAATTCAAAACTACTTAGGTCTTTCTTTAGAAACAAAAACAATAGAAAAAATCTTACAAGATTTAGGATGTGAAGTAAAAATAGAAGATGAAAAAATCACTGTTCAACCACCTACTTTTAGACCAGACTTAGCCATTCCAGCAGATATTATTGAGGAAATTGCTCGTATCTATGGTTACCATAATTTGCCAAGCGTCTTAATGGAAAGTGCTATCCCGCTAGAAAAACCAAAAGACATCAACTTCGCCATAGAAAATAAAATCAAGAGATTTATGGCTGCCATTGGTTGGCAAGAAATCTATTCTTACTCTATGGTCAGCGAAGAAATAGCTTTAGAGTCAGGAAATAAATTGGATGATCATCTTAAGCTACAAAACCCATTAACAGATGATAGAGTTTATTTAAGAAGATCTCTAATTCCTTCCCTTGTTGAGGTAATTAAAATGAACCCTTTAGAAAAAAATCTCAGTGTTTTTGAAATTGCCAATGTATATCACCCTCAAAAAGAAGGAGAACTTCCTAATGAACAACTACATTTAACATTAGTTTCTAGTAACTCTTACAGAAAAGTTAGAGGAGATTTAGAATCAATGCTGGCACAACTATTTATTACCAAAACAGAAATCAGCAAAGGGGGAGACATTGTTGTAGAAGGTCAAAGAATAGGGCAGGTAACTCAGATAGAAAACCTAATTTCTTTAGACATAGAATTTAAAAAACTTCTACACCATGCTAAAACTCATCCTACCTATAAGGCAATTCCCAAGACAAGTACTATCAATGAAGACATGACTTTCCAAATTGATGATGATATTTCTATCGGTAAGGTAATTACAGAAATAAAAGAACAAAGCCCATTATTAACTGTTGTAAAACTTAAAGATCAATACAAAAGTAACTATACATTTAGTCTTGAATACCATGATCCAACCAAAAATTTAAGTGGTAGTGAAATTGAACCAATTAGAAAAGAAATTACTAATTCAATTTCAAAAAAGTTTTCTGCTAAGCTTATTGGATTAGTTGAATAAAATATAAAATGATCAGTAAAAAAAACAAAATTTTTATTTATCAATTTTTATTTGGTTTAGTTATTTTTTTAGTTCCATCAAATTTATTTTTCAAGTTCTTTGAGTCATCAGCGTATGTTAATGGATTATTACTTGACTATCTAATTCCCAAGCTTTATTTAAGTGACCTTATAATCTTCTCACTCTATGGTTGGTGGTTATTTGAAAATAAGAAAAGTCTTTTAAAAAAATTTAAGACATCTATATCTAAACTAGAAAAAATAGTTATAAAACACAAACTAATTTCTGGATTAGTTCTGGCTTTATTTCTGAGGCAATTTAATGCTGATCATAATATTGCTGCCTATTGGTATTTATTTAAAATAATTGAAATTGGAATCTTTGGTTTACTTTTATTAAATAAAAGAAAACTTATCACTAATACTGTTATTTTAACTAGTACTATCTTTACATTATTTTTTCAAAGTGGTGTAGCTATCCTCCAATTTATGAACCAAAGTTCTATTGCAGGATACCTGTTTCTAGGAGAGGCTAACCTTTCCAAACAAATAGGTTTAGCGAAACAGATAATCAATGGAGTAGAGAAAATACTACCTTATGGAACAACCGCTCATCCAAATATTCTCGGAGGGATTATTTCTTTATATTTAATTATCCTGATTGGAACATTAGTTAGACCAGAGTTAAAAAAGAAAAAATATCACCAACAACCATTTATCTGGGGACCAATCATTTTATCTCTGATTGCATTAGGTTTAACATTTTCACTTTCTGCCTGGCTTACTTTTATCATTGGCACTATTCTAATTTTTATTAAACTAGAACCAAAAAAGTTAATTTTAGGCTCAATTGCTATTCTTATCTTAGTACCATTCTTACTTCAATTTGGATCAAAGTTTAGCGATAATCCTTCTATAAATCGTCGGGCATACCTTAATCAAACAGCAATTAATATGCTTAAAAATAACCCCGTTTGGGGTGTGGGTCTAAATAACTTTACCAGCAGGGTAGAGGAGTATAGTCCTACAAGAGAGGTAGTTCGCTTTACTCAGCCAAGTCATAACTCAATTCTTTTAGTCTTAAGTGAATTTGGATTACTAGGATTAGTGACAATAGTTTTAATAAAAAACGAGAGTTTTAAAATTTTTAAAAAGAACAAGAAACAGTTGAAGACAAATATAATGTGGGGAAGTATTATCGTTGCTATTATGACTCCAATTATTGTCTTAGATCACTATCTCATCACTAACCAATCAGGACTGCTTTTACTAGTAATCATTGGAGTTCTAACTAGAAAGTTCTTAATCCAACCCCAGAAATAAATTCTTGAGTGATAATATCTCTCTCTTGATCTAGAGTCGGGGTTCCTTTTCTTAAGGTAAATCTTATTGAAATATACTGAGCCAGCTTATCACTAGATTCAGAGCAATCAAAAGTAGGACCATCTATAATTTCCACATCACCTGATGTTAAATATATTCCAGAATTTGATGCAATCTTTGTATTTGAGTCACTAGGGTCAACCTCAGAAAAAAGAGTTGTAACACCACTGTCAATTGACTCAAAGGTAATAGCACTCATGCCTGTCTCACAAATTTGTCCACTTCCATTATCAAACAACTGAACAGCATTTCTCAAAAGAAATTCCATCTGAGACATAGCGTACTCACCCTCGTTTTTAATAATTTGAGACCTGCTAACCTTAGTGCTACCGAGAAGAAAAGTTAAAAATAATCCTGAAGAAGCAAGCATTAGCATTACTGATAAGGAAACAACAATCAATAACTCAATCAAAGTAAAACCATTTTTCTTTCTCATTTTTGCAAAATATTTTTTACTACTCATATTGCTTAAATTCTTGAATTAAATTTGAATTTCTTTGAATATCACCATCTAACCAGTCAACCACAATTTCTACTCTGATCTCATCAGGACTGGTAATGTTGACTAAGGCCTCCCTAGTAAATGAAGTCCCAGCTATGAAATCCCCATCTGAACATGCCCCCGTTTCCATTGCTTTAAATTGAGCACTATCACTTGCAAGCGTATTTACACAATAAGTATTTGCAGATAGACTTTCATAAAATTGAGCCCATCCAAGCAATACTTTTTCTCTTCTAAATACTTCCATTGCTTCTTGAGCTCTTGTAGCAGAAAGAACCTTATATTTACTAATTGCAGAATTTTTTACAGAAAGAACTAGTCCTGATGCTACAGCAGTCATAACTAAACCCACTACCCCAGTAGCAATGAGAATCTCAATCATGCTAGAGCCTTTTTGCTTTTTATTTTTTATAAATTTTCTAATCATTTTATTCATTTAAGACTCCTTGTGTAATTTCACCACCGGCAGTGACTGAAAAAGAATAAGACCTAGAACCTAACAGTAAAGTAATGTTCTGAGCGCCACTCACTCCACCTTTGAGAACATTAAATGTAATATCTACAGCAGTATTTGGAGTAACACCTCCAGTCAAGTTATGATCTGCAATAACTATGTTTCCATTTGTACAAACTGCTCTAACACTAACCGATGAGGTATCTTGAGACATTTGGACATTGTAACCTTCCAAAGTATCACACGTTGATGGGACATCCCCAGATCTTGCTCTAGTTTGAGCAGATCTAAAATATGTTTGAAGTTCTTTTGCAGCTCCTGTTAAT
>Ga0224496_10001993_pt1 | contig 12388 bp, 11 predicted proteins | sample SF_Jul11_sed_USG_2_FD_168127 | JGI IMG/M metagenome (GOLD analysis project Ga0224496, IMG submission 168127) | Sediment microbial communities from San Francisco Bay, California, United States - SF_Jul11_sed_USGS_8_1 | ecosystem: Environmental > Aquatic > Marine > Sediment | place: USA... | reverse complement strand
TCGTATGTCTTTGTTGCCCAAGTGTCTCACGAAGCAGGTACGTTCATGAACTCCTTGAATGCGATCTTTTTCACCTTGGTATTGCCGTGCTCGATGATCCAGTCAATAGCCTGCTGTTCGACAACCATTGGCTCAAGTTGTTGCAAAACCTGCGGGTTGCTCATGTACATATTGACCATGTCCTCGGCTTCTTCGTAGCCCGCGCACAGATCCTCTACTCGAGCTCGCATCAGGGCTTCATCGACCTTCAGGTTCTTGTCGACGATAACCTGGCGGAGCAGCAGACCCAACGCCACACGCTTCTCTGCAGCCTTGGCAAAATTGGCCAGCGGCGGCGCCTGCTCGTCTTTTTCGATGCCCATGCGGCGCATCGCCTCGCGTTGCAGTGTGTGCATTTCCTGGTGCTTGAGCGTGTGCGGAATTTCGAGCGGATTGGATTCGAGTAAGGCTGCCATGACCTGCTCACGCAGTGATGCTTTCACCTTGTGATCCGCCTCGCGTTCCATGTTTTCGCGAACATCGATCTTGAAACGCTCAAGGCCACCCTCGGTTACACCGAACGATTCTGCAAACTCGTCATTCAGTTCAGGCAGCGCTTCTGCCTCGACGCGGTGCACGGTGACTTTAAAGTCCGCCTTTTTGCCCGCAAGTTCTTCCGCGTGGTATTCCTTCGGGAATTTGACCTTGAATGTCGTTTCGTCTGACGCTTTGACACCGATCAGGCCTTTCTCGAAATCCGGCAACATCTGGCCCGCACCCAGCGCGACTGAATAGTTCTTGGCTTCACCACCAGCAAAAACTTCGCCTTTAACGCTGCCAACGAAATCGATCGTGACGCGGTCGCCTTCGGCGCTCTTGCGATCGACCGCTTTCCAGCTGGCTTTCTGTTTGCGCAGCTTGGTCAGCATATCGGCCATGTCATCGTCGCCGATGGTGACTTCCGGTTTTTCGATCTTGATCTTCTCCAGATCCTTGAGCACGACTTCCGGCATGATTTCGAACGTCGCGACATACGCGAAGGTCTTGCCGTTCTCGTTTTCGGTTTCGATTTTCGGTCCGCCAGCCGGATTCAGTTTCTCGCGAACCACGGCCTCCGAATAGCTCTTCTGCAAAACCTCGTTCAGCACTTCTTCCCGGACCTGTCGGCCGAAACGCTGCTTCACGACTTTCGCTGGCACTTTTCCCGGCCGAAAACCCTTGATCTTGGCCGTGCGGCCAACGGATTTCAGGCGAGTGTCCACTTGTTGCTCAATTGGCGCGATAGGCAGCTCAACGCGCATGCGGCGTTCCAGAGTACCTGTCGATTCGACAGTGACTTCCATACTATTCATTCTCTATCAATTAGTGACTTGGTTGATTTGGACTTGGTGCGAAAGGAGAGACTCGAACTCTCACGGGTTACCCCACTGGTACCTAAAACCAGCGCGTCTACCAATTCCGCCACATTCGCACGAGACGTGCGATGTTTGTCACCCGCACAACCTGCCCAGCCGGGCATTATACAGGGACAAAGTTCGCGATTGGAAGCTGGAGCGATATAAGGTGACAGTGACCTTATATCCCGGGCTAAGCCAATGGAAGAACGACGATTCTTCTGGAATTAAGGTCACTGTCACCTTATATCAGGCCAGGAAGCGGAAGCGGTCCGCCAGCTTTGCGTCAAGGCTGTGCTTGCGGCCTGCATGGACGGCGGCCAATACGACAAAAATGACAAACCAGATGGAATCGTGATTCTGGGCGTCCAGGAAGCCCTGACCTTTCGTAAACCAGAAAGTCGCGACCATCAGGGCTCCGGCGACCGATGCATACCGGGTTGCCAGGCCCAGAATTAGCGAAACCCCAATAAGAAACTCACCCCAGGAAACCAAAAAAGCGAAGACACCGCTATTGGGCAGTACTACCGATTCCAGAAACGGCCGCATAAAGCCAAAGCACTTGTCGAGGTTGCCCGTGACAAATCCGGTCATGCCCTGGACGAAATCGGGGTTCGTGATCTTGCCAAAACCGTAATAAATGAAGAACACGCCCGCGTAAACACGCAGCAAGGTTATCGGCCAGAGTTGTATGTGTTTTTTCGGAGTGAAGTCGTTAAGACTGGACATCATCGTTCCTCGGTCGGCTACTCGATATCCGAATCATACAGCGATTGTCCGAATTTCCCCATTGGCTAATACCCTGCCGATGCTTACTATGCGTACATGGCCAATGACAAGAAAACCCATCCCGACCACCATGGCATGAACGTCTCCAGCCTGCGCCGTTCGGCGACCGGCTTTGTACTGGATCGGGAGGACCTCAGCGACGATCCGATCGCGCAGTTCGAGGACTGGTTTCGTTACGCATGCGAGTCCGTACCGATGGACCCGAACGCCGTTAGCCTTTCGACTGTAGACGCTCAGAATCGACCTTTCAGTCGCACGGTGCTATTAAAGTATTTTGACGAAAAAGGCTTTGTCTTTTTCACGAACTACGACAGCAAAAAAGCCGTGCATATTGAAGCCAATCCCAACGTTGCGTTGCTGTTCTTTTGGTCTGACGCGGCACGACAGGTGAAGATCCGTGGTAAGGCTGTACGAATTCCGACCAGCGAAACACTCAAGTACTTTGTGTCACGACCGCGTGGCAGCCAGATCGGGGCCTGGGTATCCGCGCAAAGCAGCGTGATCTCTTCGCGCGCGTTGCTGGAAAACAAATTCCAGGAAATGAAAGAGAAATTCAGCAACAAGAAAATTCCGCTGCCCTCGTTCTGGGGTGGCTATCGTGTCGTACCTGAAGAAGTCGAATTCTGGCAGGGTCGCCGCAATCGTCTGCACGACCGCTTTCAATACACGAAGCAGGATGACGGAAGCTGGCTGATAGAAAGGCTCGCACCCTGATATCAGAATTATCTTAACGCCGCCGCCGGCCTTCCCGGCCGCGTCGACCTGCAATCGCCACTGGCGCCGGTTTCTCGGCCGGCGGTGGCAGAATCGGCAACTCCGTCTGCGACACAAACCCCGCTTTGACCAGATCGCGCATTGCCTCATCAATTGCGGGGTCGGTCTCGAAAGGCTCGTACTTCGCAAGACGTGTCTCGACTTCGGCACAGGCTCGTTCGTTAAGCTGCATTGAACCGCCCTCCTGCCATGTCTCGCGATTGAGGCGATCGATGACCGGTTGTGTCAGGTACAACTCATTGGGCCAGTGCTTGATTGTATGCGGCGATGTAATTAAATGATCTTCGCGCATCAGCTCGTCAACGAGGTCCTGCGTGGGCAAGTCATCCAGAGGCTGGATCTCTTTCACGAAGTGCAACGCCTGACCGCAGACTTCGTTGTCGAATACCAGCTTCGGCAAACTGAAGGTCAAAACGAAATCGAGCATGCCCGGCCCCGACACAGAATTTACGCCTGCAATCGCCGCAAGCAACGCGCTGCTGAAGGTTTCGCCGCCAGCCTGCGCGTCGAGCAACTTGCCGTCGCTCAAGGCCATGTAAGCCTGCGTCGGCAGGTTCAAAGACTTCGCAATTTGCACGTAGGCGACATTTAGATGCTGCGCCTCGATCGCCGCCATCGGCGAACTCGCCGCCTTCATGTGGAAGGTGGCCGGTGCGCCACCGAACAACACCGGCGTTCCGGGGCGCGCGATTTGCGCCATCGTCAGCCCCGTCAATACGTCCACGCAATGAAAAACCAGTGCGCCGACGAGGGTGACGGGAGCGATGAGCCCCATCAGCGTGACCGGCACGATCTCCACAGGAATGCCGGCCTCCGCACAATCGAGCAGGTTCTGGCAGGAGTCTTCGCCGTAACGGAAATTGCCGGTTGCGGTGATCGTGAAAATCGACATCGGCCTTTTGACCAGGTCGGTATGATCCTCGCGAAACATCTGCATCATCGAGACCATACGCGGCACTCCATGCTCGCTGAATGCGCCCGACACCACGGGCTTCTTTGACGTGGTCAAGGTCATGTACAGGCGCCACGCATCCGAAACCTGCGACTCGATGTCCTTGTTGGTAGAAAATGCGGTCGCAAGATACGCGATGTTCTCAAGCCCATCGCAGAGACGGGCGTACTCGATAAAGTCAGTCGAATTGCTGAGACGCGTGACACCCGTACGATGGTCGAGAATTTTCAGTCCGCTGGAACCCGGTACATAGTGAACGTTATTGCCACCGATCTCGGTGTACGGATCCCCATCGCGATTGAACAAGGTAAACGATTTCGGCGTGCTGGCGATGGCCGCATCGACGACCTCGGGCGTGAACAGAATTCGCTTGCCGCTGGCATCGAGCTTCAGTCCACTATCCAGCAGTCGCTCGCGCATGCCCTGGCCGCGAATTTCCATGCCCGTCTCTGACATGATGCGTTTCGCTTCCGCCAGGATTTTCTGGATAAGTTCGTCTGACAGGACACTGAGTTTTGGTCGCATGATGTTCGTCTCTCTAGTTTTTGCCTAGTTCAAGTTTTCGCCTGGTGACATAGTCGACCAAGGCCTCGTCAATCGCCGGATCGAGATCAGGCTGCCGGTATTCCTGCAGGAGTTGCTTCCAGATAGTGTTAGCGCGCCTGGCAGAGTCAATGCTGCCGGCCTCCTGCCAGGACTCAAAATTCTGGCGGTTCGAAACTATCGGCGCGTAAAATGCTGACTCATAGCGCGCGAGTGTGTGAGCTGTCCCGAAGTGATGACCACCTGGCGCAACCTTGGCGATTGCATCGAGCGCAAGTTCATCGTCATTCATCACGATCGGCCGTAAATACTCGGCCATCATTTGCAGCATTTCGGCATCGATGATCAGTTTTTCGAACGACGCTGTGAGGCCTCCTTCGAGCCAGCCCGCTGCGTGATTGACGAGATGAGCACCGCCCATCACTGCGCCCCAAAGTGACATTTCACTTTCGTAAGCCGATTGTGCATCAACGCAATTGGAGACAGTCGTGTTGCTCGACCGATACGGCAGGCCGAGTCGCCGCGCAATCTGGCCGCTGGCCTGCGCGGCCTTGGTGTACTCGGGTGTGCCGAGTGCCGGTGAGCCGCTGCGCATATCCACGTTGGACGCGAAACAACCGTACATGACGGGTGCACCCGCTCGCACCATTTGCGCGTAGGTGACGACGGCAAGAACTTCGGCCGTCTGCTGCACCAGCGTACCCGCGATCGTTGCCGGGCTCATCGAGCCCGCCAGCGTGAATGGGGTGATACAGCACGCCTGTCCCGCTCCCGCAAGTTCCTGAACCGCCTCGGTCATCGGGATGTCGAGCTGCATCGGCGAGTTGGTATTGATAATCGCGAGCAGCGCCGGATCGTGCATCAGCTCTGTCCTGTCGGTGCCAAGCGCGATGCACGCCATCTCGATCGAATCGATCGTGCGCTGTCGTCCGAGCGCATACGACTGGCAATTTTTGTCGGTCAGCCTGTGCTGCGCAAGATACAGGTCGAGGTGCCGGGTCTCGGCCGGCAGGTCCATGGCTTCAAATGGGCCGCCGCCTTCCTGATGCACAATATTCAGGCTTTGGATCAATCGCAGGTAATCGCAAACTTCCGCATAAGTACCTGGCCGTCGTCCCTTGTCCAGATCACTGCAAAAAGCCGGCCCGCCGACAGATACGAAAATGACATGATTGCCGCCGACAAACAGGTTGCGCTGCGGGTTTCTTGCGCGCAGACCGAATGCAGACGGCGCGAGCGCGATCTTCTCCAGGACCAGGTTACGGTCGAAGCGAACCATCATGCTGCTTTCATCGACATCCGCACCGTCGCGAGCCAGCTGTGCGCGACTGTCCGGCTCGAGAAATCGCATACCCTGGTTTTCGAGGACACTCAACGCGCCGTCAATGATACGTTCGACCTGGTCGTCAGCAAGCACCTCGGTCAGACGGTATGGATTGATGACGTCACGCCACGGCAATTGCTGGATCGTGTTCGCTACTCGTTTTTCCCGATGGCTACGTCGCGTCATGTCGTATCGTCACTGGAGGCCTGCTAAAAATTGTCGGCGCCATTGTTCCGCCTTTTCGACCTGGTTAAAGCAATAAATATGGTGTCCGCGAATATTGAGATCGGGATCGGCAATATAAGGTGCCAGCTCGAAAAGCAAATCATCCGGTTGATAGACTTTCGTTCGCAGCAATCGCGCCGCAATCTTGCCATGATTTTTCAGGTAGCGTAGCGAATTGCCTACCCCGATTCTGAGCGAGGTCGTGAGCAGTGTACTCCGGTTGGACACGCTCGGCAGACCTAACCACACCGGTAGCATGACGCCCGCATCGCGTACCTCTCGAATCCAGCGGCCGATTATCGTGGCATCGAAACACATCTGCGTTACGACATAGTTCGAGTATGCCTGTTTTCTTAACAGCTCCTCGATCATGACGTCCGTACTAACGACGGGATGCCCTTCCGGATGCCCGGCAACGCCGATGTCTTCGAAGCGATGATCGAATTCGGCAATGTCGCGCAGCAAGTCCAGCGCTTTCGTGTACTTGCCTGCAGGTGTTGTTGCATCGCCGCCGGGCACGAACAGGCTGACGATCGGCATGTCATCGAGGCGCGCCATGATTTCGCGAAGATGCGCCTCGTCCCGGACCATCCTGGCGGCTAGGTGCGGTACCACCCGGAATCCACGTGCCGCGATACGCTCCGACATAGCCAGCGTCTCTTCTACGCCCTTGCTCGGGGAGCAGGTGACGGCAACGTAAGAGCCGGGCTCGAGCACATCGAGTCGGGATTCAATCGTGTCTGTCGGAAATATCTCCATGTACGCATCGTGTATCGATCGCGCCAGTGCCTGCTGCTCGGCTTCGGACACCTTTCTTTTCATTTTGCCTTGCGAGCTCCACGCCGACCGCGGCGCTGCTTTGGACCATTCGATTCTGAAACCCCGCCCGGAATCGACATGGATGCAACGAAATGCTCCTGGAACCGCGCTTCGATTGCCGTTTCAATTTTCTCGACCTTGCGCACTTGGGTTTCGACGAGGGCCCGCGACTGCTTATCGAGCAGTGCAATTCGCGCTCCCGTCCCAGCGGCATTGCCGGCAGAGGACACTTGCTCGATATCGCATTCCGGGATGAGGCCGAGCACCATGGCGTATTTCACATCGATATGCGCGCCAAACGCACCCGCCAGGCGGATCCGGTCCACCGCCGTTACGCCATAGCGCTCCATGAGCAGCATGGCACCCGCGTGCAGGGCCGCTTTCGCCAATTGAATGGCACGCACATCATTCTGCGTTACACGTATTTCCTGCTGACCGGAGTGCAAGACATACGCATATGTCCGGCCGTCCGCGACGACACGCGGCGTCGCGATGCTGTCGTGGATTTTTATTTTGCCGTCGTGGCTGAGTACACCGGACAGCACCATCTCAGCGACAACTTCGATGATGCCGGAACCGCAGATTCCCGTGATCCCGGTTTTCCGTGTCGCCAATTCGAATTCCGCATCGTCTGACCACAGGTCACTGCCGATTACTTTGAACTTCGGCTCCAGGGTCTCCCGGTCGATACGGACGCGCTCGATGGCACCCGGCGCCGCGCGCTGACCGGAGCTGATCTGCGCTCCTTCAAATGCAGGCCCCGTAGGACTCGACGCTGCCAGTATTCTTGTCTTGTTGCCCAGCAGTATCTCGGCATTCGTTCCGACGTCGACGATCAGTGACACCTCATCTCGCTCGAAAGGCGCTTCTGCCAACAACACGCCTGCCGCATCGGCACCGACATGGCCCGCGATACACGGCAGCGCGTAAACGTGTCCGCCGGGATTGATGTTGATGTCAATCAGGGATGCCAGTACGTCGACACTGCTGTCGGTTGCGAGCGCAAACGGCGCGGTACCAAGCGCGACAGGATTCAGGCCGAGCACGAGGTGTTGCATGATCGGGTTGCCGACGATCGTCATCTCAACGATATCTGTCGTTGCGACGGACGCCGTGGCCGCAACATCAGCGACGAGCTCATTGATTGCTTTGCGGACGGAGGAAATCAGGTCGGTCTCGCCGCCCGCGTTCATCATGATGTAGGACACACGGCTCATCAGGTCTTCGCCGTAACGTATCTGCGGGTTCATTAAACCGGCGCTCGACAACACTTCGCCACTGGTCAGATCGCAAAGATGGGCCGCAATGGTTGTTGAACCGACGTCCACTGCCATGCCGAGCAGGCGGGGCCTGAATCCCGGCCAGACAGCCACGATGCGTTCGTCGTTCCTGATTGCGACAGTCACTTGCCGCTTACCGGCCAATAACGCCGCCTGCAGTGCCTGCGACGCACTCAACTCGCAGGACAGATTCGACATTTGCCACTGCTCTTCCAGGGCCTGTCGCAATCGCTCCTGGTCGCCCATCGCCGCGTGCATGTCGGGCTCCGCGACATCGACGAAGTACGCGTGCACAACCGGATCGATGGTGATGTCATGCGCTTCGTGTGGCTTGCGCACGACCTGGTGATGCACCTGTGAGCTCGCTGGCACGTCGATTACGACGTCGCCCTGCAGCAAAGCCTGGCAACTGAGGCGCCGCCCCGCGGCGAGACCCCTGCGCGTTGTGTAGTGCAGTTCCGCCTCTCCGGCGGGCGTAACGCTGGCCTCCGTCGAGGAAATTCCGTGTTTGGCGAATTCGCCTTCGGCGACCTCAACCTGGCAACGACCGCAGATCGCCCGGCCACCGCACACCGAGTCGATATCCACACCCAGGCTCCGAGCGGCCGCAAGTATCGGCGTCCGCAGTGGATAGCGCCCGCGCTTGCCGGACGGCATGAACACGACCAGGGCATCTTGTTGGTTTTTATCGCGCATCGAAACCGGTCAGCTGCGCCCGCGACTTCGGCCACCGCGACGACCGCGGCGCTCGCGAACCTCGGCGTTCGGATCGCGATTGACCGCGATCCAGTTTGCACACTCGGCATCGTGTCCCATGACGACGTCGGCGCCGCGCACAGCCTGCATGATTTCCGCGTGCAGGGGATTCGTAATCGCGGATGTCATACCACTTGCGATCGCCATGCTGATGAAAGCGGTGTTGAGGCCATTGCGATTCGGCAAACCGAAGCTCAGGTTGGATGCACCGCAAGTCGTGTTGACCTTGAGTTCACTGCGCAAACGACGTACGAGTTCCATGACCTGTCGCCCTGCAGAATTGATTGCGCCTATCGGCATAACGAGAGGATCGACAATGACGTCGCAGGCAGGGATGCCATAGTCCTGTGCTCGCTCAACGATCTTCTTCGCCACATTGAAACGCACATTGATGTCTTCGGAGATGCCCGTGTCATCGTTCGAGATCGCGATCACCGCGCAACCGTATTTTTTTACCAGCGGCAACACGGCCTCGAGCCGCTCTTCTTCGCCTGTCACGGAGTTGAGCAGCGCCTTTCCTTCGTAAGCCGCCAGCCCGGCCTCAAGTGCGGCAAGGATCGAGGAGTCGATGCACAAGGGTACGTCCGTGAGGGATTGCACGAGCTTGATGCTCTTCGCCAATATCGCAGGTTCGTCGGCAAGCGGGATGCCGGCGTTGACATCAAGAATATGTGCACCGGCCGCTACCTGTGCAAGCGCATCCGCTTCGACGCGGCTGTAGTCGCCGTTCTTCATTTCTTCGGCAAGCAGTTTTCGCCCCGTCGGATTGATGCGCTCGCCGATCACTGTGAATGGTTGATCGAATCCGATCACGACGTCCTTCGTGCGTGAACTGATTACCGTATTCGTCATGTTGTTGTTCCTTTTCCTGCACGTGTTCTTGCCATCTCTACGAGACCACCTGCCTTGACTACAGCTTCTAGAAACTCATCATTGAACTCGGCTTCCAGCGTCGCCACGCGCGCGTTCACAGCCGCTTCGAGATCACCGGTGAGCTCTTCAGAGACGCGTCTCCAGTCCTCCAGGTAGGCATCACTCGACCCGCGCCCGGCCCGCATCGCGGCCCGGTCGATCGCCTTGGCAAATCGGGGTGCCAGCTCTTTTTTGACACTGTTCGTGCGCCCTGCACGCCCGAGCACCTGCGCGGGAATGTCCCGCCAGTAGATACAAATCAGTTTCGCCATAACAATGGCTGCTCCTTCAGGTTACGGGTCACGGAATCCAGTCCCGTGTGCCTGTGAATGTACTCGAGCCCGAGGAAGTCGGCATGTGATTTCGCCGCCGCCTCAAGGTCCGGTGATTTCGATTGCGACAGGTAAACCAGGCGCCGGTAATTGCGAAAATACTCGGGCTTGAGCTCCGGGTGCTTGTCGAGTCCGAGCCCGACCTTCACCAGGCGGTCGAAATGGCGCGTCAGAAAGTCCGTCAGGTAAAAGGTGCCGGGTTCCTCTTCCGACAGTTCCGCAAAAGCCTTCGTACCGCTGAAAAACTCGTAGCAATGGGCGCCGGGCAATCGCTCCAGACCGAATTCGGCAAGCGTCCTGTCCAGCATCCCGCCGGTACCGCAGTCGGCATAGGCCACGAATATCGCATCGAATTCGGACCGGTATTTTTCGATCTCGCGTCTGACAGCCCCTGGAATCTTTTCCGGCCGGTTATGCAGCTCCGCGGGCAGGCACTGGATACGAACATGCTGCCATCCGTTCAGGCGCTTAATTTCGACCAGTTCTTTGGCGAGCGCGCCACAGGCAATGAGGAGTATGGTTTCTTGCATCGGCCTGTCGCAACGAGCGCCCCGCAGGTATCAGGACGCGCGCTGTTTGAGGACGAGCTTCTTGGCGACTTCCACTGCCGTAGCAGCATCCCGGCAATAGGCATCCGCGCCGACAGCCTGGCCAAATTCCTCGTTCAGAGGTGCGCCGCCGACCATCACGATGTAGTCGTCCCGTATACCCTGTTCGACGAGTGCGTCTACGACGACTTTCATATACGGCATCGTGGTCGTCAGCAGCGCGGACATGCCGAGTATGTTCGGGCGATGTTCTTTAAGCGCGGCGATATAGGTGTCGACATCCGTATTGATGCCGAGATCAACCACTTCGAATCCGGCGCCTTCCATCATCATGCCGACGAGGTTTTTGCCGATGTCGTGAATGTCGCCTTTGACGGTTCCGATGACGAGTTTTCCGACAGGCTCTGCGCCGGTCGACGTGAGTATCGGTTTCAGCAACGCCATGCCGGCTTTCATTGCATTAGCGGCCAGCAATACTTCGGGAACAAACAATATACCGTCTCGAAAGTCGACGCCGACAATGGTCATACCTGCAACCAGTGCCTCGTCCAGAACTTTCTTGGCTTCCCAGCCGCGGTCGAGAAGAATCTGGGTTCCTTCAGCGATCTCGTCGGCCAATCCATCGTAGAGATCGTCGAACATCTGCTCGACCAGCTCGGCATCAGAGAGCTCGGACAGGATTATTTCGTCATTGTTATCGTGTTCTTGCGACATAGTTTTAAGCTACCGGTTTAGTGAAAGGCTGAGAATATTACCAGCGGCCGTTTCCGGCTCGCATGTCCTCCGGCCGCAACCGGATGGGGAAGTTATCCCGAATCCGTTTGTCGGCATCGGGATGAATATAGGTCGGATAGTAGTCTTTGAGCATTTCGCCCACACGCTCATGCGCCTGCTCGTACAAAGTCTTGCATCCGGCGTCGACCCAGGCGCCCGGGGTCAGGCGATCGGCGACTTCCGGATACAGGAATTCGGTGTTCATGAGTTCCAGGGTCTGTGCACTGCCGAGATAATGCCCGGCTCCTTCAACCGTGCTCTTGATGACATCGTAGGACAAGGTCTCGTCGTTGACCTCGATACCTCTCAGGATGCGTTGCACGTTGCCGAGCATGTCGTTGTCGATAATCATGCCTTCGAACGACTGGCCGATCAGGCTGCCGACGATGCCCGGATACGCCGCCACGAGGTTTGCCCCGGACAGCGCAGCGGCCAGCATCGTAAGACCTTTTTCGTAACCCGCCTGCACGTCGACAGTTTTGGAGTCCGTCATGCCCGCGCCGACGCTGGTGGTGAATCCGAAGTGATTGCAGAGTTGCACGGTCGCCGCCGTGATCAAAGCCTCCTCGCCACTGCCGCCGGAAAACGCGCCAGTCCTTAAGTCGGAAATAAATGGCCACATGCCGAAGTTGATCGGTGTTCCGGGGCGCACGAGATTGACGACACACATGCATGCAAGCGTCTCGGCAAAACACTGCGCCAGGGTTCCAGCGAGCGCTGCCGGCGCGGTGGCCCCGGCCTGCGGCGCGACCGCGATATCGGCGACGAGCCCCAGTTCGGCAACTTTCACGAGGACCTCGGCGTTCTCCTGCCCGAAACGCAGTGGTGAAACGATCGGACAACCGCCGAAAGTGCAGAAAGGCCGTTTGAGAAAAGCACCCTCTTGCCCGAGGTACATGTCGAACAGGGAGATGATCGGTTCTATGTGATCGACGACGGCGATGCCGAGGGCGAAAGACTTGTTGGTCCCGGCCAGCTCCGCGTAGG
>Ga0224496_10001992_pt1 | contig 12390 bp, 15 predicted proteins | sample SF_Jul11_sed_USG_2_FD_168127 | JGI IMG/M metagenome (GOLD analysis project Ga0224496, IMG submission 168127) | Sediment microbial communities from San Francisco Bay, California, United States - SF_Jul11_sed_USGS_8_1 | ecosystem: Environmental > Aquatic > Marine > Sediment | place: USA... | reverse complement strand
GCCTGATGATTAACTCTGGAGTACTCTGTAAACTTGAATTTTAAAATGATTGTACGATTAACTTTTTCTGAAATCAGTTCGGGGTTTAGTGTAACATGATATCCTAGTATTGTGTTATTTTTTTCCAATTTTTGCAATCGATGTCTTATCCCTCTATCTGTTATCTGATAGTCCATGTTTTGTAAAATCTTCTTGATTTCTTGAGATGATTTTCTAGCATTTTTTCCTAATTCTGTTAATATGATTTTATCGATGTCGTCTACCATGTTTTAGATTTTGGTTTGCTATTAATTATGAATTTCCAATCTGGACATATTCTGATAATTTTTATTACTCTTACCTAATTTTGTTTCCAATTTGGACATTTCTAATCGTGAAATTTTCCACGAACAATATATTTATCGTTGTTTACAATATGACATGGAATATCAAACTCCAAATTACTTGGATGCGATGAAATCTAAAAAATTCTATTTAGGCAACGTATTATTGACTTTTAATTATTTTATGAGAACAATTATCTTGAGGACGTTCACATTTTCCCAGTTAATTTTTTGGAGAATGTGCTAAATGATTTTAAGAAAGACCTGTCTAAAGTGCGGATCTAAAAAGATTGAGTTTAATGATGATAAGTTTTCCTGTAACTCATGTGGGTTGTTTTTTTGTTGCTTTGGGGGCCAAAAATGAAACATTTTGTTTATTGTATTACTGCAATGATTATTACAATTCTACCTTTTTTTGTAATTGTTGATTCATTTGATGATGCTTTTGCTTATGATCCAAAGAAAAATCCTAACTCTCCACCAGGAATTGTCATAAATCAATTAAACGAATATTCTAATTATGTTCATTTTCAACCTGAATGGGAAAGTTATCCTAGAAACCTAATAGTTGATGTTACTACTTCCTGGAACCGAGAAATCATTCCAGGTCAAGAAGAAAAACCAGATGTCTCAAAACATGGTGCCAAACAAAGACAAAATACACTTCAATATGTCAATGACAAACCTGTAGTTGCAGTGCAATATGATTACAGGGATTGCCAATCACAATGGTTTCATTATGCAAAGACAGGATTAGACTTTTTTAGAAATCAACTTGAATTATTTGAAGAAGATAAATCCATTCCAAACCTAACTTATTCGGATGACTTACAAAAACAAAAACTAGAAAATGGGTTTGCCCAGTTTGTTCCAATTTGCACATCAAAAGAATCGACAAGCTATGATTACACAGTATCAGTAAATGATGACACAATAGGATTTGATGTGTATTTTGTACCCTCGTATGCCCAACAGTGGAATTATTTTTCACATTCTGAAATCTTTGAATACTATGATGAAGATGGCTGTTATGCAAATAACTATCAACAATTTTCAGGCAAATGCCATAATGTCGACAAAAATGCTGGATTGTTAATAGTAATCCCCGATGAACTATCAAGACCAATGACAGAAATTTCAGTTAAATTAACAGAGATTTAATCTGCGCTTATCTTTATACGCAAATTCGTAGTATCTTCTATTACTATATGGGCTGAATGTACTATTGCCTAGATAATTTTTCTCTTTTATTCATCCTCATCATAATCTCTTCTCGCCGGTCGAATCGGGATATATATGACAGTCAACAAGAACTGTTTGGAAATTTAATATTTAGGGCTCACTGAGAACTCGTTCATCGGTGTTTTAAACAAATTTTGAAAAACAGGTTCATGGATGAAATTCAATACAACCAAAATCCCTTTGTGAAGTTAAGCTGTGGCTGTCTACTCCATGAAGATTCAGGTGAATTGCATGAGGAATGCTTGCCCCATGGACAAGCACATTTCATGCATTAACCCTTTTCTTTTCATTTAGAATTTTTATTGAAAAGCCTATGTTCAAGTATGCCGTTCGAAAAATGTCTGCTACAATAATAATCCTGAAAATAGATGTCATTTTAGATATCATTATTTGCACTAAATTCAAGGAAAATTATGATCAATCTTAAATATTATTTTGACATATCTATATCAACGAGAAAGCCATTATTCTGCGTCGTAGAATGATGGTTTGGAAAACATCTCATGTTAGGTCAACGTCCTAGAACAATGTTTTCCATGTTATCTCGTTGTTTTTAATTACAAACATGTCTCATCAAGAGAGAAGGTGGAATACACAATAAATTCAAATCCTGTGGATTAGTCCTCATTTAGAAAATGTCTTAATAAATGTAAATAGTTAGAATATGAAAGCAAGCAAGTTCAGCATTATGTTGCCTCTATTCTTTGGGAATTACGTACAAACACCAAACCAGCAAACACCTTGCTTTCATTATTTCTGATTTTAATCTTTAAAAATTCTTAAAATAAAACAGGTTTCGAATTCTGATCAAAATGGGTTGAAAAAATGATCTAATTCCCATTTTATTATAATATAAACAAAAACCTCAATAATTTTATCCCTAGTTGAAGATGTCATATTATGAGTCAAAATGATGTTGTCGTTTGGATGCCTGAGAGATTTCTTAAATGGTCTGATTTTAAAGCAGAATCTAACCCTGCAGCATTTGAAGATTCTCACAGTGTAATAAAATATCGTTTTACATGGACAGTTAGTTCTGAAAAAATAGATGATCAAATAATGTTTCTAATTGAAAATATTCATTTATTCGTAGAATTCTTTTCTAATCTCTCTTGGTTTAGGGTTTCTCAAAACACCGAGAATTTATTAAGACATGAACAAGGTCATTTTGATCTATCTGAATTAGTAAAACGTGAAAATATTTGTAATTTACATGATAGATTTTATGGCAAACATTTTCCCACAAGAGGTCAAAACGAAGACCAGCAAAAACAATTTGCAAAAGAAGACTCAGGAAGAATGATTGCAAAGGAAGTTGAAAAACTAGAGACCATTTTAGACAAACGACGTGAAGAATATGATGCTCAAACAGAATTTGGTCAGAATGCCAAGATACAATCAGAATATGACTTGATATTTGAAAAACTAAGATAGTCGATTTTATTTACCATGTCATGTTGGAAATTGGAATTAATAATTTATTAGGTTTTAATTTAATAACGTCTTTCTTTATGCAATCGGCATATGTTGTTGAGATTATTTTTCAATAATTTTACTTTCAGGAATTGAATTGATATAGTTTACTAAACTTCGATAATATTTTAAATGAAAATTCAGGTCTTTGATTTCTGTTTGTTTTAGTTCTTCAAGCTCAGGTCCAAAATCCATGTTATTTGTTTGAATTTGGTTTAATGTGTTTTCATTGATTTCTATCATATGAAACAAACTCTGAAGAACCTCACTTTTTGTGAGTGTCTGGTCACATGACTTTTCCAATATTCTTTCAACCCAATCCATATTGATTGACATTAAAATAATTATATGTGCCCCTTAATTGGATAAATTCTGACCTTTACTCTATTTTTTTTACTTTGAGCTTGAATCCTTACTCTTCTCTTTTTTTCTTTCCATGATTTCTTTATTTCGTTCAATATCTGAGTGAACTTCGACATGCTCATACAGTTCTTCTTTTGAATCAAATAGCTGCTCACAATAATAACACTGATGCATTATCTTATTTGATCTATCCTGAATTAATTGTTTTCTCTAAAATTTTTAGGAGGGGTATCTAAAACTTGAAAAATATATTTTATTTTAGACCCTTGGAATATGGGTTTTTGATATTAAATAAAATGGAGATAATCTAAAATGGCTAGACTATCGTCCGTTTTGCTCTCTTATTTTTTGTGCAAGGTCACCAAATGGGTCTTCGTGCCATTTTTCTTTATTCAAATCAGCACCTAAAATTCCTGTTTTTGGTAGTAATCCTTGTTCTGCTGCTGGAGATAAGACTGCATCCTCTGGAATGTAATTTTGCTGGTTTGCAGTACCATATGCCACAGCTCCTGCCATTGCTACAACACCTATGGCAATTCCTACATAAATCAATGCGTTTGACATACACGCATTTTGTAGTTTTCATATTAATTGACTAGGAATTCATTGCAATGCAGTGCACATTATCAATGTGTTTCTAATTGAATCTCAGAGTTACATGAAGGAAACTTGCCTGTTTCATTTTTGAAATCTTCGATTAATCTGAGTTGTAATTCTTTGGGATTTTCTGTAAATACTCTTTGGTATGACTGCGTTTTCTGCTTACACTCGTTACCTTCAAAATCTGTATCTACATATTTTGTAAATGTTTGCTCTAAATTGTCCGTTTTTCCAATGTATATTGGCTCTTTACTTCTGTTGTACAGAACATACACTCCCGGATTTGGTTTTACAAATTTGGCACTTTCCAGCCAAACTCTCATTTTATCATCTAATAGTTCCACAATATAGGATGGTTTTACTTGATATTAAACTAGATTGCTAATTATATGATATTACAAGAACCTTCATGCTTTTAATATTGAGAGAAAATAGAATTGATCCTGTCGCTTTTAGAAAAATTTCCTAAGCAGTTTACTCCACGTGAAATTCAAAAAGACATCATCGTAAAAATTGAAGATAATTTGAAATCAGGTTATAAAAAAATTATTTTGTGTGCGCCTACAGGTGTGGGAAAGTCCTTGGTAGGAGCTACTGTCTCAAGTTATTTTGATAGCTCATTTACTGTTACGGCATCAAAACACCTTCAAGACCAATATATCAAAGATATTCCATTTCTAAAACCAGTAAAAGGAAAACAAAATTTCCCATGCCTCAAATTAATGGATGCAGAAAAAGTTGAAAATAACAGAAGAGCTATGCGATGGGGACTTTCATGTGACAAGGGAATATGTCAAGAGAGAATTAGTAAAAATGGAAAGGAGGTAATCGAAGTATGCAAATACAAGCCTACAATTAAACAAGTTGAGGACAAAACTCAGGATTCTCAATCATGTCATTATTATTTACAAAAATATGATGCATTAACATCAAATCATTCTTTGTGGAATTACCATGCATTTTTCACAATAATGAAATTCAACAAAAAACTTTTTGAGGATTACCTTGATAGAAAGATCACCGTTTTTGATGAGGCACATAAAATCGAGGACCAAATAATCCAATTTGTTGGATTTGATATTTTTAGTGGACAAGTTGACGAATGCAATCTAAATTCTGAAAAATATGATTTTTCAGATTTGGATTCTGTAATCAAATTAACTGATGATATGGCATATTCTTATGCCAAAAAAATAAAAGATATCAAAGAAAGTACTGCATTTCAAAAAGAACCTGACTATGAATTGATTAGCGGCCTGGAAAGACGATACAATAGATCTGCTCAAGCAAAAATAGACATCATGTCTGATAAAGAAAATTTTGTTGTAAATGATCCTGTTAAAGATTTTAATGGAAATTTTAGAACTATATCGGTAAGGCCTATAGATGTTTCAAAATTTGCAAATGAATTCTTTGAAACCGATTATCAGTTATTCATGTCTGCCACAATTGACAAATCAAGTTTTTGTGAAAATATGGGATTAGAAAAAGATGATGTTGGATTTGTAGATACTGAAAAATCTCCATTTCCAATTGAAAGTAGAAAAATTGATCTTCTTAATGTCCGCAGATTAAGTTATGGGTCTACTAATGAAGATGAGCTTGAAGTAATCAAAACAATCGATAGAATTTTAGATGAACATTCAAGTGAACGCGGATTAATTTTAACATCCTCTATTCCAAGATGCCAAAAAATTCTTCAAAATCTTTCCTCAAAAAATGCTGCAAGAATTAGAATTTGCCATAGCAGGAACAAGGATGGAAAATCACAAGATGATGTAATTTCAGAGCATGCAACTGATCCTACTGGTGTATTGCTATCATCGTCACTTTGGGAAGGCGTTGACCTTAAGGATGATTTATCAAGATTTCAAATCATTGCAAAGGTACCTTATCCAAATTACACTGAAAAGAGAACTAAGGCTAAGATGAATAAATTCCCCTTGTGGTACACTTCTCAAACTCTCACAAAAATATTGCAAGGATTTGGCCGTTCAATTAGAAGTAATGATGATTGGGCAAAAACTTACGTTTTAGATACGGCCGTAAACAATGTACTTTTTAAGGGTCAACAGATGATTCCAAAGGCATACCATGATGTTTTGGGAATAGAAAACATGTAGGTAACGGTATTTTGTAAGAAAATGTTATTTTTCTTTTCTATTATATCTGTGAATTATTCTGATTGATGATCTATACCCCTTGTGAGCATATTGATCATTTCTCTTCTGAAATTCTTCAAAATCCTTAATTGATGATTGTTTTTTCTTTGGTTAATGAGCATCTCAAAATACATTTCCAATATCAAAAGGAAGAAAATATCTCCAAATATCCGACTATATGTTATTGACAATAATCGGCATTATTTTCTAAATGAGGGTTTGATCAAAAAAGGATTTGATTCGAAACTGACAGTGTCAAAAAACAGGGACAGTGTTCTATTGGCCTTCTCAAAAATGGCTTTTCTGTTTGATGAGATGATCCGATTAAGAATAATAGGGTATTCTAATCAAAGTAATAGCACTGAACTTCTCTATTTGTTAAATTTAATTCCAATTAATAGAAAAATCAGAACATTTCTAGATTGGAAAGTCTTTAGTCCTGAATTCACTAGAGTAATGTCAAGACTATTTGAAGTAAGAAACGATGCTGTTCATTGTATTTCACTAGATGAGGTTAACTATAATCCTAAAAATAAAATTTCTTTAGCTAGTGCGATAGGATTTAAAAAATTTTCACTAGATATTCAAAAAGCATGGTCTGAATTGTCAAAAACCTATGTCAAACAACAAGAGAAAATTAATTGGAATGTGCTAGAAAAAGAGATTTAATTCCGTTGGGCAGTATTTTACAAAATTGGTTTTGTAATGGCACCTTGTGCTGCAGAGCCTACCAATGATGCATATTTCGCAAGTGCTCCTATAGTGTAGTTTGGTTTGGGCTTGCTCCATTGTTTTCTTCGAGTTTCTAACTCTTCTTCTGACACATGAAGATCAATGATATTGGTTTCTGTGTCTATTGTTATTTCATCATCATCTTTTACTAAAGCAATTGGGCCACCAACATATGCTTCTGGCGCAACATGTCCTACCATGAATCCACGTGTCCCTCCAGAAAATCTCCCGTCTGTGACCATTGCAACTTTTTTGCCTAATCCTTGCCCAACAAGTGCCGCAGTGGTGGCTAACATCTCCCTCATTCCTGGACCACCTTTAGGCCCTTCATATCTGATAACTACTACATGCCCCTCTTCTATCTCGCCTTTTGCAACAGCATCAAATGCATATTCTTCTCTATCAAAGACACGGGCCTTTCCAGTGAATTTTGTCATTTCTACGCCTGCCGTTTTGATTACTGCTCCCTCCGGAGCTAAGCTCCCTTTGAGAATTACTGCAGTCCCCACTTGATGAATTGGATTCTCAACTGATCTTACAATGTGCTGTTCTGCATCTGGAATTGTGATTGACATGAGATTTTCTTTGATGGTCTTTCCTGTAACTGTTATACAATTCTCATTTAGCAGCCCTTTTTCAAGTAGTTTTTTTAGTACAAATGGGATTCCTCCAATTTTATCAAGAGAATTCATCACATAATTCCCTCCTGGCTTCATGTCTGCCAAATGTGGTGTTTTCTTTCGTATTCTTTCAAAATCATCATATGTCAAATCAATATTTACTTCATTTGCAAGTGCAAGTAAATGTAAAATTCCATTTGTTGACCCTCCAACAGAATTTAACATGGTTATTGCATTTTCAAATGCTTCAAAACTCAAAATCTCTTTAGGTCTAATGTTCATCTCTAACAATTTTCCACATGCAAATCCTGTATCGTACACCATCTTATCTCGTCTGTCATCTTCTGCAGGCGGACTGGCACTTCCTGGCAAAGCAAGTCCTATAGCTTCAGAAATTGATGCCATTGTGTTTGCAGTAAACATTCCTCCACAAGACCCTGAATTTGGACACGCTGTGTTTTCTATATTTTTCAGTGATTCAAGAGATAATTGCCCAGAGTCATATGCCCCTACTGCTTCATACACGTCAACTATTGTTAGTTCTTGCCCATCAAGAATTCCTGGCATAATAGTTCCCCCATAGACAAACACTGATGGCACATTTAGCCTGGCCATTGCCATCATGGTGCCAGGCAAACTCTTGTCACATCCTGCAATTCCTACTAGTGCATCATATTGATGTGCTCTGACCATTAATTCAATTGAATCGGCAATAACTTCACGTGATACTAGTGATGACTTCATTCCTTCATGACCCATTGCAATTCCATCACTAACTGCAATGGTTGAAAATTCTCTAGGTGTTGCACCTGCATCCGTTACTCCCTCTTTAGCTTTTAGGGCCAATCTTGGAAGGTGAATATTGCATGGGGTTGCTTCGTTCCCAGTATGACATACGCCGATAAATTGCTTGGATAAATCCTCATCATTTAGTCCCATAGCTTTGTACATTGCCCTCTGAGGTGCTCGAGATGTTCCTTCCACGACATTTTTGCTAGAAATCTCCATGATATGTAAATCCCAAATTGCTATAATTTAGACTTTTAGTGAACATTGGATTACAAGACCCGCTTTCATAACACTCATTGATATTGTAGATGTTTTTAGTATGTGATCTAGGGTTTCATCGATATTGATTTAAACATAATCTACATCTATTGTTTCAATCATTATGTTCAATCACAAGGATATTATCTTGATTCAAAAACAGACAAAATAATGGCTTGTAATTGCGAGAATCATTTAGAACAATTCACTTGTTCAGGTATTGGCTGTCAAGTATGTGTATTAGGAGAAGAAAACTATATTGAGAATCCCAAATTACCTGAGGAGCGATACTGTCTAAAATGTGCGATGAAAAAAGCAGGATTTACAATGGAAGAGTTATGGCAACTAATGATGGCAAATCCTGACAATAGCTTTCAGTGTGGCGATAAATTTCACTAGAAAAGATTGTTTTATCCATAATTGCATATTACAACATTGGCATTACACTCCATGATAAGAAATTCTAAATTTAAATAAGAAAATCATAAAGTCAATCAAATGGAAGAAAAAATGTGTACTTGTGGTCATGAAGAATCACAACATATTACTGGAAGAAAAGACGGCGTATCTGCCTGTATGGATTGTATAAGAGAAGGTATTGAAAGTAAAAATTCTTCAGAATGTGAGGGGTTTATTGAGATGTAATGATGTAACATTTAGGTAAATTAGTGGATGTATCGCTAGTCATTTTCTTTTTAGCAGAAACATAAACTCGATACAAGTAATGAAAAGAACAAAATGAAAACAAATAGATTTCTTCTTTCTAATTTTGCTGCAGTATTATGTCTATATTGGAAAATCCTAAAATGAAATTTCTTTTAATCCTTCCAATTATTGGGGGAATTATTTTTTGGGACCAGTATACTGGAATCTGATGAAACTGAAAAACGAGAACGACTTTTAGCACAATTTGTGATAAATTATGAATCAATGATGACTGCATGTAGCAAAGATGGTCTTAACCCTGAGGAACTACAATCATGTCTTGATGCATTCCAGGAAGTAAGAGAGTTTTGTATTAATGAAAGTGCAGATCAATGTGGCGATGAACAAATGGATAGATTAGAACAAAAATTATTGTTCATCTAATTAATTCTATTTTTGAGAACTTTCTTTAAGCAAAAGTCATCAACTAACCATCAAGACAAAAAACGATATATCTTGCATCCTTTACAAGAAATATTTTTTGTTTGACGAATATATAAAGGCATACCTCATTAATTTCATTATTGGTGTGTTGGTATGAAATGTATTTCAAAAAGTGGCTGTTTTATGTTAAAGGCTGTTTAAAAATAAAGTGATGAATAAACAAATGTCAAGTGTTCTTACTAAGTTTTTATTCCACAAATCTGTACCGAATGTGACAGTAATCAAGTAATTCTAAACATTACAATAGAATGCATGTGATGTGTTATTGTTTACAAAATTGTGGTTTTGGTTTCTGTCATACTTTTTCACAATAGATGATGTATTTTAATAATTCCAGATTCATTATTGATTTTTTTTGGATTGCTATATCAAAACATTTTCAACTTTATGTTTTACTGTCTTATAGGCCTTCATTCATCAAATTCATAACAATCCTTGCCTCTCAAATTACATTGACTGCAGAATGTTTTTCCATCATATGATTTGTAATGGAACTTTAATTCATGTGAGCATTCTTTACAAAGTTGTTTGGTCATGTTGATACACTGTATATCGAATACAAAAATCATTCATGAATGGTGTCGAACATTCAATATTATCTGGCAACCCATGAAATTTTAAGATCTAAAATTAATTTAGAATAACTCTCATTTTGACGAATTATTTGGCCGTTAGTTTCAGGTTCTTTCTATTTTTGAAAACACTTAGGCTCACAGATAAAAGTAACCCTTGTAGAACATAACCTCCAACTATCAGTACGATGGCATTTTCAAGAGGGTCAAATGAACCCATGATTTCAAGATGCTTTGGAGATGCAGTGTTTCCAAGTATTACGATTATCGCAATTGCCATATTTGGAATAAGTGTATATCTCAATCTCCAAAGCGATAACACTACCAAGACAATAAATGCTGTTTCTAGGAATATGGCATTTACCACGAACTTAGGATTTCCTATCTGAATGCCAATTACACCAATTACACTTATTGAAACTAAAATCAGAATTATTGTTTTTTGCTGCAGATGCACAATGTTTGGAGTTTACTGAGATAATATTAGATTGGCGATTATTGCAGAATCATATCAAAACTACGAACCCCTGCGAATGATTTGGATTTAATTCAGTATGATTCTAGATCTTAAAATCTAAAAATTGACATGAAAGAGAAATCAGGATGAATTCACAGTTTCAAAAATTATAAATTCAATTCCATTAAATATCAAATTGCTCCAACATAAATAATAGATGATTACTAGTTACATATTCCTAATGTTGTCATAAACAGTCTCAAAATTTTCCTCAATTATCTAAATAATGTGTATACATATTGAAAGAGTAGAAAGTTTTGTAATTATATAAAAAATATTTCAGTTATTCTAAACGTTCAAAACCTCACAAGTTTGCATTCCTGACTCTGTGCTCTGCATTCAGAACAGTATAGTAATGGAACTCTATCATCTTTGATGTTTTTAAAATGAAGATGTGAATCCATTGGATGTCCACATTCAGGGTTTTTACATTTTGTATCTTTGTTATCATATAGTATTTTTATTGCTGATTCTTCTATCCTTTTTTTAATTTTTACTTGGTTAAATTGTTATGTTATTTTTAAATTAAATGATGTAATAAAATTCCATTTCAGGAACTTTTAGATTTTAAAATAAAATTCGATACCAACCCCTCCTCACTGAATATGGCATCCCGAACTATTGGACAAAGAAATGAGGCATTATAGTACATTTACAAGATTGGGGATTATTCTGAAAAGGCATAATAAAATATGATGGTTTTAATGTTCGCGCATCAATGATTACTAACCTACTTTAGTATTTTTTACGTAATTCAAGTATGGAAATATTTGGATTGTCTCCAGTAGTTGTGACGATAGTCATAGTCTCATTGGGAGTAATATTACAGAATCTTCTAGGTTGATTAAAATCCAAAGAAGTTTATGATATTAGAAGTGCATCAGCCTCAACAATTATTGCATTTGTTGTTGGTATTACCATAATTGGTCCTCAGATTGAGGTTATTCAAGACCAGATGCTATCTGATTTGTCTGAACTTACAATAGTTGCAAGTTTGATTGCATCTGTGGCAGGTTTTGATGTATTAGCTAAGAACGTGTTTAAAATAGCAAACAATAACCTCTATTTACAAAACAAGTCGATATGATTTTTTTGGTTTTTAGATAGTTTATGTATGCAGTGATCTGGAAATGAACACTGTTGGACTTGTATTTTTCAATGAGTACAAAAATTGACCTTAACCTGGATAATCATTTGAAAAATTTTCATTGAGTTTAAATTGTAAACGACTTTGATAAATTCGTGGAACAAAAAGCACTAGAATGCCCTATCTGTAAAAGTAATAAAGCAACAATAGCCGGAGAAAATGTAAAATTAAGTGGAAGGTTTGAAGATAAGGAATTCATTACAACTGAACTTACTGTGCTGTGTTGCACTAAATGTGGATATTACATGTTCTTCGATAAGATGGCTCAATTTACAACAAAAGAAGATACAAAAAATTCTACTTGATCAACTCTCTATTTTCTAATTTTAATAAAAGCGCATCTATTTCTTCAGGAGTCTCTGCTCCATAAGCAATTAAAATTTTGTCATCTTCTTGAATCTCAAGTTCGCGAATATCTGGTAATTGTTCATCGTTAACGTAGA
>Ga0224496_10001991_pt1 | contig 12392 bp, 14 predicted proteins | sample SF_Jul11_sed_USG_2_FD_168127 | JGI IMG/M metagenome (GOLD analysis project Ga0224496, IMG submission 168127) | Sediment microbial communities from San Francisco Bay, California, United States - SF_Jul11_sed_USGS_8_1 | ecosystem: Environmental > Aquatic > Marine > Sediment | place: USA... | reverse complement strand
TGTTCTTCCCGTAGTTGGTTATGGCATACTTGCCGGAGCACATTCGTTGACGAACAGATTCATCGGGTCAAAAGGAGGTATCTCATGGGGCCAACAAAAGCTATCGTGAAAGATGCCGGCATCTATAATGCGAAAACGGGGGAACTTATCAAGGATGGGCTCACGACCCCTGAAGCGATTCAAGATTATGCCTCTCATCATTACCTGGTTCTCCCGGTTCTCAATAAAGCCGGCCAACCGTGGATGCTGGATGGAAAACCCATTTATTGTTTGCGTGGCACCAAATATGAAAACCTTCAAGACGAGGTCCTCCACTTGGCGCGCTGTCCAGACTGCGGCGGCATGGGCATCCGTGATGACGAACCCCTGGTCGAATCCGACTGTATCCGATGCGTGACCTGCGGCCATGAATTTGATACTCGATTGGAGATGATGGAAAGTTAGGCCTTCCGTTCAGCCTCGGCTTCTCACATTTCCTTCCCTGAATCTTCGCTTTCGACGATGAGGTTGCACAGCGACGAGGCTCAAGCTCCGAGGACGCCCCATCTCCTCGAATAGCTCCTGACACCCTGAATCCCTGAGAAATCAATCTCCAGGCTTTTTCTTCCCCAAAAGGACGCATGCAAAAAACACGAATTATTTGTACGATCGGCCCGGCCACCGAATCCTATGAGATGTTGCGAAAGATGTATGACGCGGGCATGAATATTGTTCGTTTAAATATGTCACATGGCACCCACGAATCTCATGCCAAAGTCATCCAACATATCAAGACCCTGAATAAAAAGGTGGAGTTTCCAATGCCTCTTCTGTTGGATACCCAGGGCCCGGAAATCCGGACCGGCGACTTGCCCGTCGATCTGAACTTACAGAGTGGGTCAATTGTGTCCATCTCCGCACGAGGCCCTGTAGATGTGGAAGAAAGCTCTATTCACATCGACTATGCCGATTTAGTCGAGACGGTCAATGTGGGTGATAAAATTACCGTGGATAATGGTTTGATCAATTTCGAGGTGCTCAACAAAAACGGACTACTTATGCAATGCCGGGTCCTGGACGGTGGCGTGTTGAAAAGCAAACGCCATGTGAATTTGCCGGGGATCCGGGTCAACCTCCCGGCTATTACGGAAAAGGACAAAAAAGATATTCTCTTTGGCCTCGCACGGGATGTCGATTTTATTGCCCTGTCTTTTGTCCGCGAGGCTGAGGATATCCGGCAATTACGCCAGCTCTTGGGCCTCAAAGCCGGGCGGGTGAAAATTATTGCGAAGATTGAGGATCAGGAAGGCGTGCGCAATCTCGATGAGATTATCCAGGAAGCGGATGGCATTATGGTGGCCCGTGGAGACTTGGGCGTCGAAATTAACCTGGAAGATTTACCGAATGTTCAGCGCAAGATTGTTCGGTTGTGCGCTGAATCCGGCAAACGCGTCATTGTAGCGACTCACCTCCTGGAATCCATGATTCACAACCCGATCCCTACCCGTGCGGAGGTGACCGATGTGGCGAATGCGGTCTATGAAGAAGCCGACGCCGTGATGTTATCCGGTGAAACCACCGTCGGGAAATATCCGCTGAAATGTGTGGAGTACCTCCGCAACATTGCCAGAAAAACTGAAGCGATTCCCGGCCTGCAATTTGCCAAACAGCTTCATATGACCACCGACAAACAACATTTGGCGGCAGCGGCGGTCAAGCTGGCTGAGGAGTTGCCAGCAAAAGGCATCGTCGTGATTACCCGCAGAGGCGTCATGGCCGATTTTGTCGCCGGTTGTCGGCCCTTCTCCACGAATATCTATGCCTTTACCAATGGAAGCCAAACACGTCGAACAATGACGCTCAATCGCGGAGTGTTTCCCTTCCGAATCAATTTAAGCTCTGATCCTGAAAAAACGTTGCAAACAGCTTTTCGGATTTTAAAAACCCGCGAACATTTCCAGGCGGGAGAAAAAGTCGTGATTATCTCAGACGTGTTAGCCCAGGAAAGGGTTGATGCCATTCAAATTCGAACGATTCCCTGACACGTTGTGAGGGGAGGCTTCTTTCACGCTTCGCCGCTTCTCAACCAAGAGGATGGGCACATACCTCTCCCGTATCGTCATACCCACAGTTTGTGGCGGGTATCCATCAGAAAATAATGACACCCAGCTTGTGTCTGCCCTTATTGCAAACCCTACAGTCGAAGGCGAATCGTCCTTGGGTTGCAAAATACCACGACTAATGAAGCTCAGTTCCGTGCATTCGGGCAAAGAGCTCCCAGTCAAAGGGCTTAGAAACCACGGCGTGCAGAGGAATCGGCTGAATCGTCCCTGAGCCTTCATACGCCATCATGCATCCCACAACCTGTTCGGGCTGTTCGACTAAACGCCGAATCGTTTCATACGCCAGATGTTGCGCCATGGCTTTATCCATAGGCGTGGGAGCTGCCCCGCGTAAGGTATGCCCGAGAATGGTGGCTTTGGTGGCGACAGACAGGGGATAGTGCCCTGGTCGTGTCTGAAGATGTGGCCATTGGGCAATTTGTTCCGCCACATACTTGGTTAAGCCATGCACGCCTCCCTCTGAATGATGACGATGCGGAGTGCGTTCCGCCACCACAAACAGATGGCTTTTATTCCGGACCCCCAAAGTTTTTTTGAGGGTTCCCAAAATCACTTCTTCGATATAGGCATCCGGGTCAGGATGTTCATTCACCAATAATCCCTCGGCTCTGGCTTGATAGGCGCAGGTTAAAGCCAAATGTCCGGATCCGGCTCCCATCACCTCGACAAAAAACACACTCCCCATGGCCGCACTTGTGGCTTTCAGTGATTCAATCGATTTGTTCGCGAGCTCTACCGCCGAATGAAGTCCAAGCGATGTCGTGCCAGCCAGATTGTCGTCGATTGACCCTGGAATTCCTACCACCTGAACCCCAAACTGCTCGAAGAGGGCACGAGCCCCACGTAAACTTCCATCCCCCCCCATGACAACCAAAGCCCCATCCTGCAAATACGGCTTGAGATGCTGCATGGCTGCCAGTTGAGCCCCTTCACTTTTGAATTCTTCAAACCGGCTGCTGCCAATGGGACTGCTGGGATGATTACTCATCCCACGTGTCTCCTCCTCCGTGACTAACTCAATCCAATTATTCACCAATCCGAGAAATCCATGGTGAACAAAATGGACGTCGAGACCCAATCGGGTCCCTGTCACACGAAGCTCTTTCAACGCGGCCCCTGCTCCCGCAAAATCTCCGCCAGACACCAACGCAACGAGCCTACGAATTTGCCGTGGTTGCAACGTCACTTTCTGTCTGCGAGTTTGCTCCACCGAGACCCAGGCCTCGCGCGCTGCCCGTTCGCGTTCAGAAAGCCCCACAGCTGTGGAATATCCGGATAACTGCCCATGCTCAAACGTCAGTAGTACCACATTATCCTGCCCCTCTTTATAACCTCCAAATTCGGAAAAGGCTTCACTGAACGGGCGAGGATCAAGATAAATTAAGAGGGCCCGCAAGGTTGAGCTGTGGGTGTACAAACACAACACCTGTCCCAGGTGATCCTGCCCTAATTGATGAAATCGATCCACTAATTCGACATAGAGTTCAAAAAACGAATGGCCTCCGGGGTAACTGTAGAGCGGGTGCTTAATCAATCGCTGGGCTGTTTTGACATCGACGCCAAACGCTTTTGCGGCTTCCTCTATTTCTTCGGTTTTCTCTATGCCGGTAGCCCAGCCAAAGTCTTGAGACTCTAACGCCTGTTCCATGATGGGCTCTTTTGCGGTGGCGGCCTTCGGATCAAGAATGGCGACAACCCGTTCAAAGAGCTGTCGAGTATTGGGACTGTGGCTCACCATATGCACAAAGGATGAGGCATCGAGGTAATTATGTAATTGAAGAAAGTCCAGTTGCTTCCCAACCAGGCCCACCGTCCTGGCCAACGCGGCACCAATGGCATCAGCCCTGGGAAGACCCCGTTCAGGGTCCAACACGTTGCGTAACCGACGCCCGACTCGACACTGTTTACTGTCTACCTGCGAGATACCATGGCGCATGGTGAGAAACAGGGTTCGCTCATGTAAATCTCGTGGCATTAACCAAAAACGATCATCCCCGATGTCGAGCACGATACGGCCTTCCGCCAAACTGGGCGTCATGTGCGGACGTGGCACGATGGCGACGGGGCGACGACGAATAGGCTTTTGCGTTGCCCCGATCGGCGCACGGAATAAGGTCGAAAGCTCTCCTTGGGCGAGGAGCTGATTCCAGGCGGCAAAAAAGACGATGTCATCTCCACCGCAAGCTTCACGAATCAATGCCTGCCTGGCATGGTTATATGCCGCAGAATCCGTAAAACCCGATTGGGCTTGTTGCACAAATCCTCTGATCGCGACCATCGCCTCTTGAACATGTTGTGAGCGGTTCATCGAGGCCACGGGCAGGTGAGGGAACTGAATGCCCTCCGCTGGCGGTCGACTGGCAAGCGCCTCACCATAAGCAAGCAGGCCGTCGACAGTGACAAAATCAAGCGTGTCTTTCTCGAAACTCATGCTTCATACCTTTGGTGCAGGATCATAAGAATTACGCAACTTCTCATCATTTGGCTTTCTCAACGTCAGAATTTTGTCTGATGGCTGAAGCCGCCCTTGTCTAGGCTCCGGACTCGTACCCTTCCGGAGTCTCCAGGCTCGCGCGACCTAACGTCCCGTTGCGAAATTCGTTGAGCAGGATTTTGGCGGCTTTTTCCCGATCCAATCCCCCACCCTTTCCCTTCGTGAGACAGCCCCGCTTCTTCGCAATGGCTTCCAGTACACTCTCGCCATTCAAGTCCACTCCCACGCATCCATAACGCTTCGTGAGAAATTGGGGATAACGTGCAAGGAGCCTGGTCGCGAGGAACTCGGCGAGTTCTTCGTCAACGACGACCTTCGCACTCACGGCATAAATTGTGGCCAGCATAAACCCGACCACTGGGTCTTCAATTTTTGGCCACAGGAGGCCAGGCGAATCGATGAGCGTCATATGATCGTTCAGGGTGTGACGCTGTTGCATTCTTGTTATGGCAGGTTCGTTCCCCACTTTGGCCAGACGGCGATTGAGGAGCATGTTCATGAATGTGGATTTGCCGACGTTGGGGATGCCCATGATCAGCATGCGCAGCGGTTTCGTACTACTATTGCGATGTGGAGCCAGCGGCTGACAGAGGTTGGGCACCTTGGAGGCTTGACCCGGCTGATTGCATGAGAGGGCCACCGCATTCACCCCGTCTTGCCGGTTATACATGTCGAGCCAGGCTTTGGTCACAGCCGGATCGGCCAGATCGGCTTTGTTGAGCACTTTGAGACAAGGCCGCTGGCGATGTTCTCGCAATTCGGTAATCATAGGATTGCTGCTGGCCTTCGGCATTCGCGCATCCAACACTTCAATCACCACATCCACGGTCTCCATGCGTTTCGCCGCTTCTTGGCGCGCAATATTCATGTGACCGGGAAACCATTGTATGGTCATAAGAATTAAACTACCTATTGGATTCAACTCATGAATATAGCTTTAGAATTGGCTCATGACAAACCATTCTAACTTGACATTAGTCTAGCAAACCAAAGATAAGATTAAGTAGTATTCATCCTGCTTGTTCAAATTTCTTCATCATTCCAGGAGGTCTTTATGTTGCTTGTTACAATTCTCAATGGTGTCGTGGCTATCAGTCTGGCAATGATCTTTAGCCCAAATGTCAGCGAAGCGAATGGTCCCGTGAGAGCATCCGCGGATATTTATGATTGCGTGAATACAGACATTCAACTTGGCACGGCCCAATTGAAAGAGGAAAAGACCGACGAAGGTGTGAAAGAAGTAAGCGTGACAATGATGGTGAAGGGCTTAACTCCTGGAAAGCATGCGGTTCACCTTCATGAAACGGCATCCTGTGTGCCTTGTGGCGCAGCAGCTGGGCATTTTGACCCAGGCCCCCATGGCTTTTCCAGTCCCGATGGAAACCATCCCTTTCATAGTGGAGATCTGATTAATATTGAGGCTAATCCACAGGGGAATGCACACCTCAATACGACGACGACTCGTGTAACCTTGTCCCCGGGTCCCTTGAGCCTCTTTGATGGGGACGGCAGCGCATTCATTATTCATGTGAATCCGGATACCTATTGTCCTGATGGTGCCGTAGGTGGGTGTGCCGGTGGGGGTAGAGCCGCCTGCGGCATTATCACTCTGGAATAAACTCACGCCCACAATATGTCCAGCCCAGTTGCAACCATTTCGTGCTCCCGGAATGGCATGGACTGGAAATGTTTTTCATATGGCCCCCAAAGCTTGAGAGTGGCTCAAGCTTTGGGGGTTGGTCTTGTTCTGGTTTGGTGGACAGGTTGGTACAGCCCTCTAAGAAAAACATGGGGACATGGTTAGATTCGTGGTGGCTCTCTATGGTCTCGTCACTCCTGACCGTCCGTTCTCTCCGTGAAGTGATCCCCCCCCACCGTTTCGATATACACCTTCAACGCCATCGCCGTCTTGTACAACGGCAGATGTTCGTAGCGCGCCACTACTGAAGCTCCTACTAAAAAATCGAGAGAAGCAGGGAGCGACACGTCCCCTGCTCCCCCCAAACCCAATACTCACAGCCCTGGAATGACCGAATGACCAAGTTTTCGGCTATTAGGGTGCATCAATGAGATAACCGGAGAGCCTCGCCTGAACCGTAGCTGACCCCGTTGAGGGTCGTCGGAATGCCAAAACGGTAAGGTTTGAGCCTGTATGAGAAAATGAACTCCTTAATTGTTGAAATACAACATTTGCTGAAAATTCGCTATCACTGCTTTTTACAGTTGGCGGTGGGTAAAATCTGAATTTGTTTTGAAGATTGAAGTGGTATTGCACCCCTGTGGAGTTAAATTGGTTATTGGCACGACCATAGAAAAATTCCAGGACAAATATTTTCCCCATTGGTACCATCTCACCAAAATTACAAACAACGCTGTCCTCAGTATCCGACATCTGTTGGGTGCACTCATATTCGACCAATTCCTGATTTTGAACGGAGACAGGATTTTGAATGATGACCGGAACGGGGTGTGTGGAATCATTTTGGACTGTTACATCGCCAAGGATTCCCAATGGAGGTTCGGCGGACACGCTGCCCATCAAAATAAATCCTACGCCAAGAGTCAGCAGGCTCATAAAGGTTTTGATTCGATGACCTCGGGAGAGAAAATGCATGGTACACCTCCTAGATTAAAAAATGAGAACAAACAATGATGTAGAAACCGCAAAAAAAAGACCTCAGGAACGTCTATGTTCCTCAGGCCATCCGTGGTAGCTTATTCGTTTGTTTGTTGTGCGGGAGATTCGCGTATCTTCTTCAAGTCCCCCACACACTTAAAGACCCAACCCGACATAAGAATAACAGAGAGGAGACGCATTAAGCCAGATCGACAACGAGAGAGGTCAAAACCCGGTTTCGTGGACAGCCTGATAAAGCCTGTAGCCAGTCCATCTTTTTTCGATCCGCTGTCTTTTCAGCTTCCTACGGATGGGCCCAACTCTCACTCCAAGGTTTTAAGGTCTAGCCCTGAAGCCACAATATTCAAGGGGTTCCCATGGATGGGCGGCGGCATCTGAACTCTTTGACGGCATAGTCGTGCTCTCCTATGGGGGCTCATATATTTCAAACCGTGTTATTTTCCTTCAACGAAGATCCATCGGGTTTAACGTGCAATGTGGAATGTATAGGCTACTCATCTCTGTTTGGTCCAAACAAAATAGGTCCATACCCGACGACAAACAGGACATAGGCTCCACTCCAACACCCCGCAGCCAAGCCAAAAATGAGATTGTCTGGCAAGGAAAGGCTTGGACCAAATACTCGAAATAGTGCTCCAAGGTTCACGAGAAAGTAGATGATGACCGTCAAAGGGCCGGCATGCTTGGTTCGTCCCGTATGACCGAGACTGGCACGAGTCATGACCGCCAAGGTCATCACACCCACGGCTCCTGTTGTCAAAACATGTATGGCCTCTTCTGCATGCACTCCAATTCCAAGAAGAGCACCACCAAAAATCAGGAACGCCATGGCCAACCACCCATATCCTACATTCAGAATCAGCACTAATGGCTCGCGCCAGGTGAGCCACCCATACCACCGGCTTACACGAATCAGGTGAAGACTCCCGGCCGTCACAAAAGCCACACCTATTACCGTCGAGTTAACATCCAGTATCCACAGAACTCCGGCCACGGCGACGAGCAGGATCGCAAGACCATCAAACCGGGAAAATGGCGCTGGCTGTTTCGTCACCTCGATCTCTTCCAAATAATCTTCAGTAAAACTCGGAGTAATTTTTCCACCAATCATGGCCAACAAGAGCATGATGAGCGTCAGGCCCAATCGTTCAGCCAGATCTGTTTCGGCACCATTGAGAAAGAGCCCGTGAAAGAGCAGGTTGGCGCTAGCATATAGACTAATCAGTACGCCAATCGGCAACCGGTCCCACACCTGAGCCGCCAGAATCTCTCGCCAGACGATACCCGCAATGACGACCAGAAAGGTCCCGTCAATCAGAGCCACAATCAGCGGGGAGCCCCATGGAAAGGCAAAGGACCATCGTCCAGCTACCCATAGTATCCATAACAGCATGAGCGGCCATCCTCTCATGGGTGGACGCTCGGTCCAGTTGGGAATAGCCGTCAGGAGAAACCCCGTGATCACGCAAGGCAGAAAACCAAAGATCATTTCATGCACATGCCACTCTCGTAGCTGGTAGCGCAAAGGAAGACCTTCTATCCCTGTTAACAACAAAGCCCAAACAGGGATGGCGATTCCCGCAAAAAGCGCGGCACTCAAAAAGAACGGGCGGAACCCATACGACCAGAACGCTGGGCCCCGATAGGCAGTATCCTGAGTTATGGCATCAGACATGTTGGATTTGAAGAGCGGTTACGGTGTGGAAGGTGCATCTGACAAACTGCTGACAGACTAGAGCGGGTATGACTTACTCACCCATTTCATGACTTTCTGGAGTTCCGTTTCGGTCATGGCCGCACGCGATTTTCGAAACTGGGAATAGACGGCCCGATTGACCGTGCCATGCGCCAGCTTCCGGGCCTGCTCATGCGTCCGGACATGTTTTTCAATTTGCTGACGTAAACGATCCAATCGTTCCTTAGGTGTCTCCTGATGCAATTCCGATTGCGCCGGCACCGCTAAATTGGCCCATAAGGCTTGATTGCTCATCCCCAGGACTCCGGAATGTAACGGTTGGATGCTCGATTCGGCTCGATCAGTCAGGGGAAGCAACCCCTGCCCATTGGGGAACCCCTGATCTTCCAGCGCCTGAGATGATGGTGAAGCACCTGCGATGGCTGTGTTGCGTTGGGCCAAAATGTAGTCCAGACATTCCCGAAACGGCCGATCGTCTGGGGCATAAATATACGCCCGCTGATCAGCGTAGGGGCCGGCCAGCGGATCCATCCGTGTCGCACGATGCACGACTTGCTCAATCCAGGGCTTGGTTCGAATATGCGTAAGACAAATCAGATGAGTGATAGCCGGCACATCTAAGCCCTCATAGGCCATCGCCACCGTAATCAAGCAATCGATGGCCCCACTGCCTTGACGTTTAAACGCTTTAATCGCAAGATAGGCGGCTGTGGAATCTTCACTGGTCGCGATCGTAGCCGGGACGCCTCGTGCTTGCAGCCAGGCCGTATACTTCTGCGCCTGCTCAATATTGGCCGCAACCACTAACAGCTTTGCACGAGGATGCTGAAGGCGATGGTTCTGCCAATGCTGCACCCCGGCTCCAAGAAGTTCAAGTGCTGCTTCAGTTTTCAGTGCGGTCAGGAGAGCCGCCGAGCTTTGCTTTCCCGCTAACGCCAAGCTTTCCACATGATGCTCAGCTCCCTGAGCATCCAACCATGTCGCCTGACAGTTGGCGTAGTGCACAGTAAGATCGATACAGGCCTGCTCGCGTAGGGCATCGGCTAGAGTGTAGCGAATCACGGCACGGGATGGAGTGCTCTCCCAATCGATACGATCCCCACGCGCCGTCTCCACATAGGGTAAAAATGCGATCGGGGTACCCTCTCCACGCTCAAAGGTGCCACTCATGAGCACCCGCAGGACGGCTTGATCGTAGAGCGGCTGAATCGCCTGATGCCAGATGCCACCTTCTTCCAGATGATGCGGTTCGTCCAAAACCAGAAGATACCGCTTTCGGCGAAACTCTTTGGCATTGACTTTTCGGGTGTCTGCCGCAAGGGCCTGGTAGGTCGTCACATAGGCAGCACACCCTTTGGTCGGATGGGCTTGATTGGTGCTCATCATGGCCTCGAGCCGATGACCTAAAAGCGCTCGATGCCCGGGATGCTGAAACCCCCGTGCGCCCTGATCCTGCAGCACACTGCGTGGGACAATCCAACAGAGCGCGTCAGCAACGGCTGGAATCAAGCGTGCTGCGAGAATCTGCGGCAGCAAGCTCTTTCCCCCACCAGGCGTGACCGCACAGACAATGTCTCTGAGTCCTCGCCCACCCAGAATTTCCTCGCAGATGTCCGCCAATTCACGTTGATGCCGGCGTAGCCTCATCCTACCCTTTGGCTAATTGAATCGGAGGGAAGGGATGCTCGGGGTCGCGCCGGACCTTGTTTTTTTCGGTAGGTGATTGATTGATCTTCGCACGATTGTGCGCACTCACGGGATCTTCAATATGGCCACATTGGAGGCAACGGTCCATGAGGATGACCTGGCTGCTCCCCTCTCTATCATAGACCGACTCTTTCACAATCAGTCCGCCACATCGAGCACATGCCATGCTGCGTTCCTTTCTTCGTCTGGTCAAATAGTTTTCAGAATGAGCCTCGGGCACGGGAACGATTCCTGGCACCCGTAAAGACATAGAGATACCGAAAATGTAGGTAATTTGGCAATCATATCCATGAACTTACTTTGACCTGGCAAAATCCTCTCTCCGAGACCTGACGCTTCCCTCCCATTCTACCGGGCAGTATTTGCCAGACCTCCGACTCATCCTGTAGGCTCCCCATCCTCATTCCTGACCAACAGAGACCTGAGGCGTCATAGCGGGATGGATAGATTCCTGCACCATTGAGCTTCAAAATTTCTCTCGGGAACAACCCTCCTGATCAGAAACGCCCCAAAGAGGCTCTGCGGTTCCTGACTTGACTTCAGGGTGTAACGACCGTACATGAAATCACGATAGAGGAGAAGCCATGCCCAAAGCGAAACGCGAAAAAAATTGTTATGTGTGTGGAGAAGACGGGTGGGTACGGATGACCTTTATGACCTGCTGCACCTGCTCCCGTCATTATTGCAGCAAACATGGTGACCCCAAAATGGATGAATGCACCGCCTGCCTTGAGGGTGGGGAGGAAATGTAGCCTCCGCCAGACAATGTGAGCCAGCTAGGCATTGCTCATCACAACGCGCCCTTCTATCATAACTCACTGAACCCTCGCTTTCAGGTCTCTACCTCCCATGGCCGTTCCTACAAATATATCGCTGGGCAACTCTCTCAAGAGCGCCAACCGCCTGGCCTTTTATGAGGGGCACAAAGAGATTGCCAAGCTCATGATCCTGGTCGTGTTTTTGTTTCCTCTATTTGGGGTCTATATTAGTGGATTACTGGGGGCTGTAGTTGGCCTTTTTCTCTCCCTTGTGGCATATTTCCTGACTCCCTACGTCATTCTGAATCTTGCCAAATAAAGACCTCTCGGCCTTCCTCGGCCCTTAAAGAACATAATCTTATCCATGACAAAAAATCTTGCTATAAATTGACCAACTAGAAGCATAAAAAATATAAAGAATAAGATGAATATTTGCTTTACATTTCCATTTCGCAAAAACAATAAACACCATTACTGCATTGTCTATTATGTGTTTTCCCATGAATGATAAAATGCCATAAATTCTCCATTTACTTAAAAGAATCAGTCGACTTAAACTTAAACCATATTATTATGTTTAAATTTTCCCATTATCATACAACCGGACGCCCTCCCCGATTAATTAAGCTTCCCTTCATTCCTTCGCACCGGGTTTTTGCTCCTTTGTGTCTTTCATGAAGGCCCTCTACTATCCCTTCCATCTCTGCCATGTCCGTACACTTGAGCAAATACTCGTAGACTATCAAACCGTCCACTTTCGAGATTTCATGGCCCTCCAGCTCACACCCATGATGGGCACCACCGCGTTCCCCGATCGCATGGGAGACTATTACCCCGAAGACCTTCAGGCTGGCCGAATTATTCAGGGTTACAATGTGAGTGGAGCAATGGCACCCGAAATCATAAGGGCCATAGATCAAGATCTAGCCGATAGGCCATGGCGGACCCAATTCCAAAAATCCCTGCTCAAGGATAGCCGATTTCAACGGGGCTTATT
>Ga0224496_10001989_pt1 | contig 12397 bp, 10 predicted proteins | sample SF_Jul11_sed_USG_2_FD_168127 | JGI IMG/M metagenome (GOLD analysis project Ga0224496, IMG submission 168127) | Sediment microbial communities from San Francisco Bay, California, United States - SF_Jul11_sed_USGS_8_1 | ecosystem: Environmental > Aquatic > Marine > Sediment | place: USA... | reverse complement strand
GAACGCGCCGGAGCGAACCGTGAAGACCCCGATTGGTGATTTAAGCTGAATCTTCTGGAGGACCTTACCGGCGGCGGCCTGCCTGAAAACGGTCACCCCGCCGGAGTCGGCGATATCGGTGATATCGCTGACGCATCCGGCCGATAGCCGGGCGGCCACTCTGGGTGCGGTGGCTTTAGCGGTTTCGTTGGAGGAAAACCAGACCTGATCGGCCTGAAATTGTTGGGCGGCCTCGACTATGATCCGGGTTAAGCTCTGAGCACTGGGATTTTCGAGTTCGGGCGATTCGCAAATATACTGGTGTTGAGCACCCATTTTCACCAGTTGGCTCTCCATCTCGCCCAGTTGGTTTCCAACCAAAAGCGAGGCTGTATCCGCTCCCAGGGATCTTGCCTTGGAAATCAGCTCTGCTGTGCTGGTTTTAACCCGCGCGTTTTTTACTTCGGCTATGACTAAGATTTTACTCATGGGACAACTCCTGTTTAGTGGCTCGAAAGAATAATCAAATCGGATTTATAAGACCTTGGCTTCGTTTATTAAGAGGCCGACCACTTTTTCGGTGATCTCCTGCGCGTCTCCATCGAATTTCTGTCCCTGAGCCCGGGCGACGGGCGGCAAAAACTCCATCACCTCGACAAGACTTGCCTCTCCTGAGTCTATTCCGAGCAAGCCGGCGTCCATGGTCTCAATCGTTTTTTTCTTGGCCTGCATGATGCCTTTTAAAGACGCCAGTCTTGGTTCGTTGATGCTGTCGTTGACGCTAATGACCGCGGGTAGGCTCAGCTCAATCACCTCCTTGCCGATATCGGCCTGTCTGGTTACCTTTAGTTTCTTCTCATCGATCACCTCGATTTTGGTGGCGTTGGCGACAAAGGGAAGGTCCGCTATTTCCGCGAGCAATCCGGCGGTAAGCCCGTTGTCGGTGTCCTGGGCCTGTCTTCCGAGCAATATCAGGTCGAAATTCTTATCTTGGCGCACCCCGTTGATGATCTTGGCGACCGTGAGGGAATCGGGGTATCGCAGGTTGGGATCGCTGACGTGAATGCCCGCGTCGATGCCCATGGCAAATGCCTTTCTAATCGAAACGGTCGCGTCGTCACTGCCGATGCTGATCACTACGGTCTCGGCGTCATGACTCTCCTTAAGGGCAACGGCCTCCTCAACCGCGTTTTCATCCCAGGCGCTCATCACATACTGCAATCCTTCCAGATCAAGTTGGCCGTCTTTGACCTTGATGTTGAGTTCAACATCAATGACGTGTTTTATCGCTACGAGTATTTTCAAGCCCACCTCCTTATTGATTGAATGGTTAATTCCCCTTTCTATACCTATTAATTTAATCGAATTCGATTATTTTTCCAAGAGTTGGTTCAACTCTTTTTTCATCGACATGAAAAATCAGAAGGTTCCCATCTTTATTTCTTTAACAGCTCCTTGGCGATCACCAGCTTTTGAATCTCGTTGGTGCCTTCGTAGATTTCGGTTATCTTGGCGTCACGAAACATGCGTTCCACTTCATAGTCCACGATATAGCCGTATCCGCCGTGAATCTGGAGCGCCTCATCGGTCACCGATACGGCGCTCTTGGAGGTATAGGCCTTCGCCATGGCCGAAGTTAAGGTGTGATCCTTCTTCTGATCCTTCTGCCAGGCAGCCTTATAGGTTAAAAGCCTTCCCGTCTCGATTTTCATGGCCATCTCCGCCAACTTGAACTGGATGGCCTGGAAGTCGGCGATCGGACGGCCGAACTGCTGTCTTTGTAACGAGTAGTCTCTCGCTCTTTCAAACGCTCCCCCCGCGATTCCAAGAGCCTGGGCCGCGATGCCGATTCTGCCGCCGTTTAGGGTTTCCATGGCGATATGAAATCCCTCGCCCTCGGCTCCCAAAAGACAGTCCTCCGGTACCATCAGGTCATCAAAAGCAAAGGCGGTGGTATAAGACCCCCTGATGCCCATTTTATCCTCGTTTTTTAAGATCTCGACGCCCTTGGAATTCAGATCGACGATGAAGGCTGAGATGCCCTTGTGTTTTAACTTGCGGTTATAAGTGGCGAAAAGAATGCCCGTCCCCTTAAAACCGCCGTTGGTGATGAAGTTCTTGGAGCCATTGATCCGAAATTGGCCCTTTTCCTTTACATAAGTGGTGGACAGACTGGAAACATCGCTTCCGGAGCCCGGCTCGGTTAACAGGAAGCAGCCGATTTTCTCGCCTCTGGCCATCGGGTCAAGAAACTTCTTTTTTTGATCCTCACTGCCGAATTGGAAAACCGGAGCGCACCCAAGGGAAGTGTGCGCCGAGATCAAAACCCCGGTAGAACCGCAAACCTTGGATATCTCCTCGATGATCAGCGCGTAGGATAAAAAATCAAGACCCGCTCCGGAGTATTCAGCGGGGAAATAACTCCCCAAAAATCCGAGTTCGCTGATTTTTTTGATGACGCTGTCCGGTATGGCGTGGTCGCGGTCAATCTCGATCGCCTTCGGCCTGATTTCTCTTTCGGCGGCTTCGCGCGCGAAATCTCTGGCCGCTTTTTGATCCTGGGTCAACTCAAAATCCATTTCCGCCCTATATTAAGTAAATATTGGTTTAAAATCATATTAGTCTACTTTACGTTAAAGTCAAGAAACAAAGTTTTTAACGAGAGTTTGTTTAAAACACTAAAAGATCAGAAGAAACTTTTGACATAGTCGAAAGCGTTTTGATAAAGTTAAGATACTAACGTAAAGGTAAAAGATGACTGCTAAAAAAGAGAAACTCATTCAAATCGGCAAGCTCGCCTCCCTACTCAATATCACGACCCGAACCATTCGCTATTATGAAGAGATTTCACTGCTAGAGCCCGCCAAAAGGCTGGAGGGCGGTATCAGGGTTTATAGCGAGGAGGATATCCGCAACATCAAGTTTGTCTTAAAGTTAAAAGAACTGGGCATCTCGCTTAAGGAAATGCTGGAACTGTCACAAATATACAAACTTCACAAAAGCTCGAAAAAAGTCCTGCCTCGACTATTGGAAATACTGGATAATCATATCAGTGGAATCGACGATAAAATCAACAACATCACTTCGTTGAGAAAAGATATTATTCATTACCGACAAAAGATCATCGAGTTGATGAACAACCCGAGTATCATTTAGCCTAAGCCCTGTTTGATCCCTTTACTAAAAAAAGCATTTCGATTAATAAACCGTTAAGATCATCTTAACCTAAAAGACCCAGTCTGAAAATAAGATAATTCTCCAATCCTTGTATTTTTCATGCCCGATTGGTTTTGCAAAAGCGATTTCGGTAGATCCCTCCAGTTGGTTTAAGCTTTCCAAAAAGAAACGGAATCTGATTTCGAAATCCTTGAATTGATCGTTTATCCCTGAGTCTTTTTTTCTGCCCAGCCCGTAGTGATAAAATAGATAGGTGTCTACTTTTTGAATCCACAGGATTTTCATAAGATTCAAATCAGTATGGGTCATTATGGGCGCCAGTCTGGTTCCGACCCCAAAGTTCAGTTTCTGAGGGTAAAAAAGTTCCTTATCTCTCGGGAAACCGGGCATAGAGTTCGGGCCGCCCATTGGAAACAATTTCTGGTCCGGGACTTCGCCGTCGGTATTGTCCAGATTGTTGGACAAGATTAACTGATAGGGGAATAAATCGTAAGAGAATCTTTGAAACAAGGACTGCTGGGAGTAATTTTCATTTTTCACGACGGTGTTTCTGCTTGATTTTAGACTGAGATTGATTTCCCATTTGGAAAAGGCGCCCTCTATAAGCGGGACGTTTCCCGCCATTTCGATTCCGTCCCAACTGCTTTTTTTCCCGTTTTGGGTTTGTTGGGTATCAGTATTGAGGTATTCCCGCCAGATAAAGAGATCGACCCAGGCCTCGGGTTCTTTTTGACCGTATTCCTGTATAACGCCCAGGCTATAGGTGGTTGTCGCATTGAGTTGACTGCCGCTGAAATAGAGGTTGGTCCCTTTCCATGGAAAGCCGTTATGAAAAAGAGTGCCGCTAAATAATATCTGGTTGTCCAGGCTTCGCTTCCATATTTCCAACTGGAGATTGGTTTGATTGAGGTAACTTAAATCCAGTTGAACACCCAACAGGTTTTTGTCATAAGCGTTGCCGAATGTGATGGGAAAAATGGTAAAAAGCCACTCGTTTGTACTAGCGAAATCCCAAATAGGTCTGATCTTTACCGGAACGCTCCAGTAGTTGTTTAAAAAATCCTCCTCCAATAGCGTATTGTCCGGGTTAAGTTTAATCTGGGTCGGGTTATCGTCGATGATCAGTCGGTGCTTTCGGCTTCCACCTAAAAGAACCCTCCTTTCATGGCGGTTTTTATAGACGATTTCGACTTCTACCGATGGATTGACACTGCCTAGGCTTTGGACATCTAAAATCAGTTCGTAGTCATGTTCCCGCTTAATGATTTCAACCTTTTCGACAGCGTAATCCACACTGCCCCCTTCGCTCAGCCATTTGTTCCCGGCTTCTATCTGATTTGAGGATAACCCAAGTAGATCGAAAAAATTATCTGGCATCAAAAGAGAGACCTTTTTGTCCTGGGATTGAATTAGGCTTTTAAGTTTGGGGTAAAACTCTGTTTCAAAAGCTGTCTGACTGTCATGCAACGTTCTGAGAAAATGAAAACCCTTTTCATACCAGGGATGGTAATGGTTCGAATAGAAGTTCAAATCAAGCGGTAGCGAAGCAGAAACGGGTTGATAGTAATTTTTGTAAAACAACCAGTTTTTTAGGGTTTTCTCCTGAAAAATATCCGGATTTAGCCAGTCGGTCCAAAAAAAGATCTTGGAATTTCCATGATAAACCTGTTCGATATAGTCTCTTAAGGGTTCTGCGATAAGGGCGGGGACAAGCCAGGGGTTTTGGTGGGAATTAATGATCTTGTTTTGCTGAAGACTCGATTGGATTACCCCCTCAAGGATATAACTCTCAAAGAGTTTTTCGAAAAGGAAATGGTAGCGAAAGATCTTTCTGGGTAAAAGGATGGTCTTTCCAAAAACCATCAAGCCCCCGTCCCAGATGATGAAGGAAAAAGGGTCTCCGTCGTCCCGAATCCATTGTCGCTGGAATAAAAAATCCAATACTTGTTGAGTTCTGTGCTGGAAAAACCCCATGTTTTGAAACAAGAATGGCCCGGCTCCAAAGCGAAATTGAGGGTTGCTTTCCATGAAAGGGTCCATCAGAACGATGAGAGAACCGCTGAAGGATTTTTCCTCGATGATTCTTTTTGAGCGGTCATGTTCGTTTTGGAGGTAGCGGATTTTAACGAAGTTTTGAACGGGTGGCTTAAGTTGATCCTTGAAGTCCCAGTCTCCCATCTGATTGCTCACGGGTCTGGGTATGAAATCAACCAGAATCCGGAGGTAGTTCGATGGCAGTTCATGGAAGCTGGTCTGGAAGGCAATGCGGATCGTATTTGGGCCATTCTCAGGGAGTTCTCCAAGGGTTATCCTCAGCAAAGCGCCCTGGGCGTTTCTCAAGGGAGAAAGAGCGGGGTTGTCGATTTGCTGGAAAGGGATTTCTTTTCCGTTTAAATAGACACGATCGATTTTGATCCCAACCGATAAATGCCGATTCTCATGGCGGTATGCTTTTAGCCTTTTTAAAGCGTCACGGTTAACCTCATGATCCTTTGAATCCAACCCCTTGAGTCTATAGCTCGTTCTTGTGTCATACTTCGCCTCGAAATTAGGCGGGAGATGAAAGTAGAAAAGTTCGCCTTGGTCTCCGTCCAGATAATAGACAGCCTCTCCCTTAAAAAGCTGTTGGGATTTTATAAACTCTCCCGATATTTCGACGCGGTTGATCAGGGCAAAGGATTGGCCTACGCTTAAAAAGACAAGAGCAATAAAAAGGATGAAAAATCTCAACCGAAACATAGAAGCCACTGATGGGTATTAAATTTGAAATTCTAGATTACTAACTCATTATCCTGTTTCAGAAAATAAGAAAAGACCCGATCGATATTTCAGAGGCGTAAATTCCAACTTCGAGTTTAACTTTCCTTAAAGGGGCATCTGGAAGTTAAACCTCGCTGGATTAGGTAAAAACCTTGACAAGCCTCGTCTTAACAGAAATAATAATTGATAAACGAAAAATGAATTAATAAGTGCTGTACCATATTAAATACATTAATGAATAAGCTATCGATCGACGATTTAAAGAAAGTCAAAGGCAAGAGGATTTTTCTTAGAGTCGATTTCAATGTTCCTCTGGACGCGAATCAAAATATCACAGACAATACCCGTATCAAAGCCGCGCTTCCGACCATCAGGAATCTGATTAAAAGGGGAGCCCGGTTGATACTGGTTTCTCATATGGGGAGACCAGAAGGTAAGAGAGACGAGAGTTTTTCGCTCAAACCCGTGGCCGAGGAATTGGAAAGGCTTTTAGACCAGCATGTTTCCTTCTCTCCCGATGTATTGGGCCCCATAGCTCAATCAGCGATCGATTGTCTTAAGGACGGCGACTGTCTGTTGATGGAGAACATCCGGTTTTATCCGGAAGAGTCGGCGAACGATCCGCAATTTGCCAAGGAAATGGCTTCTATGGTGGATCTTTATGTTAATGATGCCTTTGGCGCGGCGCACAGGGCGCATGCCTCGACGGTTGGGGTTTCGAAATATTTTGAAAACGCGGCTTGCGGTTATTTGATGAAAAAGGAGTTGGAGTTTCTCTCCAAGTTGGTTGGAAACCCGCCAAGGCCTTTTTATTCGATAATCGGTGGTGGGAAGATTAAGGACAAAATCAAGCTGGTATCCAGGCTGATTGAAATTTCCGACAAGGTCATCGTCGGCGGAGGGATGGCATACACCTTTTTAAAGGTGAAGGGGTTTTCCATCGGCAAATCGGTTTTTGATAATGATAGCCTCAAGATCGTCCAAGATACGATTGAGTTGGCTGATAAGCTTAAGAAGGAATTGTTGTTACCCATAGATCATGTCGTTGCCAAAGAATTTAACGACGAATGCACTTTTATGGCGGTTGAGCGAAATATTCCAGATGATTATATCGGCCTTGATATCGGGCCCAAGACGATTGAAATGTATAAAAACGCGCTCAAAGGAGCCCAAACCATTTTTTGGAACGGGCCCATGGGCGTTTTTGAATTGAAGAATTTTCAGCGCGGCACTTTTGAGGTGGCCAGCGAGGTTTCAAAAAGCGATGGCATAACTGTCGTTGGTGGAGGCGATTCGGTTGAGGCAATCAACAGGATCGGCATGGCTGGGGCTATGTCTCATATATCCACCGGAGGCGGCGCTTCGCTGGAGTTTTTAGAAGGGCATAAACTACCGGGAATCGAAGCTTTAGCGGATCAATAATTATGGCAAGAATGAATTATATCGCGGGAAACTGGAAAATGAATCTGCTGCCGGAGATGGCCGTGGAACTGACGGAATTGATCAAGTCCCAGTTGGTCCCGAAACCAAACCAGGAAATCGTCCTGTTCCCTCAAACCGGCCTGATTCCTTTGATATCCCAAGTGTTATTGGATTCAACCATTCAGCTGGGCGCTCAAAACACCTCAGATCAGCTATCAGGAGCCTACACGGGTGAGAACTCACCCGAGTTGCTCAAGGCATTGAGGTGTTCTTATTGTCTGATCGGACATTCAGAGCGGAGACAGTATTTCAGCGAATCCGATGAATTCATCGCCCGGAAAGCTGAGGTCTTGACAAGTCTGAAGATCACTCCCATTATTTGTATTGGCGAAAGCCTGGAAGAGAGAGAAAAAGAGATTCATCTTGAGAAAATCACGAATCAGATCAAGGCGATTTATCAAAGATTGGAGCCAGATGTCTGGAGCGGACTCGTTTTCGCCTATGAACCGATTTGGGCGATCGGAACAGGGAAAACGGCCACGGCTGATCAGGCGGATGAAATTCACAAATTTATCCGGAGCGAAATCGGAAGACTTGGCAACGAGTTTGTTGCGAGTCAAACCAGTATCTTGTATGGAGGAAGCGCCAAACCATCCAACGCGAAGGAATTGCTCTCAAGAGAGGACATTGACGGGCTTTTGGTCGGCGGTGCGAGTCTCAACGCGGATGACTTTTTAAATATTATTGAATCTTGTTAAATCGAAATAGGTAATCATGAGCATTTTTTTATTAATAATCCATGTGGTCGTCAGTATTTTTATTATCTTTGTGGTATTGCTTCAGGTTGGTCGAGGAGCTGAGCTGGGAGCCGCTTTTGGAAGTATGGGGCAGGCTAACAACCTAAGAGGATCTCAATCCGTAATGGGAAAAATAACGACAATTATGGCCGTCGCTTTTATGATCACTTCTTTCTGGCTGACTTATAACACCTCAACTAACGCCAAAAGCTCGGTTATCGAGAATATTTCGGTTGAGGAGCCATCAGTTCCTGCCGTGCTGGATAAGGGCGAAGAAAAGGCAACAATGACAGACTTAACAGGTGATGCGGTTCCATCAAAGACAAACAATGATATCAAACAATTGGAGCCAGACGCAAAAGAAGTCTCGACCGAAACTAAGCCGAAAGCGCAAAGTAGTGTAGCGTCAACCAAGACCAATGACGCGGCCAAAAACGAAAACCCGGCCCCAAAGACCGAAACCAAATAAAAGGCCTAAAAAAGCCGCAAAGTGAATCAGTGGTTTTAAACTGCGGGTCAGGAAAAAACGGTTGATCCTATTTGACCCGCGGCCGGAAGGCCCCTTTCAGCTTTATTTAAGAAAGTTTCAGGCCGCAAGTCATCCCTGCAAATCGACACACAACCTCTAGGTGATCTTCCTGAAATGTCCCGATTAGTTAAAATCACTATTCTCGCGCCCATTAACGCGACCGAGTCGATCCTGAAGACGCTCAGGGACTCGGGTTGCGGGAAAACAGCTCAATACGATTCCTGGAGCGTGACTTCCACCGCTGTCGAAAGATACAGGCCGTTAAATGATGCAAAACCCTATATTGGGGTGACAGGCTCGCTGACGGCGGGGATTTGTCATAAAATTGAAGTCCAGTGCAGGGAAAGCCAATGGCCTGAAATCGTTGAAAAAATAAAAAAAATCCATCCTTATGAAAAACCGGCCATTGAAGTAGTCTCATTGTTATACCCGTCCCTGATCAACGAGCGATAAGCCTATCAACTCCCGTTTTATAGCTGGATCACCGTTGCTTAGGCAGAATATCCAGGATGCGCTCGACGATAAGTTTTGCGGCGTTTCCTTTGTTCAGTTTCCCGGCGTTTTCACCCATCGATTTTATTTTTTCCGGTTCATGGACTAAATCCTCAATCACCTTGAAAAGGGATTTTTGGGTCAGATCTTTTTGCTCGATCATTAAAGCGCAGTTTTTCGAGAGCATTATTTTCGCGTTTTCCAACTGATGATTGCCGCTTGATTGGGCGATGGGGATGAGGATCGAAGCTCTTTTGGCGGCGATTAACTCGTTGATGATCGAGCCTGAACGACAGATAACCAGATGGCTTTTTGAATAGATATCAGGCATATCCTCGCAGAAAGAGACGACCTGAGAGCTGAGGTCTTTGTGTTTTTCATATTTCTCCCTGACTTCTTCAAAATCATTTTCGCCTGTTTGATGAAAAAGGGTAATCCGGTCCTTAAGTTTGACTAAATCCGGCAAAGCCCCTGTGACGGTCCTGTTGATGGAATTAGCTCCTTGGCTGCCGCCGATTACAGAGATGAAAATCTTTTCCCAGGACCGGGAATCCACTTGTTCCGCCAAGTCCTGAATAGCCTTTCGTAGAGGATTTCCGACGATAACCGGGTTTTTAAAGAGTCTCTCGAGTCCTTCAAAAGGAACAAAAGCCAGATCCACCCATTTGCCGAGCAGCCTGTTGGTGAGTCCAGGGAAAGCGTTTTGTTCCTGAATGATGGTCTTTTTTCCGAGTAAAAGGGCGAGAGCCAGGATCGGTCCGGACGCGTAACCTCCAACACCGATGACGATATGGGGACGAAAAAAAAGCAGAATCAAGAATGATTGTAAAAATGTAAAGGGCAGCTTTAATAGCGACTGGAATTTTTTAAGCGCGCCGACCCTGTATAACCCGGAGACAGAAAGGGTGTAAAGACGGTATCCGGCCTTAGGTATCACTTTTTGATCGATGGGCCTGTTGGTACCGGCAAAACGAATGTCGCAAGCGAGTTTCTCTTTAAAGGCTTCGGCAATCGCCAAGCCGGGAAAGATATGCCCCCCGGTTCCACCTCCCGCGATCAATATTCTCAGCATGGGTGATGATCCATCATCGATTTGTCGAATGCCTGAGGTGACCGGCGATATTGATCAGGATTCCCAGCATGAACATGCTGATGATCAGAGAACTTCCGCCGTAGCTAATAAAAGGCAGGGGAATCCCTTTCGTGGGTATCAAGCCCGTGACCACCAAAACATTGAGGAGGCTTTGCAGAGTGAGAAGGGAAGTTATGCCAAACGCAAGATTTCTCCCGAAATCATCTTTGCAGTTCAAGGCGATCTCGAAACCCTTGGTCATTAAAAAAGCAAGTAGCGAAATAACGATAACCACCCCTATAAATCCGGTTTCCTCGGCTATGATCGCAAAGATGAAATCCGTATGAGCTTCGGGTAAAAAAAAGAGTTTCTGCTGGGAATTACCGAGATCCTGCCCGAAAATACCACCACGGGCAATGGCGATAAAAGACTGGATCAACTGATACCCCTTATCGTAGGGATCTTCCCAAACATTTAAAAAGCCCAGGATTCTTCTTAGGCGGTAGGGTTGAGAAACGACGAGTATCAGCCCGATGAAGCTAACGCCGGTGAAGCTTAATATCATATGCGAAGGCTTTACTCCAGCGACGAAAATCATCAAAAACAAACAAAGGGCAATTAAGACGGCTGTTCCAAAGTCTGGTTGGAGCAAAAGTAAAAACAGGTAGATACTCATGACGATGAGGGTGGGCAGGAAAGCTCTTGAAAAGTAACCGAGTACGTTTTTCCGTCGATCCAAAAAACTAGCTGCCCAAATAATCAAAGTCAGTTTTAGTAGCTCGGATGGCTGAAACCCGAATCCAAGAATCCGAATCCATCTTCTGGCGTTGCCGACCTGTTTGCCTATTCCGGGGATCAAGACGATCAAGAGCAATATAAAACAAACCAGCATCAAAAGCGGGATTATTTTTTTATAGATATCATAGGGTAGCTTTATGGCGACTCTAAGACAAATCAATCCGATGACGAAGTGGATCAACTGTCTGGTGAGAAAGTAGTATTGATCACCCCAATTTTGAGCGGCGTAAATCGCGCTGGAAGAATAAATCATGATCAGCCCGATGCCGATCAAGGAAAACGAGACAATAAAAAGCGAAACGGTCGTTTTGAAATGAAAAACACGAAAAAGGTCGGGTGGCGTCATGCGGACAACTCGGGTGCGCGAATCATTAACCATGCAGTAGAGGAATCAGAGCTCATTCGTTCAGGTCATCCTTTACGAATTTTTGAACCAGTTCCGGTAACATTTCATGCAGGGTATTTTGTATTGTATCGGTGATGACATCTTCGATCATATGGCCCAGTTTATCTTGAAAATCGTCGGAAATATCATGGCGCTCTGATTGTGTTTTTAGTTGGTAATCCGCGGTAGCTATGGTTGTTTCATGCGGTTGAGCCAGGTTTGTGACGCTTTGTGACTCCAGAGGAGCGTCCACATCGTCAAATTCCTCATCCACATCTTCTTCGGAAATTCCCAGAATGTCGTCTTCAGCCATAAATCCGTCAAACTCTTTTACGTCATGTAGAAATTGGATTTCGGTTCCGGCCGGAACTTCTGTTTTGTTTGTATCATCCGAAATCGCAGGTTCATCAAGCGCAAGAGCTTCGTCTTCCTCTGATTCTTTGATTTTTTTTGTTTCTATTCCGTCCATTAGATCAAACACCTGATCGTTTTCTGTTTTGTTTTTCCTACCGCTTTCGGCCTTCCTATCGCTTTCGGTCTCTTTCTGATCATCAAGGTTATTAACATTAAAATCGTCCATGTTAAAAACCTCGGGAGAAACCTCAAACATGACCTCGCTGGTATCGTCATAATTTTCGGAGTCATCCTCTGCGACTTCCAGCGGCTCTTCCTCGTCCTCAAAGACGGAGTCATCCTCTGCGACCTCCAGCGGCTCTTCCTCGTCCTCAAAGACGGAGTCATCCTCTGTGACTTCCAGCGGCTCTTCCTCGTCCTCAAAGACGGAGTCAACCTCTGCGACCTCCAGCGGCTCTTCCTCGTCCTCAAAGACGGAGTCATCCTCTGCGACCTCCAGCGGCTCCTCCTCGTCCTCAAAGACGGAGTCATCCTCTGTGACTTCCAGCGGTTCTTCCTCGTCCTCAAAGACGGAGTCATCCTCTGCGACTTCCAGCGGCTCCTCCTCGTCCTCAAAGACGGAGTCATCCTCT
>Ga0224496_10001988_pt1 | contig 12401 bp, 13 predicted proteins | sample SF_Jul11_sed_USG_2_FD_168127 | JGI IMG/M metagenome (GOLD analysis project Ga0224496, IMG submission 168127) | Sediment microbial communities from San Francisco Bay, California, United States - SF_Jul11_sed_USGS_8_1 | ecosystem: Environmental > Aquatic > Marine > Sediment | place: USA... | reverse complement strand
GCATCATTTATGGCTTCAGCTGTGCTGCCGTGCCTGTCAGAAAACAGGTCTTCACAGGCAACAAGGTCGCCGGGTATATGAGCCAGTTTATGGATCTGCTGTTTTCCATTGCTCATGGTTTTGTAAATTTTTACTTCCCCTGAAATAAGGAAGTAAAGATACTTGGACTCGAAGTTTTCTTCGTAAAGGATCTCTTTTTTATTTATCTTCTTTATATCAATATGCGCTTGCAGCTTATGTTTTGCCTGCGCGCTTAGCTGGCTGAAATAGCTTGATGTCTCAAGGATACAGCTCGTGCATTTGTTGCATCGGGCACTTTTTTTTTGTATGTCTATGACTTTTGTGTCATGGAACACAGTGGTGGATATATTGGCATTCGTGTTCATATTAATAGCCGATTTACATATGTCATTTTAGTTTTTATTAAAGTTTTTGATAAAACTGAAGGGCTATTTTAATGAAAATATTATGTATTGAATGTGCTTGATGTCACTTAGTGCAGTCGCCTGCACCAGGTGATGAAGATATAAAAAATGTAACTGGATTAATGGTTTGACAAATGTCAGATTTTCAATGGTTTTATGGTTATTTTTAGGATCTGCCTTATGTTTAGCTGATTTAATATATTCCGATATCAAGGTAAGAGCGTGCTATTTTTGTGATAGAGGTAACATAGCTGGCGGTACGAAGGTCGTGAACATTTTTTTCGTTTTCCAGCGTATTGCGAATTTGCTGGTAGGCAACGCGCATCGTATCGTCCAGTCCTGAACGCACAAGGTCGAGTTCATCCGCGCCGCGAGTTATGTTGTTTCTTATGCTTTCGGATAGTTTGTTGCCGGTTGCCTCTTCCATCATCGCGGCCATCTGGTGGCCACGTACCTCGTCGTGGCGGCGTTGCATGCGACCAAAGCGTATGTGCGAAATATTACGAATCCATTCAAAATAGGATACGGTCACACCACCAGCATTTGCATAGGCATCCGGTATGATGATAACGCCTTTCTTGTTGAGTATTTCGTCAGCACCATAGGTAATAGGGCCATTTGCGGCTTCTACGATCAGTTTGGCATTGATATTGGCGGCATTCTCAAGTGTGATCTGGCTTTCAAGGGCGGCAGGGATCAAAATATCGCAGGGCTTTTCAAGTACGGCCATTCCATCTTCTGCGAAATGGGCGCTGGGAAAGTTTTTAATCGTGTGGTGTTCGGTAATATGCTGATACAGGTCTTCGATATTAATGCCTTCATCACATACTAATGCACCGTCACGTTCGATAACGGCGGTAATAATTACACCATCTTCCTCGGACAGGAATTTTGCTGCATGGTAACCTACATTACCCAGTCCCTGGATGATGCAGGTCTTGCCATCAAGGCTACCACTCATGTTGGCTGACTTTACATCTTCCGGGTGCCTGAAGAATTCCCTGATGCCATATTGTATGCCTCGACCGGTAGCTTCAACACGCCCGAGAATACCGCCATGGTGTATTGGTTTGCCGGTAACACAGGCAACATAGTTAATATCATCGGGGTGTAGGTGTTTATAGGTATCCGCAATCCAGGCCATTTCTCTCTGTCCCGTGCCTACGTCGGGCGCTGGTACATTGGTGGATGGACTGAGAAAGCCTTTACGTATCAGTTCGTGTGCAAAGCGACGTGTAATCAATTCCAGTTCGTCGCGATCATAGAGTGCGGGGTCGATTAATAATGCACCCTTTGATCCGCCAAAGGGGACGTCGACGATGGCGCACTTATAGGTCATCAGTGCCGCCAGTGCCTCTACCTCGTCCTGGTCTGCATAAGGTGCATAACGAATACCGCCTTTGGATGGTAATCGATGCGTGCTATGTACAGCACGCCAGCCAGTAAACACCTCAATTTTTCCGCGTATCTTTACAGGGAAGCTGACCTGTAAAACAGCATTACATGATTTGATCGCAGCTGCGACACTTTGATCAAGATCCATAGCCGTGATCGCACGATCCACCATAAGGTCAACACTTTCACGGAAGCTGGGTTCAATAATTGGCTGGGTCATCTTTTATCCATTTTATTATTTAGTTTTATACTTATAACAAAAGCACATATTTGCCTGATTTCAAGTAGAATCGGCCCTTTTATGTGATAATCCACTATGGCTTTAATCTGGAAAAAACAGACAAAAAATGCTGTTTATGAATTACGTAGTGCTGGTAGCAGTTTGCGTTTATATACCAATAATGTATTCCACACCCAGTATAGTCCTAAAAATTCATTGACGGGGCACGTCTGGGATTTATTAATGTTACCGGCATTTTTTTACCAGCCAGGTGAGATTAAAAGGGTGCTGGTATTGGGTGTTGGTGGTGGTGCCGTGTTGCAGTTATTAAAGGAGTTTAGTGGGCCGGATAAAATAACAGGTATTGAATTGAATCCCGTACACCTGTATGTGGCCAGGAAATTTTTTAACTTGAAAGGTAAAGATATTCAACTCTACCAGGCCGATGCAGTGAGCTGGTTGAAGAGTTATAAGGGTGAGAAATTCGATATGATTATCGATGACCTGTTTTATGAGGAGGATGGCGAGCCCTTGCCAGTAACGAAGGCGAATGGGATCTGGTTTACTGATATGTTGAAGCACTTATCCAGGGAAGGTGTCATTGTCAGGAACTTCCTAAGTAAAGATGAGCTCATGCAATCAGCCGGTTTACGTCATAAGTCAGTGAGTCACCGCTTTAAGTCGGTTTTCCAGTTAGGTAGTTGTTTAGATGAAAACTTTGTCGGGGTTTTTTTGCGTCGCAAAGTGACAGCTCGGTTATTGCGTAAACGATTAATGGAAACGCCGGGTTTGAACCCGGCGCTTAAAACCAGTCGCCTGCGTTACAGGATACGTTGCTTGAAGTAATTAGTGGCTGCAGGAATGTCCGTGGACGTGGACATGTCCATGGCTGAGTTCTTCTTCAGTGGCGTCACGAATATCATGGACATCCACATCATAGTGTAGTGTGACGCCAGCCAGTGGGTGGTTGCCATCAATGGTAATCTGGTCACCATTAATTTCTGAAATAGTGATCATTACCATACCGCCTTCGTCGGCCTCGGCGTGAAACTGCATACCGACTTCGACCTCTTCATCACCAAACATGGCGCGTTCAACAACCTGGGTAATGGCTGCATTGTATTCACCATAGGCATCTTCAGGCTGGATTACCAGTTTGAGTTTGTCGCCCTTGGCTTTGCCATGAAGTTCTTTTTCCAGGCCAGGAATTATATTGTCGGCACCGTGTATATAACAGAAGCTGCCATCATTAGACTCATCAATTATTTCGCCCTGGTCATTGGTTAAGGTGTAATTAATGGTGATAACTTTGTTGTTTTCTACAGTCATTGTCTCTGGCCCGTTGTTTGTGTTGGCTCATTATAAGGGTAATTGAGTCTAATGTCGTCAAATGTGGTGGATTTTGGGGTTTATGCTGGCTTTTTACTGGATAGGTATTTAATCCCATACCTGTGGATGGCATCAATAAAGCCAGGTGGATTAATGGTCCAGGCTGGAGTGGTGTTTTTTTTGCAGTTGATTGCAGTGCTCAAATAGTCTGTTAAGCCAGTGACTAGAGGGCCTGGTTATGTACTCATCGGGCCGGCTGAGTTTGTGAAGAGCCCTGTTTTCTTCTTCATTAAACAGTTTTTGTGCATCGGGCAGGTGGCTTAGCTGGTTGATCCTGTTTTCGATATAGTCACAGAATAAATGACAGGCCCGTTGATAGTCGACGTGATCGGTATCCTGATTGTGATCAATGGCCGTGCTGAAATCGAGAATTTCTTCGACGAGTTGATGGAGTTGATTCATTTGGTCTACCAGTGATGCATGTTTCTAATGGGTGTATTCTAGGCAGGCGGTATCGTGCTGTCTGTCACAAAAGGCTTAAGTTGCTGTCAGAAAATTCTGATAAGCAGGTCGTGCCACCGGGCGGTCGTTTAACTGCACGCTAGCACGGGCTCCTGCTTAGTTATCAAATTGTGTGGTGATCTTCAGGCCCTGTTCCATCAGGGCTTCTGCCATACGTGCAAGGTTATCCTCATGGGCAAAGACCTTGTCCCCCTGTCCTTCGACTTCGAGGATGATTTTGCGGGTTTTGGGATTTTCTACAGTGAGTTTCCAGAGATTGTTGGCGAGCCGCTGGCGCTTAATGGCCAGTTTGCTATCGGCAAATCCCCAGTTACGCGTCATCTTGTCCATTACGGATACTGTAGTCTCTGACAGGTCGGCCAGTCCCCTGCTATCCTGGTCAGAGCCAAATGGCAGGTGTTGTCTGGTTTGCTTCATGGTGTTGATGGCACTCATGTGCCGGGCAATCATATTGGCTTGATTATTATCTGAATTGGTGTTTTTCATATTAATCCTTTATCTGGGGGGTAATAACACTCACTGTTATTATTATTTTTATTCCGTTTATTTTTTAAAAAACAATGTACTTGCTGAATCTGGTCTGGATTATTTTAGATCAAAATAACAAATTTTTTGAAAAATGTGAATAAAAATAACAAATAAATCTATATAACGCCCTTATATGTACGGGTATTATCTCGGGCTATGTTTATATGTCGTTGATTTATTTGTATTTTTTAAGTTAATAGTGGCTCGGTGTCTATTTTTTGACTATTCGTATATATTGGCTTGATCAGCAAAGATATAGCGCTTGTTCAGGTTTTCATAAGCAGACTTGAGTTGATAGTTTGAGTGAAAAAGACGGTATTAGTGAAGAATATTGGCCGGTGTCAGATATCAGATTAGCCCTGATTAATTAATGAATAGTTTCGCAAAGTTAGTGGATTAATATAAAATCACTGGTTTTCTCTCATTTCGGTCTGGGCCGGAAGGTAAAGATAATGGCAAATATGAAAATTGGCGTGGTTATGGGTAGTAATAGCGACTGGCCCGTGATGCAGCATGCGGTTAAGCAGCTGCAGGCCTTTGGCATCGATTATGAGGCCCGTGTGGTTTCGGCGCACCGTACCCCCGATTTATTATTTGAGTATGCGGCAACGGCCAGGGAAAGGGGTATTGCCTGTATTATTGCTGGTGCCGGTGGTGCTGCCCACCTGCCGGGTATGCTGGCGGCGAAAACCACTATCCCGGTGTTGGGTGTGCCGGTCAATTCACGTTACCTCAAGGGTATGGATTCCTTATTGTCGATTGTCCAGATGCCGAAAGGTGTACCCGTGGCAACCTTTGCGATAGGTGAGGCGGGTGCCGCCAATGCCGGACTGTATGCAATTTCTATTCTTGCTGTCCAGGATGCCGGGCTGGCAGAGAAACTGGATGATTTCCGGGCGAACCAGCAGGATGCTGTGTTGGCCATGGAATTACCGCCGGTAGACGAATGATATTGCCCGGCGCGACATTAGGTGTTCTTGGCGGCGGCCAGTTGGGTCGCATGTTCTGCGTGGCGGCGCGCACCATGGGCTATAAGGTCATTGTCCTTGATCCTGACCCGACGAGCCCGGCTGGCAGGATTGCCGATGAGCATATCCAGGCTGCCTACACAGAGACATCGGCGCTGGATAGGCTGGCGCAGCAATGTGATGCCATTACCACCGAATTTGAAAATGTACCGGCGGAAAGCCTTGATTACCTGGCGCGTACAAAGCCCGTGTATCCCTCCGCAGCTTCGGTGCGTATTGCGCAGAACAGGATCCAGGAAAAAACCTTTGCACAGCAGGCCGGCCTGGAGCCTGCAATATTTGCCGCCATTTATACCGAGGCCGATATCAAGCCTGCTATTGAGAAGACGGGGCTACCTGCGATTCTCAAGACATCAACAATGGGCTATGACGGCAAGGGCCAGCATGTTGTTAACAGCCTGGAGCAGGCCATTGATGCATTTAATAGTATGGACCAGGTTGAGTGTGTGCTTGAACAGAAGCTGGAACTGAAACTGGAGGTCTCGGCCCTGCTGGCGCGCAATGCCCAGGGTGAGGTGAGCTGTTATCCACTGGCTGAAAATGAACATCGGAATGGTGTTTTGCATCAATCTATTGTGCCGGCGCGAGTGAGTGCGGAACTGGCAGAGGTCGCCCGCAACAAGGCGATTCAATTAGCGGCTTCAATTGATTATGTGGGTGTGCTGGCCGTCGAGTTTTTTGTTACCCATGATGATCGACTACTGTTTAATGAAATGGCGCCCAGGCCCCACAATAGCGGTCACTACACCAAGGATGCAGCAGTAACCTCCCAGTTCGAGCAGCAGGTCAGGGTCATGTGTGGCTTGAAGCCCGGTGATGCGCGCCTGATCTCGCCCGTGGTGATGATCAACCTGCTGGGCGATCTCTGGGACCCGGACTGGCAGCCACTGTTCAGGGAAGGCAATATCAAGTTGCATCTCTATGGTAAGCACGAGGCACGCCCGGGGCGGAAAATGGGGCACTATAATGTCCTGTCGGAAAAACTCGATGATGCAATCGCGCTGGCAGCCAGCGTATTTGATGGCATATCCCATTGATCTACTTCTCATTTGTAGTAAAAGCGTTTGATGTTTGTGGTTTCTCTGGCCATAATCAGTAACACATTATTATAAAAATCCTCAGGCAGGAGTGTTCTGGCAATGAGTTTATCGGATCCAGTCAAGGAGTTTGCCGGCCAGTTAGACAGGCCAGAGAATCAGGGGATGATTGAGTTCCTGAAATTACACCAGCCATCGGCCCATGCCGATATGGTTGAACTCCTTGTTAAATCGGCAGCCGATCTTCCCGATGTAAAATTTTACTGTCCGGATACGGATAATTACGCCTATTATCTCGCGCATACGCGTGGTGGCGTGATGTTTGCCGCAGCTATTGGCCTGAGTGCATTGATGTTTCGTTTGCCTAAACAGGCAATATCGGGTGCACTGGTCAAGGGTGGTGAAATTATCCAGGACGTGGGTGATGACTGGGTCAGCTTTAATCCGTTCTGGCCAGAACAGGAAAATAAAAAAAATATTTATCAGGATATGCAGCACTGGTGCAGGCTTGCATTTCATCATGCTGTTCAATTAGACAAGTAATCAAAATTACTACTTACCCTTTGCAGGAGTTATTAATATGGGATTATTAATGCCAACTGCCATGCGTCTTTACAAAGTTTCCGCTCTGCTTGGCATCCTCATCGTTATCCTGGTTATTAGTTTTTCCTGGATGCGCATCCAGTTATTTGAGAACAGTGTCAGTGCCGTGTTTGAAGATATTGTCATTACCAAGCTTGAGGTCGACGGCCTTAAGCAGGAATTGGTGCATATTAATAAGGTGCTAAATGCTGTCGATAAGTTGGACGATAAAAAGGCAGAGATTATTGTTGATGATATTTCATATACAAATTATGAAATTGAACGATTGCGGAATGATAAAAATAGCATTCAGATTTATATCAAGGAAAAAGAACTGGATTTGATGGGCTCAGATGGCGCCAAGACACATGCTATGAATGAGGTCAGGGTTTTATTCGTGGTTGCCCTGTCTACGCTTGTACTAGGAACATTGCTGGCTGCATTTGGTTGTATTGGCTGGTATTTTAAACTTGAGTTTTTTGAAGAAAGAAGACGACAGCCGCGTTAATGAGTCTTTGTGATGGTTCAAGATTTCAAGCTTAAGGTTTATTTGTTTCAAGGCGGTCTTTAAAAATAACATCCGGTAACCAGCCTGTAAAGAAGTTTATTTTTATAAAATTAGTTTTGGTGTTTTATCTTGACCTTGCTGTTTTTTTCTTCTATAAAAAAATGAATTGATAAATTAATAAAGGGAGGTGGTTTCTGTCATAAAGAATAAACAATGTTCTGAAATTATATTGTTTAACTATTTATAAGGGGTGACCCATGGCTAGAAAATCAATAGCACAGAAAAAGGCAATACGACAGGCCCGAAAGCGTGGCCCGGATCAATCGGTAGTGATTGATATCAAGTCGAGAAATTCCTTCATCGAAACCCAGGCACTAACGCCAAGACCCGCTCCACCCCTCAAAGCAAAAACCCTCTCCCAATCAGAATACATCAACGCAATAAAATCACATAAACTGACTTTTGGAATTGGTCCGGCAGGTACTGGGAAAAGTTATTGTGCGGGTGCTATTGCAGCGGAAGAGCTTGAGGCCAGGCGTATAGAAAAAATTATTATCAGTCGGCCAGCAGTAGAGGCGGGCGAGAACATGGGTTTTTTACCGGGTGATTTGCAGGAAAAATTCGATCCCTATTTCGATGCCTTCCGTGACTGCCTGAATGAACGCATGGGTAAGGGCGCGGTTGAGTGTGGTCTGAAAAATGGCCGGATTGTTGTCTCACCCCTGGCCTATCTTCGAGGCAAGACCTTTAATGATGCCTTTGTGGTGCTGGATGAGGCGCAAAACTGCACCAGTACGCAGCTAAAAATGTTCTTGACGCGAATTGGTGAGAATTGCCGTGTCGTTGTTAATGGTGATTTGAGGCAATCCGATATAGGTCGTAGCTCAGGATTGCAGGATGCTATTGACAGGTTGGGTGGTCTTGATCCAGTATACATCCACGAGTTTGGACATGATGATATAGTGCGTAGCGGCCTGGTAAAAGATATTATTCAGCGTTACGAATATTAATCATCAACTGGTTCAGTTTTTTTTAGTCTGGCCAGTTAAGCTGAATAACAATAATAAACGTTGTTTGTTATTGACAGGGTGCTTCGGCGCCCTTTTTTAATTCTATCCTGGTGTAATTAACTTATGGAACAATTGATGCAGCAGCTACTTGAACAAGGTGCGCTATGGTTGCCGCGAATTACGAGTGCCATACTCATCTTTATTTTTTTCATGGTACTTGCACGAGTATTGAGAAAAATTGTTTTACGTGCAGCAGGCAAGGTAAAACTGGATGAGCACCTGGCCATGTTGCTGGCTCGGGCATTACGCATATCTTTAATTGTGTTTGGTTTTATTACGGCGCTGGGTACGCTGGGTGTTGATATATCCGCACTGGTTGCCGGCCTGGGTTTGACCGGGTTTGCACTGGGTTTTGCGCTCAAGGATACCATTTCAAATCTTTTGTCTGGCGTGCTGATTTTACTCTATCGTCCCTTTGAAGTAGGCAGTCGTATCCAGGTGGCGGGTAATGAGGGTGTCGTCGTGACTATCGACCTCCGTTATACGGAGCTTGAATTTGAAGATAAAAAAATTCTTATCCCCAATGCCAAATTATTCGTAGACCCCATTATCGTGTTGAAACCATAGCCGGTCATGGGTCGCTATCGTGCACCCCAGTCCAGGGGCTCCTGCTATATCACCGCTGAAGGTAAGGCTCGTCTTGTTGAAGAACTGAGCTTCCTCTGGAAAAAACGTCGCCCGGAGGTGGTAAAGGCAATAACAGCGGCCGCCGCCGAAGGTGACCGTTCGGAAAATGCAGAATATATCTATCGTAAAAAAGAGCTGGGTGAAATAGATCGCCGGGTGCGTTATTTATCGAAACGTGTCGAAGAGCTAAAAGTAGTGGATCAGTTGCCCAGTGATGAGACAAAGGTGTTTTTTGGTGCCTGGGTGGCATTAGAGGATGATGACGGTGTGGTATTGAATTACCGAATCGTTGGCCCGGATGAGTTTGATGCGGATAAGGGCTGGATCAGTATCGATTCCCCGGTGGCTATGGCGCTGATGAAAAAGTCTGTTGGCGATGAGGTAAAGGTCATTACCCCAGGTGGTGAGGTCGATTATCTGCTGATCGAGGTGCGATATACGCCTTTTGCCTAAAGAATAATGCCCAGGGGTCGCTACAATTAAGACAGGCTTAATTTTAATAGTGGCTTATGATCCAACAGAGTAAACAATTATTGCTGATCTGCTGTCTGATGCTACTGGTCGAGGTTCAGGCCAGTCAGCGTTTCCAGGCAAATTTCGAGCAGTCACGCTGGGAAACCCAGACCTCGCCGGTTCGATGCGAGCTGAATCACCCGATCCCCCGTTATGGTCGGGGCAGCTTTGTCTATGATGCCGGCGGTGAGCTGGTTTTTACTATGCACATCCAGATGGAGCCACCGATTACCGATAGCGTGGCCAATATGCTGTCTGTGCCGCCCTTCTGGATTCCCGGTAAGCAGAAGGAACTGGCCCAGGTTGGTCTTTCCAAAGGTAAAACCCCTTTCTATGTGAGACGCGACCTGGCCCTGAGAATGCTTTATGAGCTGGAGGCGGGGATGTTCCCGACGCTGCAGTATAAGGACTGGGCCGATCAGCAGGATGATGTGCTGGTAGCCCTGTCATCTGTCAATTTCCGCGAAGTATTACCCGAATTCCAGCAATGCATCAGCCAGTTACTGCCCTATGGCCTGAGTGGTGTGCAGGATGGCATCGTTCGTTTTGGAAGTGGCCGCTACGCGTTGACCAGTGCGGCCAAGGCCGAGCTGGAGCCTATTCGGCTGTTTGCCAGTCAGTTCAAGAATACAAAAATAATTATCGAGGGCCACACGGATAGCCGTGGTCATCGTGATTATAATCAACGCCTGTCAGTACGCAGGTCAGAGGCGGTTTCTAACTATTTGATTTCACAAGGCATTGCTCCTGAACGCATCATCACCAGGGCCTTTGGTGAGCGTACACCCGCCTCCAGCAACCGTTTCCCGGCGGGCAGGGCGATTAACCGTCGCGTCATAGTGAGCCTGAGCAAAACGCCCTAGTTCAGGATAATTTTCCATCTGGGCCATTGCTCCGGTATAATGCGCATCCCAAATCTAATATTGATTATTTAGCGGAGCATGTGCATGTCCAAGGTCAACAAAGTCGTACTCGCCTATTCTGGCGGACTTGATACCTCAATTATCCTTAAGTGGCTGGAAGACAACTACGACTGTGAAGTTGTGACCTTCACGGCGGACATCGGCCAGGGTGAAGAAGTAGAGCCTGCACGTGCCAAGGCCAAGGCGATGGGGATCAAGGAGATCTATATCGAGGACCTGCGTGAGGAATTTGTACGTGATTATGTATTCCCCATGTTCCGTGCCAATGCTATTTATGAAGGTGAGTACCTGCTGGGTACCTCTATCGCCCGCCCCCTGATTGCCAAGCGACTGGTAGAAATTGCCAACGAAACAGGTGCCGATACTATCTCCCACGGCGCAACGGGCAAGGGTAATGACCAGGTCCGTTTCGAACTGGGGGCCTATGCGCTGAAGCCCGGTATCAAGGTGATTGCACCCTGGCGTGAATGGGATCTCAATTCACGCGAGAAGCTCATGGCCTATGCAGAAGAGCACGGTATCGCCGTCGATTTTGCCAAGAACAAGAAGAAATCCCCCTATTCAATGGATGCCAACCTGCTGCATATCTCTTATGAGGGTGGCATCCTCGAAGATCCATGGGCCGAAGCCGAGGATGATATGTGGCGCTGGTCCGTTTCGGCAGAGGCAGCGCCCGACAAGCCGACCTACCTGGAATTAACTTACGAAAAGGGTGATATTGTCGCCATCGATGGTAAGCGTATGACGCCAGCCGAGGTGCTGACTGAACTCAATCGACTGGGTGGTGAAAATGGTATTGGCCGACTGGATATAGTTGAAAACCGTTACGTGGGTATGAAATCACGTGGCTGTTATGAAACTCCCGGCGGCACCATTATGATGAAGGCACATCGTGCGATTGAATCACTAACCCTGGATCGTGAAGTGGCGCACCTGAAAGATGAATTAATGCCGAAATATGCGTCGTTAATTTATAACGGCTACTGGTGGAGTCCAGAGCGTGAAATGCTGCAGAAGATGATCGATGAGTCACAGCTGGTGGTGAATGGCGATGTGCGTGTAAAACTGTATAAAGGTGCGGTTACCGCTGTCGGTCGTCGTTCGGCTACGGATTCATTGTTCGACGAAAAGATTGCAACCTTTGAAGATGATGAGGGCGCATACAACCAGCAGGATGCGGAAGGCTTTATCAAGCTGAATGCACTACGCCTGAGGATTGCTGCAGGACGTCGCAAATAGTTTTATTCCGTTATTGAGGCACCTGTAAAAAACAGGTGCCTCATCTTCAGGCAGATTGAATGATCTGCTTACCTGAAAATTTCTTTAAAGAATTTCTGTGTCTCATCCCATGAGGCCTTATCGGCTTCGGCGTTGTATTCCAGTGGCAGGCCAAATTTTTCACCGAAATTATTAGCACCGGGATTGGTAAAACTGTGTTTTGCACCGGGGTAATTAAAGAAACGGAAATCTACATCGGCTGCATCCATTTCTTTTTTAAGTGCATCAACCTGTTCTGCTTTTACAAAGGGGTCATCGGCACCGTTAAAGACACGAATTTTTGCTTTAATGGGCTGCGGCTCGCTCACTGCCGATGACAGGCTACCATGGAAGCTGGCAACGCCTTTCAGGTCTACACCCATGCGCGCCATATTCAGTACTATGCCGCCACCAAAACAGTAGCCAATCGCGGCGAT
>Ga0224496_10001987_pt1 | contig 12404 bp, 17 predicted proteins | sample SF_Jul11_sed_USG_2_FD_168127 | JGI IMG/M metagenome (GOLD analysis project Ga0224496, IMG submission 168127) | Sediment microbial communities from San Francisco Bay, California, United States - SF_Jul11_sed_USGS_8_1 | ecosystem: Environmental > Aquatic > Marine > Sediment | place: USA... | reverse complement strand
GGATAAACATTTTAATATTGATTGAATATACAAAAATCGATCTGTGGCTCTACGGCCCCGATGGTGCATAATTATAATTAAGTCTATTGCATCCATCTGAAAACAATGGGATTATCCTGCCCTCGTCCATCACAATCGAATAAAAATAAACAATGACGTTGTCGAACAGCATGGTTCATCTGAAAACATTTTTATCCGCACTGGTTTTACTTTCCGGCCTTATTCTCAGCGGTTGTGCCAGTGTGCAGGGGCCAACGGAAGAACATGATCCGTTTGAGTCCTATAACCGGGCGATGTATACGTTTAATGATACGGTCGATAAGGCGGTCATAAAGCCGGTGGCTGAAACTTATAAAGACTATGTACCGAATCCGGTACAGACCGGCGTATCCAATTTCTTCAGTAACCTGGGGGATGTCGTTACCCTGTTTAATGATGTATTACAGGGCAAATTTGAACAGGCCGCCTCAGATTTCTCACGTATCATATGGAATACTTCCGTCGGGTTATTCGGGCTATTCAATGTGGCGTCACATATGGATCTGCCTAAACACGATGAAGATTTCGGCCAGACGCTGGCCGTCTGGGGCGTCAGTGATGGCCCCTATCTTGTCCTTCCCTTCCTGGGGCCAAGAACCCTGCGCGATACAGGCGGACTGGCTATCGATATTCCAACTCATCCTCTATCTTATCCCGTTATTAAAGATGATAAAGCCAATCTTGCGGCGCTGGGTCTGGCTTTTATCGATAAACGGGTTGAGTTACTCACCGCCTCAAAAGTGCTGGATGAAGCCGCCCTTGATCCCTATGTCTTTATGCGTGAAGCCTATTTGCAACACCGCCTCAATCTGATTTATGACGGCCAGCCCCCACAGGAAAAAATGGATCTGAAAAACGATGGTGATGCCGATCTGGAACTTGAACTGGAACTGGATAAATCCACAACACCCTGATCATCCTTTCTCTGCATGCTAAACTGCGTCGTTGCAGCAACCCATTAAATTTAGATTGATACTTAATCCATGAGTCATGAAATTCTTTTATCTATTTTTGCCGTGATCAGCGGTTTTGTCCTGCTAGTCTGGGGCGCCGATCGTTTTGTACACGGAGCCGCCTCCATTGCCCGCAATCTGGGCGTCTCGCCCATGATCATCGGCCTGACCATTGTCGGGATGGGCACTTCCGCACCGGAGATCCTGGTTTCTGGCGTTGCAGCCTGGCAGGGCAATCCAGCACTGGGAGTGGGTAACGCGCTGGGTTCCAACATCACCAATATTGCCCTGGTTCTGGGGTTAACTGCCCTGATCTGCCCTCTGGCCGTGCAATCCCAAACCCTGAACCGGGAATACCCGGTCATGTTCATCATTATGCTATTAGCACTTTGGCTGCTCAGTGATGGTGAACTGAGCCGGATGGACGGCAGTATCCTCATGATAGGACTGGTTATCATGGTGGGCTGGATGATCGGCCTGGGAAAACGTGAAAAATTCGACCCTCTGGAAGCCGAATTCGAACACGAGATCCCGTTTATCAGTACCGGCAGAGCCCTGTTCTGGCTCGCGGTAGGTATGATTATTCTGTTGGGCAGCTCTCGAATTCTGGTCTGGGGATCCGTCAATATCGCTCAGGCCATGGGGATTAGTGATTTGATCATCGGCCTGACTATCGTTGCCATTGGTACCAGCATGCCCGAGCTGGCCGCTTCCATCGTAAGCGCACTAAAAAAGGAACCGGACATTGCCATTGGCAACGTGCTCGGATCCAATATGTTTAACCTGCTGGCCGTACTGGGCTTGCCCGGATTGATCCAGCCGCATACACTGGAACCCGAAATTCTGACTCGTGATTTCCCCTGGATGATTGGCCTGAGCATTGCCCTGTTTGCCATGGCCTACGGATTTCGCGACAAAGGCCGGATTAATCGTCTGGAAGGCTCGCTGTTAATGATGAGCTATTTCATTTATCTAACCGTGTTGTATTTTAGTGTCACAAGGTAAACGCATGACCGACTCTCTGGAACTGGATGTAAACAATGTAAAATGTGGTGGCTGCGCCCAAAGCATTTGCGATGGATTGAGGCCATTGAGCGGTATTGATCATGTCGATGTAATCGTTGAATCCGGCCGCGTGATCATCAAGGGCTCTAATTTTTCTGTCGCCGACATTCAGGCCAGACTGGCTGAACTGGGTTTTCCGGTTAAAGGCAAATAAACTCATGGACAAAAACAAGGTATTTGATATGGCGCGCGCGGTTATCGATACCGAAGCTGCCGCGATTCAGGCACTCAAACAACGCATCAATGATGACTTTGCCCAGGCCTGTGAATATATGTTCCAGTGCAAAGGGCGCATTGTGGTTATGGGGATGGGTAAGTCCGGCCATATCGGAGGCAAAATTGCCGCCACACTCGCCAGTACCGGTAGCCCCGCTTTTTTTGTTCACCCCGGTGAAGCCAGTCATGGTGATCTAGGCATGATCACCGCTCAGGATGTGGTGCTGGCGATGTCAAACTCCGGCGAGACCGATGAGATCCTCACCATCCTGCCCCTGATCAAACGTCTGGGCGTGCCGCTGATTGCACTGACCGGCAACCCGGCCTCACGACTGGCGACTGAAGCCAGTGTACATATCGATGTGAGTGTTGAAAAAGAAGCCTGCCCGCTGGGACTGGCCCCCACTTCCAGCACCACCGCGACACTGGTGATGGGCGATGCACTGGCGATTTCACTACTGGAGTCTCGTGGCTTTACCACCGATGACTTTGCCCTGTCCCATCCCGGAGGACGCCTGGGTAAACGTCTGTTATTACATATTTCTGATTTAATGCACGTTGGTGACGCCATCCCGAAAGTCAGCCCCCAGGCCAGCTTAAGCGAAGCGCTGGTTGAGATGACCCGCAAAGGACTGGGAATGACGTCTATCGTTGATGAACATAACAGGGTTCTGGGAGTATTCACCGATGGGGACTTACGCAGGGTACTGGATCATGGTGAAATCAATGTCCATAGCCTGAACATTCAGGACTGTATGACCGCCCCTTGCTTTACCCTGAAGCCAAACAAGCTGGCTGCGGAAGCTTTGTTAATCATGGATGAAAAACGTATTAATGCCCTGCCGATTGTGGATGATGAAAGCCGGCTAATCGGTGCACTGAATATGCACGACCTGCTGCGTGCCGGTGTTGTTTAAACAGGAGCCTGGGTCCTGGCACCTGGATTCTAGAACCTGAATTTAAAAAAAATGAAAGATATTCTCGAAAAAGCCGCACAAATCAAACTGGTCGTGTTCGATGTCGATGGCGTGCTCACCGATGGCAGCCTTTTTCTCGGTGATGATGGACAGGAGTACAAGGCATTTCATTCAAAAGACGGCCTGGGCATGAAAATGTTACAGCGTAGCGGTGTGGAAATTGGCATTATCACGGCTCGCACGTCCCATGTTGTATTACACCGTATGCAGAATCTGGGCATTAAACACGTGTATCAGGGCAAAGAAGAAAAACTGCCCGCCTTTGAAGAACTGGTTAATAAACTGGGGCTCAGTTTTGAACAAACAGCCTATGTCGGTGATGACGTGGTCGATTTACCCGTCATGCGTCGCGCAGGACTGGCTATCGCCGTCGAAGATGCCCACCCTATCGCCAAACAACATGCCCATTGGCAAACTCCCCATGGAGGGGGCCGGGGTGCGGCACGTGATGTATGCGACCTGATCATGGAAGCACAACAGACACTGGATGCCCAGATACAATTCTTCTTCTCATGAGTCGGCTGCATTACTTTCTGATCTTGCTCGTTGTTGTCATGCTTGCAGCCTTTGGTAACTGGCTACTTAAATCTATTGAAATAACCACTCAGCAACAGGAACAGGCGCTACGGCACGACCCGGATTATTACCTGGATCAGTTTACTGGCAAGTCCTTCAATACCGATGGCAGTCTGCATTACACACTTAAAGCGGGCCATCTGAAACATTACCCTGATGACAACAGCGTACATGTCAGCATGCCCGTATTACACATGTTTCGTGAACCTAATCCCCCCTGGATACTCACAGCCGATGAGGGCCTGATACTCAACGACGGGCAATTAATACACCTCAATGGCACTGTCGATATAACGCAATCAGGACCGGCTCAAACCATGATGAAGCTGGTCACTCGTGATTTGCGTATTTATACCGATCAGGATTATGCTGAAACCAGCGCTCGAGTTGATATCAGCCAGGGAACTTCCTGGACTACCGCGGTCGGCATGCATGCTGACTTGCGTCTGGGGCGATTAGAATTACTGTCCAAAACGCGAGGAAAATATGAAGTCCAGCATCCTTAAATCATTGGCTGTCATCAGCTACTGCTGGTTTGCCACCTTGCCCGCCTACGCCCTGAAAGCGGATCGGGAACAACCGATTGAGATCAATGCCGATAGCATGGTCGCAGAAGAGCCCAAGGGTTTTAGCCATTATAAGGGCAACGTCCAAATCAGTCAGGGTAGCCTGAGAGTTGAAGCTGATGAAGTCATTATCTATTTTATTGACGGCGCACTGAATAAGCTTATCATCAAAGGTCAACCGGCTCATTTGCAGCAACTTCCTGAAAACAACCAGGAACCGGTGTTTTCAAAAGCCAACCTCATGGAATATTACGCAACAACCGACCAATTATTCCTGATTGAAAATGCCGAGGTAAAACAGGGTGATAACCTTTTTTCCGGCGAACATATTGAATACGATACCCGCAATAGCACCGTCTCCGCCAAATCAAATGGCAAACAATCCGGCCGGGTTCAGGCCATTATCGTGCCACAAAAAAAAGTGGATACTGAAACTCCATGAGCCAACTTAAAGCACTGAATCTGGCCAAGCGATATAAAGGCCGGGATGTCGTCAACAATGTCTCAATCGATATTAAAAGTGGTGAAGTCGTCGGGCTGCTTGGCCCCAATGGTGCCGGCAAAACAACCTCTTTTTATATGATCGTTGGTCTGATCGCCACCGACAAAGGCAATATTTTTCTGGATGATAAAAATATTACCGTACTGCCACTCCACCTGCGTGCTCAAAATGGCATTGGTTATTTGCCCCAGGAAGCGTCTATTTTTCGTAAACTGTCAGTCAGTGACAATATTATGGCTATCTTACAAACCCGTTCCGATTTAAAGCCGTTTCAACAGGAACAAAAACTCGAAGAGTTACTGGAAGAACTGCATATTACTCACATCCGCCATAACATAGGCGTCAGCCTGTCAGGAGGCGAACGCCGCCGCGTTGAAATAGCACGTGCTCTGGCAACCGAACCTCGATTTATATTACTGGATGAACCCTTTGCAGGTGTTGACCCTATTTCAGTACTGGACATTCAAAGCATTATCCAGCATTTAACTGAACGTGATATCGGTGTATTGATTACTGATCACAATGTACGTGAAACACTCGGCATCTGTGGACGCGCCTACATTATGAACGCCGGAGAAGTGATTGCTGAAGGCATTCCTGATACCCTGCTCTCAAATGAACTGGTACGAAAAGTCTATCTCGGTGAACATTTCCGTCTTTGAATTCGATTTAATTTCTATCCGGTGTATAAAACCCAATAATGTTCATTCAAACCAAATCCTTGCCTGATAGACTGAGTATAAATAATAAGCCAATCCCTCCGCTGCTGGTTAAAAAAAGCACAGCCCGTAAAAAGCTTGTGCCATACATTTCCTTAACAAAAATTTTCACTTTGTCAATTCGATTACATGAAAAAAGTGTGCCAAATTTCCTGCACCATGAATTGAAATACGCTAAAATAAATATTGCCAGTGTGATGAAAATTTTGGCCCCGGATAATAATTCAAACGCATGAAACAAACCTTACAACTTCGCCTCGGTCAGCACCTGACCATGACTCCTCAGTTGCAGCAAGCGATTCGATTGCTTCAGCTATCAACACTGGAACTTCAAACTGAAATTCAGGATGCACTGGACTCAAACCTGATGCTGGAAATTGATGATGGCAGCGACACTTCGCCATCTAATGGTACACAAACCGATGTCGCACCCGATAGCGAAATTCAGACCAGCCATCAGGACACAGACACAACTGAACTAAACAGCCCCGAGAGAAATAACGAAATACCCGATGAACTGCCTGTGGACAGTAACTGGGATGATATTTATGAAAGTATTTCCACTGCTCCCACCTCGGCCAGCTCAGTAGCAGAACGTGATTATGAAGTGAGCGGTAACACCGAAGAATCCTTACGTGAACATTTGCACTGGCAAATGGAATTGACCCCTTTTTCAGAAACCGATCAGATCATTGCCGAAATCATTATTGATGCCATTACTGATGATGGTTATTTAGGACAATCACTCGAAGAAATTCACCAGGCGCTTCCTGAAGAACTTAAATCTGAAGTTGAAATTGATGAAATTGAGGCCGTTTTACACCGAATTCAAAATTTTGATCCTGCCGGCGTTGCCGCCCGTGATTTACGTGAAAGCCTGTTATTACAATTAAAACAGCTTCCCTTTGAATTAGCCTGTCAGCAACAGGCCACCATTCTGGTCAGCGATCATTTTGAATTGCTTGCCAACCGTGATTACGCCCTGATTGCCCGGCGTATGAAAATAACTGAAGATGAGTTAAAAGATATCATCCAGTTAATTCAGAACCTCAACCCCAGACCGGGCAGCCAGATCACCAGCGAACAGGCTGAATATATTGTTCCTGATGTGTTCGTTACAAAAGTAAAAGGCCAATGGCATGTTGAACTTAATCCCGATGCCGCGCCACGTATACGGGTCAACTCACACTATGCCAGCCTGATCAAACAGGTCAGTGACAGCAATGATAATACCTGTCTAAAAAACCACTTACAGGAAGCTCGCTGGTTTATAAAAAGTCTGATGAGCCGCAATGATACACTACTCAAAGTAGCTAATTGTATCGTTGAACGACAGGCTGATTTTCTTGAAAATGGCGAAGAATCCATGAAGGCCCTGGTTCTGCATGATATTGCAGAAAAAATTGAGATGCATGAATCAACCATCTCCCGCGTAACCACAAAAAAATATATGCATACGCCACGCGGAATTTTTGAATTAAAATACTTCTTCTCCAGTCATGTTTCAACCGCCAGTGGTGGAGAATGCTCTGCCACAGCAATCCGTGCCCTGATCAAAAAGCTTATTGCGGCAGAAACCCCCAATAAGCCATTGAGTGACAGCAAACTTGCCGACATTCTATCTGATCAGGGAATCATGGTCGCGCGCCGTACGGTAGCAAAATATCGTGAAGCTCTCGCCATTCCACCCTCAAATGAACGTAAACGTCTCGCATAACGAGGAGGACTATTATGCAACTTAATGTAACCGGTCACCATATTGATGTAACTGAATCATTACGCGACTATGTAGTAAGCAAGCTTGAAAAAGTAGAACGACACTTCGATCACGTCACCAATGTCCATGTTATATTGAGTGTTGAAAAACTCAGGCAAAAAGCGGAGGCCACTATCCATATCAGTGGCGGCGATCTTTTTGCTGAAGCCGAAAATGAAGACATGTATGCGGCCATTGATAAAATGACTGACAAGCTGGATCGGCAAATCAAAAAACACAAAGAAAAATTGACTAATCATCATCGTGTTGATGGTGGTAATATGAAAAAACAGGACTCAATTGAAGAAATCTGATTCTGGTCAGTTTTTAAAACCGGGTACATCACTAAAAACCGCTCCTGTTTTTAATGATGTACCTGTTTCATTTATTCCAGGCAAAAAAATCCGGGAATAGTAAAGAGAACGCTGAATGCAACTTAATGAAATATTATCTGAAGATCGTATTGCCTGTGATGTCGAGGCTCCCAGCAAAAAACGGGCGCTTGAACATCTGAGTCAACTGCTCTCCATAGATCAGCAATACCTGTCTCCCGCAGACATTTTTGAAAGTCTGATATCCCGTGAACGTCTGGGTAGCACCGGCATCGGCTATGGCGTCGCAATTCCTCATGGCCGAATAAAAAACTCCGATCATATTTCAGCCGCATTTATTCAATTAAAGACCGGTATTGACTTTGATGCTATTGATGAAAAACCGGTGGATTTATTATTCGCTCTAGTCGTCCCGGAAGATTCCACTGAAAATCACCTGCAAACACTGGCAGCCCTTGCAAACATGTTCAGCGATACTCAACTCCGGGAACAACTTCGCACAGCCGGAACACCCGCCGCTCTGCTTAAGTTGATACAGGAAAGGCAAGAACTGCACTAACGCCATGTCTACAACTCTTACCAGCGGCGACATTTTCAGGCTACATGAACAGCAACTTAAACTACGCTGGATAACTGAAAATAACAGCCAGAATCCGGTTATCCGGCCTGAAGACAGCCATGCCAGCCCACGCCCCAACCTCATTGGTTACCTGAATCTGATACGACCAAACCGGATCCAGGTACTTGGGGAAACAGAAACCCGCTATTTAGCCAGCCTGGATAACGATATATTGCAGGACACGCTCAAGCAGCTATTCGCCGACAAACCGGCCATGATTATTCTGGCCTGTAACACTCAGGCTACGGATGAATTCAGTCTGTATGCCAAAGCCGCCGCCACACCGATATTAGCCTCACCACTTACAGCCAAACAAATTATTGAATCCATAGGTTTTTACTTAAGAACCAGCCTGTCCGAAAAACACATCCAGCACGGCGTATTTATGGAGGTCATGGGACTGGGAGTTCTGCTCACCGGTCCCAGCGGCATAGGCAAAAGTGAGCTGGCACTGGAACTCCTAAGTCGAGGACATCGCCTGATCGCCGATGATGCCCCCGAATTCTTTCATGCCGCCCCGGATACGATTCACGGACGCTGCCCTGAATTATTAACTGATTTTATTGAGGTCAGGGGGCTGGGGATACTTAACGTCCGCGCCATGTTCGGCGATAATGCCGTCCTGGGCGATAAACAGCTTAGTCTGATTGTTAAACTGGAACATTCAGATAATGGGCAGGAAACTACTCTGGATCGCCTCGGTAGCACACAACGATTTTACCGAATGCTGGATATTGATATTCCGGAAGTTGTTCTGCCATTAGCTCCAGGTCGTGATTTAGCCGTCATTATTGAAGCCGCCGTGCGTAATCATGTATTACAATTACGTGGTTATAATGCGGCTCAGGATTTCATCTCACGACAGCGTAAAATGATTCAAGAAAATAAAGAATAAAAATGAAACTGACTATTATTAGTGGCCTGTCCGGCTCAGGCAAATCTATCGCATTAAATGTGCTGGAAGATCTGCATTATTATTGCATCGACAATTTACCCGCAGGCATGTTGCCCGCTCTGGCCGATCAGCTTCTATCGCCTGACAATATGACTCATGATCATTTTGCCGTCGGTATTGATGCCCGTAATAACCCGTCTGATCTGGCCAATTTCTCCTCCATATTAAAAAACCTTAAGGCTCGTAAGCTTGACATCGATATTCTGTTTCTGGAAGCGGACAATGCCACCCTGATCAAACGTTTTAGCGAAACCCGTCGGCGTCACCCGCTCAGCAGTGAAGAAACACCATTAAATGAAGCCATTATCCAGGAACGTAGTTTACTTGAACCCATTGCCGCAGAAGCCGACTTGCGCATGGATACCAGTTGCACCAACATCCATCAATTGCGTGAACTGATACACTCCCGAGTTAATAGTGCTGATGATGCACAATTATCATTATTATTTGAATCCTTCGGCTTTAAGCAGGGTATTCCGGTTGATGCGGATTTTATATTTGATGTGCGCTGCATTCCCAATCCTCACTGGGAACCCACATTACGCTCTTTAACCGGACGGGATGCCGCAGTTGCACAATTCCTCGAACAACATGATGACGCCATTCAAATGTATAACGATATCCGGGATTTTATGGAACGATGGATCCCCCGGTTTGAAGCCGATAATCGCAGTTACATGACTGTTGCCATTGGCTGCACCGGTGGTCAACACCGTTCGGTCTATATTGTCGAAAAGCTGGTTAGCTACTTTAAATCTAAACAGGCCGGAATTTTAAAACGCCACAGGGATTTACCATGAGCGTAGGCCTGCTTATTATGACCCATAGTGATATTGGCCAAAGCCTGTATAATACTGCGGTCGCTATCATCGGTGCCGCAACCTTAGAGACAGAAATCCTGGCTGTTTCAATGGATTCCGAACCTGAAAAGAAGCTGGAAAAAGCACGCCACTTTGTTAACCGGTTAAATAGTGGCGATGGCGTTCTGATTCTGACTGACATGTATGGTGCGACACCCAGCAATGTCGCAACTGAATTATTAAACTCAAAAACAATTCTTGTTTCCGGACTGAACCTGCCCATGCTGCTACGGGTAATGAACTACCCGGAACTGCACCTGAACGAACTGGCCGAAAAAGCCATTACCGGTGGACAGGAAGGCGTACTTTCCATCACGGCCAAAGGCTGATCGATCTTAAATGCCGAAAAAACACATCCTGATTTGCAATAAACTGGGACTGCACGCACGTGCAGCGGCCAAACTGGTATTCCTGACCTCTACTTTTAATTGTGACGTCTTTTTACAAAAAGGTGATAAACGTATTAATGCCAAAAGTATTATGGGCGTCATGATGCTGGCCGCGTCCAAAGGCACTCAACTGACTCTTGAAACCACCGGTGAGGATGCTGAACAGGCGATTATCGAAATCGAACAACTTGTTAATAACCGGTTTGAAGAAGATGAATAAAAAATAATTTATTCATTCTGAGTTTGAACTCTGCAAGCCATTAATAACCTTAACACTGAATAAATGGTTACTTAATCAAACTTAACTGTTATTAAAACTTTTTTACTGCGTTCTCATTTTTTGTAAAAACCGATCCAGATGATTCGCAAAAGCCTGTCGGTCACTTTGACTTAATGGCGGCATGCCACCTGTATCGACGCCACTGGCGCGCATGGTATCCATAAAGTCACGCATATTTAATCTAAGACGTATATTTTCTTTGGTATACAGCTCACCGCGTGGGTTCAGCGCCTGCGCGCCTTTATCGATGACTTCGGAAGCCAGAGGGATATCACCGGTGATCACCAGATCACCGCTATTAACCCGTTTAACAATTTCATTGTCCGCCACATCAAAACCGGATTCGACCCGTAACGATTTAATATTAGATGATTTGGGAACGTCAATATATTGATTAGCCACTAGCGTTAAATCAATCCCTGTGCGTTGAGCCGCCCTGAACAGGACTTCTTTAATTACCTTTGGACAGGCGTCCGCATCCACCCAGATTTGCATTTTACATGACCTGTTTTATTAATTTACAACCTGTGCTTTTCTCAGGGATCCTTTACAGTTCTATTCCAGAGCCTCCCAGCGTTTATAAGCCTGTTCCAGTTGTTGTTGTAGCAACTCGACCTGTTGCATGGTGTCGGCTACTTTCTCCTGGCTCTCGCGATAAAAATTGGGGTCGCTGATTTGAGTCTGCAATTTTTGTAATTCGGTTTCCAGACCCTCTATTTTTACAGGCAGGGCATCCAGCTCACGCTGTTCTTTATAACTCAGTTTTTTTGCTTTCGCTGGTATAGTTTGCTCTGTACTCGATTTTTCAACTGGCTCTGAATTTGTTTTAGCCGGTGCTGCAATATTGCTCTGGCCAGTAACCGATGATTTAGCGGGAGCTTTGCTGCGTTGGCGCAGCCAGTCCTGATAACCACCGACATAATCATTTAGCTGGCAGTCGCCTTCAAACACCAGCGTGCTGGTAACCACATTATCGAGAAAAGCACGATCATGGCTGACCAGTAACAGGGTGCCCTGAAAATCAGTTAATAATTCTTCCAGTAACTCCAGGGTTTCCACATCCAGATCATTAGTTGGTTCGTCCATGACCAGCAGGTTAGCAGGCTTGGTAAACAACTGAGCCAGCAGTAAACGATTGCGCTCCCCGCCGGACAGTGTCTTTACTGGAGACTTAACCCGCTGCGGGGTAAACAGAAAATCCTGTAGATAACTGATCACATGACGTTCCTTGCCATTAATGGTCACGCTATCTTTACCCAGATTCAGGTTATCAATAACGGTCTTTTCCGGATCAAGACTGGCGCGTTGTTGATCAAAATACGCCACTTCCAGTTTGGTGCCCGTTACGATGGTGCCACTGTCCGGTTTCAGTTCACCTAACAGGGTTTTGATCAAACTGGTTTTGCCGGCACCATTAGGGCCGATGATGCCGACCCGATCTCCTCGTAAAATACGGGTAGAAAAATTCCTGAACAGGCACTTTCCACCCAGGCTCAGGCTGGCATTCTCTACTTCCACCACCAGTTTGCCTGAGTTGCTGGCCTGTTCCAGGTTAATTTTTACATTACCGCTTTGTTCACGCCGGCCACGTTGTTGTTCC
>Ga0224496_10001986_pt1 | contig 12406 bp, 11 predicted proteins | sample SF_Jul11_sed_USG_2_FD_168127 | JGI IMG/M metagenome (GOLD analysis project Ga0224496, IMG submission 168127) | Sediment microbial communities from San Francisco Bay, California, United States - SF_Jul11_sed_USGS_8_1 | ecosystem: Environmental > Aquatic > Marine > Sediment | place: USA... | reverse complement strand
GATCGCCTCGCACCCGGCCGACGCGCAGCGCGCGGCATTCTTCCGCAACGCGGCGACTCGCTGAGCGGCCGCGGCGCGATGCGGCGCCGAACACCCGCCCGGTTGCCGCGACTCAATGCCGGATCGCCCAGTCGACACTGGCAGGCCGACCCGGCAACGCGAGGTTTGCACGGCTCGGCGCGGTCTGCGCGACCACCTGCCCGCGCCGCACCACCAGCAAGCGGGTCGCGCGCAGGCGGATCGCCTCGACGCAGTCGCGCGCCTGCAGCAGCACGAAATCGGCCGGGTTGCCGACCTGCAGTCCGTACTCCGGCAGGCCCATGATCCTGGCGTTGTTCACCGTCACCGCGTCGAAACAGGCGCGCATCTGGTCCTGCGACGTCATCTGCGCCACATGCAGGCCCATCTGTGCCACCTCGAGCATGTCGGCCGAGCCCAGCGAATACCACGGGTCCATCACGCAGTCGTGGCCGAAGCCGACATTGATGCCGGCCGCCATCAGCTCCGGCACGCGCGTCATGCCGCGGCGCCTCGGGTAGCCGTCGTGGCGGCCCTGCAGCGTGATGTTGATCAAGGGATTGGCGATCGCATGCACCTGCGCCTCGTGCATCAACGCCAGCAGCTTGGACACATAGTAGTTGTCCATCGAGTGCATCGACGTCAGGTGCGACCCCGTCACCCGGCCGTGCAGGCCCAGCCGCTGCGTCTGGAAGGCCAGTGTCTCGATATGACGCGACATCGGGTCGTCGCTCTCGTCGCAGTGCAGGTCCACGCGCAGGCCGCGCTGCGCCGCCAGCTCGCACAGCACACGCACGCTCTCCGCGCCGTCGGCCATGGTGCGCTCGAAATGCGGTATGCCACCGACCACGTCGACACCCATGTCGAGTGCACGCTTCAGGTTGGCCAGCGCATGCGGCGACCGGAACAGGCCGTCCTGCGGAAAGGCGACCAGCTGCAGGTCGAGGTAGGGCGCAACCTTCTGCCGCACGTGCAACAGCGCCTCGACCGCCAGCAGCCGGTCGTCGCACACATCGACATGCGAGCGGATCGCGAGCAGGCCGCGCGCCACGGCCCAGTCGCAGTACTGCAAGGCACGCTCGACCAGCGCCTCCTGGGTCAGCAGCGGTTTGAGCTCGCCCCACAGCGCGATGCCCTCGAGCAGCGTGCCGCTGCGGTTGACGCGCGGCAGGCCGTGGCTCAGCGTGGCGTCCATGTGAAAGTGCGCATCGACGAACGGCGGCGCCAGCAGGCAGCCTTGCCCATCGACGACCGTCGCGCCCTCGGGCACCGGCAGCACGCTGCCGATGGCGCTGATGCGGCCCGACTCGACGCGCAGGTCCTGGCCGGTGCGGCCGTCGGGCAGGTTCGCATTGCGGACGAACAGGGCCGCCGTCATGCACAGGCTCCGTTGGCCGCCGGACGCGGCGCGTGTCGCTCAGGGCCGCTGCGGGCTGGCGTCATCCGGCATGTCCAGCTCGGCGGGCATCGTTTCCTTGGACAACGGGCCCGGCTCGGTGATGGAATGGGTGCTCAGCCGGGTCCTGGGTGCCGGCAACAGCCGCGCCACGGCCTGGCCGTGGCGGGTGATGACGACCTCTTCACCGACGGCCAGCTGGTCTATCAGTTCACTCAAGGTTGACTTGGCTTCGGCGATGCTGACGCTTTTCATGCGGCGCGCTCCTCAATACTCGGTGGGTAGCTGGTTCGATCGGAACCCTGGCGATCCACTACGGTGGCAGCTTGATCGCAGCGCAGCGAAGTCGCGACCTGCCGCCGCCCCGTCCACACCCAGCCCGTGCAGGAAGCATAACGCTGCTCGCCGCGATTGGCCAAGGCAGGCGGCGCCGGCCGGGCTTCGGCTGGCGCCACAGGTGCCAGACACATCGAATCGGTCACGCTGTGCGCCGCCACAGGCCATGCGCTAGCGCTCGCCTTTGCGGTAGGGCTTCATCAGCGCTTGCGGGTAGGCGGCCCGCCGCGCCATCACCACCAGGGCGGCAATCGACAGCACGTAGGGCAGCATCAGATAGAACTGATACGCCACGTCGACACCGAACAGGCTGCCACCCGATTGCTGCAGGCGCAACTGCAGCGCATCAAAGACGCCGAACAACAGCGCTCCCAGCAGCGCCTTGCCTGGCCGCCATGACGCAAACACCACCAGCGCCACGCAGACCCAGCCGCGCCCGTTGACCATGTTGAAGTAGAAGGCGTTGAAGGCCGCCAGCGTCAGGAAGGCACCGGCCACGCCCATCAGCGCCGAACCGGCCGCAACAGAGGCGATGCGCACCGCGGCCACGTCGATGCCCTGCCCTTCGGCAGCGGCCGGGTTTTCGCCCACCGTGCGCACCGCCAGGCCGGCCGGCGTGCGGTACAGCAGGTAGCCGATCAGCGGCACCAGGGCCAGCGCCAGCAGCGTCAGCGGCGTCTGCGCATTCAGCACCGGCAGCGGCAGCCAGGCCATGTCGGCAAACGGCTCGATCGTCGGCGGGCTGTCGACCTTGGGGAAGCTGACGCGATAGGCATAGCTTGCAACGCTGGTGGCAAACAATGTCAGGCCGAGGCCCGAGACATGCTGCGACAGCGACAGCGTCACCGTCAAGAAGCCATGCAGCAAACCCAGCGCCGCGCCGGTGCCGGCCGCCACCGCGACGCCGGCCCACAGCCCACCGCCCTGGTACACGGTGAGCCAACCGGTGAAGGCGCCGGCCACCATGATGCCCTCGATGCCCAGGTTGAGCACACCGGCGCGCTCGCACAGCAGCACGCCGAGCGTGCCCAGGATCAGCGGCGTGGCGATGCGCAGCACCGCGACCCAGAACGGCACGCTGAACAGCAGCTCGAGGGTTTCACCGATCACTTTTGGCCACCCCCATCCGGCGGCAGCACCGGCACACCCCGCCACGGCGGCAATGTGCAATGGGGAGTCCGACGAGAGCTCATCTCCACCGCAACCGGTACTGCGCCAGCATCGTCGCCACCAGCATCGCCAGCAGCGACACCGAGACGATCACGTCGGCGATATAGGTCGGCACGTTGACGGCGCGGCTCATGCTGTCCGCGCCGACCAGGATGCCGGCGACGAAGACCGCGGCCGCGACCACGCCGAGCGGGTGCAGCGCGGCCAGCATCGCGATCACGATGCCGGTGTAGCCATAGCCCGGCGACATGTCGAGCGTGACATAGCCGGCGCGGCCGGCCACCTCGATCGCGCCAGCCAGGCCGGCCAGCGCGCCCGACAGCAGCGCCACCTTGACCGTGACCCAGCCCACCGGCATGCCGGCAAACGCCGCCGCACGGGCATTGGCGCCGACCGCGCGGATCTCGAAGCCGGTCGTGGTGTGCTTGAACAGCGCCCACAGCAGCACGGCCAGCACCAGCGCCCACAGCAGTCCGGTGTGCAGCCGGGTGCGCGGGATCAGCCGCTCGAGCTGCAGGCCGTCCTGCAACACCACGCTCTGCGGCCAGCCCATCGCGGTCGGGTCCTTCATCACGCCGTCGAGCATCATCGAGACGAACAGCAGCACGATGAAATTGAGCAGCAGCGTCGTCACCACCTCGTCGACGCCGAGCCGGCTCTTCAGCAGCGCCGGGCCGAGCAGCAACAGCGCGCCGGCCAGCGCGGCGGCCAGCATCATCAGCGGAAACAGCAGCCACGGTGTGAGCGCGAAGCCACTGCCGCCGTGCAGGCCGCCGACCGCGACTGCCGCCAGCGCGCCCGCATAGAGTTGGCCCTCGGCGCCGATGTTGAACAGCCGCGCCTTGAACGCCACCGTCGCGGCCAGCCCGGTCAGGATCAACGGTATGGCGCGGGTCAGCGTCTCGCTCCAGGCAAACAAGGTGCCGAATCCGCCTTCGATCAGCAGCGCATAAGCCTGGCCGACCGGCGCGCCGGCCCAGGCCACCAGCAGCGAGCTGGCCAGCAGCGTGAACGCGATGGCGCCGAACGGCGCGGCCAACTGCGCCACGCGCGAAACCTCGGCGCGGCGCTCAATGTGCATGGTCAGGCTCGCTGGCCGCTTCACCGGTGGACCCACCGTCCGGCCCGCCGGCCTGCCCGCCGGCCATCGCCAGGCCGATCTGCGCCAACGTCCACTGCGCCGCCGGCCGGGCCTCGCTCAAGTGTCCGTGGTGCATCACCGCGATGCGGTCAGCCAGCGCGAAGATCTCCTCCAGGTCTTCGGAGATCACCAGCACCGCGGCACCCTGCGCACAGGCATCGAGCAGTTGCTGGTGCACATAGGCGACGGCGCCGATGTCCAGACCCCAGGTCGGCTGGTCGGCGACGATCAGCGACGGCGCCTGGTGTTGCGTCGGGTCGCCTGCCAGCTCGCGACCGAGGATCAGCTTCTGCATGTTGCCGCCCGACAGCGCCCGCGTCGGCATGTCCGCCCCACGGCCCTCGGCACCGCGCACGTCGAAGCGCCGGATCAGCAGCGCCGCCTGCGCCATCGCAGTGGCGCGACGCAGCACGCCGGCGCTGGCGAAGGCCGGCGTTGCATAGCGCTCCAGGATCACGTTCTCCCACAACGCCAGGTCGCCGACCACGCCGACCGCCTGGCGGTCCTCGGGGATGCGCGCAACGCCGGCTGCGACCCAGTCGCGCGGGCGGGCGCGCATGACGCTGCCGCGCAGCGTGACGCTGCCCGCGTCGAGCGCGCGCAAGCCGAACAGCACATCGGCCAGCGCCTGCTGGCCATTGCCGGCCACGCCGGAGATGGCGAAGATCTCGCCGCCGCGCAAGGCCAGGTTGACGGCGGCGAGCACATCGCGCCGCCCGGCGGCGCGCACCACGGCGCCGTTGAGTTCGCACACCACGTCGCCGGCAGCGCGTGCGCGCCTTTGCGGCGCGTCGACGGAACGCCCCACCATCAGTTCGGCCAGCCGCGTCTTGTCGGCCTCGGCGGTGGCCAGCGTCGCCACCAGGCGGCCGGCGCGCAATACCGCGACGCGCTGCGACACCCGCAGCACCTCGTCGAGCTTGTGGCTGATGAAGATCACGCTCAGCCCCTGCGCAACCAGTTGGTGCAGCGTTTCGAACAGCGATTCGGCCTCGGCAGGCGTCAGCACCGCGGTCGGCTCGTCGAGGATCAGGATGCGCGCCCCTTTGCGCCGACCGAGCGGCACCAGCGCCTTCAGGATCTCGACACGCTGCCGTTCGCCGACCGACAGTTCGGCGACCAGCGCGTCCGGGTTCACCTGCAGGCCGAAGCGCTGCGCCGAATCCAGCAGGGCCGCACGCGCGGCGCCGCGCGCCGAACGCCACGACCACAGCGGCTCGGTGCCGAGCATCAGGTTGTCGAGCACACTCAGGTTGTCGGCCAGCGTGAAATGCTGGTGCACCATGCCGATGCCGGCGTCCAGCGCCGCGCGCGGGTTGCCCGGCGGCAGCGGCGCGCCGAAGACCTCGATGCGGCCGGCGTCGGCCCGGTAGTGGCCGAACAGGATCGACACCAGGGTGCTCTTGCCGGCGCCGTTTTCACCCAGCAGGGCCAGCACTTCGCCACGATCGAGATCGAGCGAGATGTCGTCGTTGGCGACGAGCGCGCCGAACCGCTTGGTGATGCCCTTGAGCGCCAGCGCCGGCATGCGCGGCTACAGGTCGATCGTGAAGACCTTGGCGGCGCGGCGCTCTGCAGCGTTGTGGCCCTGCAGCGCCTTGTCCCATTCGGGGCCGGTGGCACCCTGCACCGGCGAATGGCCCCGCGTCAACACGGTGACCTCCTCGGTAGCGGCGTCGAACTCGCCGGCCGGCTCGAGCGAATCCATGAAAAGTCGCGCGATGTTCACGCCGCCGGAGCCGATGATGACCAGGTAGCGAGCCGGGGGGCGCCGCGACATCGTGCTGTGCGGACCGGGAACCTCGATGCCGAAACCTTCACCCATGAGCCATCATGCCACGGCGGCAGGTCAATGATTGAGAATCTTCGACAGGAACAACTGGGCCCGGTCGGAGCGCGGGCTGCCGAAGAACTCGTCCTTGCCCGCGTCCTCGACGATCTCGCCCTCGTCCATGAAGATGACGCGGTCGGCGACCCTCCTGGCAAATCCCATCTCGTGCGTGACGACCATCATCGTCATGCCTTCCTGGGCCAGCTCGACCATCACGTCGAGCACCTCGTTGATCATCTCGGGGTCCAGCGCCGAGGTCGGCTCGTCGAACAGCATCGCGATCGGGTCCATCGACAGCGCACGCGCGATCGCCACCCGCTGCTGCTGGCCGCCGGAGAGCTGGCCCGGGAACTTGTCCTGCTGCGCGATCAAGCCGACGCGGTCGAGCAGCTTCAGGCCACGCTCGGTGGCCTCATCGTCCGAGCGGCCGAGCACCTTGATCTGACCGAGCGTGAGGTTGCGCGTGATCGACAGGTGCGGGAACAGCTCGAAGCTCTGGAACACCATGCCGATGCGCGCGCGCACTTTCGGCTGGTTGGTGTCCTTGGCGTGCACGTCGATGCCGTCGACATTGATGCGGCCCTGCTGGATCGGCTCGAGCGCGTTGACGACCTTGATCAGGGTCGACTTGCCTGAGCCCGACGGGCCGCACACGACGACGACGTCGCCCTTGTCCACCGTGGTCGAGCAGTTCTTCAGCACCTGGAAGCTGCCATACCATTTGGAGACGTCCTGAAGTTCGATCATCGATGCAGGCCATCATGATGACATCGGCACCGCGGGCGCTGCTGCGCCTGCGCGGCCGTGGCCAGCAGCTTGCCACCTCGACGAGCCGGTTGGCCTTGACGGCGTGGATGCCGGCCATCACCAGGGTCTGCATTTCAACGCCGGACGGCTCGAACCAGCCTAAGTGAGAACCCCCACGTGTGCCGTAAATACCACTGCGCAACGTGCCGGCCGAGGCAGAGATTCTACGCTGCTGCGCCGTGCCGCGCCGGCGTCAGTTCGACCAGCTTGCGCTGGATATCGACCGTGTCCAGCGGCCCCACTCCGCCCAGCACGCCCAGCGTTTGATGCGGCCGCGTCAACAGGCCAGCGCTTTCGCCAGCGCCAGGAAGTCGGCCGCGACGACGTCGAACTCGCCGTCGGTACAAGGCTCCATCGCGCCGCCCGGGCCGTTTTCGTCGGGTCGCGGCACGTAGGCGGTGTGCAGCCCGCACCTGGCCGCAGCGCGCAGGTCGCTCGGGTGCGCGGCGACCATCAGCAGTTCGTTCGGCGCCACATCGAGCAGCCTGGCGGCACCGAGGTAGGCCTCGGGGTCGGGCTTGTAATGGCCGAACAACTCGGCCGACAGGATGGCATCGAAAGGCAGTCCACCGTGCCGCGCCAGGTCGACCAGCAACGACAGATTGCCGTTGGACAGCGTCGCCACCGGGCCGACCGTCTTCAGCCGCACCAGCCCGGCGGCGCTGTCGGGCCACGGGTCGAGGCGGTGCCAGATTCGATTGAGGTCCGCAGCGGCCGGCGCGGTCAACGTGATGCCGTGCTCTGCGAGCAGCCGGTCGAGGATGCGCCGGTGCAGGCCGTCGATATTGGTCCAGGGCAGCACGCCGCGCCGCACCTCGTCCATCGCCGTCGCATAACCGGCGCGCCAGGCTTTTGCAAACACCGCGCCGTCGACCGGCAGACGAAGGCGCGCGACCTCACGCGCCACCGAGCCATGCCAGTCGACGACTGTGCCGAACACATCGAAGACCAGCGCGCGAACGCGCGGCGGCGCCTTCCTTGTCACTTGGCCGTCGGCTTGGGCTGGTTGTCGTCGACCTTGACGCTGAACTGGCCGCCGCGGATGGCCTTCTCCTTGGCCATCACCTTGGCGACCAGGTCGGCCGGGATCTTCTTCTCGAAGGTGCCCAGCGGCGCCAGCTCGCTGCCCTTGTGTCTCATCATCGAATACTGGCCCAGGTCCTCGGCCTTGAACTTGCCGCTCTTGACCATCTTGATCGCCAGGTCGATGGTCGGCTCCATGTTCCACAGCGCCGAGGCGACCACGGTGTCGGGGTACTTGTCCTGCGTGTCGATGACGTTGCCGATGGCCAGCTTGCCGCGCTCTTTCGCGGCGTCGCTGACGCCGAAGCGTTCCGCATACATCACGTCGGCGCCCTTGTCGATCATCGCGAAGGCGGCCTCCTTGGCCTTGGGCGGGTCGAACCAGCTGTTGATGAAGGTGACCATGAACTCGGCCTTCGGGTTGATCTCCTTCGCGCCGGCCATGAAGGCGTTCATCAGCCGGTTCACCTCGGGGATCGGGTAGCCGCCGACCATGCCTATCTTGTTGCTCTTGCTCATGCCGCCGGCGATCATGCCGGTCAGGTAGGCGGGCTCCTGGATGTAGTTGTCGAACACCGCGAAGTTCGGCGCCTGCGGTTTGCCCGAGCTGCCCATCACGAAGCTGATCTTCGGGTAGTCCTTGGCGACCTTGCGCGCCGCCGCTTCGACCGCGAACGATTCGCCGACGATCAGCGTGTGGCCCTTCTCGGCGTAGCCGCGCATCACCCGCTCGTAGTCGGCATTGCTGACGTTCTCGGAGAACACGTATTCGATGTCGCCGCGTGCCACCGCGGCCTTCAGCGCCTTGTCGATTCGGCTGACCCACTGCTGTTCGACTGGCACGGTGTAGATCGCGGCAACCTTGATCTTGGCTTGCGCCCAGGTGGGCAGGCTCACTGCAGCCAGCGCAGCGGCGGCGGCACAAAGTGAAACTCGGCGGGTCAACGACATGATGTCTCCTTGTTGTGATGCGGGGTGGAAGTCCTTCGACGGTGGCACGAGGCAGCGTGCGACTTCCGTGCCTCGGGCGTACGAAGTGAATCTGGAGCGGTGCTCAGGTGGCCACGCCGGCACGCTCCAGCATCGCGTGCAGCAGCACGTTGCAGCCGGCGGTGATGTGCTCGGGCTCGGCACTCTCGATCTCGTTGTGGCTGATGCCGTCCTTGCAGGGGATGAAGATCATGCCGGCCGGCGCGAGGCGCGCCATGTAGACGGCGTCGTGGCCCGCGCCCGACACGGCCGGCATGTTGCTGTAGCCGAGCTGCTTGGCGGCGCGCGCCACCGCGTCGACACAGTCCTTGTGGAAAGGTTGCGCCGGGTAGGCCGAGACCTGCTCGATCTCGATCGGCAAGCCGCTCTCCTGGCTCAGCTTGGCGGCGACGCCGCGGATATCGGCGTCCATCGCTTCGCACAGCTTGTCGTCGGCATTGCGCAGGTCGATCGAGAACTTGACGCGGCCGGGGATCACGTTGCGGCTGTTCGGGTGCACATGCACCATGCCGACCGTGCCGCGGCCATGCGGCGGGTGGCGGTGCGCGCAGGCCACCACCTCCTGCATCAGCTTGGCCGCGACCTGCAATGCGTCCTTGCGCAGCGCCATCGGCGTCGGGCCGGCGTGCGCCTCCATGCCGGTCACCGTGCAGTCGTACCAGCGGATGCCGAGCACACCGGTGACGACGCCGATCGTCTTGTCGTTGTCCTCGAGCACCGGGCCCTGCTCGATGTGGGTCTCGAAATAACAACCGATCGGGTGCGCGCCGGGCTCTTCGGTGCCGATGTAGCCGATGCGCTCCAGCTCACCCTTGACGGTCTTGCCCTCGGTGTCCTTCGCCGCGTAGGCATGTTCGAGCGTGAACGCCTTGGCGAACACGCCCGAGCCCATCATCACCGGCACGAAGCGCGAGCCTTCTTCATTGGTCCACCAGGCCACCTCGATCGGCGCCTCGGTCTGGATGCCATGGTCATTCAGCGTGCGCACCACCTCCAGGCCGGCCAGCACACCGTAGTTGCCGTCGAACTTGCCGCCGGTCGGCTGGGTGTCGATGTGGCTGCCGGTGACGACCGGCGGCAGCTTGTCGTTGCGGCCGGCGCGGCGCAGGAAACCGTTGCCGATCTTGTCGATCGTGACCGTCAGCCCAGCCTCCTTGGCCCAGCGGCTGACCAGATCGCGTCCCTGCTTGTCGAGGTCGGTCAAGGTCAGCCGGCACACGCCGCCCTTGGCCGTGGCGCCGATCTTGGCCAGCTCCATCAGTGAATCCCACAGCCGCTTGCCGTCGACACGCAGCTTTTCGATGTCGTGCTTGACCTTGGTGTCCATGCCGTGCTCCTTGCAGTATGGATGAAGCCGCCGAGCGCCTCAGCGCTGCACCGCCGTCGGTGCCAGGGTCTGGCTGCGCAGTTTCATCGCGTCGAAATTCGGGCCGAACGGCGGCCGCTTGATGTAGCGCCCCGCGCCCTTGACGGCGCGCAGCTCGCCATTGCTGTAGACGATCTTGCCCTGGCTGATCGTCGTGCTCGGGATGCCGCGCACCTGGCGGCCCTCGAAGATGTTGAAGTCGACCTTGCTGTGCTGGCTCTGCACCGAGATCGTCTTGTGGCCCTGCGGGTCCCAGACCACCAGGTCGGCATCGGCGCCCGCGCTGACGCTGCCCTTGCGCGGATAGATGTTGAAGATGCGAGCCGCGTTGGCCGAGGTCAGCGCGACGAACTCGCTGGGCGTGAGTCGGCCGCTGTTGACGCCCGCGTCCCAGATCACCGCCAGGCGCTCCTCGATGCCGCCGCAACCGTTCGGAATCTTCGCGAAGTTGTCGCGCCCGGCGGCCTTCTGCTCGGCGCAGAACACGCAGTGGTCGGTGGCGGTGGTGTGCAGGCTGCCGGCCTGCAGGCCACGCCACAGGAACTCCTGGTGGCCCTTGGGCCGGAACGGCGGGCTCATCACATGGGCCGCGGCCGCCTTGAAGTCGGGGTTGCGGTAGACGCTGTCGTCGATCACCAGGTGGCCGGCCAGCACCTCGCCGTAGACACGCTGGCCGCGCGCGCGGGCACGAGCGATCGCCTCGGCCGACTCGATGCACGACACATGCACGACATAGATCGGCACGCCGAGCACATCGGCGATCGCGATGGCGCGGTTCGCCGCCTCGCCCTCGACCATCGGCGGGCGCGACAGCGGGTGGCCCTCGGGGCCGGTGATGCCCATCTTGGCGACCTCCTGCTGCAACAGGAAGACCAGTTCGCCGTTCTCGGCGTGCACCGTCGGCATCGCGCCGAGCTCGAGCGCGCGGCGGAAGCTGTTCACCAGGGTCTCGTCGTCGCACATGATGGCGTTCTTGTAGGCCATGAAATGCTTGAAGCTATTCACGCCCTCTTCCTGCACCAGCAGGCCCATGTCGCGCGGCACCGATTCGTCCCACCAGGTCACCGCGACGTGGAAGCCGTGGTCGCTGGCGGCCTTCTCGGACCAGCCGCGCCACATCTTGTAGGCGTCCATCAGCGGCTGCTTGGGGTCGGGGATGACGAAGTCGATGATGCTGGTGGTGCCGCCGGCCAGACCGGCCGCGGTGCCGGTGAAGAAGTGGTCGACCGCCACCGTGCCCATAAAGGGCAGCTGCATGTGGGTGTGCGGGTCGATGCCACCCGGCATCACGTACTGGCCGCCGGCGTCGACCACCTCGGCGCCGGCCGGCGCCTGCAGGCCCTCGTCGACGGCGTAGATCTTGCCGTCGACACACAGCACGTCGGATAGGAACTGCCGGTCGGCATTGACCACCGTACCGCCACGCACCAGCACCACGCTCATGATCTTTCTCCTTGGCTCGATTCAGTCACTGCCTGCCACATCCTTGTGCGCCCGGCTTGGCTCAAGCCGTGCGCGCCGCCATCGGATTGTTCGGGTGGGTCGACCAGTTGGCGTACTGGCCGCTGACCACCTTGCCGGTGCGCGCATCGACTTCGCCGGGTTTCAGACTTCGCAGGGTAATGCATTGCGGCACCGGGCAGATCGAGACGCACAGATTGCAGCCGACACATTCTTCGTCCTTGACCTCGAAATGGCGCTTGCCGTTCAGCGTCGCGGTGATCGCCTGGTGCGAAGTGTCTTCGCAGGCGATATGGCAACGGCCGCACTGAATGCACAGCGACTGATCGATGACGGCCTTGTCGACATGGTTCAAGTTCAGCTGATTCCAGGTGGTCACGCTGGGCAGCGCCTTGCCGACCAGCTGCTCGACCCGCGTATAGCCCTTTGCGTCCATGAAGTTGGACAGGCCATCGCACAGGTCCCTGGCGATCTTGAAGCCGTAGACCATCGCCGCGGTGCAGACCTGCACATTGCTGGCACCCAACGCCATGAATTCGGCCGCGTCGCGCCAGCTCGTGATGCCACCGATGCCCGAGATCGGCAGGCCGGCGGTCTGCGGGTCGCGCGCAATCTCGGCCACCATGTTCAGCGCGATCGGCTTGACCGCCGGGCCGCAGTAGCCACCGTGCGAGCCCTTGCCGTCGGTCGCCGGGCTCATGCACATGGTGTCGAGGTCGACGCCGATCACCGAGTTCAGCGTGTTGATCAGGCTCACCGCGTCGGCGCCGCCGGCATGGGCGGCGCGGGCGGGGTGGCGGATGTCGGTGATGTTGGGCGTCAGCTTGACGATCACCGGCAACTTGGTGGCCTGCTTGCACCAGCGCG